>Ga0157371_10000119_pt1 | contig 120350 bp, 109 predicted proteins | sample C45metaG_FD_113462 | JGI IMG/M metagenome (GOLD analysis project Ga0157371, IMG submission 113462) | Corn rhizosphere microbial communities from Kellogg Biological Station, Michigan, USA - C4-5 metaG | ecosystem: Host-associated > Plants > Roots > Rhizosphere > Soil | place: USA: Michigan...
ATACCTTAAAATTATGCCCATTAAATAGCCATAAAATGATTTATACATCATTTCTTTACAGCTATTGTCGTTTTTTACACAGCCTTTTAAAATTTCCTCAAAACTGAGTATTTTTTTTATCACCCTTGTAAAGGACTATTTATTAGCGGTTTATCATGATTAATTATTGCAAATTTAAGAAAAATAACACCACCCAATTTTTGGGCAGTGTCAATTTTCATTTTCACAGGTAGAGTGAATATTTTATTTGTTCGTCATCACAGATAAGCCAAGGCCTGTACTATCGGTTTTGCTTGATAAGCCTTTAGCCCAGATGGTATAAATTTTGCCTTTTTCGATTTTAACGGCTGGTAAGCTAACTTTAACTGTTCCGCCTTGTTTTAATTCAAAAGTATAGCTGTCATTTGGTGCAATATTGCTAAAAGTTGTGAACTCTTTAAATGCTTTTGCCGTAAATAATGGTGCATCTGTACCTGCAATGCTCAAATCAAATGGCGAAGAGCCTGGACTTAAGTTTACAAAACGAACTTTAGCCTTATCGGTTTCAGGTGCTTTTAAATCATCCTCAAGAATCAAAAGTTTGGTAGATTTTAAGGTATCTACTACGAAAACCGAATAAAATGATCCTGATTTTAAGGTAGCGTTAGCAGTAGTTAAATATTTTAAAGTATCCTTTTTTGCAACACCTACCAATCTTATTCCCGGATAAGCAGCATAATAGCCAAGATCTTTCGTATAGGTAAAGCTGTTTATTTTTTGGTTATCCAATATAAAATCAAGCGCAGCCGTTCCTGGTGATGCATGAATAAAGCCAATGCCGGCAGCTTCTATCGGATCATTGTTAAAATCCTTTTTGCAGGCAGTTATAGTTAAAGTTATAGCAAGGAGAGAGAGTATAATTTTTGTCGTAGTGCTAAAATTTTTCAAATCCGTTTTCATTTTAATGTTTTAAATCAATCTTTAAACAAAATTGGTTAATGGCCATTAACGCTTTTTTCTTGTAAAACGATTAACGGAATGAAAACGCTACACCCGTGCTGATTTTTTTTATAAAAGAAAAGCCGCATGGTGTTCATGCGGCTTTAAACAATGTTTTAAACGGTAAAATTAAGCGTACATTTCTTCTCTTAATTTGGCAACATCGCTGCTGTTGATGTATTCATCATAAGTCATCAATTTATCGATAGTACCTTTTGGTGTAATTTCGATAATGCGGTTGGCAACGGTTTCTGTTAACTGGTGATCTCGTGAGGTAAATAATATGGCACCCTTAAAATCTTTCATGCCGTTATTCAGTGCCTCGATAGATTCAAGGTCAAGGTGATTGGTTGGCTCATCAAACATTAACAAGTTAGCCTGTTGTAACATCATTCTGGAGAACATACAACGCATTTTCTCACCTCCTGAAAGCACTTTTACGTTTTTAAGTACTTCTTCGCCTGAGAATAACATCCGGCCTAAAAAGCTGCGTACAAATTGTTCATCAGCATCAGTACCAGAGTACTCACGCAACCAATCTACCAGGTTTTCATCTTTACCTGCAAAATACTCAGAATTATCATTCGGAATATCTGCAGTACTAATGGTAACTCCCCATTTAAATTCACCTCTATGGTCGGTATCTCTGCCCGTTAAAACATCATAAAATGCTGCGGTAGCTAAACTGTTCTGAGATAATACGGCAATTTTATCGCCCTTGTTAACCATAAAGGTAACTTTGTCGAACAACACACCATCATTTCCATTTTTACCCAGATTTTCGACCTGTAAAATCTGGTCGCCAGCCTCGCGACCGGTATTATTGAATATAATGGCTGGATATTTTCTGCTCGATGCTTTAATTTCGGTAATATCAATCTTATCTAAAGCTTTTTTACGGGAAGTGGCCTGCTTTGATTTAGATGCATTTGCACTAAACCTGCGGATAAACTCCTGTAACTCCTTCACCTTATCTTCCATTTTTTTGTTCTGGTCGCTACGTTGTTTTAAGGCCAGCTGACTGGATTCGTACCAAAAAGTATAGTTACCGGTGTAGATGCTCATTTTGGCAAAATCGATATCTACGATATGCGTACAAACGGCATCTAAAAAGTGCCTGTCGTGCGATACCACCAAAACAATGTTCTGATAATCGGCCAGGAAGTTTTCTAACCAGGCAATGGTTTCGATATCCAAATCGTTGGTAGGCTCATCCAGTAACAAAATATCCGGATTGCCAAACAGGGCCTGTGCCAGTAACACACGTACTTTTTGTGTGTTATCCAGTTCCTTTAACAATTTATAGTGATTATCTTCAGTTATGCCCAAATTGCTTAACATGGTTGCAGCATTGCTCTCCATGTTCCAGCCATCCATTTCGGCAAAAAGATTTTCAAGCTCTCCGGCACGTTCGCCATCCTTTTCAGAGAAATCTTCTTTCATATAAATGGCATCTTTCTCTTTCATGATGGCATAAAGTTCTTTATGGCCAATCATTACGGTTTCTAATACCGAAAACTCATCAAATTCGTAATGGTTTTGTTTTAAAACGGCCATTCTTTCACCTGGCGTAAAAGCCACACTGCCAGAGGTTTGATTCACTTCTCCTGATAAAATTTTAAGAAAAGTAGATTTACCTGCGCCATTAGCCCCAATTACACCATAGCAGTTGCCCTGGGTAAATTTTAGGTTAACATCTTCAAATAATGTGCGCTTGCCGTACCGTAAAGATAAATTAGAAACTGAAATCATGCTATAATTGAAATAAGCCGCAAAGATAGGGAAAAAGGTTGAGGGTAGGAAGGTGTTTAATTGTTTGATTGTTTTATTGTTGAAAGGTTTGGAGGTTGGAATGTTTAAAGTTGAAATGTGTTTGAATGTGAAAAGTTATAAAGTTTGAAGGATTGGGAAATGAAGGGCTAGGTACTTTGTGGCTCAGGTAGTCCCGTTATCCGCTTTACTGCGTTATACTCCGTGTTCGCTACTACCGGGTTTATTTTACAAAGGGGAGAAGCTTTTGGCTAATGGAAATAAATCTTTTATTACGGAACATTAGTATATTGATTTTAGTAAACTGTTTCAAAGTGGGGGTACGTCATTCTCGCGCATGCGGGAATCTTAATGCAAGCTTTAGATTATTCATAAGTATTCCCTTGTTTCAAAGGCATTCATGAGCACTCCGTGGTTCCCAATCAACCCGATAGCTATCGGGTTGGGAATGACGACCTATCTTAAGGTAATTTGCAGCAAAAAATAGAATTTCTGATAGGGATTTAATCTGTTTCTCTCAAGCAAAAAGCTTATTTTAGCCCTATGCAAAACGATCTCTTGCTCGAAACCATAAAAACCACACTTCAAAAAAGCAAAATAGAAAAATTAGCGGCCATCGCTTCAGAAGATACCTTTTCGGTAAAAGACCTGATCGATTTAAGTTTTTATCATGATGAGCAGATTGGGTTTCGGGCCGCATGGATTTTGGAAAATGTATTTGCTAACCATCAGCAAAGGTTTTTACCCTATGTACTTTATTTTTTGGAGAAATTTCCACAACAAAACAATTTATCGGCATTGAGGCATTATGTTAAAATCCTCGCCCTTATGACCAGGAAAAACGCTTCTATGGAAATCAGGAAAATCCTTGCTGATTATGAAACTGATTGTCTGGTAGAAGTTGTTTTTGCCTGGTTGATTGATGAGAAGATCCCTGTTGCTGTTAAATCACATTGTTTAAACATTTTGGCTAATCTAAATATCAAGCATAATTGGATTAAGGAAGAGTTGTTGCAAACCATGGATTTTTTGGCAGATAAAGAAAGTATTGGATTTTTTGCAAAGGTTAAACAGATCAGGAAACAATTATCAGTTCGCAGTTGACAGTTTTAAGTTGGCAGTTAACAGTTTTCAGTTAGCAATTTTCAGTTGATAGTTTCTTAGTACTCCATCTTTTCTTCAGTTAACGAAAAGTCAAATCTTCGGGTTTTAACCTTAAGCCCTCTACCTTCTGCCTTATACCTTACGTAATCTTTCAGCTTTTAACTATTTTTACAGCATGAGTACAACATACGATATCATCTCAAAAGTTATAAAAGAACGTCGCAGTATTTTCCCTGCAAGCTATATCAAAAAAGAAATTCCGGTTGAGGTAATCAACCAGATTTTAGAAACGGCCAATTATGCACCAACACATAAGTTAACCCAGCCCTGGCGTTTTGTAGTCATCAGAAAAGCTGGACTGGCTAAACTAGGTGAAGAACTTGGTAAACTATATAAAGAGTTGGTTTCCCCTCAACAATTTCTTCAGAAAAAGTACGATAGCTTTGCCGAAAAAACGAGTCAGGCTGATTGTATTATAGCTATCAATATGCAGGTGAGCGGTAAAATACCCGAGTGGGAAGAGTTGGCGGCGGTTTCCTGCGCGGTTCAAAATATGGCTTTAACTGCAGAAAGTTTGCAGGTTGGCGCATACTGGAGCTCTCCACCATTGATTGACAATTTAGGCCATTTCTTAAGTTTGGGTGAAAATGAAAAATGCATCGGCTTATTTTACATGGGCTATCATAATGAAAAACCCTGGACGCCAAACCGCACATCGATGGAAGAGAAGGTGAGGTGGATAGAGGGGTAGTTTTGAGTTGAGAGATAGGAGTTTAGAATCTTAAATCCATAGTCTAAAGTAAAGAGCCTTCATCATCTCCAGTTCGGTAGAAACGATCCATCTAAATTCTCATTATTTAATGTTATGCTAAATCCTCTTGATCATTATTTCGAACAAAAAGATGAACCTGTAAAAAGCTGCCTGCAATATTTAAGGTCACTTTTAATGGGGTATGACGATATTACTGAGCATTGGAAATACGGAATGCCTTTTTATTACCACAAACGAAAAATGTTCTGTTATCTTTGGATCCATAAAAAACTCCATCACCCTTACATTGGTTTGGTTGACGGACATAAAATTGAACACGAAGATCTGTTGCAGGAGAAAAGAGCCCGGATGAAAATTTTATTGATCAATCACCTCGAAGATATTCCCAAAAAGAAAATCGAATCCATTTTAAACCTGGCTTTTGACCTTCGCAAATAGCTACATTATCCATCAACCATTATCCATCAACCATCTTTCCATTTCATATATGTCTGCATTAAAATCTAAACTTTATCAGCTTTGCTTAACTTTTATTCAAAACAGGATCGAAAACATTGAATATTCGCTACAACAGGCCCGACAAGCTTCAAACGATGATACAAAAAGCAGCGCAGGTGATAAATATGAAACCACACGCGAAATGATGCAGCAGGAAATGGATCGCAATGGTAAATTGTTATACGAAGCTGGTCAGCAGAAAATTGCTTTACAGCAGATTGAAAATGTAGAATCAGATCGATTGGTTAAAAATGGGAGTTTGGTACTCACTACAGAAGGTAATTTTTACATCAGCATTAGTGCAGGCGAATTAAACACCGATGGACAAAAATTCTTTGCGGTATCGCAGGCTTCGCCAATCGGCAGGTTTTTGATCGGAAAAGTTATCAATGAAAGTTTTAAGTTTAATGGGAAAGACTATGTCGTGAAAGAGATATTATAAGCGTTTTCAGTTGGCAGTTTACAATTTGCAGTTAACAGATTAAACAATATATTTCCCGCTGATTTAAGGTGATTATCGCAGAAGCAGTTTTCGGGTTGTAGTTTACAGTTAACTGATTAACCATTATCTATATATCAACTGTAAACTGATCACGGCCAATTGGTAACTATTTAATTCCCATCCGTTGCGCAAAAGCCGGCACTAAATAAGTCTTTAAATCCGAATAAGGAATAAACACTACAATTTGCCCTTGAGCGTAACTTGCTACTTCGTATGGGTTATACATAAAAGCGATGCCGTTCGTATTGAAATAAAAGTTATTATTCGGCTTTATAAAATCATCAAAAAGTACGGTGCTTAAAGCATTATTAGCCTTAATGTTGTATTCTTTACGAAGATTACGTTCCAAAATGCCCTGTAAGGTATTCGAATCAATTTTAACAATGTCGCTCAGCACCATTTGTGTTTTGTTTTTTACATCTAAACAAAACATCGTGCTGCTGTAATTGCCATGTGCGCCACCAGTATAAGCGTCGGCCAGGAAATCGATAACTACATAACCATTATCGTTATAACTAACCGATTGCTGGCTATTGTTAGTGTAATTCATCCAGGCCTCAAAATCATCGCCACGGCCATTTTTTGATTGTTCGGCAACCTGCAATTTATAATCTTTAAAATAGTCAGCAGCAATATTTTTAAAACCAGTTGAGCGTTCAACCTGCGATTTTATTCCTAATATCTTTTTAAGTTCGGTATTTAACCAATTGCCATATTCATCTGTATTTTTACTTTCGAGATATTCAAAGCTGATCTGTGCCGCGGGTGATTTGGCGCGATTGGCAAAAGCTTTAACTGAATCTTCGTAAATGCCTGCATTGAAGTGATAACTTCCATCTGCATATTTTTCTGTCAGGGCAATTGGGTATTTTTTGGTTTTATCACCACTTTCCCAAATGCCGTCAAAACCATTTCCATTCCATTTTAATTTTAAATGTGGCGATTTTGAATCCTGTGTAAAATATGATTCATAAAAACTATACTCAGCAAGTACAATGCTGTCTTTCCCGATTAACGTGTCGGTTGAGAGGTTAAGCCATGATCCATCGTAATAATAAGAACCGCTCACATCATCATCCACTCTTTGCAAATGCATGACAACCTTTTTGCCTGCTATGCTACCTTCTAAGCGTTTATAGAAATTTTCGGACAGCCCGGCTTTTACATTAGCTGTACTATCTGTAGTATCAGCGTTGTTGGTTCCGTTTTTTGGACTGTTACAGGCTGATATTATGGCTAATCCAAAAAGGCAAATAAGAAAAGAATACTTCATAGGGCAGTAGATACAGGGGGTTATTGTTGAAAAGTTGTAATGTTGGAGTTAACTTGCTACCTGCATACATTTCAACTTTCAATTTTAAATAATTAACCCCTCTGCTAAGATTTTGTTTTATTAAAACTCTTATTGATGCTGTAATATAAGTTTTTTGCCGTATATCTTCCCGGATCAATTATTCTTCTGATGGTATAAAGCGGGTAGTTTTCATCTCTAGAAGTAGACAGGATAAATGCAGCCTTAAAGCCATGTTCTTTTAATTTATGTAATGTAGATGCCTTTGAAACGCCGTAAGGGAATGCGAAATATTCTACTTTCTTACCTGTTATTTCTTCCAGTTTTTTTGTCGGCTCGTCAATTTGAGTGGTCCAGTCGGCATCGGTAAACTGTGCAAAGTTTTTATGATCATAGGTATGGCTGGCGATGGTATTTCCTTCATCAGCTAATTGTTTAATCTGCGCTTTAGTCATGTAACCAATGCGCCCTTTTTTACCGATTGATACCGTCATGATAAAATAAACCCCTTTAAAACCGTACTTTTTCAATGTGGTGTTCCCAATGGTGAATTGGTCTTCATCCGTATCATCAAAAGTGATCATAATTGGTTTTTCGGGTAATTTAGCACCATAAACCAGGTAATTGTACAACTGATCGGGCAAAATAGAGTGGTAACCACTATCGGCCAGCATTTTTATATGCTGCTTAAATTTATCAGGAGCAATAATGTCATCATGTGCTCTTTTACTATCACTGGCAATATTGTTTCTAATTTGGTGGTAACACAGAACGGGTACTTCTCTGCGAGCCAGGATGGTTTTGTTATCGGCAGGTTTGGTATTTATAGAATCTGTTTTAACCGTTTCGGTAGTACTTGTTACCGGAGTTTTCTCTTTTTGTTTGTTGCCTGAGCAGGCCAATGAAAATAACCCCAAAAATAGAATTGATAAAAGGGGATAGGCAGCTGTTTTTAGATGTTTACTCAACGTTTTTTAATTATTTGATCAAAGATACAGCGTTTTCAGAAAGGATAAAAAAAGAAAATCCCGACGCTTGCCGGGATTATTTTATTTAAAAGCTATTTTTTATGCTGTTGCTTAAAGTTTTAGGCGACCAGTACCCGCTGGCAATAATCCTACGGATGGTAAATAACGGATCTTTTTCATCACGCTTGGTCGAGAGTTGGTAAGCCATTCTAAAACCACGTTTTTTAAGTTCAGGGATGCCTTCTGCATTCCATAAACCGAATGGATAAGCAAATTCGGTCATTTTTTTGCCGGTAATTTCTTCCAGTTTTTTGGTTGGTTTGTCTAGTTGTTCTTCCCAATCCTTACCGGCATATTTTTTAAAGTTTTTATGGTCGTAAGTGTGGCTGCCGATCACATTTCCTTCGTCTGAAAGTTGTTTAATCTGTTCTTTCGTCATGTAATCCACAAACTTGCCTTTTCTACCTATCGAAACGGTCATGATAAAATAAACGGCTTTATAGCCCAGTTTTTCTAAAGTTGGGCGTACAATGGTAAACTGATCCATGTCAGTATCATCAAAAGTTAACATAATTGGTTTACTCGGTAGGGCAGCACCAGTATTTAAGTAAGCATAAAGCTGATCTGGTAAAATAGTATGATAACCGCTATCGGCCAGCATCTTCATCTGGTCTTTAAAGTTCTGGATTTCTACAATATAGTCTTTACCGACCTTACCGTCAGTTGGTTTCCAGTTTCTTACCTGGTGGTAACACAAAATTGGCACTTGTTTTCTGGCTAAAATGGTTTTAGCATCAGCAACTTTAATTTTCGAAACATCAACTGGTGTTCCGGTACCTGCTGCAGTTTTGGTGCTTTGTGCAGCAGAATCTTTATTGGCAGAGTTTTCTGTCTGAGATTTAGATTGGCAGCTGGCAAATAAGATTACTCCGGCTGTTATTAAGGTTAAAAAGCTGTATTTCATTCTTAGTATATATAGCTACAAAACTATAAAATCCCTTAATTATTTATCCATCAAAATAAATTGTGTTAATAATTAATTTTAGTTGTGCGAAATTATACTAGCTATCGCATTTATTACATATCAAGCCTGCTTAATATCCTTTAATTAAATAATTTAGCAGCTCAAACAAATTTTGATGAATAAACTTTATAAACTCCTGCTGGGCGCGCAGTTTTTATCCTTAACTGTTGCTGCACAAAATAAAACATTTACCATAACCGAAAATATTCAGCCACGGCCTAAAGCAAACTATCAACTTGCATCGCGTTTTTCTCCTAATAAGTTGAAAAAAATGGTTTATTCTACTACAGTAGACCCACACTGGCTAAAATTGAGCAACCGCTTCTGGTACACTTTCGAAAGTCCAAAAGGAAAATTTTGGTACCTTGTAGATCCTGCATCAAAAAGCAAAAAACTGATGTTTGATAATGCTAAACTGGCAGCAGATATCACCCTTATTGTTCGGGATCCATTTGATGCGGAACATTTACCTCTCGAAAACTTAAAATTTGCAGCCGACGAAAAAAGTATTTCTTTCGAAATCAAAAGCACTGTTGATGAGCTAAAAAAAGATAGGAAAGATAAAAAAGCAGCAGATTCTATGCAGAAGAAAATATTTTCTTTCAAATACGAACTGGCAAATGCAAAATTAACTGAAGTGCCTAATTTCAGTAAGCCAAAGCCTAAACCATCATGGGGATCTGTAGCACCAGATTCTTCAGCCATCATCTTCTCCCGTAATTACAATCTGTATTGGATGGATAAAGACAACTACAAAAAAGCAGTTAAGAATGAAGATGATAGTACTATTGTAGAGCATCAGCTCACTAAAGATGGGGTTAAATTTTATTCATACGGAAGTGATGGCGATGGAGAGAACAATGTGGAGAACGAAAAAAACAATAAAAAACGCCGGGGTGCTTATGTGCTCTGGTCGCCGAATTCGAAATATTTTGTGTTAGACAGAACCGATTCGCGCAAGGTTAAAGATCTTTGGGTAATCAATAGTGTTACACCGGGTCGTCCAACCTTAGAAACCTATAAATACCAAATGCCGGGAGAGGCCGAAGCCCCTCAGGATGAAATTTTGTTGTTCGATTTTGCTGCAAAATCTTCTAAAAAATTAAATGTTGCTGCATTTAAAGATCAAAGCGTTTCAGTGTGGGGCAAACCCTCATTAAATAAAGACCGTGATAACGAATTCCGTCCATCTATTTGGTTGGGTAACGATAGCAGGTTCTATTTTTCGCGTACCAGTCGTGATTTAAAACGTATTGATATTGGGACTGTTGATATTGCTACAGGTAAGGTTACGCCTTTAATAGACGAACGCTTTAATACTTATGTTGAGGTTAACCGCCCGGGTTTGGTTAACGATGGTAAAGAGTTAATTCATTGGAGTGAGCGCGATGGTTGGGCACATTTTTATCTTTTTGACGAAAACGGGAAGCTGAAGAACCAGATTACCAAAGGCGCTTTCCACTGTGAGAGTATTGTAAATATTGATGAGAAAAAACGTATCCTTTATTTTACGGCAAACGGCAGGGAAGGCAAAGAAGATCCTTATTATTTACATCTGTACAGTATTAATTTCGATGGTTCGAACATGAAACTGTTAAATGCCGGCGGTTTTGATCATCTGTCGAATATGAATGATAACAATACTTTTTTTGTTGATAATTATTCGAGAGTAAATACCGCACCAAAAGCTACACTTTATGATGGAACAGGCAAAAAAGTAATGGATCTGGAAACAACAGATCTTTCATTACTGATGGCGGCGGGTTACAAATTCCCGGAGCCTTTCAAAGTAAAAGCAGATGATGGAATAACTGATTTGTATGGTGTAATGTATAAACCTTTTGATTTCGATCCCAATAAAAAGTATCCGATTATTGAGTATGTTTACCCAGGGCCACAAACCGAGGCTGTAAACAAAGCTTTCAGCAAAAGCATGGATCGTACCGAACGTTTAGCCCAATTTGGTTACATCGTTATCACAGTAGGTAACAGAGGAGGAAATCCTTCACGTTCTAAATGGTACCATACTTATGGTTACGGCAATCTGCGCGACTATGGTTTAGCTGACAAAAAAACTGCTATTGAACAATTGGCTGCTAAATATTCGTACATAGACGAGTCTAAGGTGGGCATTACCGGTCACTCTGGTGGTGGTTTTATGTCTACAGCAGCCATGTTGGTGTATCCTGATTTCTTTAAAGCTGCAGTTTCAAATGCCGGAAACCATGATAATAGTATTTACAACCGCTGGTGGAGCGAAAAACATCATGGGGTAAAAGAAACAATCTCTTTAAAGGGCGATACTTCATTTAAATACAGTATCGATAAAAACCCTGATTTAGCAAAAAATCTGAAAGGCCATTTATTACTGATGCACGGTGATGTAGATAACAATGTGCATCCGGCAAACTCTATCCGTGTAGCCAATGCATTAATGAAAGCGGGTAAACGTTTCGATTTTTTGATTATTCCAGGTCAGCGCCATGGTTTTGGTGATATGACAGAGTATGCTTTCTGGAAACTGGCTGATCATTTTAACAAATATTTAATCGGCGATTTTTCTGAACCGGGCGATGTTGACCTGGTAGAAATGGACAGAGATATTGAGCAGAACGGAAAATAGTTTTTAATACAAGAGTTATTGCTATGGCCTGTGGAAACGCAGGCCATTTTTTATAACGATAAGTTGTCATTGCGAGGCTAATTTTTCATTGGCCGTGGCAATCTACTCAGTTAGTGTTATTGTTGGATAGTTTTTTGGAAAGCAGGCTTGGGTAGTTCTTCGGTTATTTCAGTCCTGCTATTGCCTATAGTCCCGATTTGAATTTTCTTAAATACAATATTTCCTTAAATCGGGAGCTATTTGGCGCTATCAGGTTTAGAAACAAAGTAGATGCTCTTGCAGCCTCAAAAATGGAATGCTGCATCGGCCACCTAGCCCCGGTTGAAGTGTTACCCTGCAGCAACGAGGCACGAGGCTGCGAAGCGTATAAACGTAAAACGGGAGAGGCTAAATGTTTTGCACAGGTGCTGCGCTCCAAAAAACTCGTTACTGCAGAGACTAACCTTCATTAGTCGTGGTAATTTACCTAGTTAGTGTTCGTTTTAGTGTTATATAGCTTTTTGGAAAGCAGGCTTCGTAGTTCTTCGGTTATTTCAGCCCTGCTATTGCTTTTGCCGTGGCTCGTGTCCTCACGAACCATTTTATTGTTATTTAACCACAGATAAAAAGGATGAACACAGATTCAATCCGCGTTTATCTGTGTCCATCTGTGGACAATAAACAAAAAAGCCCCGAATTTTCGGGGCTTCTGATCTGTTAAGGTAATCCGTTAAGGGTTTTTATTTGTAAAGGTAATTTACAGCAATTACATCATTCGCATTGAAAGTGCGGTTGCCGCCATTAGAACAGGCTAGCATGAATGAAGCTGCATCAGGATTAGAAGGCGTTCCTGGTATTCTTACAGCGCCAACATTTGATGCGCCTTCATTGCCTGCACCACTTGCACCACAGCTAAAAGCACGGTTCATATAATCTGTATGACGGAAACCAATGCAATGGCCAACTTCATGCTGAATTACTGAAGCCAGGTAGAGTAGATTAGGATTGGAACCATAGGCAGCTGAATTGGTGTTCATTCTGATCTGATTAAAAGGCTGACCTGACGAAGTAGGGAAACCAGCAGAGCCTAAAGTTATAAAACCGCCGCTCGGACCTTCGTTAAAACCTACCACATTAATGTTTCCGGTTGTTCCGGCACTAGCCCTTTGGAAAGTAATACGTAAGCCCAGGGAGTTGTATCTCGAAATCATGGTGTTTACCGCATCGCTATATACCTGAGGCAAATTGGTTACCGATACTGTAATTACCCGTGGTAACGATTTAACAATATTTGTGGTTCGGTATTGTTCAGTTTCGGCTATGTTTAAATTTGCACCAGTAGAAGGTTCAGCTAAATTGTCGTCAGTTAAAAGAATATCGCCTTCTACCAGATAACCTTCATCTGTCTTGCGGATATTATCGGTACTGAAGCCTAAGGATTTGATCTGTGATAACTTGTCTGCTGAGATTTCAGTCTTACTTTCTACTGCATTTTCTGTATTATTACTTTTACAGGAATATAGGTTAGTGAGTAAAAGGCATGCTGCTGCAATCGATAAAAAATTAGTTGTTTTCATCTTAGTTAGAATTAAATTAGTTTAGGTTGAATAAGTTAGTTAATAATGTTTGTGGATTACCTTATAAATCCTAATTTAGGGAAGATAAACCATGTAAACAAAATTTTATAATAAAATAATTATTGAAAGTCACTACTGTATTTTTAGTTTTATATTTTTGTCTGTCTGTACTTAGTTTAAACGCACAGATACAACCTGGTGGAATAGATAAAAAAAATGAAAAATATATTTCAAGAACAGGTAACGCTTTAAAGTTAGGGAGCGATCAGTCTGTTTTGGTCAGGTTCAACCGTACCCTAACAGCGGCCGAAATTCAACTGTTGAAACCTCAAAAAAGTCTTTCAGGTGATTATTTTATCGTCGAAAAATCGAATATTGCTACCTTTTCAAACAATATAATTTACCAGGAACAAGCCAACGGACTTTGGAAGGTTAGTGATAGATTGATGAAAGTGCTGAGTAAAAGCAATAAAAGGAACGATTCTATCCTGGTCCGGCTAGCCGTCAAAAATATAAATGCGTTACCCAGGGCTATTGCAAGTTTAAAGATAAAATCAACCGATAATGTAAATCAAATTTGTACTGTTTACCTATCATCAAGCGATTTAATGCTGTTGTTGGAGCTTAATGATATCTTATACGCCGATATTTTGCCTGTTGCTAAAGAGGAGGTGGTTATAAATGGGCTCGACCTGGCTTTAAACCAAATTTCTAACGCCCGAAATCTTTTTCCCGGCATTGATGGTTCGGGTATAAATGTTTCTTTTAAAGAAGGAATGTATGATGCTGCCGATCTTGATTTATTAGGCAAAACGATTACCGGAGCCACTATTGGCAAAATGCCAACCACTCATGCTACCGATATGGCAACGTTAGCTTTAGGAAACGGTAATTCCTTTATCCGGGGTTTAGGCGCGGCACCAAAGGCCAAACTTGCCTATTCTGATTTCAGTAACCTGATGCCCGATCTGATTACTGATTTAAATAAACTTCAGGTTAGCGTTCAAAATCATTCTTATGGTACCGATATCGATAATGATTACGGAATAGAGGCTGCGGCATACGATAAACAGATCTTCGAAACCGATACTTTGATCCATATTTTTTCTGCCGGAAATAAAGGAACAACCACACCTTCAGTAGGCTTTTATCAAGGTATTACTGCCCGTGCCAATTTAACAGGTAATTTTAAGCAGGCGAAAAATCTATTGGTGATAGGAGGGATCAACAGAGAAAATATTTCTGAAAATTTGAGCAGTAAAGGTCCTGCGTACGATGGGCGTGTAAAGCCAGAACTTGTTGCATTGGGCGAAGACGGAACATCAGGCGCTGCAGCGATTACTAGTGGATCGATTGCTTTGTTGGAACAATTTTATCGGCAGAAATATAAAAAAGGAGCATCCGCATCACTGGTCAGGGCAACAGTGATTAATTCTGCCGATGATTTAGGCACACCGCAGGTTGACTTTGTGTACGGTTATGGAAAACTGAATGTAGCCAAATCGTTAAAAACTTTAGATGAAAATAGGGCGTCATTATATGAAGTGGCCAAAAATCAGGACTTGCCTGTTTCTTTGGCTATTCCGGCTAATGTAGCTGAATTGAAACTGACTATTGCATGGAATGATCCTCCTGCTGTTGTAAATGCAGCACAAAGTTTAGTTAATGGATTAGATTTAAGTCTCGAAACTCCCACAGGGAGCCAAATCCTGCCTTGGGTATTAAGCAGTTTTCCTCATTTAGATTCCCTTTCAAAACCAGCAGTGCGTAAGGCAGACCTTATCAATAATGTTCAGCAGATTACCCTTGATAATCCACCTACAGGTGCTTATACTATTCATGTCAAAGGTAATAGGATTAAACAAGGTAATAACCAGCCTTTCGCACTGGCTTATCGTTACATATTCAAAAACACTTTTTCCTTTATCTGTCCCGGAAAAAACGAATACTTTTTTGCCAATGAAGATAACTATATCCGTTGGGAGAATACCTATACAAGCAAAACGGGAAACTTGCTGGTGAGTTATGATGGAGGTACTACATGGAAATCAATTGCTTCTGGCGTCGATTTAAGTAAAGGTTTTTACCATTGGAATCCACCAGATCTGTTTGTTAAAGCAGTGATAAAAATGGAAGTGGAAGGAAATGTGATATTGAGCCAGCCGTTTGTTATTTCCAGTCCCAGGATATTAAGTGTTGGCTATTTTTGTAAAGATGGAGTGGCGCTTAACTGGAACCCGCAACCGGGTGCAAAAGACTATACTTTGTACAATATTGCAGATAATATTCTTTCTCCCGTGTTAACCCTTGCTGATACCATAGTTAAGCTTGATACAAACAAGATTAATAGCAAATATTTTGCTGTGGCTGCAAACGGCATAGATTTTACGGGTTTAAAAAGTTATACGATCGATTATACACAGCAGGGAATTGCCTGTTATGTGAGAAATTTATTTGCATCAGTGACCGATGATCAGCGGATAAGAATTGACCTCAGTATAGGCAGTACTTTGGATTTAAAGAACATCATTTGGGAAAAACTGACAGGTCCAAATACTTTTAGTGTTTTACAGCAAACCAAACCCATTTCAAATCAGCTAAATTATACCAGTTTTGATGATAAGCCCAAAGCTGGTATGCAGTTTTATCGTGTTACTTTCGAAACGGCCAACGGTCAGATACAGAGCGATATGGTATCGGTGGTTTTCCTGAAGGAGAATGAATTTTCTTTTTTTCCTAACCCTGTAGCTGATTATTTAACCATTATTAGCGGATCATTTGAAGATTATAGCCTGTCTATTTTTAATATATTAGGACAGAAAGTTTTTGAAGAAAAAGCCACAAGTTCAAATAAATTTGCACTTAATGCTTTATCTACAGGGGTGTATGTAGGAGTAATTAATAAAAATGGGCAGCAGTTAAAGAAATTTAAGTTGATTAAGAAATAACGCTAACTATACATGTTTTGTGTAAATCTTTGTGGTTAGCGGGAGGCGTATGTTTGTTCCCGCAGATTTAAGATGATAAACGCTGAAATTTAGAATTAAGGATGCTTAAAGTTTAGTCTGCGTAAATCTGCTACATCAGCGGGAGATCCTCAAATTTTGGATTATAAGTACAGAAACTCCTAATTTCTTCGTATTTTTCAGCAAATGTGATTAATCATTTCAGAAAAAAATCCTTTAAAATGAGAAAATTCCTAATATTTTCTAGCTGTGCACTTCTCTTCCTTGGTTCCTGCAAACAAGGCGCAAAAAGCACTGATGTTAATGCTGATTCTTTAGCTATAAAAGCTATTAATGACTCGAGTTTACCCCGATATTTATCTGTTATTGCTGCTGATAGTTTGGAGGGAAGAAAACCCTTTACCAATGGTGAAACCAAAACCATTAATTATCTAAAAGCTCAGTTCGAAAAACTAGGCCTGCAGCCAGGCAATGGAGATAGTTTCTTTCAGGAGGTACCGATGGTAGAAATTAAATCTGTGCCTGAAGATAAAATGTTATTGAAAGGAAAAACTGCTTCGCTAACATTAAGTTATTTAACCGATTTTGTAGCCGGTACCCGCCGTGTGCAAGATGAAGTGAGCATGAGTAACTCGCAACTTGTTTTTGCAGGCTATGGTATCGTAGCTCCGGAATTTGGCTGGAACGATTATGCGAACCTTGATGTAAAGGGAAAAACGGTAGTGGTGTTGATTAATGATCCTGGTTTTGCAGATTCTACTTTGTTTAAAGGTAAAAATATGACTTACTACGGCAGATGGACTTATAAATTTGAAGAGGCTGCCCGTCAGGGAGCCACAGGGATTATTATAGTTCATGATACCGAACCGGCAGCTTATCCGTGGACAGTAGTCCGAAGTGGTTGGTCGAAATCCAAACTTACCCTGCAAAGTGAAGATAATGGAATGAGCAGGGCTGTGGTAGAAGGCTGGATTACTTTAGATAAGGCAAAACAGCTATTTGCATTGGATGGTAAATCATTCGATCAATTGGCATTAAGTGCCCGGAAAAAAGGTTTTAAGGCTGTTGATTTAAATATTAGTACTTCACTAAAAGTTAAAAATACCATTAAGAAATCGGTTACTTATAATGTTCTGGCTAAAATACCAGGCGATAAACGTAAAGATGAAGCTATTATTTATTCTGCACACTGGGATCATCTTGGGGTAGGAGAGAAAGTACAAGGCGATTCTATTTATAACGGAGCGGTTGATAATGCAACAGGTGTAGCCGCTTTATTTGAAATTGCTTCGGCATTTAAAAAATTACCTAAAGTACCTGGGCGTACCATTCTGTTTATTTCTTATACAGCTGAATAGCAAGGTCTTTTAGGGTCTGAGTATTATGCCAAACATCCTGTTTTTCCATTGGATAAAACTGTTGCCAACATCAATATGGATATGATGGGAATAGCGGGTAAAACGAAAGATATTGTCGTGTACGGCTTTGGTCAGTCAGAACTGGAAGATTACGCTACGGAAGCAGCTAAGAAGCAGGGGCGGGTAATTGTGCCAGATCCTGTTCCATCATCCGGATTGTACTACCGGTCCGATCATTTTAATCTGGCAAAGGTAGGTGTACCTTCATTATTTACCGGTTCGGGTGTAAATAACATCAAAAACGGCAGAACATGGGGATTAAAGCAGGTGGCCGATTTTACCAAATTCCGCTACCATTCGCCACAGGATAATTTCGATGCCAAAGCCTGGGATTTGTCAGGTATTATAGAAGATGTCCGGATGCTTTTTGATATGGGCTACCGCATCAGTAATGAAACTTCTTATCCGGAATGGAAGGACGGATCGGAATTTAAAATCATCAGAGAAAAGAAATAAACAAAGAGCGTCCCGGTGGTAAACCGGGACGCTCTTCGAAAAAAAGTCATTTTATTAAGTTTCCCCTAAGGGATAATTAATTAAAAGTAGAACTGTACACCTAATCTTGGTGAGAAAGTATCAGCGTTTAAGCCGAAAGTATTGGTTTTAACTTTAGCGCCAGTTCCTTCAGCTTTAACAGTATAATTGTCGTAGCTTAAACCTTTAACTGAAAGTTCGATACCGATTTTCTTAGTTGGGAAGAAAGCAAAACCTGGAGCAAGTTCTACGCCGATTTTAGTAGTAGTACCTAATTTAACTGCGTTGTCGCCATTAGCATCAGTTGCTTTTAACTCACCAAATGCCAATGGTACTGATAATTGTCCGAAGAATTTAAATTGATCAGATAAACCAACATAGTAACGGCCAAATGGAGCAACTTTAAAAGTCCCTTCTTGAGTTTTGTTGCTTACTTTTTTATCGTATTCATAACCAACACCCGTACCGATTGCAAAATTATTGCTGATAAAATAACCAACACTTGGTAATACACTAAAGTTAAAATCTGCTTTTGGAGCACCATCAACTTTCGTAGAATTAACACCTACATTACCACCCAACATAAAATTTCCTTTTTCAGTTTGTGCTTGTGCACCATAAACTAAAGCTGCTACTGCTACTAAAGATAATAATAGTTTTTTCATCTTTTTTATTATTTATTTGTGATTAAAATATAGCCAATTTTACTTTTTTAATTTCTGACTATATTTGAATAAAAGTCAACACTTGTGCCAGAAAACTTCTTCAGCGTCATCAAAAAATCAGTTTTTGCTCAACTGCTTAATGCACAAACAGATGTAAATTTAATGTTAATTCAATATTATTTTCGTGTGACGAAAAATCAATCGATTGATTAATTTTTGAGGTATGACAAATTGACAATCTGACTTTTTTTGTAAAAATGTCAGATTTTAGGGTGTTCAGAATGGCAGAATTTTAGAAGTGTGATCGTGGTTAGGGATTAAACCTTGCTTGCCGAAATGAGATTTTCTATTTTCTTTTGGATAATAGAGATTGTTTTTTCGTCATTTAAATTTCCATCCGCATCAAACTTATTTTGTGCTTGTGCAATCAGTACTTCCGGCTGTAAAACAGGATTCATATTTAAAAAGGTAAAAACAGGCGAAAATGCCATTTGCATTCTAACAGTTCCCCATAAGCCTTGAGTAGCACCCATCACGGCAACTGGTTTATGCATCAAAGGCGAATCTTTGCCGCGGCTTGCCCAGTCAATGGCATTTTTTAATCCACCAGGAATAGAATAGTTATATTCGGGCGAAGCGATAATAAAAGCATCTGCAGCAGCCAGAGACTCCCTGAATTTCGTTACGCTTGCAGGTCGTTCTTCGGTTTCTGGCAAATCATGGTCGGCATTATAAACGGGGATGTCATCATAGGCTACAATTTCAAATTCGAAACCTTCTGGGATCAATCCGCCTGCCACTTTAAGTAACATCGCATTATAAGATCCTTTTCTCAAACTTCCGCATAAACCAACAATTTTTCTGTTCTTTTCCATTGCTATTAAACCAGAACATTATCAAAATGTTTGGTTTTTGCAAGGACAATATGTGTAGTTTAAAAATTTATAATCACTATTTTTGGCCTGTAAGCTATTCGTTATGACTGAAAATACACCTACTACCTCCATTATTGAAAAAACTGTTTTTCCGATCCTTTTTGCTTTAAGTTTTTCGCATTTATTAAATGATACGATACAATCTTTAATTCCAGCTATTTACCCTGTCATCAAAACCAGTTATCATTTAAGTTTTTCGCAGATTGGTTTAATTACTTTAACTTTTCAATTGGCTGCATCGCTTTTACAACCATTTGTAGGTTTATATACGGATAAAAAGCCTCAACCTTATTCGCTTGCAACAGGGATGGGATTTACCCTCGTCGGTTTAGTTTCGCTTTCCCAATCAACTCATTTTTATACCATATTAATTTCAGTTTGTTTTATTGGGATAGGTTCTTCTATATTTCATCCGGAAGCCTCAAGGATGGCGCATGCCGCATCTGGAGGAAAGAGGGGATTAGCACAATCTGTTTTTCAGTTGGGAGGTAATGCAGGTAGTTCTTTAGGTCCACTATTGGCGGCCTGGATTATTGTACCATACGGGCAATTCAGCGTGATCTGGTTTTCGGTAATTGCACTTTTGGCTATTATTATTTTAACCTATGTTGGTAATTGGTACAAAGGATTTATGCTTTCGAGAAGTAAAAAGGTCAATATTCAAACTGTTGTTAATCAATTTTCGAGAGGAAAGGTGATCTTTTCGGTTTGCATTTTACTCTTGTTAATTTTCTCGAAATATTTCTATATGGCGAGTTTAACCAATTATTTTACCTTTTACCTCATCGATAAATTTCATGTCTCAGTACAAACTTCACAGATTTATTTATTTGTATTCTTATTCTCGGTAGCTGCCGGAACGTTGCTTGGCGGACCCATAGGCGATAAAATTGGGCGAAAATATGTGATATGGGCGTCGATATTGGGTACGGCACCTTTTGCATTGTTGCTGCCGCACGCCAGTCTGTTCTGGGTTGGTGTGCTCATTGTTCCCATCGGGATGATTTTAGCATCGGCATTTTCGGCCATTTTGGTTTATGCGCAAGAGCTCATCCCGGGCAAGGTAGGTTTAGTTGCCGGACTGTTTTTTGGCTTCGCCTTTGGTATGGGCGGCATCGGATCGGCCTTGTTGGGTAAATTAGCAGATTCTACCAGTATTGAATATGTATTTAATGTTTGTGCATTTCTGCCTTTGATTGGGTTGTTGACAGGGTTTTTGCCAAATATTGAGACGAAGAAGAAATAAAAAACCCATCCATTTTTAAGGGGATGGGCCAAAGCTTTACTAGTTGAAGAGGTTAAAATAGGATATAAATTTTAAATCCGAGGTTGTTGATAAATCCCTGACTACTTAAATTGAATGAAGTATATTCGCTTTTGGTAAAAGAGTTATTGGCGTTAACCTCATTTTGTTCTGTTTTGCTGTAGGCAATATCTGCCGATAACAAACTTGTTTCTAATGCAAATCTTTTAGAAACAAACCAGGTGATACCTCCATAAGCGCCTACAGCGTATTGGTTGGAAGTATAACTGGTTAATTGTGGGTAAGTGTTAGTAAATTCGCTGTTATTTTTACTGTGTGTATAGGAGGCTTTTCCACCTGCATACGCAAATAAGGTTTTTACAAGAGGGAAATAGTGCTGATAACTTAGGTTACCACCATAGCTTTTTTGCTCTTGGTTATTCATATTGTCGTTCCCATAAGTATTTTTATTTAGTCCATAAGTCAAATCCAACCCAATTTTATTGTTGTCTTTAAAAAAATAGCCATACCCTAATGTAAAAGAGTTATTTTTTGCTTTGTTTTCGTAGTTGTTTCCCGTGAGTTTGTTGGTAGTTGAATTAACACCAAAGCTTAAAGCGTTTGTTCCTTTTGTTTGCGCGAAACCGCATAGGGAGATACCCACGGCCATAGCCGTAACTAATAATTGTTTTTTCATTTTCATTTGTGTTTTTGTGTATCCAATGATAAAATAAAAAAATGAAATAAAACTATATGTTTAGTTGTTTTTGTTTTAATTACTTGATTATCAGGATTAAAAAAATCAGGGCTAAATATTAACCTTGATTAAAACAATTAATGATATATAAATTATTGACAATTGAGTCTTTCAATAAAGTAATAGGTATCCAGTGCATCTTCCGATTCGCGGTCATCATTTTCATTAGTGATTGATTTTACTTTCCCATCACTTTTTTGAGAACCACTGTTATTGTACTCAAATCTGATATTGCCAACCGATTTAATTTTTCCATCTTCTGATTTAAAAACCGAATTGTAATATTCAATTCTAATATCACCAATGGCTTTGATTTTTCCATTCTCAGAAGGGAATACACTATTGTAATATTCTATTCTTGTATCGCCAATTAATTTTACTTTTCCGTCTTCAGATTTAAAAACCGAATTATAATATTCAATTTTGGTACCATCAATAGATTTGATTTTTCCATCCTCCGAAGGGAATACACTGCTGTAATATTCTATTTTACCACGAAAGCGTTGAGCATTTGCATGATTGGAAAAACTGAAAAGCAATAACAAGCTTATGCTTATCAGGCCTAAAATTTTGGTGAATATATTTTTCATTTAATTGATGTTAAAAGTGATAATTGAAGGTAAGTGTTGGTGTGAAATTTTGCAGGGCGAGTTTCAGGTTATTGGTTTTGTTGTAATTGTAGAGCGATTCTTCCGCATAGTAATTTTGATGAAAGAAAGATACAACCGGTAATGAAAACTCCAATGCAGCATGTTTTGATATGAAATAACTAAAGCCAGGACTTATGCTTGCACCCCATCCCTTTATTTTAGCATCTGTTCGGATCAGGTAACCTTCATCATCAATGCGGTTAAAAGTATTTACCTGTAGGAGCAGATTGGCTTGCATGAAAAACTTAAAACGATCTTTAACGTCGATGTATTTGCGTACGAAAGGAGAAAAACCAAGGCTAAATTCCTTTACTCCACGCTGTTCTTCGTAATATCCGTATTCTTCATTCCATGCGATATAATTTTCACCCCTGAGTTTTGAAAGATTTAAAGGGATTTCCAAGCCTATGGCAAAATTATTGGATAAAAAATAGCCTCCCCTTGGCGTTAAGGTAAAAGTGTTTAAACTGGGCGATGAGCTGTTTTGTTTGGAAGTTCCAAAACTCAGGCTTCCTCCAACAAAGCCTCTTCCTTTTTCAGTTTGGGCATAGCTGCGCCAACTAACGGCGCATAGGAGTGCCATAATGATTAATTTAGGTTTCATTTTATTTGTGTTTTTGTGTGTAATCAATAATAATCATTATTGAAACAAAAAGCAAAAAAAGCAACTATCATGTTAGTTACTTTTTAAATGAAAAATCCCGCAGATTTAGCTACGGGATAATATGCGTTAATGTGGAAGGTAAGCAACAAGCTCGGTTGGGAGCCAGGTTTTATAGTTGCGTGTATTGCTTTTTGCTTTTTCACTCACCGGTATTTTCCAGACTTCGAAAAAGGAAGATAAATTGGCATTAGTCGTTTTACAGATCGTTGTATACCAGAGATCGATCCGTTGTTGGTTACTCAGCGGATGGTCGTAGTATTTGCTAGGATCCATTTCGCGGTATATTTTGTTGGCTTTGATGATAGAGTCCCAGCCAAAATTTTCAATGATCTGGATGTACATACTTAATGCTAGAAACGGATCTTTTCCCCATTTTTCAAAAGTAGGCTGATTTTGAAGGTAACTTTGAATTTTTTTCTCCACTTCCTCTTTATTTCGGATCGCATCATGGTTATAAAGTCCTTTTTTCAGCACTTTATCATACACGTAAATCGAGTAAAGATTGGTGGTTACTTCACTAACTTCGTCCATATCAAGGCCCCAAAATTGATGGCGATGCCCCAACTCATGAAAGTGCCCCCAGCTTCCTTTTGTGCCTACAATTTTTTCATCAAGCATCCAGGCGCAACTTTGATCATCGGGTGCCACAATTTTATCCCAGACGGTATACATATAACCGTAGGCAACCTGGTTATCAATAATGATCCTTTCTGGATGTGTTCTGTTCCTGTTAATGATGGCCAGATCGGCATCAGCATCCATAACCTGATCCCAGAATTTCATTAACGATTCCGGATTTTTCAAGTTTTTGATCCGATAAGAGGGAACGGTAAGAATAATGTTATTGGTGGCAAGTTCAGCCCATGGTGCAGGGTTATTTTTAATCGTTTCCCATTCGGCAAGGGTATTCTTTTCTAACTTGTAATAAGGCGCCTTAACCACAGCACTTGCTGTAATAGTGATTGATTTTAGCGTACAACTATCCGAAATCTTGATGTATAACAGTCCGCCATAAGGTGAAAAAACGGTTGTCGTATCTTTATCCAGTTCGAATGATCTGGTTAAATCAAAACCGGCCCTTACCAGATTATCCATGTGTTTTAAATCATCGTTGTGGATACCGATCTGAGCTTTTAAATGTTGATTTTTGTATTTAGGATCGACCACAATGCTGACTTTCTCACCTGCTGGTACGTAAACACCGGTACTGTGCAGCCTATAATAATCCGGATAGGGGTCTGCTAATCCCTGCGATCCTACTTTTACATCTATATTGATCTGCTCAACAGTCCTTTTTGCGTTTTTAGGCACTTCGCCTGGAAATGATTTACTTTCCGGGTAAACAAAATCTGTCGCTTTATCTATATTATGGCTTTTGTCAAAAAGATATTTTGAAAATTGATAACCTGCTTTTTTCGCCGGCGTAGAAATATCAATTGGATTTTTGAGCGTTGGAACAGCTAATGTATCACTAATCGCTAAAATGGATTTTAACTTTTTGATGATTTGACTGGTATCAGCATTGTTTGAAAAGGTAAGTTCAAGATTTGGCTCCATTCCATAAGCATACTCAGTTGGATCAATGGCTTTAAAAGCAGGGTTTGCCAACTGTTTAAAGATAGCTTTCACACTAAGATAAAAAGGAACATCTTTTAAATTTAAGGTATCGTTAATGTGATTTGCCTGAATTAAACTATAGGCATTAAATATCCCTGCCTTGGCGAGCAAACTGTTTATTTTAACCAGGTCGTTGAGGTAGGACTTAGTTTGGTCGCGATGTTTAAAAATACCCGGATAGGGGGAACCGTATACCAAACTTCCACCATCAGATATGTATTTTTCAATGGCTTTAAGTTCCGTTGTATCTTTTACATCATTTGTTAAAAAGTAAATGTCGGTACCGGACTGTAATTTACTCCCATCTGCTATGTAAACTTTTACCTTGTTGGCTTTTAATGCATTGAGCAACGCTGCATCAGCTGTTTTGGTTGCAGCTACTTTAAGTTTTTTAGGGGGAGTGCTTACACTTTCGAGTATGTTTTTTAATAGTTTTTGGACATTATGATCGCTCAATAATTTGCTTTCAAAATACTCGGATGAGCCTATAGCAAAAATCTGTCCTTTACCTAAGGCACTGCTCATGATCACTGTAGTTGAAACTTCTACCTGTGGGGCGAGCCTGTGTGTTGCTACGATATTAGGTGCTTCGTTAGTGGTATAAAACGCCGAAACAAATTTGCCTGTATCAGGCATAGGTAAAGACTTGACGTCTTTTAAAAGTGCTGATTTTTGAAATTTTTGTGAAAAAATTTGAGTCGAAAAGCACATCAAAATAAAGAGCAGATAGGTTTTTAGATTCATCTTTAAGAGGTTGTGGTTACAATTTTAAGCATCTAAAACTGCTGTCACAACAGGCTATTTGTTAAAAAAAGCTAAAATATGCCTGGTCTTTTCCCTAAGCTTTTAAAATTTATAACAAAAAAAATCCCGCCTCAATTTAATTGAGACGGGATTTGATCGGTATGTATTAATCAATGTTTTGGTTCAGGAACACAAACTTATGATCGAACATATCTAACTTAATTTTGCTGTCTTTATCTATCTTACCCGCCAATATCTCTTTAGAAAGCTCATTTAAGATTCTTTTTTGGATTACCCTTTTTAACGGTCTTGCACCAAACTGAGGATCGTAACCCAATTGTGCCAGCCAGTCTAAAGCTTCATCACTGGCATCCATCTCTATACCCATTTCTGCCAATGTTTGCTGTACTTGTTTAAACTGTAAGCTTACAATATTCCTGATTTCGCTACGGTTTAACGGGGTAAACATAATCAGCTCATCAATCCTGTTCAAAAACTCCGGACGAATGGTCTGTTTCAATACCTCAAACAATTCGTTTTTGGTTTTGGCAATTACCTCATCGCGGTTTTCGTCGCTTAAATCTTTAAAATTATCCTGAATTAAATGTGCGCCGATATTCGAGGTCATGATAATGATGGTATTTTTAAAATTAACCGTTCTACCTTTATTATCAGTTAAACGTCCGTCATCCAATACCTGTAACAGAATATTAAATACATCCGGATGTGCTTTTTCGATCTCATCAAGCAATACCACTGAGTAAGGTTTACGTCTAACGGCCTCGGTTAACTGCCCACCTTCATCATAACCAACATATCCCGGAGGCGCTCCAATTAACCGTGACACGGCATGGCGCTCCTGGTATTCACTCATATCAATACGGGTGAGTGCATTTTCATCGTTGAATAAAAATTCGGCAAGGGCTTTTGCAAGCTCCGTTTTACCCACACCGGTAGTACCTAAAAAGATGAAAGAGCCAATTGGTTTACGTTTATCCTGTAAGCCTGCACGCGAGCGGCGGATGGCATCAGAAATGGCTTCAATTGCTTCGTCTTGACCAGCCACGCGCTGATGTAACTCTTCTTCTAAGTGAAGCAATTTTTCGCGCTCACTGGCAATCAGTTTCGTAACCGGAATACCTGTCCAACGACCAACCACACCTGCAATATCATCGGCCGTAACTTCTTCTTTCAGCATTCGGCTATCGGTTTGCTGGCTTTCTAAATCGGCTTTAAGCTTTTCAACTTTATCCTGAGCCTCTTTAATTTTTCCATAACGGATTTCAGCCACTTTGCCATAATCTCCGGCACGTTCAGCTTGTTCGGCCTCTAATTTATAATGCTCAATCTGCTCTAATTCATTATTTACCGCGTCTACAAGGTCTTTTTCTCCTTGCCATTTCGCTTTAAATTCATCACGTTCTGCTGATAAATTGGCAATTTCTTCTGAAAGTTCCTGAACTTTTCTATCATCTTTTTCGCGTTTAATGGCTTCGCGTTCAATTTCTAAACGCATAATCTCACGGTCTAAAGCATCAACATGTTCTGGCACACTGTCCATTTCCATGCGCAGTTTAGATGCCGCCTCGTCCATTAAATTGATGGCCTTATCTGGTAAGAAACGGTCTGAAATATAGCGCTGACTCATTTCTACAGCCGCAATAATGGCCTCATCTTTAATCCTTACTTTATGGTGGGTTTCGTAACGTTCTTTTAAGCCACGAAGGATAGAAATGGCATCCTGGGTATCAGGTTCTTCAACCATTACTTTCTGGAAACGACGCTCCAATGCTTTATCTTTTTCTAAATATTTCTGGTACTCGTCCAAAGTAGTTGCACCAATGGCACGCAACTCTCCTCTGGCCAGGGCAGGTTTTAAAATATTCGCTGCATCCATCGCGCCTTCGCCACCGCCAGCACCTACCAAAGTGTGGATCTCGTCAATAAACAGAATAATATCACCATCACTCTGTGTAACTTCTTTAACTACAGCTTTTAAGCGTTCTTCGAACTCGCCTTTGTATTTTGCACCGGCAATAAGCGAACCCATATCAAGAGAATAAACCACTTTGCTTTTCAGGTTTTCAGGCACATCACCTTTAATAATCCTGAAGGCAATTCCCTCTGCAATGGCTGTTTTACCCACACCAGGCTCACCAATTAAAATCGGGTTGTTTTTGGTTCTTCGTGATAAAATCTGGATCACGCGACGGATTTCTTCATCACGGCCAATTACCGGATCCAGTTTTCCGCTCTCGGCATATTCGTTTAAATTCCTGGCGTATTTACTTAAGGCCTGATAAGTAGCTTCGGCATTTTGATCGGTTACCCGGTTATCACCACGTAATTCTACAATGGCTTTTTTGAGGTCTTTTTCGTTAACGCCCTGTTCTTTTAATAATTTCGAGGTGCTATCGTTAACGGCCAAAACGCCTAATAATAAATGTTCTACAGACACAAATTCATCTTTGAACTCTTTTAAAAACGTCTGCGCTTTCTGTAAAACGCTATTTGCATTAGATGACAGATAGACATTACTTCCACTCACTTTCGGGAATTTTGCAATCTCTGCATCTAAGTTTTGATTTAGTGAATTAAGGTTAACGTTCAGTTTCTTTAAAACATAAGAAACTACGTTTTCATCAACAGTAAGCAGACCTTTAAGCAGGTGTGCCGTTTCAATAGCCTGTTGCTGATTGCCTTGGGCTATTTCAGAAGCCTGTTGAACTGCTTCCTGGGCTTTTATGGTAAAATTGTTAAAGTTCATATTTCCTTTCAGGTCAAAACAAATGCCATATCTGTTTTGATTTTACAATCGGAAATTTTGTCGGTAAGATTTTGTTTTAAGTGACTAAATTGCTGAATTTTAGTAGTTTAAGCTGAAAATTTGTCTGATTTTACATTGTTGATTTGAAGATATATTATAGTTAACAAAGCTCCGCAGAATAAACCAGCAAAATGCGCAACATGATTTACACTTCCTTTCAAAAATCCATTAACTGTAGTCATTATTGTAATAGCTGCTATATTAATGATTATAAATTTACGCAGTTCAATAGCTATTTTTTTGTTGGTTAGCATGCCTGAAAAAACGCCTAAAAGCCCAAATATAGCACCTGATGCCCCTACAGTTAGGGTGTAATCCGTTAGATAAAAACTTATCAAATTTGCAAAAAAGCCTGTGAGCATATAGATAATAGCAAACTTTACATGCCCTATGGCCGGTTCTAGAATTGCACCTATATAAAATAGCATAATCATGTTCATTAAGATATGAGGGAAATTACTATGTAAAAAGATAGCGGTTAGGAATCTCCACCATTCTCCACTTATAATTGCAGGTTTAAAGTACGCGCCGGCAGCAATTAGTGTTTCCTGATCAAAATTTTTAAAGAAAAAGCCCGAAGAGGTTAGCATAACGACATAAATTAATATGTTGATATCCAATATTATTGTAGTGACAAAAAATAGCCTGGAAGGAATAAATATCTTTAAAAAGCTTTTAAAACTATCTATTTTATAGAGATTTAATATCGGAATAGGAACATTCGCATCTAAAATTTTATTTGCCATTTTCTTCAGTTCTTTTTCACTTATCAGTTGCTTTGTATATTCGTAATGGGATAGGAATTTATTTAGATATACTTTATTCCTGGAATCTTCGGCAATTATTATCAGATCATCAATGCACGTTAATGTCACCTCATTATTTTGTATTACTATCGTAAATATACTATAAGATGAATGGTACTTAGAATGATTTATAGAAGCAGTCAGACGTTGTTCATTGTAGACAGAAACTTCCCACCCCAGATTTTCAATCGTTAGATTTGCTAAAGCAATAAAATGTGCAGGTGAATTTTCTACGAGTTTAAATTTAATTGTGGCCATAAATATCTCACAAGATATTCAATAATTACAATTCTTCGCGCCAGTTTAAATTTTTATAACAAACATAAATGGCCCATTGCTGTCGCACTAAGCGTAGTCGATTGCTTTATTAATGCGTTGAAATGGTATTCGATTACGCTCAGGCTGACATACGAAATAAATTTTATTTAATTTATAAACAGGCTCTTAGTTAAAGATTTTAATGTTGATGCAATGATTTGTTCTTGGCCTAAACCAGGTTAATGCTTGGCTTTGTTCTCAATGACGTATTTTCCTGCTGGTAATTCAATTTTATTTATACTGATTTTTCCATTAATAATAACTTCCATGTTGCGAACAATAGGCAATTCCATGCTTGCTGTAGAATTTGCCGGGATCGTGATGTCGTATCTGATACCTGTATCTGTCCTTTTCCATACACTGATAATCTTCCCATAAGGACCAATGTGGCTGGCTTCGAAAGAATTCAGGCCTTCCACCACATGAGGATTTAGTATTACATGTTTAAAGCCGGGCTGTTTTTCATCAGGCTTAATACCACCAGGAGATTTGTACAACCAGGCACCAATTTCTCCAAACATAATGTGGTTCATTGAAATGTCTGATTTTGCATCTATAGGCCAGTTCTCGTATAAAGTGGTGGCTCCGTTTTCCATCCACCAGCCCCAGCTTGGGTAGGTTTTTTGTGCTGCAACTTTATACGCAATATCGCTGTAACCATTTTCGCTCAGTGCATTTAAAATGGCTTTTGTGCCTAATAATCCAACATCCAAATGGAACCCATCAGCTTCCACACGTTTAGCTAAATTTTCGGCAACCAAAGCAACAGATTCTTCGGGTACAATTTTCCAGTATAATGGAACACTCATTTCGGTTTGGATACCCGTATTATAAACGCCTTTTTCTTTATTCAGGTATTTGGCGTTAAAAGCATCTTTTACTTTTTTAGCTAGGGTCGTATATTTAAGGTAATCATTATTTTTACCGAGAATTTTGGCCGCCTTAGCCAAAATCACTACATCGGCATAATAATAACAGGTTGAAGTCAGTTCTACAGGAGATTTAGATTTTACCGGTATCCAATCGCCCAAACCCCAGGTGGTTAAACCTGTTGGGTAAGTTTCGTCAATATGGTTCACGTATTTTCTGATATTTTCGTAACAATCGGCAAGTAGTTTTTTGTCTCCATAAAACAAGTAAACATTCCATGGAATGATGGCGATAGTACTTGTCCAGTCTGGTCCGTTGCCCCATTCGTAGCCCCAGCCGTCAGTAGGAATAATAGAAGGTAACACGCCGTTCGGCTGTTGTTCATCACGGTGATCGGCCAGCCACTTTTCGTAAATGGTAATGCCATCAAATCCGTAAAGCCCCGTTTCTATTGCAATCTGCGCATCACCTGTCCAGCCGTTTTTCTCCCTTTGCGGGCAATCGGTCGGGTAACCAAAAAGATTAGATAAGTAAGAATTATTGGTGGCATAGTAGATTTTATTAATGATCGGTTCTGAAGATTTAACATCACCAACCACTGGCACATCGCTATGCATAAAATAGCCTACCAGATCTTCTTTTTTCAACTGCACAGGAGCAGAGCTGGTTACCTCTATATATTGAAAACCTTTATAGTTAAAATGCGGCATAAAACTTTGTGCACCTTTTCCATTTAGGATTAAAATATCGGTCTGAAATGGATCAGTATTATCTGTTGGACGGTAATGGGCATCGATGTTTGAAATATCTACATGGCCGTTAGGATATAAACGCTCGCCATGTTTTAGTTTAATAACAGTTCCCGCCGGACCGCTTAGCGTGATTTTACTTACACCAGAAATATTCCTGCCCAGATCGAACAGGTAGGTGGTATCATTAAATTTTCTTAAACTTTTGCTGGCTATTTCTTCAACATTGCGGATGGGGTGCATGGCCTGTGCAACAACGTTTTTAGATGGTGCTGAACGGTAAATCACATTTTTCCAATCTGTATCGTCGAAATTTGGCATGTTCCAGCCTGCTTTTTCCAGACGGGCATCGTAATGTTCGGCGGTATAAATACTATTAAAAATAATTGGACTTAAAGTTGTTTTCCATTCTTTACCCGATTTAATGGTTTCGGTTGTACCATCCTCGTAAGTGATGCGAACATCAAGACAAAAGGTAGGCCTGTTGCGCCAGGGGGCACGGTCGAAATCCCAGACTGCAGTTGATTGGTGATTGTACCATCCATTGCCTAACAATACACCAATAGCATTTTTGCCTTTCGTAATGGCATTAGTTACATCGTAAGTAACATATAAAGTACGCCTGTCAAAACGCGTATACATCGGGTCCATACGGTGGTTGCCAATTTTCTTCCCATTGATTGATAGTTCGTACAATCCGGCTACAGCAATATAGGCTCTGGCTGACTTGATTTTTTTAATTGTGGTAAAGGTATTCCGGAAATAGGGTGCGGGCTTAAGTTTTGTATTTTCGTTATCCGAAATCCATGCGCCACGCCAGTTTTCCATTTTCATCATGCCCGTTTCAAAGCTGGCAATGTAGGTTTTATCTGATTTGTTATTTTTCCCATCTGCAATATCAACCCGCCAGAAATATTTGGTAAAAGGTTTTAGTTGTTGCCCGGAATAAATAACCAGGTTATCATCTGATTTTATCCAGCCGGTGTTCCAAAGTTTTCCGCTAGCTTTAACAAGCATTGCTGAATCGGTATCAACCAGAATGCGGTAGGCTGTTTGTTTTGCTCCCTGGCTGGCATCGTTCATTTGCCAGGTAAAACGCGGATTTAGATTGTCTAAGCCAATCGGATTAACCAGGTATTCGGTTTTTAAAGCAGTTAGCGATTGAGCAAATATTTTGGAAATAGTGGCAAGGGGAAAAACTAAAGCAGTTACCAGGAGAAATCTGAGGTTCATAGTTTAAAGGTTATTCAGAATAACTAAGGTATTAAAATAATGCACTGATAAATGAACGCAATAGAATTTTTACGCATAAAAAAAGACGAAGGTTAATTCGTCTTATATATCTGTGTAATGGCTTACTATCCCAAGATTTCTTTCAGTTTTTCAGTCTGATGATCAGCAAGTTTTTGCAAAGGACCAGATGCTAACATCTTCATCATCATGTTTAAATCAGCTGAAATGATGTGTTTAGCAGTAGTTGTTCCATTTCCATTATCTGCAACTGTCCATTTTAATTCAACATCAAAAGGTGCTTTCTCACTCGGAATTGCAGTTATTTCTTCGTTTTCAACGCGATTAGAAATCTTAATGGCCAATTTCGCCATATTCTGAATGGTAAATCGTGCATCATCTTCAGTAGATTCCCAGTTGTAAATGTTCTCTGGCATCAATTGCTGATGATTGTTCATATTGGATAGAAAAGTATAAACCTCAGCAACCGGTTTATTAACTTCTACTGTGCTTTCTATAACAGTCATTATATATTTGTCTAGATTTTGTTTTTTACTCCAAACTTAGGACTCTGAACTCAAAACTTGACCTTGTCCCCATTCTGAAGGATTTAAGCGCCATTTGCCTAATAATTCCATATCGCTTTTGGCAATAATACTGTGCTCGGCAGCATAATCGATTAAAGCAGCATAATTAGATAAGGTGAGGTAACGGCATTTTGCAGCGGCAAAATTTTCGTCTGCTTTTTCGAAACCATAGGTAAAAATTGCAGCTAAACCTGCTACTGATAAACCTGCAGCCCTTAAAGCTTCAACAGCCTGTAAGCTGCTTTTTCCGGTCGAAATTAAATCTTCTATCACCACTACACGCTGGCCTTCTACTACTTCGCCTTCTATTAAACTTCCGGTACCGTGTTCTTTAGCTTTTGCCCTTACATAGATAAATGGTAAACCTAATTCCTGCGCTACTAAAACGCCCTGCGGGATACCAGCGGTTGCAACACCTGCAATAACATCTACAGAACCAAATTCTTCTTGTATGGCCTGTGCCAGTTTCTGACGGATGTAAGTTCTAACCTGAGGGTGGGAAAGGGTAATTCTATTGTCGCAATAAATTGGCGATTTCCAGCCCGATGCCCAAGTGAAGGGATTGTTTGGCTGTAATTTAATTGCTTTTATCTGTAATAAAAATTCCGCTACCTTTAATTCAATATCACTTTTATTATACATGGCTCAAAATTACAGATTTATTTGTGTTTGTCATAACGTTTATTAAGTCCCTTTGTTTTGCATCGGGCAAATAAAAATGTGGAAATCTGGATTTGATTTCGACATTTCAATACTTCAAATATCTGAAATTTTGATGGATGCTAAAAGGGATTTCTTGCCACTTCCTGTAAATCAGGATGATAAAGAATAGTTGGGTTTGCAATGGGCTTATAATTAACTTGGGGTTAGCTTTTTGTAACAATCATTAACCATCACCGTCTTAATCAAAATCTTAAAATTATGATCGTTTTAAAATCAGACTACTTCAGTTCGCACGAGCGCCTTACCCTTTTTATCAACGAAAACCACATTAAACGCGAAGATATTTTAGCAATTACACAAGCTCCAGGTTTCTTTACCATCTTTTTTTATGCTGATGATGCTGTTGAAGAAATTACGCACGGAATGTTTTCCTGATAAATGTCCTTCTTTATCCTAAACGGTTACCGAAAACACGGATATCCCTTTTGACCCAAATTTGGTTACCTCAAGCCCATTGTAGTTGGTAATTAAAATATTCACGAGCGATAAATCATTAAATTTTAAATACGATGTTTTCCCTATTTTGCTGGCATCACAGAGCATATAAACGCAATCGCTTTGGGATGCCATAGCTAAAGTATTCGAAGCCTCATGCTCACTACCTGCATACAATCCTTCAGCAGTAATCCCATCTGCACCTAAAAAGGCCTTCGAGGCATGGTATCTGGCAATATGTTCGTATGCCATAGTTCCATGAACGGCTTGTCTGGTTGCATCAACCTCTCCTCCAATAAGGTTAATGGTAATCGAGCTGCCCTGCAACTCATTTACTACAGGTAGTGAATTGGTAATTACTTTTATTTTCTTGTTTTTGATAAACTGGCATAACCTAAAGGCCGTGCTTCCGCAGTCTATAAATATAACATCACCATCAATAATATCTGCTGCAGCCCTTTTGCAGATCGCATCTTTCGCCTTTATATTAACTGCCGCTTTGTGGGCAAATGAAACGGGCCTGATCAGTTCACTTAGTTTCATTGCCCCTCCATGGGTTCGGTAGAGAAGTCCGTTAGCAGCCATAGTAGTCAGATCTCTTCTTACGGTAACTTCAGATACATCAATTTCAGCGGCTAATTGTCTGATCTCAATTTCGCCAAACGCTTCTAAAAGTTCGAGGATTTTATGTGCTCTTTTTTGAAATATCATTTATAATGATTTAATTCGATCAAAAATAATCATAATCGATCAAAAATAATCATATATATGAAAAATATTAATATTCTGAGCACACAAATTCTATCCGATAATTGGTACACCCTCAAAAAACTAAGTTTTGAGATGACAGGGATTGATGGTGCTACATCAATTTTAGAGCGAGAAGCTTACGATAGGGGGAACGGAGCTACTATTTTATTGTATAACAGAGAACATAAAACAGTTGTACTTACCCGTCAGTTCAGGATGCCAACATTTATTAACGGAAATGGGACTGGTTACCTTATTGAGTGCTGCGCGGGATTGTTGGACCAGGATAATGCGGAAGATTGCATCAGAAGAGAAACTGAAGAAGAAACCGGATTTAGAATTAGTCAGGTAGAAAAAGTTTTCGAGGCTTATATGTCGCCAGGTTCGGTTACCGAACTATTATACTTTTTTGTTGCAGCATATTCAGATGATATGAAAATGCATGATGGAGGAGGACTGCAGGAAGAAAATGAAGATATAGAAGTTTTAGAATTACCCTTCGAAAAGGCATTGGAAATGATCATGTCGGGTGAGATAAAGGATGGAAAAACAATTATGCTGCTGCAGTATGCCCAGTTAAGAGGACTATTGTTATAGTTCATTGTTTGAATTTTGCAATGAATTATTTGAATTGCGTAATTGTTCGTAACAAAGCACGCTTTACCTTTGTTATGGTACTAATTAATTTTAAATTTTTATGATAGCAACAAAAGGATATGCGGTACAAAATGCCGAAACGGATCTTGCACCCTGGAATTTTGAGCGCCGGGAAGTAGGGCCTCACGATGTTCAGTTCGAAATACTTTTCTGCGGGGTTTGCCACTCAGATCTGCACCAGATTAAAAATGATTGGTTCCCGGGAATATTCCCAATGGTTCCTGGGCACGAAATTGTAGGCAGGGTGGTGAAGGTTGGAGATCACGTGAAGAAATTTAAGGTGGGCGACCTTGCCGGTACAGGTTGTATGGTAGATTCTTGCCAGGTTTGTGAAAACTGTAAGCAAGATTTAGAACAATATTGTTTAGAAGGAAATACCCAAACATACAATGGTTTAGAAAGAGATGGTAAAACACCAACTTATGGCGGGTATTCTGATACGATTGTAGTAAGAGAAGAATTTGTACTTCATGTATCAGACAAATTAAATCTTGCTGCTGTAGCACCACTTTTATGCGCAGGTATTACTACTTATTCGCCTTTAAGACACTGGAAAGTAGGGAAAGGTCATAAATTGGCCGTATTAGGTTTAGGTGGTTTGGGCCACATGGCGGTGAAATTTGGTGTAGCTTTTGGTGCTGAAGTAACAGTATTAAGTACTTCGCCTAAAAAAGAAGAAGATGCTAAAAAATTAGGTGCACATCATTTTGTGGTAACTACCGATCCTGAGCAGGTTAAAGCAGCTAAAGGTACCTTCGATTTTATTTTGGATACGGTATCTGCTGAACATGATTTTAACATGTATCTTTCTTTATTAAGGACAAATGGTACACATATCTGTGTGGGAGTTCCACCAAAACCGGCAGAAATTGCAGCTTTCAGTTTATTGGGCGGCCGAAAAAGTTTAGCGGGATCGGGTATTGGCGGTATTGCCGAAACTCAGGAAATGCTGGATTTCTGTGCAGAAAACAATATCGTTTCAGATATCGAAATGATTGATATGAAAGATATTCACACTGCTTACGATAGGATGCAAAAGGGCGATGTACGTTACAGGTTTGTGATTGATATGGCTACATTGTAGTTCATGCATAACCAATAAAATGATAGGGATTTGGGAACAGAAGGTTTCTAAATCCCTTTTTTTTAGGCGCTTTAATAACGACAAATTTGACCAGTCTTTGTTTGTATTGATAACTGATGATTAATATTCATTTTTTAGCGTGTAAGGCATTTTAGGACTTATAAACCAACCTATTTCTCATATCCCTTATATCGTTAAGTAGGATGTAGGGCTGCAAACACATATTTAATAACTTAGATGTTCTCAGGTGCCTCAGGTGGTGGATTAAATTTGAGCATTTTCATGACCACCTTAGCCATCTTAGGTCACCTTAGTTTTACTCAAAGCACTTCGCTTCTTTTTATAAATTCGGCCAGTGGAATACGATGTTCTGCTTCAACTCTGGCAATCTGTTTTTCATTTTCGCTAAAAAGGCGATCCAGTGTATTCAACGAATCTTTAAGGTAAGATATGGATAACATCAGTGAAATTCTGTTCCTGATCTTATCGGCAAAGAATATTTCCATCAATATTAAACTGATCAGAAAAAGGTAATGGTTGAATATAATATTATTGGTACTCTTTGAGAAAGTAGGGAGACCTATCATACCAAAAAATAAATCTATAATTAAAGGAATACCGATAATCGCAAGAAGCGAAAATCCGCTAACTTTTAAAGTAATTCCTTTTTCAGCATGCTTGATCTGTTCGTTAAAGGCCGAAAACTTGCTTTTAAAAGGAGTTTCCCTATTGTTCTGTTGCTGTTCTAATTTTTGAAGCTCTTTACCATGCTCGATATCAATTTTCCGTACCTGTTCTACAATATGGGCTTCGGCATTGTTCAGCTTTTCCTGATCTTCTACTATAGATTCCTGTTCGGCAATAATTTTGTCCATTACCAGCAGGTCTTCCGGAATACCATGGCGAAGTTTTTGTTCTGCAGCTACAATGCGGTTATCCAATTGTTTAAACTGCCTTTTAAGCTCAATAATTTCTTTGTTAAAATGCTCTTTTTTTAAGGCGTAGCTACTTTCGAGGCTGTTGAGTGCCGAAACGTATTCGAAATCAGCCAAAAGCTGTTCATTACTGGCAAAACGCTGATACAGCCCATTTAATTTGATGAATAGTTCGCCTGTTGATTTTTCCGGATTAGAAAGATCATTTCGGTATGCTTCCAGATCTTTTTCTGATAATGAAGGTATGGGCATGGCAGATTAAAAGGTTAAAAATATGAAAAATATTTATCGTTACAGGAATTATAAGTGCTGTTTTCCCTTCAAATATTCCATTATGACTATTAAACCATTTTTTTTACAATCTAGTATATCAAGTTTTTGATGAAGGAAGATTTTTTGTGTGAATACAATCTTTTAGTATTCAGTTATTTAGAGTCAGTATTTTAATTTGGGTGAAATATTTTTTGATTTTTTTTATCAGTTTAATAAATTATTCTATATTTGTAGCAAGCAAGGGGTGAGAGCCTTGCATCAATCTTTGATTGAGAGCGTTAATTTAGATAAGGTTACAACAATTAATTGTTGTAACCTTTTTTTATATCCTATAAATAACCCAACAATTTTTCTACATTTAGAGCATTGCAAAATATATAGGTTTCACAGAAAGAAATCTTTAAATGTAAGTGGGAAAGAGCGGGTTGCTATAGAAAAGTAACATTCGCTATTTAAAGCGTGTTAAAAATATATGCCAAGAAATTATAGAATTTATATCAACGATAACACTTTGTTTATCTCAGACTTTTTGCCTGAGCAAAAAGAAAAAATTCAACAGTTAGAATTTCAGGATTTTAATCTGGAAACATTCTATAAAAAATTAAAAAATGGTTCCAGAAAGAGCTATATTTTCTTGACAAAAAATCCTCAGGAAACCTTTAAAAAGTTAAAGAAAGATTGTACCATTATAAAGGCCGCAGGTGGTTTGGTAGAGAGTGCAAACGGTAATTTTCTGTTTATTTTTAGAAATAAAAAATGGGATTTGCCTAAAGGAAAGCTTGAAGAAGGTGAAAAAATGAAGGAAGCAGCTGTTCGTGAGGTAGAAGAGGAGTGTGGAATCAGGGTTTTTAAACGTGAAGAAAAGCTTTGTAAAACCTATCATGTATATCCGATAGGAGCCAAAATGGTGATCAAGAAAACCAATTGGTACAAAATGAAGGTTAAAGGCGAACCTAAATTGGTCCCTCAAAAAGAAGAAGGCATTGATGAAGCGGTTTGGCTGGATAAAAACCACATTTCTCCAGTGGTTAAAAATACATTTCCATCAATTATGGATGTGTTAAAGGCCGGTGGGATTTTGTAGTGCGGATCAGAAATCTAATCGTGGTGTCAGATATTTCTATCTGACACGGTCGGAACAATTATAGGTTGAAATTTTAATGCACTTTTAACTGTCAGATGGTAACATCTCACAGCACATAAAACCACAGATAAAAAGTATTAACAAAGATCTGGTTGGGCGAATTATTCGTTATCCAGTTCATCAATTACTTTTTTAACCTGTTTCAGGTACTTACCATAATAAAACCAGGCCCATAGTTCGGTGATGGCTCCGATGATCAGGATGGTGGTAAAACAGTTCAATAAGATGTATACAGGCGACAACTTGCCTAAAATGCTTGTAAAAAACCAAGCTTTTTCTATAAATAAGTAGGCAGTAAGAAACCCTACTGAAATAAAGGCCACAATGTAAGTTAAAGCTTTGTACAGCTCAATGTTCAGTTTCATTTCATAATAAAACCAGAGGATATTTTTACGGGTATCCATACTCATATCGTAGGAGTTCTTATAGAACACATAGAACTTAAAAAAATAGTAAGCGGTAAAACCACAGGTGATGGCATAAGTAATCAGGTATACCCGATTAACAGTAGTTGAAAAACCAAAAAAATAAGGTATTAAGGCCATAAACCCCAAAAAAAATAATTGGTAGAAAAATTCATGTTTCATTTTTGCCCTGATTTTATCGATCGGGGTGTGTGCCTGTTTTATTTTAAGCATATCGGTAGAAATTTTGCTTCCTTCCGGACTTTCAGCATTCCATTCATTTTTTATATCGTCAAAATTCATAACCGTTTTTCTTTATGATGAATTGTAATTTTTCTTTGGTCCTGTTAAGTTTAACACGTGCATTCACCTCACTTATTCCCAGGTTTTCGGCAATATCACGATGGGATTGGTTTTCGAGAAAAAGGAAGATCAATGCTTTTTCAATGGCGTTTAATTCCTGAACGGCAGCGTATAAATAGGCCAGCTTTTCTTCTTTTCCTTCATTTTCGTTTACATCCATTACATCGATGTTCTCATCTAATGGTGCTTTGTCCACTTTTCTATTGTCTTTTTTAAAATAGATTAAGGCTGTATTGAGGCACACGCGGTACATCCACGTGGTAAACTTACTGTTCCCTTTAAAAGAAGGGTAGGCTTTCCATAGTTGCAGTACAATTTCCTGAAACAGATCACGTTGTTCTTCGGCATCGTTCATATACATTTTTGAAATTTTATGTATAATCGCTTTATGCTGGTTGATCAAGTTGAGAAATATGTTTTCTGTTTCTTTCATTGTATACCCAATTGGTAACCGATTTTTAAAAACGTTACAGATTTATTGAAATAAATTGTGGTGTCAGATATTTCTATCTGACACAAATTAAAGCAAATTAGAAATCTGTAAGTAAATGTATCTATGAGTCAGGTGGTAACACCTGACTTTACATCTCTTACTGGTCTGAGCGAGATGCTAAGACTGTTCAAAAACGTTACTACAGGGTTACACAAATAAAACACGCTGTCTAAAGACACGCTCTGAAAGAAGGGAATAATGTATTTAAGGTAAACCTGGATTTAAATCTGGGTTTATCTGTGCGCATCTGTGATTAACAAAAACTATAAAAAACCAAGTGCCTCTTTGGGTACAAATGGGCTCACATCGCCGTGGTTTCTCAAAATATCGCGAACAATAGTTGAACTGATGGCTGAGTATTCGGGTTTGCTTAAAAGCAGGATGGTTTCTACTTCAGGCATCATGGTCTGATTGATCTGTGCAATGGCTCGTTCATATTCAAAATCAGCAGCTGAACGGATACCACGTACCATATAGGTGGCGTCAATTTTTCGGCAGAAGTCTACTGTTAAGCCTTCATAAGTTTGGATTTCGATATTTTGATAGCCCTTAAAAACAGTCTGTAAAATCTGAAGACGCTGCTCTGCACTTAAGAAATTCTGTTTAGAACTGTTTAGTCCGATACCCACTACAATTTTATCGAAAAGTGGGGTAGCACGTTGTAGAATATTGACATGGGCGATGGTGATCGGATCAAATGAGCCTGGAAATAGTGCTATCTTCATGATTCAAATATAGATTTTTATAGCGAAAGGACGAAGTTGGATTCATCTCAAATTCAGTCGGTCGTCACCCTGAATTTAATTCAGGGTCTTTATACTAAAAGATGCTGAAATAAATTCAGCATGACGATTCAGCGGCTTCGGTATTTTTTGCCACGGAAACACAGATTGCACAGAATAGTCTTTGCTTAGGATTTGCCACCATTAAGAAATTTAGAACATTAAGGTGATCTATGGCACTATACTGGAACAGACCGTTCATTTTAAGCCTGATTGCAATGGAAAGCCCGGAACCCGATTCTTCATCGGGTGAGGACTTGCAATGAAAAGCAGGACTAAAGGCTGCCACAACGCGCTAAATGCTCACTTTTTAAAAATAAATTAACTATGCGCCATTAACTAATGGACTAATGACCAATGAACAATTGAACTACTATAACTCAAAAAAGCTGAACGATGAATTGCCGTATTTTCTAGTTTCGGTGTAGCCGGGCTGGCTGTTCAGTTTCATGTTACTTTGGTGTTCTACAATCAACAAGCCATCGGGTTTAAGCAATTGTTGCTCTTTTACCATCACCGGAATCTGTGGAATGTTAGGCATATTGTAGGGCGGATCGGCAAAGATCAGATCGTAAGCACCAGTCATTTGTTTTAATAACTTGAACACATCGCCTTTACGTACATCGATCTGATCAAACTGATGTTGCTTAGCCGTATTTTTTACCCAGTTTACGCAGCCATAATCCATATCAATGGCTAAAATACTTTCTGCTCCACGTGAGGCAAATTCGAAGGTAAGGTTTCCGGTACCACAGAATAAATCGAGTATGGAACAGGCTTCGAAATCGTATTTGTTGTTCAGGATGTTAAACAGCGCTTCTTTGGCCATATCCGTAGTAGGACGTACCGGTAAATTTGCAGGGGGCTGCAAACGGATACCCTTTAATTTGCCACCGATTATTCGCATAAATCTAAAGCAAGCAGGCCGCTGAAATAATGTTTAGGCATATCGGTCAATAACTCACTATTTTTTTGTTTTCCGGCCGGAAAGAAGAAATAAAGTTGATTGAAATATTTTAACAAACAATTGTAATGTTCGTCGTCTTCATTAATAATGCCCTGAATATAAACAGGAATGGCATCATTTAAGCTTAATTGTTCAATCATTAACAACAGGAAATAATTAAACTCTTCGGCAGTTTCTGATTCGTAATGGTTTTGAAAAACAACCTTTTTGTCTTTGGTATACAGTACATTGAATGATACTGCAGTAAAATCGATTAGTAAAGATTCATCGGCTAAATGGCTAAATAAAGCTACCAGCGGTTCTGATTGTGGAAATAAATCGGCTTCCTGTGGTAAATTTGCTTTTACTTCATCATTTAAACAAAAAACGGTGTTAAAACCAAGTTCTTTATTGTGTTTGGAATAAACTTTTGCATCCGAACCGAGGTATTGGGCATAAATAGCTAGATTTTCGTGATCAAACCACTCATCAGGAATAAAAATGAAATTAGAAGTATGTATTGCTGCTTTAACCGCTCCATAATTTAAAGAAAGATAGGAATCTGTTTCAAAAGCCAATTTGAGGTCTTTCTCAACATTTTCACAGCCCTGTTTATCAAAAATGAGGTTAATCTCTTCTTTATCCTTATTAACCACCGCATAAGAAAAGCTGTCATTCGTTATTTTTAACAATAAATGGCAGTTTGCAGACGCAGCTGTGTTAAAGTTTGGGTCGACCAATAAGAGACTATTGTTACTCATTGAAACAAAAATAGAGTTTTTTAAGGATTAACGGTAAGATGAGGTTAAATTTTTGATTTTCCCCCTTATGTTTTAGTTTTTTGCCACGGAGTTCACGGAAACAATTCCCAGCCATTTTACTTTCTAATTGCCCAATGCACCTTTTTACCACCTGAGACACCTTAGTTCACTTAGTGAATTTATATTCGCCCAAAAATATACGATTAACTTTGTGTTCTTTGTTTGTGGTTCATCCCTTTCTCTGCGTGATTTGCAATTAAAAGTGTATTGAATTTTTACCACAGATAAAAATGATAAACACAGATCTCTTGTGTAAATTTTTAACTTAATAAGTGAACTGATATACATAGGCCACGGAAACACAGAAGACACGGAAACAATTCCTAGCCATTTCGCTTTCTAATTGCCCAATGAACCTTTTTACCACCTGAGACACCTTAGTTCACTTAGTGAATTTATATTCGCCCAAAAAATATACGATTAACTTTGTGTTCTTTGTGCCTTTGTGGTTCATCCCTTTCTCTGCGTGATTTGCAATTAAAAGTGTATCTAAAATATCTGTGTCTGTGAAGATCTGTGGTAAAAATGTCTTTGTTTTTTTACCAAAATCAAACCTTTCGGCTATTCAAAAATTAAAATATTCGGCTTAAATTCGGAACATGAGTTATAAGCCTACCTATAAAGCGGCAAACACGATTGCAGCAACGATAGAACAACATTTTGTTAAACTGCATAAAAATGCAATTGAACAGGGTGAGATAGATTTGGCTACTCAACCTGATCAAAAAATAATTGAAGCGATAATTGATGTTGCTTTTTGGAGCAGCCTGCGAAAGGAGGAGGGGCATTCGCCGCGGATTTCTATTGCTTTTTTACCTCCGGAACAAACCTCAAAACCATTGCTTTTTGCCAAAAAGTTAGCGTTAAATGCGAATACCTTAACCAAAATAGCACCTGGGATTGAACGTTCTGGAATCCACCTGGGCGTTTGGGAAGAAGATGGAGAACTTTACATCTGGGGTACAACCCTTAATATTCCGAACTTTTGTTTTGTAGTGGATGTTTCTGAACCGGGATTAATCGTAATTAAACACCGGAGGATTTATGGCATTGGCAAGTTTACCAATGTTGCTGTGCTAAAAGGCGAGCAGATCCGCATTGTTGATGATAGGAGCTGTACCAATAAAGACTGTCCACCGATTTTGCAGGCGCTGTTGGATTTAACCGTTTTAGCGAGCTGGAACGATCCGATTAATATCCTGATCCAGTTTTCGGTTTCGATGCGTGCGCATGGCCGGGGTGGGGCATTGTTGATTGTACCTAAAGGAGATACGAAATGGGAGGAATCCATTATCCACCCGATACAATATTTGGTAGAACCTCCATTTTGTGGATTGTCAAACCTGGCGAAACAGAACGGAAATCAGAGTGAAATTTTCTCGCAGGGCGCTGTTCGCCGTGAGGTAGAGCATTTGGCTGGTTTAACTGCTGTTGATGGTGCAACAATCATCAACGAAGAATTTGATCTGATTGCATTTGGCGCAAAAATAGGCCGTGCTAAAGGTAAACCAACAGTAGAGCAGATTGCTTTTTCGGAGCCGATTGTTGGCGGAGAAGATAAAATCCTTTATCCCGGACAGCTTGGAGGGACGAGGCACTTTTCTGTGGCCCAGTTTGTTAACGATCAGCCCCAATCTATTGGTTTGGTAGCCTCTCAGGATGGCCATTTTACCATTTTCAGTTATAGCAAAAAACAAAATATGGTCATGGCACACCGCATAGAAACACTACTTCTGTAGTTTAAATTGCTTAATTTTTACATTGTTTTATTGTTGAGATAAGGAGCACTTAGAAAAGAGCATTACCTTTGCCACCTAAACCGTATTGCAGCGGCATCCCCCGATTTTTTCATCGGGGATATAGCGGAAAGACGGACTATCGTAACCGATTAGCATTGCAATTGCTTTTCAAAACAAAAAAAGATTGTTTTTTAGAACGGTAGCGGTAAACAGTTAACCCATTTTTCAGTTGAAAGTTTTCAGTTACCAAATAAACCAGTGATAGTTCAAAGTCAGTTAACCAATTAACCATTCAGAATTAGCCTTAAATGATCCAGGATAAAAGCCAGCTTATTGCCTCAGCATACGAGCATACACCAACCAAAGAGCAGTTGCTTTTTTGCGAGCGGATGTCGGTGTTTTTGCAACAGGAGGATGAATACCGCTGTTTTGTATTAAAAGGTTATGCAGGTACGGGTAAAACTACTTCTGTAGCGGCCCTGGTTAAGGTGCTGGCTAAATTTAACCTGCGTAGCGAATTGCTTGCCCCAACCGGAAGGGCGGCAAAGGTTATGAGCCAGTATTCGTACAGAAAAGCATTAACCATACATAAACGAATTTACCGGAAACGTTCAGCAGCATCGCCCGAAATGCAGTTCCAGCTGGGCCCAAATCTCTCCGAGAATACGCTTTTTATCATTGATGAGGCTTCGATGATTGCTGATGAATTTAATGAAACAGGCTCTTCGATCTTAAGGGATCTGCTCGAATTTGTATACAATACTAAAAACTGTTTCCTGCTTTTTGTGGGCGATACCGCACAATTGCCTCCTGTGGGGAGTTTAGATAGTCCGGCATTGAACGAACAATATCTTAAAGATAAATTTGCCTTAACCGTTTCGTCGGTTGAACTCAAAGAAGTGGTTAGGCAGGGAAAAAAATCTGGAATTTTGGCCAATGCCACTATGCTGCGAAACCAGATTGCCAAAAATCCTGAAAATCCATTACCTAAATTCCTGACTAAAAACTACACTGATATTTATAACATGGCCGGTGCACGCCTGGTAGAAGGCCTGGAGTATGCTTACCGCAAATTCGGCATGGAAAATACCCTGGTGGTTTGCCGTTCCAATAAATCGGCCAATGTGTATAACCAGCAAATCAGGGCGAGATTGTTATACCGTGAAGAGGAGTTAACAGGGGGCGATCAGATTATGGTAGTGCGGAATAATTATTTCTGGCTGCCTGAGAACGAGGATACTGCTTTTATTGCCAATGGCGATATGGCGAAAGTGATCCGCGTAAGGGGAGAGGAAGAACGTTATGGCTTCCGCTTTGCCGATGCAAATTTAGAGTTTATGGATTTTCCGGCGGCAGGACAGATTAGCTGTAAAGTCATGCTGGATACGCTCAATTTAGAAAGTGCAAATCTGCCTTACGAACAAAATAAGAAGCTTTTTGACGGGCTTAATGAAGATTATGAGCATATTGCCAATAAACGGCAACGGATGCTGGCCATAAAAGCCGATCCTTTTTATAACGCCCTGCAAATTAAGTTTGCTTATGCGGTAACCTGTCATAAAGCACAGGGTGGACAGTGGGATGCTGTTTTTGCTGACCAGGGTTATCTTACAGAAGAAATGATCGATCTTGATTTTCTACGCTGGTTATATACTGCGGTAACCCGTGCGAAAAAAGAGTTATATTTAGTCAATTTTGCGCCACAGCTTTTCGCGAAGACAGCGCAGGAGGATTACTTTTAGAAGAAGATAACCACGAAGACACTAAGGCACAATTTTTTGTTCTCGTGCTGTACAAATTAAATAAGTTAGCCATAAAGTTATTTCTTTGTTTTTTCGTGCCTTTGTGGTGCATTAGGAACATGAGATAATCATTATGATCGAACATATTAACCGAATTATATGATGAAATTTGCATTTAGTCTTAAAAATAAGTTAAAAATCGCTTTCCTGCTTTTCTGTATCATGTGCTGCACCTTATTAATCCGTTTTTTGGAAGATAAAAGTGTAGAAAAGATTAATGAATCTTTTATTTCGATGTACAATGACAGGCTTGTACCTGCAACAGACTTATATTTTATTGCCGAAAATCTGCATTATAAAAATGAGATCCTTCAAGAGATATTGTTGGGCAATGGTGCTGTTCATCCCTCAACTGGTATGATTAAAATGAATAAGCATAACCGTAAAATAGATTCGGTAATTAACAAATACGAACTTACTTTATTGGTAAAGCAGGAGAAAAGCTTTCTAAACGACCTTAAAAAGGCTATAACTGTTCAGCAAGGATTGGAGGCTAAAATTTTGAACATGGCTGGCACAGAGGGTAAGATAATTTATGAGTCGGTGGGTAGGAATGCAGCAAAACAGACTTTAGCTAAACTTTCTGCGCTCATTAAAATACAATCTAAAGTTGGGAACGAGTTGATTAAAGGATCGGAAATTTTTGTTTCAGGAACCAAGGTTTACTCCACTTTACAGGTGATTTTGGCCATTGTGATCGGAATTATGATTGTGGCCATTGTTTCGGCTTCTAATGCAGTGAAAATTCAGAGTGAGAAGTTTAATTTGAATTAGATTTTACCAAAAAGTCATGAAGGCACAAAGCAACTCTTTTTATCTCAACTGTAGCGCGTAGGTCCTTCGACTCCGCTCAGGATGACAAAGCGAGTAAAGTAACTGATCAGAGATCTATCCAGTGTTAATCTGTGTTTTCCTGGCTAGTAACAAGTTTCGTCATCTCGACCGTAGTGGAGAGATCTATGAGCAGATTTCTCCACTACGTTTTACTTCGCTCGAAATGATGATTTTTATGTTATTTTATTACTATTCAGCGTCTTCATCTGTCAGCAATCTGATCGAATCGTCAGAAAGTACAATCAAACGTTCTTTGTACAATGATCCAATGGTTTTCTTAAAGGCGCTTTTACTGATCTGGAAACGGTGATAAATGTCTTCGGGAGAGCTTTTATCGCCCAGTTCGATCACACCGCCACTCTTTTTTAACTCCCTTAACATCATCTCTTTGGAATCAAGGATATGGCCGTAACCGCTTGGTTGTAAGGTTAAATCGATCTTACCTTCCACGCGGATTTTCTTGATCCAGCCCTTGCGCATTTCGCCAGGTTGAACATTATCGAAAACCTCGTTATTGTAAAGCAAACCGATATAAGTATTGTTGATAATGGCATTATAACCAAGGTCTGTTTCTTCTGTGATTAACAAGCTTACTTCATCACCTTCTTCAAAATCAAAGCCATCTTCTTCAACAAAATCATATAGTTTAGAAGAAGCCAACAGGCGATCATTACTTTCGTCTAAATACAGGTAAACCACATATTTATAGCCTTTTTGCATTGGCCTTTTTTGCTCGCGATCTGGCACATATACATCTTTATCAATACCGAGGTCCATAAAAACGCCATCATCACCATCAGAAACCACTTTCAAAAAAGCAAAATCGCCCACTTCAGCATAAGCTTTCTGGGTGGTTCCGGTTAAGCGGCCATCTTTCTGTACAAACACAAATACATTAATGTTATCGCCAATTTCTACACCATTCGGAACGTATTGGTAAGGCAGAATGACCAGTTTATCGCCGTCAGTTAAGTTTAATCCAGCTTCTGTTTTGCTTAAAATCCTTAACTCGTTGTATTTTCCTATTTCAATCATTTTATTGGGGTTTAACCATTTTCTTCAATGGCTTTTATTGCAAAGGTAGCAATGTTTATTGGTTCATTGATTATTTGTTCATTTGTTTGGCATATTGCACAAATGCCTCCGTGTTAATCTGTGCATACTTGGCCCGTTAAACAGGCTATCAATGACAGATTTAAAAAATCGCCGTCATTTCGATCCGATAGTTATCGGATGAAGCGCAGCGAAATGGAGAGATCTATCAAGATAGATTTATCTTCGCTGGGCACTACGTGGTTCTTGACTGCGTTACCGATGAAAATCGATACAGGTAGCACTCCGCTCGAAATGACAGCAACTAGAGAGGGATTTTTATGAATAGATTAATTTCTGTTAATCATATTGATTTTTATATAATAAATTATTCCTCAGGATGGCAACAAGCTGCAGAACGAAGCTACTTCAAATAGGAATGAAAAAAAATATATATTTTAGCAACTTATCTAACATTAAATCTACAATATGAACAAGCAGATTCCTCCATTTTTTTTAAGCGACGAATATTTTATTGATGAGAAAGTAAACTTTTTAAAGTTTGCGAACGAGTACAAAGTTTACAACGATCAGGGCGTACAGATCGGGATTATTAAACAACGCATTTCTGGCTGGCACAAGGTTCTAACCTTATTAGTTGATAAGCGCATGATGCCTTTTAAATTAGAAATTACCGACATCAACGACCAGTTGCAGGCGACCATTACAAGAGGCTGGACATTTTGGATGTCGAAAATTATTGTTACCGATCCCCTTGGTGTTGAGGTGGGTATTATTAAACAAAAATTTAAACTCTTTAAACCAACTTTTACTATTTCCAGTCCAACTTCAGGAGAGGAGATTGCAAAAATATCAGGCGATTGGAAGGCCTGGAATTTTACCATCACCAATAATGCAGGTGCCGAAATGGGCAAAATAAGTAAAAAATGGGCTGGCGCTTTGAAAGAGGTTTTTACCACTGCAGATAAATACAATGTTTCTATTGATCCCAGTTATGCAGAAAGCAGTCAAAAAGTGGCAATTGTGGCGACTGCCATTACTATTGATATGGTTTTGAAGGAGAGCAAGTAGGATAATTATTGAATTAGAGAATGATTGAATTATCGACTGAGAATATCCCTCGAATAAATTACATTCTCTAATTCAATAATTTCAGTCATTTAATCATTTCTTTCGGCTAAATTTGGAACCTACAATTTAAGGTATCTTCTCATTGATATGGAAAAAACCAAAGAAGCCAAAAAGCCGAGTATTTTCAATTTACTTGGAAACTACAGGGGCTTAATTTTTATGCTGATTCTGTTTGCGTTGCTCAGTAACGGTATCAATTTACTCTTACCGAAGATTATTGCCAGTGGTATCGATTCTTACATCAACAAAACTTTTAATCTTCAATCCATACTGCTTCAGTTTTCGCTGGCCATTGTTCTGGTATTTATTTTTACTTATTTGCAGAGCATTGTGCAAACCTATGCTTCTGAACGTGTGGCAAGAGATTTAAGAACAAGGTTATCTGATCAGATTTCGAGACAAAGCCATGCCTATGTTATTCAGGCTAACCCTTCAAAACTGCTAACTAACCTTACTGCAGATGCCGATTCGATTAAAATGTTTGTTTCGCAGGCTATTGTCTCTATCTGCTCGTCTATATTTTTAATTGTTGGGGCAAGCATCCTGCTCTTAATGATTAACTGGAAACTGGCACTTTGTGTAATTGCGATTGTGCCCATTATTGGCGGCGCGTTCTTTTATGTGTTAAGTAAGGTAAAAGTGCTTTTCAAAAAAAGCAGGGAAGTGATCGATTGGCTAAACAAGGTAATCAGCGAAAGCATTTTAGGCTCGGCATTAATCCGGGTAATTAATTCACAAGCTTTAGAATACCATAAATTTATAGATGCGAATGCCAAAGCGAGAGATTTAGGAATATCCATTCTGCGCATGTTTGCAGCCTTGATCCCGGTTATAGTTTTTACAGCCAATTTATCTGGTTTGTGCATTTTAGTGCTTGGTGGTCATTTTGTAATTACCAATTCGATGAGCCTGGGAGAGTTTACCGCTTTTAGCAGTTACCTTACACTCATTATATTTCCCATTTTGGTAATCGGTTTTATGAGCAATGTTATCGCACAGGCTACAGCTTCTTACCAAAGGATTGAAAGTGTGCTCAATGCGGCAGAGATCAATCATCCTGGTACATTAACTTCACAGTTAAAGGGCGATGTGGAAGTGAAAGATATAAACTTAAACTTTGGGCAAAAACCAGTTTTAAAATCCATTTCATTTTCTGCCAGGGCAGGTTCGAAGACAGCTATTATCGGTCCTACGGCTGCCGGGAAAACACAGCTGCTTTATATTTTAACAGGTTTGATCGAAGCCGATTCGGGAGCGGTATTGTTTGATGGTCAGGATATTAAGCAATATAACCAGGAGGATTTTCATAAACAGGTTGGTTTTGTGTTTCAGGATAGCATCATGTTTAACATGAGCATCAGGGAAAATATTGCCTTTAGCGATACCGTTACAGATGAATCTCTAGCGAAAGCCATTGCTACTGCCGAACTTAAGGATTTTGTAGATGCTTTGCCCGATCAATTAAATACAATTGTTTCGGAACGGGGGAATAGCCTTTCGGGAGGACAAAAACAGCGGATTATGTTAGCAAGAGCCCTGGCTGTAAATCCGAAGATTTTATTACTGGATGATTTTACCGCACGTGTGGACACCGATACGGAGAAGAGAATTTTGGAGAACATCCAGCAGAATTATCCGGGCTTAACTTTACTTTCTATTACCCAAAAAATAGCTTCTGTTGCACATTACGACAAAGTGATCTTGCTGATGCAGGGCGAAATCATTGCAGAAGGAACCCATCAGGAATTGCTGAAAAGCAGTCCTGAATATGTTCAGATTTACAATTCACAACAGAGCACCAGTAATTATGAACTACAATCTTAACCAGCTTAGTGGCAAGCAGGAAAAGCAATCGACTTATAAAGCGCTGAAAAGCCTGCTCAAACTCATTTCGGCTGAACGTAAAAACCTGTGGCTGGCGCTGATTGCCATTTTAGTAAATTCAGGTTTATTGCTTTTGGGACCATTATTGGTCGGCCATACGGTTGATACCTATATACGCACCAAACAATTTCATGGTGTGCTTATTTTTGGTGGCATCTTATTGGTGATGTATATGATGGCCATGGTTACCGGTTATACCCAAACCCGGTTGATGGGCGGAATAGGCCAGCGGATGTTATACACTTTACGCAATTCCATTTTTAATAAATTACAGGAATTACCCGTTTCGTTTTTTAACCAGAACAAAGCGGGTGATCTGATTTCGAGGGTAAACAACGATACAGATAAGCTGAACCAGTTTTTCTCGCAATCCCTAATGCAGTTTATCGGTAGTATTGTAACCATGATTGGTGCCGGTATTTTCCTGCTATCGATAAACCCAGAGCTTGGCGCGGCAACACTTTCGCCAGCCGTGTTGATCGTTCTTTTTACAGTGGCTTTATCACCCTGGGTAAAAGGAAAAAATGCTAAAAATTTAAAAAGTGTTGGCGGAATGAGCGCCGAAATACAGGAAAGCCTGAACAACTTTAAAGTAATTATCGCCTTTAACCGCAGGGATTATTTTAGGAAACGTTTTAATGAAGCCAATACCGAAAACTATAAAACAGCGATTGGTGCGGGTTTAGCCAACAATATTTTTGTCCCTGTTTACGGGCTATTATCGAGTATTGCGCAATTAATTACCTTACTATTTGGTATTTATTTAATTTCCACGGGCAATTTTACCCTGGGTTTATTGGTGAGTTATATTTCTTACACCACTAATTTTTATAATCCGCTGAGGCAGCTGGCGGCTCTTTGGACCAGTTTCCAGGTCGCTATGGCGGGTTGGGACAGGATATCGCAAATCCTGTCGTTAGAGAGCGACCTACAACAGGTTAAAGCTGAAGAAAATGTTACTTCGGATGCTTTGCTTGAGTTTAAAAATGTTCATTTTTCTTATGACGATAGTAAAGAAATCCTGCATAACATCAATTTAAGGTTCGAAAAGGGTAAAACTTATGCTTTGATTGGACCAACCGGAGGTGGAAAAACCACAACGGCTTCATTAATTTCACGTTTATATGATGCTACAAAAGGCACAGTTTTGTTAAATGGAAAAGACATCCGTTCATTTTCCGCTGAAGAAAGGACACAAAAAATCGGTTTTATACTGCAAGAGCCATTTTTATTTACCGGAACCGTAAAAGAGAATATTTTATACGGTAGTAGTCAATATAAAGACGTGAGTGATGAAAAGCTGGAAAAAATAATCGAAGAAGCCAACTTGAACGCCCTTTTGGCCATTTTTGATGAAGGGCTAAATACGCAGATTACTTCAGAATCAGACAGCATCAGTTTAGGCCAGAAACAGCTGATTGCTTTTATGCGTGCAGTGCTTAGAAATCCTGAATTATTGATTCTTGATGAAGCTACAGCAAATATCGATACCATAACCGAACAACTTTTGGGTAGTATTTTAAATAAACTGTCGAAAGAAACAACATTGGTAATTATAGCCCACCGTTTAAATACCATCGAAAACGCGGATGAAATTTATTTTGTAAATGAAGGCGAAGTGCAAAAAGCCGGAACGCTGAACGATGCGTTGAATATGTTACTTAAAGGGAAAAGGGTAAGTTAATATCTTTACCGGCATAGACCTCGCAGGTTTTTAAAACCTGCGAGGTCTGATCAAATAATTAATACAAATGAAAAAATACTTCTTCTCTCTGGCATTTTCGGCCTTAAGCTTAGCTTCTTTTGCGCAAAGTGCAGAACAAAACCTTTTTGTTCAGGATAGTTTAAAATTGATTTCTGCACAGTTTAAGTTTACCGAGGGTGCTTCGGTTGATAAACAAGGAAACGTTTTTTTTACTGATCAGCCCAATGATAAAATCTGGAAATACGGTGTTGATGGTAAATTGAGCTTGTATATGGATAAATCGGGAAGGGCAAATGGTACTTATTTTGATAAAAAAGGTAACCTGATTGTTTGTGCCGACGAAAATAACCAGATCTGGTCTATTGATAAAAACAAAAGGATAAAGGTGCTTTTCAGCGATTATGAAGGAAAAAAGGTAAACGGACCAAACGACATCTGGATAGATAATAAAGGTGGTATCTACTTTACCGATCCATATTATCAACGCGATTACTGGTCCAGGAAATCGCCTGAAATTCAGGGACAAAAGGTATATTATCTTCCAAAAGGTAAAAAGGAAGCTGTTATAGTTGCTGATGACGTGGTTAAACCAAATGGTATTGTAGGTACGCCAGATGGGAAATTCCTGTATATTGCTGATATGGACGCCAACAAAACCTACCGTTATGCCATTGGCGCAGATGCTAAATTATTGGATAAACAGTTGATTCTTAACCAGCATTCTGATGGAATGACTTTAGATAGTAATGGAAATATTTATGTAACCGGAAAAGGGGTGAATATCTATAAACCGAACGGAGAAAAAATAGGCCATATAGATGTACCTGAAGAATGGTGTGGTAATATATGTTTCGGAGGAAAAGATAAAAATCTGCTTTTTATTACTGCCTCAAAATCATTGTATGTTATTCCAACTAATGCAAGGGGAGTGGAGTAGTATTTTGTTAAAGTCATTAATTCTATAAACCCAAATAAATTAAAGATGAATTAAGCTGAAAAAAAATCTGTTCAGTTTATTCAACCCCTAAAAATATAAATCGCATTAATTAGTTTTGAATTTCCTACTTATAGGGATAGACGACTATGAAAAAGCCCTCTCAGGATTGAGGGGCTTTTTTACTTTTTTCACAATCCATACAATTGTCATTCTGAACGTAGTGAAGAATCTTTATTACGCTTTACATATCCCTTATTAATTTAATTAACCCTTATGATAGAACCTTCAATTTTGTTACCATTGACAGGTTCCAATAGAGTGGTCGTCATCTCGACTGTAGCGCAGCTAAATGGAGAGATCTATCTAGACAGATTTCTTCGGTTTCCCGACTGCGTTACCGATGTAAAATCGGTACAGGTAGTACTCCGCTTATAGTGACGGTAACCCGGGGGACTTAATTGTAGGTTAATTGCTCATATATTGACTTTTATATAATAAATTAATTCTCAGGGCTACAAATGTATAATAACCTTTTTCAAGATTTTAAATTCTGCATGTAACCAGTTGGCGTTACCCCGAATTCTTTCTTAAAAGCTTTTGTAAAATAAGATTGTGTTTGAATACCAATGCGGTACATCACCTCTGTCATCAGCACATCTTCGGTTTTCATGATCTCGATTGCCTTTCTAAGCCTCGCAGAGCGCACAAATTCGCCAATAGATTGTCCTGTGATCGATTTTATTTTCTGGTAAAGCTTGGTTCTGCTCATGCCGATTTCTTTACATAAATAATCAATATCCATTTCAGGATTGATCATTTCGGCATCAATGATCAATAGCAATTTGGTTAAAAAGGCCCTGTCCCTTTCCGAGTGGGCGAGCGCTTTGGGTCCGGTATCTTTATTTTTTAGATAATGATCTTTCAATTTCTGCCTTTGCTCAAAAATATTTTTAATGGTGAGCTGCAGCAGATTAATGTTAATGGGTTTTGTAAAGTAAAGATCGGCGCCCGATTCAGCTCCTTCAATTTCTGCCTCAATACTATTTCTGGCTGTGAGCATTAAAAATGGAATATGGCTGGTTTCTATATTTTCTTTTATATGCTTACAGAATTCGGTTCCGTTCATGCCGGGCATCATCACATCACTAATGATGAGATCAGGTTGATCTTTTTGCGCCTGTTCAAGTCCTGAATCACCGTCCGAAGCTTCCGAAATGGTATAAAACGGACTTAAAGTATCCTTTAAAAATGCCCTCAGCTCATCATTATCATCTACAATAAGAATGCTGTTGGTGGCATTTGCTGGTATTTGTTCAGTAGCTGGTTGTGTTACTTCAGTTTCTGAGCGATAGCTGATGCTTTCTAAACGGGTGCCACCAGGCTCGCTGTTTTGACTTAACTGTTCATTTAAGGTATAATCTGTTTTGCTGCGTGGGATACCGATAATAATCTCCGTTCCTTCGTTCCGTTCGCTCGATACCTGGATTAGCCCTTTATGCAGCAATGTTAAACTTTTTACAAAAGCCAAACCTACGCCAGATCCCAAATGCGTTTCGGTAATCCGGTAATAACGCTCAAATAAATGCTGGATAGAATCTTTCGAAATCCCTATACCACTATCAATTACGCGGAAATAGATATAGGAATTGGCTTCATAATCACTTTTAATCAGTAATTGATTTTCGAAAGCCGGTTTGCGATTGCGAAGATCAGTAAACACCTGCAGTTTAAGTGTTCCACCAGTTTTGGTATATTTGATGGAGTTGTTGATCAGGTTGAGGATGATTTTTTCAATCACCTGCCTGTCGAACCAGATATCGGCTGGAAGATTTTCTTTTTCTACCGTAAAACTGATCGACTTTTCGGCCGCCATTTCCGAAAACTCTTCGGCCACTTCATCAATAAAAAGGTTCAGGTTTCCGTTTACTACATTAAGTTTTAAAGCCCCTGATGCTGTTTTTCTAAAATCCATCAGTTCGTTAATGAGTCTTAGTAAGCGGTTGGCATTGCGGTGGATAGTATTGTAATAACTCTGGAAACTTTCCTGTGTATCTTCTTTCAGCAGGCGCTCAATCGGCCCTAAAATTAATGAAAGCGGTGTACGGAACTCATGCGAAATATTGGTAAAAAACTGAAGCTGTGTCTGGTGCATTTCTTCCCTTTTTTCTTCTTCAATTTTTCTGATCTCTAATCTGCGTTTAAAACTCAGCACTAAATAGGTTAAATACAGGGCTGTGGCCATAACCATTAACCTAAACCACCAGGTTGCCCAGAAAGGAGGAGAAATGATAATTTTTAGCGTTGTTCCGGTGGTATTCCAAACATTATCGTTGTTTGAGGCCCTAACCTTAAAAGTATAGGTTCCCGGATCTAAATTGGTGTAAGATGCCTGCTTCACGTGGCCTGCAAAAATCCAGTCTTTATCCTCACCCTCCAGTTTATAAGCATAATTGTTGTTTTCATTCGCAACATAGTTTAAACTGGCAAAGCGGAACGATATCGAAGCCTGATCGTAATCCAGCTTGATTTCTTTTGTAAAGCTGATATCTTTTTCTAAAACAGATCCTTCGGTGTTGGGAAGGATTTTCTGATTAAAAATCTGAAACTCCGTCAGGTAAACCGGCGGGATAAATTTGTTGATCTGGATATCATCAGGAAAGAATGAATTGAAACCATTTACTCCACCAAAAAACATCTCACCATCGCGTGTTTTTAAATAAGCATTTGTTTCAAATTCAAGTCCCTGCAAACCATCTCCTGTATTGTATTTTTTAAAGTTTTGGTGCTGCGGATTAAATCTGGTCAGGCCATGGGCAGTAGAGATCCAAAAATTGCCTTTGTCATCCTCCGCAATTCCTTTTATAAACTCGGTTGATAAGCCTGCTTTGGTGGTGTAAAGCTCAAATGTGTTTTTCGCACGGTTAAAACGGTAAAGTCCGGCCTGTCCGACCCATAAATTGCCTTTGCTATCGATAAAAATTACCCTCAAATCGGGCCTTTTTCCATCGCCCATAAAATAATGGGTAAATACCTGCGTATTGAGATTATAACAGTTTAAACCACCATCATCTGTACCAATCCATAGGTTTTTGTATTGATCTTCATTAATGGCAACAATGTTGTTTCCACTTAATTTACTACCGTTTTTCCCTTCAGTAATGCGTTTAAACTGTTTAGTTTGCGCGTCAAAAAGATTTAATCCGCCGTAATAAGTGCCTATCCAGATGTTTCCGTTACTGTCTTCGAACGATTTTTGTACATAATCCGAAGATATGGAATTAGGGTTGGCGCTATGGTTGTAACGGGTAAAAGAACCATCATTGTTCATCTGGTTTAAGCCACCTGCCCAGGTACCAACTAATAAGAGGCCATTTTTGGTTTCGGTGATATCGAGAATGGCATCTGCACCAACGCTATTGGCGTTGAATGGATTATAACGGTGGTGGATAAAGGTTTTATTCGTTTTATTGTAAATATCGAGTCCGCCGCCATCGGTTCCGATATAGATATTGCCAGCTTTATCCTCATGAAAAGCCCTTACATCATTATAACTTAAACTGTTTTTGTTGGGCTCCTGGCGCACCAGTTTAAATTTTTCTGCCTGCGGACTATACAGATTTACCCCTCCACGGTGTGTCCCGATCCATAAATTTCCTTGCTGATCGACATAAAGTGCCGAAACGGTACGTTGCGATAAACTAAGGGTATTGCCTGGTTCGTTCTGGTAATGTGTAAATGTTTCGGTTTTGGAGTTGAAAAGGTTTAAACCTCCGTTAATGCCACCAGTCCATAGGTTTTTTTGTTTATCAAAAACAATAGCCCTCACCAGATTACTGCCGATACTATTATTGTTTTTTTCCTGGTGCTGATAGGTTTTAATGGCGTTTTTGACAAGATCGTAATGGATTAGGCCGTTTTCTTCCGTTCCGAACCAAAAGGAGCCATCCGGATCTCTTTTAATGACCCTGAAAGATTCATTTTCCAATGTTTTAATGGCTCTGGCACTACCTGATTTAAGGTTTAAAACATGGATGCCCGCATCGGTTGCCATCCAGATGTTTCCATCAGCATCGCAATACAGATCATTGATGTAATTCTTACGATCGGTTTTTTTCTGATCCGAATGGTATTGAAACCGGCCGAAGGTATTCGATTTTTGATCCAGTAAGTTTAGTCCGCCACCATAAGTGCCAATCCAAATTCCCTTTGCGGTTTCTTTAACCGAGGTAATGATGTTATTGGTCTGGCTTTTTTTGTCTTTAGACCGATAAGTGGAAAAATTGTTTTTCCCGGCATTAAACCTGTTCAGCCCATCTGATGTACCGATCCAAAGGGTATGGTTTTTATCCTCAAAGATGCACCTGACGAAATTATCGCTGATACTGTTCGGATTTTTGCTGTGTTTGAAAACGGTAATCTGATTGCCATCGTATTTGTTCAAACCATCGCGTGTGCCAAACCAGATAAAACCCCGGTGATCTTGAAAAATACATTCGATGGTACTGTTCGATAGTCCATCTTCTACACTGACGTGCTTAAACTTTAAATTTTGTGCGCTAACGTTTCCTATCGAAAAAATAAAGAGGAGCAGGAAAAAAGTTTTCGTTAACGTGTTCATTTGACGGTTTATGCAGACAATTCTGAGCCCATAAAGATAATTGATTTTTGCGAAGGATTAGTATGATGAGTTAGAGGAGGAGCAAGAGATTTACCTGCGTATCGTCATTCCCAACTTGATTGGGAATCGTAATGCCTTGGCTAGGTTTGTCTAATTGCAGGTCGCATTAGGGTTCCCGCCTGCGTGGGAATGACGCAAGACGTTAGAACAATCGCATTAAAAAAAATGCTTAATACGCCATCTAAACCAATAATATGTCGGTTAGCACAAAAGAAATGAACAATAGCACAAAGCGGATAATGCTATAAAGCCTTCATTTGTATCGTTAATTCTAACCATAATATTCTATGCACATTTTTACATTTTTCGTCAAGAGTAACAAGCGGATGTTAATGCTTTTACTATTGATATTTACCCATGGATATCTTTTTGCACAGCAGACAACCATTACCGGAGTTGTTAAAACAGCGCCTGATAATTTAGGTGTGCCAGGTGTAAGCGTTCGCTTAAAGGGAACCGCGATTGCCACCTCTACCGACGCTAATGGAAACTTTAGTATCAAAATACCTGCAAAGGCTGGTATCCTCGAATTCTCCTCGGTAGGTTATAAAGTAAAGGAAGTTCCGGTTACTCAAAGCACCACTCTAAACATCACTTTAATAGAAGATGCTTCTACCTTAAATGATGTAGTGGTGGTAGGTTATGGAACTACGCGAAAACAAGACCTTACCGGTTCGGTAGCGGTTGTAGGTGTTAAAGATTTCCAAAAGGGCAGTATCAGCACGCCGGAACAAATGTTATCGGGTAAGGTGTCGGGTGTTTCGATTACCTCAAACAGCGGTCAGCCGGGAAGCGGCAGCACCATCCGTATCCGTGGTGGTTCCTCATTAAATGCCAGTAACGATCCATTATTTGTGATCGACGGTGTACCCTTGGAAAGCGGGGGCGTTTCGGGTTCATCTAATCCATTGAGTTTTATTAACCCAAATGATATTGAAACTTTCACGGTGTTAAAAGATGCCTCGGCCGCGGCCATTTATGGTGCAAGGGCATCCAACGGGGTAATCATCATCACTACAAAGAAAGGTTTGGGCGATGCCTTAAAAGTAACTTTCAATTCAGTAAACTCGGTTTCTAAACTGACCAGACAACTTGATGTGTTAAGCGCTGATGAGATCCGCTCGATTGTAAATGCAAAAGGTACTTCGGCGCAAAAAGCACAATTGGGAACGTTTAATACCAATTGGCAGGATCTGATTTATCAGGATGGTTTTTCTACCGATAACAACATCAGCATTAGCGGAGGAGTAAAAAAACTGCCTTACCGTTTGTCCATCGGTTATCAAAACCAAACAGGTGTGTTAAGAACCGACCAATTGCAGAAAACTTCAGCTGCCCTCGTTTTCAATCCGAGGTTTTTTGATAATCATCTCAAACTGGATATCAACCTGAAAGGTAGCATGCAGAAAACGCGTTTCGCCAATACGGCTGCCATTGGTGGGGCGGTAAGTTTCGACCCAACTCAAGCTACTTATACCAATAGGTCAGACTATAATGGCTATTGGGAATGGTTAGATTCTACTACACCAACAGGATTGGTGAATCTGGTTGGCCGTAATCCGGTGGGTTTACTGGAGCAAAGAGAAGACCGTGCTAAGCCTATGCGTAGTATCGGTAATGTTCAACTGGATTATAGTTTTCATTTTTTGCCAGAACTGCATGCTAATTTAAACGCGGCTTATGATGTGGCATCGGGTAAAGGTACTGTTTTCGTTGATCCAAATGCAGCAGAGGCATTTGTTGGTAACCTGAATGGTGTTGGTAACGGCGTAAATAACCAATACAAACAGAACAGGAGGAATACCGTGCTGGATTTTTACCTGAACTACATTAAAGAGTTTAAATCGATTAAAAGTAGGATAGATGCAACTGCAGGTTATTCTTATAATGATTATTTAACTACACAATATTATTACCCAAGTTTTGATGCCAATGGCAATAAGGTGGCTAATTCTGATCCGGCTTTTGCTTTTAACAAACCTCAATACCGTTTGATCTCTTATTTCGGAAGATTGAATTATAATTACGACGAACGTTTTCTTTTAACGGCAACGGTACGCCGCGATGGTTCGTCACGTTTTGGGCCTGCCTATAAATATGGTGTATTCCCATCTGTGGCATTGGCCTGGACCGTTAAAAACGAAGCATTTTTGAAAGATAACAAAACCATATCTGCCTTAAAAGTAAGAGCAAGTTATGGTATTACAGGACAACAGGATGGGATTGGCAATTATGGATACATGTCTACCTATGGTTTAAGTGCTTTAAATGCATCTTACCAGTTCGGAAATACTTTTTACCAAATGTACCGTCCAAGCGCCTACATTGCCAATATTAAGTGGGAAGAAACAGCAACAACCAATATTGGTTTAGATTTTGGCTTATTTGATAACCGCGTTACAGGTAGCCTGGATTTTTACCAAAAGAAAACGAGCGATTTGTTAAACCTGATTCCACAACCTGCCGGAACAAACTTCGCGGCTACGGCCATTGTGAACGTAGGCGATATGGAAAACAAAGGTGTTGAGCTTACCCTGGGTTTTAATCCGGTAAAAGAAAAGGATTTCAACTGGGATTTCAGTTTCAACGCTACTTATAACAAAAATACCATTACCAATTTAACGGTGGTACCTAACGATCCGAATTATGCAGGTTTCCCAAGTGGAACCATTGCAGGTGGTGTCGGCGGACAAAATGCCTTTATCAACGCAGTTGGCGGGCCAAAAAATACTTTCAACCTGTTCGAGCAGACTTATGATCAGAACGGAAACCCGATTGAAGGCGTTTATGTAGATCAGAATGGCGATGGGGTAATTAACCAGAACGATTTCAAAAAAGGGAAACAGGCCGATCCTAAAGTATTTTTAGGTTTTAGCAATAACTTAAGCTACAAAAAATGGAACCTATCTTTCACTTTGAGGGCGAATTTAGGAAACTATGTTTACAACAATAACTATAGCCAGAGCGGTAATTTAAACCAGATTTTAGGCACGGCCATTATTTTAAATGCTTCACCAAATTACCTTACTACTAATTTTAAAACACAGCAGTTATTGAGCGATTATTACGTTCAAAATGCATCATTCCTGAGAATGGATAATGTTAACCTGGGCTATGCTTTTGGACAGATTTTAAAAACCAAAGCAAACTTAGCTTTAACGGCCAGCGTGCAAAATGTGTTTGTAATTACTAAGTATAAAGGTTTAGATCCAGAGGTAGCCTCTGGAGTAGATAACAACATCTATCCCCGTCCGCGCATTTTCTCTTTGGGCCTAAATGTTAATTTTTAAGATCATGAATTGTATTAACAAAAAATATATGAAACCACGTGTTTTACAACTATTTATGCTGGCTTGCACTGCGGTAATTTTTGCCACATCATGCAACAAACTGGATTTGGTACCAACCAATGATCTTACAGCTGATAAAGTATATACTTCGGCCGCGGGTTACAAACAATCTTTGGCCAAGGTTTATGGTGCTTTTGCGCTTACCGGGAATGCTTCTGTTGGTCAGCCGGATATTCCGGTAGAGATTATTAAAGATGAAGGCAACTCTGATTTTCTTCGTTTATACTGGAATTTGCAGGAATTAACTACAGATGAAGCCGTTTGGTCGTGGCAAAACGATGCCGGAATCCAGGGGTTGCATGAAATGACATGGTCATCCATCAATTCCATTATCAATGGTTTATATTACCGTTCATTTTTTCAGATTACGCTTTGTAACGATTTCATCAATCAATCTTCGGATGATAATTTAAGCAAAAGAGGAATTGTTGGCGCTGACGCCGATCAGGTGCGCAGGTTCAGGGCAGAGGCCCGTTTTATCAGGGCTTATCAGTATGCCGTATTGATGGATATTTATGGAAATCCGCCATTGGTTACCGAAACTACCGAAATAGGCGGTAAGGATTTACCCAAACAGATTAGCCGTAAAGATTTATTCTCTTATGTAGAATCAGAACTTAAGGCCATCGAAAATGATTTAGCAGCACCTAAAGGAAATGAATATGGTCGTGCTGATAGGGCGGCATCCTGGGCGTTATTATCGAGGATATATTTAAATGCAGAAGTATATACCGGTACAGCCAGATATACTGAGGCCATCACCTATTGCAACAAAATTACCGCTGCGGGTTACACGCTTCATGGCAATTACCGCGAGTTAACCATTGCCGATAATCACTTAAATACGGATGAGAATATTTTTACCATTAATTATGATGGTACAAGCACCCAGAATTTTGGGGGTACCACTTACCTGATGCACGGACCTGCAGGCGTTCCTGCAGAGGTATCAGGATCAAATGGTAACTGGGGCGGATTAAGGATTACCCAACAATTTGTAAATCTTTTTGCTGATAAAACAGGTGCAACAGATACAAGGGCAAAGTTTTATATGTCTGGACAAAATATGGAGGTAAATGACCTGTACACTTCTACTGATGGCTATTCGAGCACCAAATACCGCAACAAAACCCGTTCTGGCGCCCCGGCTCCTCATCAGGATGTTGCCAAAGATTTTTCGGATATCGATTTCCCTCTTTTTCGTTTGGGCGAAATCTATTTAACTTATGCCGAAGCTGTTTTACGTGGCGGATCAGGTGGCAGTTTAACGCAGGCCTTAACTTACATTAACCAGTTACGTACCCGTGCCTATAATGGCAGTATAGCCGGAAATATCACATCGAGTGCTTTAACCACCGATTTTATTTTGGATGAACGTGGTCGTGAGCTTTGGTACGAGGCTACCCGCAGAACAGATTTGATTCGTTTTGGAAAGTTTACTACTGCAACCTATTTATGGGCATGGAAAGGCGGTGTTAAAGGTGGTACAGCTGTAAATAGCAAATACAATCTTTATCCATTACCACCAACAGATCTTTCGGCCAATCCAAATCTTCGTCAGAATACAGGTTATTAATCTAAATTATCATGAAAAAATCTATTTATATCCTATACACTTTGCTTTTAATCAGCCTGTTCTTCGGCTGCAAAAAAGAGGAAAGTACAAATGTAGTTACCCCACCCAGTGCAGGTAGTCTTGCTTTTAAAAGCTCTGCAGCTGCTGTGGTGTTAACTTCCGCAACTGACGCCACCAATGTGGTGACCTTCAGTTTTAAGGCGGCAAACTTTGGGGTGAGCGTTATCCCAACTTACTCTTTAGAGTTTGATGTGCCTGCAGATACCCTTGGAGCAAATGCATGGGCAAATGCAATAAGCGTTAAACTTGTAACAGGTACTTTAGAAAAAGCTTATCTGGGTGCCGATTTTAATTCGCTTTTGGCTAATCAATTGTTATTGCCAACAGGTGCGGTAAGTACCTTAGTTGTAAGGTTAAAAGCAGAAGTAACCCAAAATACCGGAACGGCTTCTACCATCAAACCAATCTACTCGAGCTTAACCATGACGGTTAACCCATACAAAGCTACCATCGAATATCCGGCGCTGATGGTAAAAGGGGGTAACTCCTGGAAAACACCAACCGCAAGGACAAATGGTTTTGTACTCACTTCAGCTAAATTCAATTCAAAATATGAGGGATATTTAAATTTACCAAATGCCGATGGCTATGGTGGCGATGCTTTCCAACTGGTATCAACAAAAGATGCGAAAGTTTACGGTTGGGGAGGTACCTCAACAACCATGAGTTTAACCGGCGGTAATTTATACCTTACGCCAGCACCGGCTTATATGAAAGTAAATGCCGATGTAGATGCATTAACTATTACCTATACACCCGTAAAATTCTTTATCTCCGGTGATGACAATGCCTGGAGCACTTCATCAACGCCATTGATATATAATGAAACAACCGGTAAATGGGTGGCGGCAAATGTTGCCTTAACCGCAGGAAAAACTTTCGTATTTACCTGTAACGGCGGTTACGATATCAGTTATAAAGTAGATGCCAATGGAGCTTTGGTTTATGCAGGTGCGCCAACCTGGGGCGGAATTAATATTCCGGTGACCAAAACAGGTGTTTTCACGGTTACTTTAGATTTAAGTGCCGGTGACGGAAATTATACTTATTCGATTAAATAAAATTTCTCGTTTCGTCATTCCCAACTCGATTGGGAACCTTAAAGCGCTGGCAGGTATATGGAGTATTAGGATTCCCGCCTGCGCGGGAATGACGGACGATTTAGAATAAACTATAATACAAGATTAAGTTCAAACTTGCTTAAGAATATAGAAATGTTTAAAAAAATAAAAACCATCAACTGGCTGGGCCTTATAATAATGCTCAGTTTGATTAATACAGGTTGTAAAAAAACAATAAAAGGAGAAACACAGATTTACCCTGCTCCCGATCCGGTAGGCACTTATGCCTTAGGAGCTGATGTAAGCTGGCTGACCGAAATGGAAGCTGCGGGCAAAAAGTTTTACAATGCTGCAGGTGAACAAGAGGATTTGTTAAAGATTTTAAAAGATAAAGGCATCAATACCATTAGATTGAGGGTTTGGGTAAATCCGGCTGCTGGTTATTGCAATACGGCCGATGTTTTGGCAAAGGCAAAAAGGGCAAAAGCGATGAACATGCGTTTGCTGATCGATTTTCATTACAGCGATTCGTGGGCAGATCCCGGACAGCAAAACAAACCTGCCGCATGGGCTTCGCAAGATTTTGCTACTCTTAAAACGTCAGTTTATAATCATACTGTTGAGGTTTTAACGGTTTTAAAAAACAATAAAATTGTACCTGAATGGGTACAGGTAGGCAACGAAACCAATAACGGCATGTTATGGAACGATGGAAAAGCATCTGCAAGTATGAAAAACTTTGCAGATTTGATACTTTCGGGATATAATGGTGTAAAAGCGGTAAATCCGACCTCGAAAGTGGTGGTGCATATCTCCAATGGTTACGATAACAGCTTATTTAGGTGGATATTTGACGGATTAAAGAACAATGGAGCAAAATGGGATGTAATTGGGATGTCAATGTATCCTACCGCTGCTGACTGGTCGACAAAAAATACCCAGTGTCTGGCCAATATGACGGATATGGTTTCGCGCTACGGATCGGAAGTGATGATATGCGAATTGGGATTGCCAGTTTCGGAAGCGGTAGCCTGCAAAGCGTTTATTAAAGATTTAATTGCGAAGAATAAATCGTTGCCAAATAACAAAGGGTTAGGGGTTTTCTATTGGGAACCGCAATCTTACAATAGCTGGAGCGGTTATAAATTGGGCGCTTTTGATGATTCGGGCAAACCAACGGTTGCAATGGATGCGTTTCTGCCTTAAAGCCCCGGCCGCTAAAGGGGAGTAAATTTGAAATAAATTAAAGCTTAAATCAATACACATTACCAACTTGTAATATGAAATTATACAAAAACGATAGAAAGTCAAAGCCCCCTCTAGGGGGTTGGGGGTTTATTGTTTTTATGCTATTTGCAACACTTACCCATGCGCAAAATAAACTAGGTATTTATGTAGATGCTTCAGGTATAATCCGTTGGGAAAAAGATCATAAAGAAGCTGCGTTTTTCGGCACAAACTATACCGCTCCTTTTGCTTATGGCAATCGGGCTATTGTAAGGATGGGCGTAAGTGCCGAACAAGCGATAAAAGACGATGTATATCATTTCTCGCGTTTGGGTTTGGATGCTTTCCGTGTACATGTTTGGGATCAGGAAATATCAGATGCTGAAGGAAATTTGATCAATAATGAACATCTGCGCCTTTTCGATTTCCTGCTGGCAGAACTTAAGAAACGTAAAATCAAAACTTTGGTTACACCAATTGCTTTCTGGGGAAATGGTTACCCGGAAAAGGATGAAAAAACAGGCAGTTTTGCCAATAAATACGGTAAAGATAAATCGGTAGTAAGCGAAGAAGCTTTTAAAGCACAGGAAAATTACCTGAAACAGTTTTTTAAACACAAAAATCCTTACACGGGCTTAACCTATCAGCAGGATGCCGATATTTTGGCTGCAGAAATCAATAATGAACCCCATCATAGCGGGCCAAAAGAAAGAGCTACGGAATATGTAAACCGCATGACCGCCGCCATAAAAAATGCTGGCTGGACTAAACCCATTTTTTACAATATTAGCGAATCGCCCTGGTATGCCGATGCTATTGTAAAGGCGAATGTTCAAGGGCATACCTTTCAGTGGTACCCAACAGGTTTGGTTGCAGGTCATACGCTGCAAGGCAATTACCTGCCCAATGTGGCGAAATACAAAATTCCTTTTGATACGATTCCGGCGTTTAAAAACCGCGCTAAAGCGGTGTACGAATTTGATGCGGGAGATGTAATGGCGCCGATCATGTATCCGGCAATGGCCAGAAGTTTCAGGGCGGCTGGTTTTCAATGGGCTACACAATTTGCCTACGATCCCATGGCAACCGCTTATGCCAATACCGAATATCAAACCCATTATTTAAATCTTGGTTATACACCTTCAAAAGCAATCAGTATGTTAATTGCTTCAAAGGTTTTTCGTCAAACAGCCCGTTTAGATACGTTGAACAATGGCAATACTTTTGGCCCGTTCAAAATCGATTATAAAAATTCGTTGAGCGAAATGAATACCGCCGAAGAATTTTATTATACCAATTCCACCTCGTCGAAAATAATTAATACCCAAAAACTAAAGCATATTGCGGGGATTGGAAGTTCAAAAATTGTTCAGTATAATGGTAGGGGAGCTTACTTTATCGATCAGGTTGCTGCCGGAGTATGGCGTTTGGAAGTGATGCCTGACGCAGTTCAGATCAGGGATCCTTTTGAAAAAGCTTCGCCTGAAAAAGAAGTTACACGGATCATCTGGTCTACCTTGCCAATGGATATCGATTTGCCCGATTTAGGCTCTAATTTTACAGTTAAAGGTTTAAATCAAGGTACTACTGTGAATTCGGTAGCCGTTAAAAATGCGTTTAGTGTTTCTCCCGGTACTTATCTGTTGATTAAGAAAAACCTAAAAACCAATCTAAATGCGCAAAGCAGGTATCAGAATATTGCCTTAGGCGAATTTGTTGCCCCAAAAGCTTCAAAAGGAGGTGTATTTGTTAAACATCAACCTTTAAGAACAATTTCGGCAGGTGTAGCCATTCAGCTCCATGCAGAAATTACAGGTCTAACCATAAAAGATTCTGCTTTTGTTCAGTTAAATGCTGCAAACCGCAGGCAAAATATTCCTTTACAAAAAACGCAGGAATATCTATATGCCGCTACAGTTCCTGCTGAACTGGTGAAAAATGGCTTATTGAGCTATCAGATCATAATCCATAAGGCTAATGGCGATTACGTTACTTTTCCAGCCAACACAAAGGGAAACCTAAATGGGTGGGATAATCTCGAAACTGAAAGCTACCAGACTTATGTTGCAGCTAAAAATGCAATCGTAGAGATCTTCAATGCAGCTTTAGATGGGAAAAACAGTAATATTTATAATCCCGATTGGACAAATGGTAAAGTAGAATACGTTTCAGATGAAAATCCATCTGTTTTAAGTATGAGGCTATCTATCAATATGCCTAAAAGTATCCAACTAATGGGTTTTCAAAGTTTTTTCGCTGATAAAATGACTGGAAGAGCTTCAGATCTGAATAATTTTAAAAAAATGGTCATCAAAATAAAGGCAAATACCGAAAATACTAAAGTTAAAGTGGGCTTAATTGATACCGATGCCCATTTCTTCTCCACTGAAATCCTTACGGGAAAAGATTTTCAACTGATCGAAATTCCATTAAATCAGCTTAAAAATGATGCACAGTTATTGTTGCCACGTCCTTATCCGGGCTTTTTGCCACTTTATTATCAATCAGCAAACAAAGCTGCATTCGACTTGAAAAATGCCGAAAAGCTCGAAGTTACTTTTGGTTATGGGGCCGGTACCAAACCGGTCAATATTACTATCGAATCTATTTATTTAAAATAACCGTCAATTACATGTTCCGATTGAAGAAAATACTTTTTACCATTTTTATGGTTAGCCTTGCTTATTTAAATGCCGATGCCCAAAGAACTGAGATCCTGTTAGATGAAGGCTGGAAATTCTCAAAGGGAAATTTCCCAAATGCTGCCGAGACTACTTTTAACGACACTCGCTGGGAAAGCGTGACTGTTCCGCATGATTGGGCCATTAGCGGGCCTTTTGATAAAGAAATAGATAAACAGGTAACCGCAATTACCCAAAATGGGGAAACCAAAGCCAGTGAAAAAACAGGTAGAACCGGAGCTTTACCTTATATTGGTGAGGGTTGGTACAGGAAAAAGCTCAGTCTTCCAGCGCTAAAACCAAACCAAAAAGTATTATTACAAATTGATGGTGCCATGAGCGAACCTCAAGTTTACCTTAATGGAAAGCTGGTTGGCGAGTGGAACTATGGTTACAATTATTTTTATATCGATATTACCAAGAACCTAAAAGCGAATGATAATTTATTGGCCGTTCACCTGAAGAATATGGCAAAATCGTCGCGTTGGTACCCGGGAGCGGGCTTGTACCGTAACGTACATTTAATCATTAAAGAAGAGAAAAGTATCGATCAATGGGGAATCACCATTACTACACCAATTGTTGAAAAAGAATTTGCCAAAGTAAACATCAAAACCAAAATAACCGGTAAAGGTATTCGTTTGGTTACGCAGATTTTAGATAGTTTGGGTAAGCAGGTGGCTATTGATACTGCAAAGGGTATTTTTGGGAATGAGGCTGATCAGAATTTAGAAATCAATAACCCTGTTCTTTGGAGTCCGGAGCGCCCGTATCTGTATACCGTGGTATCGAGTGTTTATGAAGGAAATATTTTGAAAGATGTCGTAAAAACAAGGTTAGGGATCAGAACAATCAATTTCAGCCCGGGCATCGGCTTTAGTTTGAACGGTAAAGTAAGAAAATTTAAAGGCGTTTGCTTACACCACGATCTGGGGCCGCTTGGAACGGCCATCAATACAGCTGCTTTAAGAAGGCAACTCACCATTTTAAAAGAAATGGGTTGCGATGCCATCCGAAGTTCGCACAATATGCCTTCGCCAGAGCAATTGGAATTATGTGATGAAATGGGTTTTATGTTCCTCGCCGAAAGTTTTGACGAATGGGCAAAAGCCAAAGTAGAAAATGGTTATCACCTGTATTTTAATACCGATGCTGAAAAAGACATTGTAAACCTGGTACAGGCGAATAAAAACCACCCTTGTATCGTAATGTGGAGTTCGGGGAACGAAGTGCCGGATCAATTTGGTGCCGAAGGTGTAAAAAGGGCTAAATGGCTGCAGGAAATTTTCCACCGCGAAGATCCAACACGCCCGGTTACAGTAGGGATGGACCAGGTGAAAGCAACGATGCAATCAGGTTTTGGTGCTTTAATGGATATTCCTGGATTAAATTATAGGGTACACCTTTACGAAGAAGCCAATAAGGTTTTTCCACAAGGGTTTATTTTGGGATCAGAAACAGCATCAACGGTAAGTTCGAGAGGGATTTATAAATTTCCGGTTGTAAAAGGCTTTGATAAGCAATATCCCGATTTTCAGTCTTCTTCTTACGATTTGGAGTATTGTAGCTGGTCTAACGTACCTGACGATGATTTTGTAATGCAGGATGATAAACCATGGGTAATAGGGGAGTTTGTTTGGACAGGTTTTGATTACCTTGGCGAGCCTACACCTTATGATAACAGCTGGCCATCAAGAAGTTCTTATTTCGGGATTTCTGATCTTGCAGGTCTACCTAAAGACCGTTATTATTTGTATAGAAGCCGTTGGAATAAAACAGCACCAACGCTACATTTGCTTCCACATTGGAACTGGGAGGGAAGAGAAGGCCAAACCACGCCTGTTTTTGTATATACCAGTTACGATAGCGCCGAACTTTTCTTAAACGGTAAAAGTTTGGGTGTACGGAAAAAAGATAAATCAAGCCCGCAGAACCGCTACCGGTTGATGTGGATGGATGTTAAATACGAGCCAGGGACTTTAAAAGTAGTAGCCCTTGATGGAAACGGAAAACCTGTAGCAGAAGAAAAGATCACTACGGCGGGTAAACCTTATAAAATTGTGTTAACGCCAGATAAGAAACAAATTAGCGCTGATGGCAAAGATTTATCTTTCGTAACGGTATCAGTTGCTGATAAAAATGGAACACCCTGCCCAACGGCGACAAATGCCTTAAATTTTGAAGTTAAAGGTGCGGGTACATTCAAAGCGGTTTGTAATGGCGATGCCACTTCATTGGAATCTTTTGTAAAGCCAACCATGAAATTATTCAGCGGAAAGCTGGTTGTGGTGATACAATCTGGCAAAAAAGATGGTCCAATTCAACTTAGTGTCAAAGGAAAAGGCCTGGAAAACGGAAATGTAGAAATTGTTTCTGTGAAGTAATAGATTCGTCAAGTTCTGGTCTTAGCGTCTCGCTAAAGACCAGATAAAATTTCAAGATATGTTAGCCTCGCGCATGCGGAGATCTTAAAGCGTATTGCATTTAGAATAGTGAAACATAAGGATCAATTCCATCATCCATCTTACATTTTCCATTAAACAATGTATAGGTCCTGTTACAATTAATCTATTTCGGAATAATTTTTTAAATTAGCATATATCAAAAAACCTGATAAGCTTATGGAAAATCTAAAAGAAGAAACCAAAATCAAAGCTTTCCTCACCAGGATAAAAACAGAGTGGCCAGGAGTGGTAGAACGCTTTGAGTTTAAAACAGGCAGTGTAATTTATGTTCATTTAAAGGAAGGTATATCCAGTATGGATTTTCTCGGTAAACTTTCCAGGCAGGTGGAACGTTTTGTAGATTTCAGCATGCCTATTATCTTGTATCACATTGAGAGCGATGGGATGAATTTAAGGTCGCACCCGATAAATTGGTACTCTTCCATTACGCAGGGAAAATCTTTTTAATGCACCCAACCATGTTTGGTTAATAGCTTAAAAGGTAAAATGGTAGCCATCATCTTTACCATTGTAAATCTTTTTGTACATAATTAGCAATTTTGTTTGCCAGTAATTTTGGTTTTTGGGTTTTAATCCTATTTTTGGTTTTTAATTTAAAAACATCCAGTATAATGAAAAACGGAACAGTAAAATTTTTTAACTCGGAAAAAGGCTTTGGCTTTATCAAAGAAGAAAGCGGATCTGAGATTTTTGTGCATGCATCAGGCCTGATTGATGAAATCAGAGAGAATGATACAGTTGAATACGAAGTTCAAGAAGGCAAAAAAGGCCTTAATGCAGTGAAAGTAAGAGTTGTTTAATTCTTCCCCAAAAGATTTTGAGCAGGATTTATTCCTGCTTTTTTTTTGCCCAAAATTTATTATTCTGTTATTAAACCAAATGATTTATGTATTGAACAAAATGGCTGAAAAAATTTCTTTCTCATTTATAGCCAATTATCTTTTTAAAGTATTTTAACCACATTTTACATACTTGTTTTGTGGATTGGATTTTTATTTTTGCTATTGTCGATCTACCCGACCCGAACCAAACAAATTATTTTTTTTTGCAACTCTCTATTTTTTCAATTCAGGAACCTGTTACCAGCAACAAGCCTCTTGACCGTGGTACTTTTATGGCTGCGGCACAGTTTGTAACGGCACTTAATTTTGCTGGCGAATTTGAACTTTTAAGTCTATCGGCCATGAATACACAAGCTGGTGCAGCTAGAAAAGGCGGACTGGTATTTGTGCGTAATGGGAAATTGAAAATGCATCCCGAAATCTACGATCATTTATCCCTGATATCGATATCTTCCATCTGTGCAGGAAGTGTTTACTTTCATGGCCGTGATAAAATTGCTGCAGAAATTGTAAATCTTCCTTATAGCGATGGTCTTTTAAACTTAGAAGGTGCTGAAGAGGATTATATGGCTTTTAAACGTCTGTGTAGTCCTGTTTCACGGTTCTTTTTACTACAAGCCAAAAAAGTACAATGGTCTGCAATCTTATCTACCTTTAGGTTTTTTATGATAGAAGGCATCTGGGATGTGATTAATTTTGTTGCCCTTGCACTGCATCAGGCTGATGCAGATGTGATTGCCTGTGCACAACTTTTAGAAAGTATGCAAACACAAGAATGGTATCCTGGTTTTTGTCAGTCGCTTCAGGATTTCCATGCCTCCCGTTATCCTTTAAGTAAAGTTGGTTTAGAATCAGAACTGCCAGAGATGGCCTAAATTATTTCAGGTAATTTTCTAATAAAACACTTATCTCCTCTCCAATAGCTCTATTCCCCATGTTATTGAGTTTTTGTTGCGAAGAATTGTGCTTTTCGATATAGGTAGCCTCTGTTTTATTAAATTTAAGATAACCCTGTTCAAAATAACGTTCTTCAATTTCGGTAGAAGAATCCATCGATCTGAACCATAATTTAATTAACGAACCTGTAATTTTATCAAAGTAAAGCCAGTGGTAAGTCGCCTCTGCATCTGCATTATCGGGCAGGCCAAGACGCTGAATTTCCAGGATAGTAGTATCAGAATTTTGGAAAAAGTATAAAATCTTGTATTTAGACGACATGCGGCAAAAATAGAACTTAATTTTTTATCACAAAAAAGATTTTGCTGTTTATATTTAATATTTGTTGGTTTAAACGAATTCGTCTTTCCCGAGCAGGCGTGAATCTGAAAGCTTATTACATCCGATCCCCGACGAGGATGCTTGTTGGTCAGGATCTGTGATCTTGATCCTTGTTCTGCGGATTTTTTAATCCGCATTTTATCTATTGTGCTTAAGGATTATAAATTCTTGGTTCCTGAGATGGGATTGCAAATCCCGACTAACAATAGATATAAATATTAATGTTTCTCCCCTTTAACCACCTTAAATAAATGCAAAACCTGCGGGAATAGGGCATCCATGCTTTCTTCTGCGCCACCCTTCGAGCCTGGGAAAGTAAGTACCAATGTATCGCCAATAAACCCTGCTACACCGCGCGAAAGCATGGCGTAAGGCATGCGCTCCTGGCCGTAACGACGAGCTGTTTCCATGATCCCTTCGATATTCCTGTCAATTAAAGGGGCAATGGCCTCCGGAGTTACATCGCGTGGCGAAAGTCCGGTTCCTCCCGTAAAAATGATCAGATGATAGCCACTTTTACTTAATTCACTGGCTTTATCGCGGATGATCTTGATTTCGTCGGGTATGATTTCATATTTCTCCGTATTGATGTCCCATTGAGTGAGTCTCGAAATAATTGCTTTTCCAGCACCATCCTGAGCTTTATTTTCAAAAACAGAGTCTGAACAAACTACAACAGCAGCTTTAAGTTCAGGGAATCTGGCATTTTTAAGGTCAGATTTTCCTCCCGATTTTTTTAATAACCTGATGTTTTCTATTTCAACCCCTTTATCAATTGGTTTTAGCATATCGTACATGGTCAAAGCCGTAACAGAGGCACCATGCATGGCTTCAACCTCAACACCAGTTTTGTAAATGGTATGTACTTCAACCGTAATAATGATGGTTAAACCCACAATTTCGTAAGTAATCGCGGTATATTCAATAGGAAGGGGATGGCAATCGGGAATTACATCACTCGTTTTTTTTACACCGAATAAGCCGGCTGCACGGGCAAATTCAAATACATCTCCTTTGGGTATTTTGCGCTGTTCAACCGCATCGATGGTTTCTTGCTTCGATACCTTTACAGTCGCGGTTGCAATGGCAATCCTTAAGGTATTGGATTTTCTTGTGATGTTTACCATGTTAAATATTTTCTTTCCACTGATGGGTTTCGTCTTCGAATATTTCTTTTCCCCAGATCGGTAATTCTGCTTTTAACCGGTCTACAACCTCACTACAAGCTGCCATTGCCGGTTTACGGTGTGTCGACGAGGTAAAAACAAAAAGGCAGATTTCGCCTGTTTTAACTGTACCCAAACTGTGGTAAATGTGCATGCAGTTAAGCGGATATTTTTCGAAAATGGCTTCCCTGATCTGGTGCATTTTTTCGAGCGCAAGCTCTTCATAAGTGGTGTATTCGATCGCAGCAACAAATTTACCTTCAATTTCATCTTTGCGCACTTGCCCCATAAAAATGCTATGCCCGCCGATGGCCGTTTTGCTGTTATGCTTCGCAATGCTGTCTGCTATAAAAGAAGGTGCAATTGCTCCGGTTACGAATATATTTTTAATCTCCTTTCCGCTCATGTTACGATCTTAAAAAATGACCTCTCCATTTTACAATACCACCCTTTAAGCTATAAATCTTTTTTGCTGCGCCATATTTTTCCTGCAAGGCCTCAGCAGCAGCAACACTTCTAATCCCATGCTGGCAAATTAAAACCACATGTTTTTGGTAAAATTCCTTGCTTAAAAATGCACTAAATTCCGACATTGGTACCTGTGTGTAAATCTGCTTGTCTAACACAGGCACCTCGTGCCTTTCACGCACATCTATTAAAATGGTCGATTCAACCTGTTGCATCTTAGCCAGTTCGCTGGCATCAATTTCTATATATCCCTGTGGTCCTTCGCTGGTATCCTGATAATCCATATTTAAAAATTCATCAACCGTTTTGGGCAATGTATAACCGCTTCCATTACTGATGTTAATGGTATATTGTTCTTGTGTAAGTAAGTTGTAATTTAATATTTTATTGGAGAGCGATTGTCCGATTTTGGCAACCAGTTTAATAATTTCTGCCGCTGCCATGCTTCCTATTATCCCTGGTAATACGCCGATAACACCATTCTCGGCACAGTTAGGTACTTCTCCTTTATCGGGTGGAACCGGAAAAAGATCTCGGTAGTTGGTGCCAGGTGTGAGGTGATCGGGCACATTAAATATGGCCAACTGACCTTCAAAACCAGCAACCGCAGCAAAAATAAGCGGTTTATTGAGCAAGGCACTGGCATCGTTGATCAAATATCTGGATTCGAAATTATCGGTACCATCCAATATGTAATCGTATCTGGAAATGATATCGAGGATGTTGCTCTGCTGCAAACGGATAGGGTGACGGATAATCCCGATCTGAGTATTCATTTCCTGCAGGCGTTTTGCAGCAACCTCTACTTTCAGCTTTCCAATATCAGCAGTAGTAAAAAGAACCTGTCTATGTAAATTAGATAATGAAATGGTATCATCATCAACAATACCAATATGGCCAATGCCGGCAGCAGCCAGGTATTGCAGGGCAGGGCAGCCCAAGCCACCAGCGCCGATTACCAATACTTTTGCCCTTAAAAGCTGTTGTTGTGCTTCCTCCCCAAATCCTTTCAGGATGATCTGTCTGTTATATCGCTCTGCACTCATATTACTTAACCGCCAGAAAAAGGGGGCATAACGGCTATGGTAGCCGGGTTTTTAATCTCCGTATTCTCCTGGACAATATTTTTGTTCAGGGCAAGTTTGTATTTTATGCCTTTCAGGGCAGGAAACCGATCTTCGAGGTGTTGCTTAAAGGCATCGGTATCAGCAATACCATCAATTTCAATTTTTTGATGATTGATGAATTCGCTAATTTGTCCAAAACTGATGATTTCAATTTCCATGCTGCTAATTTACCTGTAAGATGCTGATTTTATTTAATCCTTTTACAAATCTTCTTCCCGTAGCAAAATCGCTGGGCGTAATAATGGCGATATTTCCCTTTTCAGCCTTTGTGGGATTGGTATCATAACCTGTTAAAACCAGCACTTGATTTCCCGTAGGCGAATTAAAAATTTCATTCCAAGAGTACACCACCTTATAATTATCGGTTGCGGTAAAAACCAGGTAATATTCACTTAATGTTTTTGGTGAGGCAGCATCTATTTCTACGTTGGCCAAAATATCTTTTAAAAGTACACCTTTAATATTTTTGATACTGCCTTTACGTTGCATCAAGTGGTTAAAAATTGTCATACTATCCAAATTAACGGATTTATAAGCACTTAAATTGTTTAAAGTGATTGTTAATGGCTTTTTAACCTTTCCTTCGATTGTAAATTGCCTGCTCTCTTGTGCACTTGCCGTAACACTTAAAAATAATAGGGCAATGATCAGGTATTTTATATTATGCATGCGTAAATAGTAATTTGTAAGCAGCTAGTGCCAGTACACAGGCCAGCACGTTTTTTAAAACAGTTTGCGGAAATTTTAAGGCGCCAAAGTAAGCACCGCAAATGCCACCAACAAAGGCTACCCCAACATAAGCAAGCATGTGGCTGTTAAATTCGAAACCTTTAATGAGTTGACCACCTAAGCCAGCAACCGAATTAACAAAGATGAATGCTGCACTGATTGCTGCAGTCTGTTTTTGATCCGTCCACTTTAATAGCAATAGGATAGGAGAAAGGATAATCCCACCCCCTATACCGATCATGCCTGAAAGTAAGCCAATAATACCGCCAATGGCGAGAGATAAGGGAATATTTGACGATTTGAAATCTTTTGGATCGGTATTTTTAAAGAAGAAAAAACGGATGACCGGAATGAGTAAAAGCAGACCCAGAATCTTTTTATAAATGGAACTTTCGATTACCATCATACCACCCACAAATGAGAGCGGAATAGAGGCAAGCGCAAAAGGCCAAAAGGTTTTCCATTTAAAATGGCCGCCACGGTAAAACTGAATAAAGGAAGTGGAAGAAACAAACAGATTTAATAATAATGCTGTTGGCTTCATAATGGCTGGCGAAATGGCAAAAATAGCCATGAGGGCAAGATAGCCGCTTGCTCCGCCATGGCCAACCGAAGCATATAAAAAAGCAACAATAAAAAGTAAGCAGTAAAATAGGATGAAGCTTTCTTGCATGGTTTAGCCAGGTAAAATTAATACGTTTAGGATGTCGCTTTTATTGAAGTATTCTTTTGTTTCATCGAGGCAGATCAGGCAATTAGCCTGTGCAAAAGAGCTTAACCGGTATGATTCTTGTGCGTGGAGTGGAGTAACCAGTCCATTTTCATATTTGCCTTTAAGGAAATGTGTTAACCCCGCAGGTTTTGAATAAGGATGTGTAAGCTCGGCCTGAACCTCAATTACACTATTACCTTTATGAGATAATGTTTTAACAGCTGGTAACACATAATTATAATAGCAACTGAGCACAGATGAAGGATTACCAGGAAGTCCGAATATTAGTTTTTGATCTTTTGTTCCAAAAAACAATGGTTTACCCGGTTTCTGTTTCACCTTATGAAAAATTTGTCTGATGCCACAATGTGAGGCCGCTTCAATTACGAAATCATAGTCGCCCACACTTACTCCTCCTGTCAGCAGGACAACATCGTTGCTTGCTATTGCAGTTCGTAGTACTTTTTTAAGGACCTCAAGATCATCATCGGCTTCGTAAACAACAATCTGTTCAATCCCTTCATGTTTTAAAGCCGCAGAAAGCGAATAGGAATTCGATTCGTAAACCTGTCCAAATCCGAGTGTTTTCCCCGGTTGTTGTAATTCTTTTCCCGTTACAATAACCGAAATCTTTGGCATGGGATAAACACTAACTTCGTTAACACCAATCCCTGCGAGAAAACCAATGGCAGCAGGACTAAGAAAATCTCCTTTTTCCATGGCCAATGCTCCGGCTTTAATCTCCGAACCTTTATCCCGTACATTTAAGCCAGGTTTTAAATTGGAGTCCTCTAAGGTGATTTTTCCATCTATCCTCGTAATTTTTTCCTGCATGACTACTGTATCGGCACCATTAGGTAGTGGAGCTCCTGTAAATATTCTACTGGTTTCTCCGTTTTGAATGCTGATTTTGGCTGCCGTTCCGGCAGCCATTTCGCCGACTATGCTGAGTATTTTTTCATGATCTACAAATTTTAACGCATATCCATCCATAGATGCCTGACTAAAGGCAGGAATATCGTATTTCGCATAAACATCGGCTGCAAGAATGTGCCCTGATGCCTTTGCCAAATCAATTGAAATGGGATTGAGTGCTATGATGTGTTGAGAAATGAGGTGTTTTGCTTCTTTAACGCTAATCATGAAAATTTTATCCTCCAATGGTAATCATACTTCTGTTTTGAATGGTAGTCGCATCAATTTTTTCGAAATCGCTAACTAACTGTCCACCTAATGCTTTCTTTTTGCTCCAAATATTTGATTGAATTAGTGGAAGCACATCTTCATTGTTCCGCAATGCGCTAAGCAGATCGGTCTCGCTATCCGAAAACAGGCAGTTTTTGAGTTTTCCGTCCGCAGTCAGGCGCATGCGGTTACAAGTATCGCAAAAAGGATTGGTCATGGTGCTGATAATGGCAAACGAGCCTTCGTGACCAGGGATCATGAAACTTTTAGCAGTATCGTGTGGTTCTCCCTTAACAGGTAGTACTTTGAAATCTTTTTTGACCACTGATAGGATTTCATCTAAAGAAAACATCTTATTACTCGTCCATTTGTTACCACTAAAAGGCATGAATTCAATAAACCTGATCTGAATGGGATTGTGTTTGGTCCAGCTGATGAAATCGGCGATCTCATTGTCATTAAGGCCTTTCATCATTACCATATTTATTTTTACCTTGATTTTATGCTGCAAAAGCAGTTCAATATTGCTGCGTACCTGGTGAAAAACATCCCTTCGGGTAATCATGAAGAACTTCTCAGGTTGTAATGTATCCAGACTAATATTAATGGTTTTAATACTTGCTTCCTTTAATACTGGGAGCATTTCAGCAATGCGCGTTCCGTTTGTCGTAATAACGAGCTCGACCGGAAGTTTGCCCAGTGCCGCAATAATTAGGGCTGCATCTTTCCTCACCAATGGTTCACCGCCGGTAAGCCTGATTTTTTTTACGCCATTGGCCACAAAAACTTCTGCCAGCTTAATAATTTCGTCGGTTTGCATGAGCCGGGAGGCAGGAGTGAAGTCGTATTCTTCCTCTGGCATGCAATAAAAGCAGCGAAAATTGCAGTTATCGGTAAGCGATATCCGCAGGTAATCGTGTATTCTTCCAAAAGAATCTGCTATCATTGCTGGCTAATTAAATTGTTATAATCTGTTTCTGTATCAATATCAATTTCTCCATGTTCAAAAACAACTGTTTCTACATCCTGAGAATATTGTTTGAGTATCTTTTTTGCTCCTTCTTCTCCTGTGAGCGATAAAAGCGCTTCAAAGTAATCTTTTTTGAAGAGGACAGGGGTTCCTATCGTTTCAGCGTATGTACTGGCAATGATATTTTTACCTGTTTCTTTCTGCTTTTCGATTAAGTTATTAAAGTTATTCATTTTTATAAAAACCTGGTCGGCCACAGCAATAATGATACTTTCAATTTCACTATTATTTTTGACCATAGTTAAAAGTCCGGCTACAATACTTGATGCGATTCCATTTTCCCAACTTTCATTAATCACTAAATTAACCTGATCATTCTGATGCTGGCTGGCTATTTCTTCAGCGTTTGCACCTAAAACAACAATAACAGACTGGCAATTTGTTTCTAAAGCTTCATTTATTACATTTTGCAAGAGTGTTTTTCCTTTATAATCCAAAAGCTGTTTTGATCTTCCCAAACGTGAAGAACTACCTGCTGCCAATATGATGATGCCCGTTTTCAAGGCTTAATTGTTTTTTAATTCGTAAACATGGATCGGCATTTTTTTCTCTTTTAAAAACATGGCTGAAGCACCTGTAAAAACAGATTTAATCTCTGCAAGGATAGAAATCGCGATTTCTTCTGCAGTTTCTGCACCAATATCTAAACCGATAGGGCCATGCACTCGTGTTTCATTTGCCGGCGTTGCCAAATTCAGTTCATCTAACATCCTGAGCAGTTTTTTCTTTGGTCCTAGTGTACCGATATATGGAGCGTTTGTGTCCAATAGATATTTAAGTAGTTCGAGGTCGTAATTGTAATTATGGGTCATCAGAACAAAAGCCGTTTGCTCATCTATTTGAATTTGAGCTAATACATTTTCGGGTTTGCTCACCAAAACCTTGGTTGCGTTTGCAAAACGTTGAGGTGTAGCGTGCGTAGTTCTTCCATCTATCACCGTTACTTCCCAGCCCAAAAGGTAAGCCATTTCGGCCAGGGGTTGGGCATCATTTCCGGCGCCGGCAACGATTAACGAAATAGGAGGGTGGATAAGTTCCAGAAAAACACCTACCTCCTGATCGCCGCAAGGATAAACTTTAAATGTTGTTGTTTTATTGGTGAAAACTTCTCTGGCGTCATTTATGATGTCATCTTCAATTTCTTTTAATATTTTGGATAGAATCGCATCTTTTTTAAACAACATGCTGGTGCCTAATTGTTGCTTTCCGTCCAAGTTAAAAAGTGTTGCCAGCACGGCATCTTCCCTTTTAGCTTGTAATGTTGTTAAAATGGCAATGGGGTTTAATGGATCTTCTTCTATAATGGGTTCGAAAAGGATATGTACAACGCCGTTGCAGCCTAACTGAACACCAAATTTAGCATCATCTTCGTCGGTGGTATCGTAAGTAATCAGTTTGTTTTCTTGCTGTACAATGGCCGAAAGTGCTTTGCGCAATGCATCCCCCTCTAAACAACCACCACTGATTGCACCTATTAACTGGCCATCTTCAGTTATCAGCATCCTTGCACCAGGCCTGCGGTAGGAAGAACCCTCTACCTTAACTACCGTTGCAAGGGCTGTTTTTTTCTTTTCCTTCGTTGCTTTTTGGTATGCCTTTACGATATCGGTAATTTCTTTCATTAGGATTCATGCAATAGATCATGCAATTTAAGGATAATCTATTATAAAAAGGAAAGCAATGGCAGAAGGTAACTATAATCGATCGATGTAATTTTTAATCCGATCTAATAGTTCTTCGAAATCGGGTTGGCGATTGTAATATAATGACGCAGTGTTTTGTAACGTTGGATAAAGCTTTTCCGGATTTTATCATTTTTAAGCAAAAATGCCTCATTTTCATAGATAGGAATGTCAAAATCTACGGATGGGAAACGGTTCTTTTTATGAGTATAATATTCATCTGTACCAATAAATTCCTGTACGCTATTATTATCCAAAAGTGAATATAAATCGTAATATTGTCGCATAAAGTTTACTCCTGTATCTCCAGTCTCCTTTTCTTTGCGGAATTTGGTAGCAATAGTTTGTAATTTCTCCACAAAAGTATAACCGGGATTGTAGCACGAAATATCCTTCGCACGGTTGTCTATAATCTCAATTTTATTTTCTATTGCTTTATCGTAGGCCCAAGAAGAAATGGTGATATTGGTATTGGGAGTAACGGTATCGAAGCCTGTTTCGAGTAGTATACCTTCCTTTATACCGGAAATTAATGGATTAAAACTTTTGTAATTTAATCTTATGCCCGCACTGTTATAAGTTGTCGCATTGTCGAATGCAGAGTCGCGTTTAACAGAAATAACGCCATTTATAGCTATTTCCTTTGCTAACCAATCATAAAAATTCTTTTTTGCCTCTGTGTTTTTCGGTTTGTTATTTTTCGGGTTTTCATTGATGTTAAATTTTGCAGGAGGTTTTATGTGGATATCGATATCTTCTGAAAAACGTTCGATGATTTTAAAACCTTTTGAAAGAGACGTGCCACCTTTAAGTTCAAATTGAAAATCTTGATTTTTCAAGCCGTAAAGTACATGCATAATCCAATAATCCTTCTCAATCAACCCCGCCTGAATACCCATTTCATCTTCAAGGATCCGCAATAAATCAGGGAAGTTTTTATGATTGTGCAGGAAGTTGGCCGCCATATCAGTTATCTGAATGTTGCAGTACAGGTTTGAAAAACTTCTTCGCCTTAATATTTCCGTATGAATTTACAGACCGCTTTAGTTTTACCTGATCCATATGTTGTACTTTGTTCAGTACATTATTTAAAATAGCTTGTTTATCTTCAGCTAATTTATCCAAATTGTCTACCAAATCGACCAATAAAAATTCCTGTGTAGCTTTAGCCGGAAAATGCGGTTTCATTTGAAAATCGAATTTTCGGTTACCCAACATAAATTCACCATGGCGTTTATGGTTGTAAACAGTACGTTTATTATATAGTTGTGTTGTACCCACTCCTAAACTATTATACAAATTTGGTGAGGTTAATAAAAAACGATCGTCTTTTAAAAACTTGCGAACTAGCGTATCGTCTTCGGGCGGAGTTTTGCCAAATACAGTTTCTTTAGGGTAGTAATATACCCCTTGTGAAAGCTTTTGAAGTGTGCCATCATTAACAAGGATACTTAAATGGCGGTCGATAGCGCTAGACCATTGCGTAAGTTCATCCCTGCGGTAAACATGTCCACGTTTCAGGTTTTTCTTAAGTTCATCTAACTTTGCCATCGCTATATCATACAAGATTATAATAAAAGTTATTATAAATGTAGTAATTTTTATTTAAAATTCATGCAATATAATTTTTTTTAATTGTGTTATAATTTGATATACAGTTAGATATCATCATTTTTTTGTGATATTAAAAAGGCTCCGAATGAAAAATCTCAAGGTTAATGCAGCGCAAACCAATACTGTTAAAGAGTTCGGTGATTTCTTTGGTCCAATCTCTTGGCGAATCTACGCGGAGGATTTTATCGCTGTCCCACAGATCGATGTTCCATTTGATTTCTTTGAAGCGGCTGTTCAGCAAAGGGCTGATTTCATTTAACTCGCTATCTGAGGATACATTTGTTTTGAAAACGGCTATCATAAAGAAGATTTTTAGGTTTGTTATAGCTGTAGACGTATCACTTTCGATTTTACTTTAAATAAAATCATGTTTTTTAAAATATTTTAAATCGGTTACGGAGAACCGAAGCGATGTTTTAAACGTAAGTGTAAAAGAATCACTTAAATTGAAAGCAAAATGTTAAATACAACCATCGCCGCTCTATTGGGAGGCCCCGAACTGATTATTCTTGGAGTTGCTGTTTTATTATTATTCGGCGGCAAAAAAATCCCCGAATTAATGAAAGGCCTTGGTAAAGGAATAAAAGAATTTAAAGCCGGGCAGGAAGAAGATAAACCTGAAGTTCCGAAACAGGCTTAATAATTCAGTTGCCCGATGGTTTGATCTGGAGGTTATTTATCTCCAGATCAGCTATAATCCCGAATAATAATCGTAATCCTGCTCGGCCCAGTAATCTTTTGGCCTGCTATCACTAAAAGACATCATTCCGATCCGTTTTAAGTTTTTGATGCCATATTTAACAGGTATAATTAACCTTAAAGGCGCGCCATGTTCGGTACTGATGGCTTTACCATTCATTTCATAAGCCAAAAGCGTTTGGGGATGGAGGATGCTTTCTCTTTCTAAACCCACATAATAGGCGCCATTTGGGGTTTCTAAGCCCATATATTGTTTTTCTGCTTCGTTTTCGAGTTGAAAGTGCGTTAAAAAATCGCTCAATTTTACGCCAGCCCAATGTTGGATCTCGTTCCAACCTTCCACACACTTAAAATCGTACACAATTTCTGTTTTGGGTAAGGCTTTTATCTCTTCTATGGTAATATATCTGTTTTTCTGATTGTTAAGTTTAACCTGAAGTTTCCATGCGGCAATATCGAAGTCTTCATCATCTTCGATACCGATCAAACTGTTTATTCTTGGGCTTTTAGCCGCCCGCTCTACCGGATAAGTTTTAACCAGGTGTTTGTTGCTGAAAAAATTGCGGAAAAAGAGTTCTGTTTTGTTTAAAGCCCTGCGTAATGGGGCTCTTGCGCCTGCTGTAATACCAGCTGTTTCTTCAGGAGCATTTAAAAGCCATTTCCAGCCTACAAACGCACCACTTCCGAGCGCTAAAAAAGTACCGAATGAAATAAAAGTACGCCTCTTGATTTTTTGATCAACGGTTAAAGGAATTTTAGCCGTTTTTTTATGATTTGTTTTCATCTTTATCTTCAGTTTCAATCGTTAATTCCTGAACTTTTGGCCGAGCTTGATCTTCCACCACTTCAAATCCGGCAATTACAGCCCTAAAATTATTCCAGCCGGCCAGCGCCACCTGAACAATGTGGATCAGAAAGAAAAATACATAGCCTATCGTTAATGCGAAATGAAGGATACGGGCAAAATGATAGCCACCACACAACCAGCATATCCAGTAAAATTGTACGGGTTTGTAAATGGCTAATCCTGTAATCACTGAGCCTAAGCCTATAAAAATAATGGCAGTATAGGCTATCCGCTGCGCGGCATTGTATTTCTTTTGCGGGGGGACCGTTTTACGGATATGAAGGTCGTGTAGCAACACCAGCCAGGCTTCTTTAAACGAGTTTTTATTAGGCAAAAGTTCACGCCATGCGCCAGAGAAAACGGTATAAATTATATAGAGCAGTCCGTTGATGAAAAAGAACCACATGAACAGAAAATGAAAGGCCATTCCTTCGGCCAAACGCTGTGGAATATGGAAATAATCATAAAACCATTCGGGGAAAAATTTAATAAGCGTAAACCCGAAAATGGAAATGCCATAAGCATCGTTGGCCCAATAAATGAACAATCCGCTCCAGATCATAATGGCCAGTACAGGGAAATTTACCCAATGTGTCCACCGCATTAAAAACGAATGTTTTTCTTTGATTACTTTCATGATGGGGGCGGTTTACAACTGATAAACGCAAAAGCTTATTATTTGGATTTATTGCTTAATTGGCTATCTAACAATGTATTTAGTTTTGATGCTGCGGTAATTTTACCAGTTTTGGTGTTTTGTAAAAAAGCGATCAGTTCTGAGGAAATTTCTCCGTTTGATTGATCTACCTGCACATTTACCGATCCGTTGGTTTTTCCCTGCAGCTGGAAAGTGTCGAACTGCCGTACAATCTGAACGTGGCTAAGTGTTCTGCCTTTATTTTCGCCTTTTAAAACTTTATTGCTCGCTTTTTGCGTTACTAACGCAACTGCAAGCATATAACCATTGGTTTGCTGATTGGTATTATAATTTAAAATAAGGTTGTGCTTGTCGGTTTTTCCTAATGAAATTTCTAAATGATCAGTTGATGGTTTTGCAAGCATTGTATTGATACAGTTCCGCAAAATTTTTTCATCCGAGCCGATAAATTCCGTACTTCCGTTTACCACTGCCTGAGGAGTATATACCGTTTTAAGGTTGAGCCAATTGGCGTATTGATTCTGTCGGGCAGAAAATTTTGCGCTGCTAAAGCTGTCTTTCCAACCCAGCCTGTCCCAATAATCAACATGGAAAGCAAGCAGATAAACAGGTTTTTTGGAGTTTTCCTTTTCAATCTCGGCCAGTAACGCATCGGCCGATGGGCAGCTTGAGCAGCCTTCAGAAGTAAAAAGCTCCACAACTGCAAAACCGGTATCAGTCGATTTTGGTGTAGTGCTAAGGTCTGCGGTAAAAGCAATGCTAATAACGCTTATCAACAACAGGGGCAACGCTATTTTTCTGATCATGGTCATCAATTTTAAGTTTAGTCGTTTCTGATTTACAATCCTTACAAAAAAAATGAAATAATTGTAAGGATACAGTACCACATGCGACTAAACGATTAAGCATTATATTATATTTATACAAGATAATCCAAAAAGATGCAAAACGATACTGGCCAGGATATAAAGGCCGAAAAACTTCATTTAGATCCACTGAGCTGGGTTGAAAAATATGCTGATTACCTGTATGGGTTTGCCATGTCGAGGCTGCGGGATGAAGAAGTGGCTAAAGATCTGGTGCAAGATACTTTTTTGGCCGGTTTGAAACAAGCGGAGCGTTTTAAGGGAAATAGTAACGAGAAAACCTGGCTCACTGCCATTTTAAAAAATAAGATTGCTGATTTTTATCGAAAACGTTCTTCAGGTGGCCTGAAAGAGATAAAAGAAAAGGATGCTGTGCAGGAACAGCAGGATTTTTTTGATGCAGACACTGGCCATTGGAATGAAAAATACCGTCCGCAGGCATTTGGATTAGAGGTAGATAATCCCTTGCTGATGAAAGAACTGGGGGCAATACTGAATGAATGCTTAAGCAAGCTTCCTGGATTGTGGTTTTCGGTGTTTTCGATGAAACATCTGGACGATCTTGCCTCAGAACTGATCTGTGCCGAACTTAAACTTACGTCGGCTAATTTTTGGGTAATTATGCACCGTACGAAACTTAACCTGAGGGCCTGCCTTCAAAAAAACTGGAACTGATATGAAAAGCGCACTGAAAAACATCATTTATAATTGCAAGCAGGCTACTTTTCTGATCGAAAAAAAGCTTGCAGGAAAAATTACCGCTGCCGAAACCCTGCAATTGCATATCCATTTGGCCGGTTGCTCCGTTTGTAAAATCTATCAGCAACAAAGTATATTGATTAACCAGGTGTTTGTGGGGCTTAATAAGGAGGATTTTAAACTCGACGAAGCCTTTAAAAAAACACTGAAAGAAAATATTGAAAAAGAAATAAATAAAAATTGATTTTAATTGTAAGGTTTTCATTTTTGCTTCGACTAAAGGCTAAATAAAACACAAAACAGCATGAAAAATCAAATCTTAAAATCAGCAGGAAAATTGTTTATGGCTACTTTAGTTGTGGCTGGTCTTTCATTACCAACTTTTGCTTCAGTAAACAGTCCGCTTCAGGAAAAAATGTCTAAAATGAAACAAGAAAAAATGGAGAAAAAGAAGATGGATAAAATGGAAAAAAGTAAAATGGACAAAATGAAAACCGATTCGATGAAAAAAACCAAAATGGAGAAATCTAAGATGGCTAAAGATAAAATGTCGAAAAGTAAAATGTAAAAACAGCTTTAGGGAGGTTAAGGCCTCCCTAAATTTAATCACTTAACATGAAAAAAATTATACTATTTCTAAGCTTAATTGTTGCTTTTTCGTTACAGGTAAAAGCTCAAAAAGGATTAAAAGAAGGAGATAAGGCCCCAATATTTACCGCGATCGATCAAAATGGTAAAAGCGTAAGTTTGAAGGATGCACTTAAAACGCACCGTTCTGTTGTACTGTTTTTTTACCGCGGGCAGTGGTGCCCGTATTGCAATAAACACATCAAAGAACTTCAGGATTCTTTAAACCTGCTGAGTGCCAAAGATGCTTATGTAATTGGTGTTACACCCGAAACCAAAGAAAACATTGATAAAACCATTAAAAAGACCAAAGCAGGCTTTTCGATTGTGCAGGATAAAGATGATGAGATTATGAAAGCGTACGGGGTAAATTTTATGATGGATGAAGCAACTTTTACCAAGTACAAAGGTCATGGCATCGATCTGGAAGCAAATAATGGCAATAACCGCCATACGCTACCTGTACCGGCAACCTATATTATCGATCGATCGGGTAAGATCAAATATGTACATTTCGATCCCAATTATCAAAAAAGGGCTTCGGTACAGCTTCTGCTTTCGAAACTTTAAGAAACTTATAGATTAGTTAAAAAAACACCCGGTTATTTAATATAGCCGGGTGTTTTTTTGAAATATTTTTAGGTATTTACATCTCCGTTTAAGAGCGGTAATTTATACAAATCTTAAATGCAATTCTTGCTAAATAGAGTTTTGAACGCTACTGTATTTTTTTTATAATTTGGACATGGATGGTTTGTGGTTCTTGGCGGCTTTAGTCCCGTTTAACGCTTTATCCGATAGAAAAAATCTGGATGTTCGCTACAATATGGTTTAGGAATAAGGGTTTGTGCACCTTGCAAACCCCAAAATGAAATGCTGGATTAGCCATCTAGCCCCGGGTGAAGCGTTACCCTGCAGCAACGAGGCACGAGGAAGCGAAGCGTAAAGCGGAACACGGGAACCAATTTATTTGCCTGCAGATTATTGCGCTCTAAAAAACTATTGCTTTTTTTTCCAAATAGTTGGTGGGCAACCTGCTGGGGCACAAAACTTATATAATTATTCTATCGCATCTGTTTTAAGATTTGGAAATGGAAGGGTAGTTATTCTTGGCGGACAGCAGCCCTGCTTTTGGTACAAGGCCCGATGAAGAATCGGGCGCTTTCCCCGTCAATCAGGTTTATGGTGAACGTTTGTACCTCGCAATCTCAAAACTTAAATGTTATTTAGCCATTTTGACCCGGGTGAAGTGTTACCCCAATGTCATTAAGTTAAGTCCATACAGCACAAGCGAAAATAATTTAACCACAGATAGAAAGGATACACACAAATATGAAAATCCGTGTTTATCTGTGTGCATCTGTGGTTAAAAGCTCTTAACTTAATGACATTGAACGTTATCCTGCAGGCTGGAGCGTAAAAGGATAAAAGGGTAACCAATCTGCATAACTGTACAGATATTGTGCTCCAAAAAATGGCTATTGGTTTGTTTAATTAGTTGAATGACATTGTTTTAACAAATGTATAATAATCTCATCAAGTTACCTCCGTTCGCCAATCTGCTGCCGCCACATCGAATAATAAAGTCCCTTCTTTTCGAGCAACTCGTTATGGCTGCCCGTTTCAGATACCTTTCCTTTTTCCAGCACATAGATTTTATCGGCATGCATAATGGTTGATAAACGGTGGGCAATCAGAATGGTCATCTGTTCCCTTCTGTCTGAAATCTCTCTTATCGTTGCAGAAATTTCTTCTTCAGTAAGCGAATCGAGCGCGGAAGTTGCTTCGTCAAAGATCAACAACCTTGGTTTTCTCAATAAGGCCCTGGCGATCGAAATCCGTTGTTTTTCGCCACCTGATAGTTTCATGCCATTTTCACCCAATACGGTGTCGATTCCCTGAGCTGCTTTGGCAATAAGTGCTGTAGCTGAGGCCTTTCGTAATGCTTCCACAATCTCTTCTTCACTGGCTGTAGGATTAACAAAACGCATGTTTTCCCTGATTGAACCTGCATAAAGCTGGGTATCCTGTGTAACGAAACCGATCTGTCTCCTTAATGGGTTGTAACGTATGCGTTTGGAACTGGTTTTGTTGAAGAGGATTTCACCATCAACTGGAAGATAAAGTCCCACTAACAATTTAACAAGGGTCGATTTGCCAGAACCCGAAGGACCTACAAATGCCACCGTCTCACCATTTTGGATTTCGAAGGAAATATCATCAATAGCATTGTAACCAGCAGTTTTATGTCTGAAAACTACATTTTTGAATTCGAGCCTGTTAAGTGCATTAAGCTCTACGGCATCCTCCGGACGGGTTTCTATCGGTTTTTGCATCAGGTTGTCGAATGTTTTAAGCGAGGCATCTGCTTCCCGATACAGAATGATCATGTTGCCCAGGTCCTGAAGCGGCGTAAAGATCGCCGTGGAGATAAACTGCATTGCAATCAGTTCTCCTGTACTTAATATTTTTCTGAAAATCAGCCATAGCAGGATAAAAAGCACCGATTGCTTTAGCAAGTTGAGCAGATTGCCCTGTAAAAAAGAGAGTGTGCTCACTTTTCGGGCTTTTAGCATTTCGAGATCAAAAATTTTCAGGGTCTGTACATTCAATCTTCTGATCTCGGCAAAGGTTAAACCTAAACTTTTTACCAATTCGATGTTGCGCAGGCTTTCGGTAATTACGCCGGCCTGCCTATCAGCCTGTCGGTTAATAGACCGTTGGATAGCTTTTATTTTTTTAGATAGCAGGCCGGTTAGAGAGCCTAGTACCAATACTCCAATAAAAAATACAGGTACCAAAAGCCAGTTCTTGTTCAGGCTGTACCACAATAAAAATCCAATTCCCACAAGCGATGAAAAAAGGATATTGATAAACGCATTGATAAAACGTTCTGCATCCGTTTTTACTTTTTGAAGCACCGATAAGGTTGTTCCGCTGCGGCTTTCTTCAAATTCCTGAAACGAGAGGCGGAGCGTTTGTTTGAGGCCATCATTAAAAATATTCATGCCAAAACGAGCCACAGCCTTCCTGGTTGTAAATTCCTGTATGGAGCGGCAAAGCCTGGCCACCAGTGCAATGGCTAGCGCAATGAGCAGCCAGTAGAAAACTTCGCTAATAAGTTGGTGTTCGCTCAAGTGATGTTTGTTGGTAGAATAATCATCTATAATCTTTCCAAAAATAATGGGATCGAGCAGGTTTAAAAGCTGTGCTGCAGCGGCCAGTAAAAGCGATAGTATAATGAGATTCCGGTGTGGCCTCAGGTATTTTAAAAGTATTTTCATCTTTAGCAGGAATACAGATAGGGTTGGGCAATTAATAAACGTTAATGGCTTACAATAGTTTCAGTAAGATCAGCTTTAGGATACTGTTTTCTCTCCGGAATAAATTAAATTTGTAAGAATACCCAACAGATGCTTTTCCATTTTAAAGATAAATTTCCTCAGTTAAATCCTTATTGGGATAAATATCTGGAATTTCAGGAGCGCATGGAGGTTCCGGCAAAAACCATTTTATTGGAAGAAGGTAAAATATCCCATCATTATTTTTATATAGAAAAAGGTTGCGTACGTGCCGCGTTAAATAAACAGGGAGCTGATAAAACTGTTCAGTTTTTCTTTGAAAAAGAAGGTTTAACTTCCTTAGAAAGTTTTCTGAAGAATACACCCAGCCTGTTCACCATCGAAACAATTGAGCCTTCGGTTATTTATTTGCTACATAAAACAAAAATAAAAGCTTTAATGACTGAACTGGGTGAGGTGCCCGGATTTGCGGATGTTATCTTAAACATTTTGGCCGAGAGGCAGATGCATTATATGAATGAATTTGCATCCTTCATAAGAGATACACCCGAAGAACGTTATCAAAAGCTCATAAGGGAAAGGCCTCATATTGTACAGCGCGTTCCTCAACATTATATTGCCTCATATCTGGGTGTAACCCGTGTACACTTAAGCCGTATAAAACGTGCTTTGTTTAAAAAAGGCAATCGGTAACATATGTTATCGTTCGCCACTGCAGCGGAATTTAACTTTGTATCAACAAAATGCAAAAAAATATGAAAGCAGCAGTAGTGTATAAAAAAGGGGAATTACCCCAATATGTAGATTTTGAAGAACCAGTAGCCCAAAACGACCAGGAAATATTGGTGCGTGTAAAGGCCGTTGCCATTAAACATTTCGATAAAGGCAAAGCAGCAGGTACGCATTATTCCAGCGATGCACCAAAAGCAACAGGCCGTGTGATTGGTGGAGATGGCGTATGCCTGCTCGAAGATGGCACACGGGTTTATGGGATGGGCGTAAGTGGAATGCTGGCAGAAAAAGCAATTATAGAAAAGCGCAGGATGGTGAAATTACCTGAAGGTTTAAGTGATACTACGGCCGCCGCATTGGCCAATGCCGTTATTGGCTCGGCCATGGCCTTAAGGTTTAAGGCGGCTATACAGCCTGGAGACGTGGTGTTAATTAATGGCGCAACTGGTTTTACTGGAATGGTAGCCGTGCAGATTGCGAAACATTATGGCGCAGCAAAAGTAATTGCAACAGGCAGGAATGTACAATTGCTTCAAAATTTATTAAAACTTGGTGCAGACGAAATCATCGGGATTACCACCGATAATTCAGCATTTTTATCGCAGGTGAAACAGCGCCATCAGGAAAAACCAATAGATGTAATTATTGATTACCTCTGGGGCTGTACCGCTGAACTGTTGTTATCCAGTTTAATGGGGCAGGGGGCATTTACCAATAAAGTGAGGTTTGTTTCTGTAGGTAGTATGGCCGGCGATCTGATCCAGCTGTCTGCTGCTAACTTAAGAAGCGTAGATCTGCAGCTCACAGGCTCTGGCCTGGGCAGCTGGAGCAAAGAACAGGTTGGACTGTTATTTACTGAAATATTGCCCCAAATGTTTCAGCTAGCAGCAGATGGTAAATTGAAGGTAGAAACTATCGAGGTTAAGCTAGCAGATATTTCCGGTCTTTGGAACCTTGAGGTTGCTGATGGTAAACGTTTAGTGGTAATGATATAGGAACAGAATAGTTATGAACGATCTTGGGTTTTTAAGGTGATGATAAGCCTAGAAGGGTCGTCATTGCAATGACGACTTTTCTTTGGATCTCTCCATTTCACTGCGCTATAGGAAATGACAATACTTCCACTATAAGCTTTTCAGTTTACTTCCTCGTAAAATCATCCATTAACTTCATGGTAATCAAGGCATCTTCGCCGCTACATGGATTTTGCCCTTTGCCTAAAAAGTAATCGACTACTTTTTCGATCATAGGTTGTTGAACATGCTGTAAAGGCTCAAATACATATTCTTCAGTTGATTGATCGGTTGTAACGGTAATTTTATTGCCAAACATCGGGAAACTAATATAACCTTTTGAGCCATATATTACGCAACTATCAGCTTGATCCTGTTGCGCTACAGAAAAACACCAGGTACCGCTGAAAACAACGCCGTTTTCGAAAAGGATATTTCCTGCAACCAAATCATCAACCTCGGTATTTTCCTGTTGTCTGGTGGCAATACCCATGGCGTTTTTTACAGCGCCGAAATAATAAGTCATGAGATCTAATTGATGCGGAGCCAGGTCATGAAATAAACCACCACCGGAAATAACTGGATTGATCCGCCAATTATCTGCTGTTTTGGCAATTAGTACAGGGTTAGGCGATTGCAGCATTTTTAACCGGACTAAACGAACATCGCCAATGGTATGTGCAGCCAATAGTTCTTTAACTTTTAAAAACATGGGTTGGGCACGGCGATAATGGGCTACGCAGAGTTTAACCTTTAATTTGCTGGCTACATCAATCATGCGTTGAGCAGCCTCAGCATCTAAAGTCATGGGTTTTTCTACATATACCGGCTTGCCAGTTTTCAAAGCTTCAATGGTATAAGCTTCGTGTTGTAGGGGTGGCGTAGCAATGTAAATGGCATTAACCTCCGGATCGTTAATCAGTTGAGAAGGATTGTCATACCATTTAGGGACTTGATGACGTTTAGCATAATCAGCAGCCTTAGCACCGTCTCGGCGCATTACCGCAACAAGTTTGGAGTTGTTTACCTTATTAAAAGCTGGCCCGCTTTTTACTTCAGTCACATCCCCACAGCCAATAATGCTCCATCTGATTTCTTCCATTATATCCTTGATTTAAAAGTCTGAATTTAGAAATTATTGTCTGGAAACTATGCTCAATCGATAGAAAGCTTTGTAAAAAAGAAAAGGGATTCACTTTGGGAGTGATCCCTAATCAACTAACCAAACAAACTATTCCGGAAACCACGCCGGAATCATTTTATAAACGAAAGAATTGGGAGATTGTTTTAATAGATATAGCTATTTATTGTATTTTTTTTTAGAAAAGAAAATAAGACCATTTATCAGAAATTGGTCCCGCTTTTTTTAGCTTTGTATTATGCAAAATCTTTCCAAGAAGCTTCAGATTGATCTTATAGAACTTAAGGCAAAATATGCCTTTATTATGGATGAGCTTGAAGTAACATTTGCAAACGCTTACCTGTCTAAATTACAAGCTAAACAACGCCTGGCGGAGCAGATGATGATAGAAATGGAAAGGATACTGAGTGGCGAGTCTGGAGAACATGAAAACTAATCGGTTAAGATAAAGAGATAGTTTTTGATATTAACCTTAAGGTAAAGAAGCAATATATCATTAATCTGGAACGGTCATACATGCGTGCCCCAATTTCGATCGTAATTTTGTTCGAACTGAAAAAAATAATGGAAACCATACGATTTACGCTACCTCTTTTTTAAAGCAGGGGGTATGCTAAAGGTTGGTTTTTTGTCGGCATCTTTAAAGTCTACCTCCATAAAATAGCGCTTTTGTTTAATGATATAATTATCTATAAACCACAGGATATCAGGTAGGTTTTCAAGCATTGGTGATCCAGCTATTTCGTGCCCCATATCTTGCACGTACTGAAAGTAATAAGGATATCCGTTTTTTTTAAAAGTGCGGGCCAGATATTTGGAACCAAAAAATCCCCTGTTTAATAATCTCACTTTGTTATAGGGTACAAGTTTATCGGCTGTGCCATGAAAAAGCATAGTAGGTGCTGGTGGTATGGCATATTTTGGCGCACCATGATAACTTAATATTGCCCCGGCAAAAGAAATTACACCCTTGTATTGAAAATGGTGTGGTAATTTAGCCGATAATGCGGTGGCGTTCCGCTTGTTGTAGTCGGCATGTAGCGCGGTAATAGCACCTGCACTTGATCCTGACAGGATGATCATAGCCGTATCAATACCAAGTTCTTTTGCATTTTTGATCAGATAAGCTGTTGCGTCGAAAACATCGGTCGTAGCGGTATCAATAGCTGCTTTTAAATTTGAAGTATTAAACGGACTAGGAAACTTCTTTCCTTTAAGACCAAGTCGATAGTCAACTGAAATTACCTTATAGTTGTGTGCAATTAAAGTGTTAAAATATTGATCAAATAACTTGCTATCTCTGCGGCCCATTACAAAGCCGCCACCAAATATAAAAAGTACTGTTGGCTTAGTTTCTGTTATTTTACCAGTATAATAAATATCTAATTTTAGTTTACCTGAATCAGTTTGTGAGAATGTTTTAGTGTCTACATGAAATTTTTTATCCTGGAGGACAATCTGCCCTATTGAAGATAGAGAACTAAATAAAAGCGTTAGGAGCAGCAGGCTTAGCGGATATACTTTTTTATTGGGCATCATCTAATTTTTAAGGAAGGTTAGCTATCAGCAATTGAATCGGCTTTTTTAAGCTAATTTATTGCTTTTTTAGCTTAGGTGCAATTAAATACACAATATTCTACACCAGGGAATTAATCAGTTATAATTGTAATTGCAATATTCTTTATAGCCATTTAGCTTAAATAAAAGGATGTTTTTACAAATAACACCATTCCTAAAAATGGGTGCAATTATAGGTGGTGTACAATTTCTAAATTGGGATTTGATAAAGTTTATACTGCTTTCATCGTAAAGATTAGAAGGTACAATATAATATGCATTGTCGCCAGTAGTTAATTTCTGTTTGGTTTGATTCGACCAATAATACTGGTGAAGATCGAATATTTCTCCTATGCCGTAGGTATGCAAACCAGTTTTAACGCAAACATAAAAATCTAAATGAGCTGCCGGGAACCATTTTGTAATCACAATCGTATGGACTGTTTTATTCTTTATTGATGATTTATCTAAACGGTAAATAGAATCAATTATTCTACCTGTTTCTTTCCAGCCGTATAAATCTAAGGTGGGGTCGCCCGCACCCAAATTCATTGAGCTTTTTTGCGTCGAAAATGTGCCCTTGTAAAAGTTAATTGTGATGAGACCTGCACTTACCACGAACAAGAAAAACAGCATACTTGCACTAATAATGGCTTTTACTTTTGATAGGCGAATAGATTCCAGTTTCAATGCAGCAAGAAATATTAAACAGCTATACGCCGGGCCAGACCAATGCGGTAATGTATCTCTAAAAATTGAAAGAAAAATCAGTGTCACAATAAGAGGAAGCGCACAATATAATAATAGTTGTATTTCGCTTTTAAGAAGATGATGTTTGGTTTTAATGAAACTAAAAATAGCCATCCAGGCCAGAAAAAAAACAATTGGATTGTTGTAGAATATTTGTCCGCCGATTTCTCTGGAGAAGGCTAATGGATTTATGCCTGCGTGGAACAGGCTAACCCGATTACTGTGATAGGTGTAGGTAATGAAATGATGCTGTATATTCCAGATGATAAAAGGAGATACGATAATCAAACTAATTAACATAGAAACATACATACCCTTCTGCACCATTAATTTTCTACTGTTAAACAGAGCGAACATGATAACGCCCACCCATAAGTAGATGCCATGTATTTTACACATCATACAAAGCCCCGCAGCCACACCGAACCAGCACCAGAGATTTAACGTTGGTAAACCTTGGTGGATGGATTTGTTAATCTTCAACAACAAAAAGATGCTCCAAAGCCAGAAAACCATTTGAGGGCTATCTGGCAAAATAAATGTTCCGGCAATAATACTGCAATAAAAAGATGAAGAATAAAGTAAAACGGCAAACCAACCCACGCGGTCATTAAGGAGTAATTTACCTGTTTTATATACTATTACGGTACCTATTGTAGATGATATTATGGCGCCAAGACGAGCAGCCGATTCGTTGTGAATATATAAATTTGCTGTTGTAGCTCTGATCAACCATGCTACAAATGGGGGATGATCAAAATAATTCCATTGCAGATTTAAAGCGTATGTCCAGTAATATACCTCGTCGTTTCCGAGCGCTATTGTTGAGGCTATGACCAGTTTGATCACAGTCATCGCCATTATAAAAAGCCAAAGTTTAACCGGAATTTCTTTCACTTAAATGGGCTTAGCCTGATTGGAAATTTTAAGCTGTTTATATCTTCTGTTTAGCTTAGCTGATCTGAAAAGTTTAAGGTCATATACCTGATGATAGCTTAAAATTGCACAAATTATACCGGCTATAGCTCCAAAAATTACATCAATCAGAAAATGCTGAGCCAGGTATATGCGTGAATAGCCGATTAAAAAAGCAAAAAATAAACAGTAAAAGGAGATTTTATTTTTTTTGAAAACCAAAACCAATACTGTGGATAAGGCAAAAGCAGATGCGGTATGTCCTGAGGGAAAAGAATTATGATTATGCATGCTTACCCCTTCAACAAAGTGATTGTATTGAAATAAAGTTTGCTCAAAATAATATTTAGGCCGTGGCATGTGGAATATTCTTTTAGCGGTTTGAATAAGCAAACCCGAATAAATATAGGCAAGAGCCATGGTCATTGCTTTTTTCTTTTTTCTAATTGCAAGCAGGATGATTGCGGCCAGAATACTGATTAAACCATCTCCGAGATTAGTGATATACCTAAAAGAAATATCCAGCCAGGCTGGATGAAACCGGTTAAAAATGAGGAATCCATCTGTTTTAGAAAAGCTAAAATTAAAAATGAGTGCCAGCAGCAGTATTGATATCGCAGTAAAGAAATAATAATGGAGCTTGGTCAGTCTTTTTATCGTACGCATATCAGTTCTTTCATGCAAAACTAGTAGCTGTATATCATCTGAAAGTTAAGCGAACGTCATGTTTATGTCATGCCGATTGGTTGAGAATTTGTTACATCATGATGTGGATGGAATTAAGATTGATTATACGCACATGGGAGTTAAGGACTTTTGAAGAACTTACTCAGTTAACATTTCTTAATAAGTTAATATGAAAGCACTGATAAGTTAAAGTACTTTGTGTTGCTTTGCAGCCATAGAACTAAAATTAATTATGCAAAACAATCAGGTAAAGGTAAGTCCAGATTTACAGCAGTTTATCGATAAGTTTGAGCCCAGCAAATTTAAACTAATGTCGGGTGGAATTGAAATCAGGGGAATAAACGATATACATAGAAATATTGCTCAAGCCAGAGAAATTATAGAAAAATTAAAACTTCGCTTAATAGTTTCGCATAATGCTGAGATGCTTAGTTATCGTGGTTTTGAAGTAAATAACCTTTAAGCCACAAAAAAGTGGAGCGTATTAAAGGAGAATTTCGGTTAATAAATGCTAATTCTTGTTTCATATACTTATTGTACCAAAAAGAAAAATTATGCAATCTTCTGTAATCTGATGCATTAAATATGAAATTGTTGCGTATCTGCCAGGTTGATTGTAATTAGTACCTGGAAATACTTTCCTTTCTGACCGGAAGAAATCTCTGCCTGGTCTGCATAAGTATGGAGCAGCCTTTGCCGGATGTTTTCAAGGCCCGTATGGAAACCTGTATCGTTGAGGCCTGTGTTAATCAGGTTACTTGTTTGAATACTAAACTTTCCTCCCTGCAACTTTACCATAATCTTTCCAGGATCTTCCGGTTGGCTGAGGTTTCCATGTTTAACCATATTTTCGGTTAGGCTAAGTAATAGTAATGGAATCACTTCAGTGGATTCACTTTTCTGATCATAATTAAAATCTATAAATAAGTCAGGCTGCTTTATTCTGCTAAGCAGAAGAAGGTTTTCGACTTGACGGATCTCTGCTTCCAGTGGCATAATTTCCGGGCCATGTTCGCATTCTAATGCATAACGCATCAGTTTTGAAAGGTACCGTACGGTTTCTGCAGCCCGGGGTTCACTCTTATGCGTACTGTTATATATATAGGTTAAGGTATTGAACAAAAAATGTGGATTAATTTGCGCCTTGAGGTAGGCATTTTTAGCATTAGCCAGTTCAAGCGTTGTTTGCTTTTGCTTCAACATTTCTTCAATTGCTTCTTTTTCCAGTTTAGTTGCCCGATGTTTCTGGTGGATATAACTTTTAATAAAATAGTAAGCTGTTGAGAATAACATGAAGTAGATTCCCCGCCATAGTGTTGAAGACATAAACTTCCAGTCTGTAACCGTGAGCTTATCAATAGGAACTATTGTTGCTTTTGAAAGGGAGCGATCAGTGAGGTACGCGATAATAGTATACAAACATACCTCAACTATTGTTAATATAATTATCCTTAAATAAATAGGTTTGTTTGATTTCAAACTTTTTCCTAATACCAATTCGGCATGGATATAGAAGAGTGTTATATTAATAATGTAGTGAATGCAATAGCTTAATAAAGTGGCATTTATTTTAAGGATTAACGAGATCAGTATATATTCATAAAGAATGAATATAGCCCATGCAATAATATGCCAGCGATAATTTTTTAGCCAGTTTTTCATTTTTTTAGGTTAAAATTGGGTTTCACAACAGTCAACAATTGCTTTGCGTAATGTGCTCTTTTATAGGTTTTTATGGGGCTAATTTTCGCTTATGAAAAGAATTACAGACTTAAAATCGACCCGGAAAACTGCGTTTGTTTTCCGTTCACAAAAAGCAGCTAATATGCGCTTTCAAAAGAGTGATCCAACTACCAGTACAATGACAGTGATCACAACACTTACAACTCATTCAGATTTGCAAATGTTAATCCCTTAAACGTTTTGAGACAAGGGTTTGGTTTTCAATATAGTCCATAAATGCCTCCTTGTATTGTGGAGTCATGAGTACTTCGTACTTTCCAAGGTCGATTTTGTGCCCGTTAATTTCCTTTACAAAGGTGGTGTTAATCATGTATGACTTGTGAACACGGTAGAAGTGCTCATTTTCCTGGAGCTTTTCCTCCATCTCCTTCATGGTCATATATACTGAATAATCATTTGTTGGCGTGTAAATATGTATATGGTTATTAGAACCCTGAAGGTAGATGATATCTTTTTTGAGTACTTTGGTAAGTTTGCCTCGTTCGCCATTTGTGCGTAAGAAAAATGCTTCTTCATTTTCTTGTACAAGGCGTTGTGTATCATAACATTCTGAAAGTACCTCATTAACTACTTCTGCAAAATCTCCCATGTTGAAAGGTTTTAACAGGTAATGTTTTGCCCTAACCTTAAAAGCATCCAGTGCAAATTCTGGATAGGATGTAGTAAAAATAATGTTGTGTGCTTTATGCTTGAGGTTATCAGCAAGTCGTAGGCCAGACATTGCTGGCATATCAATATCCAAAAAGATGAGCTGTTTATTGCTTTCTGTACTGATTTCGCTTAGGGCCTCTATCGGTTTAGTAAAGATCCGGTGGACTTTTAACCTTGGGATTTCCGCAATGTGGTCTTGCAAAATATTAATTGCGGTAGGATCATCATCAATAATGATGCAGGAGATAGAGTTTTTCATTAAAATAGATTTAAGTAGATAAATGCAATTTAATAAATTTATTCTTAAATGGAATAGCTGAGGTATTATCGATGTGATCACTAACTAATTTTAAAGGTGAATTTTTAGCCAGTGAATATAATTAAAGCTGTTTATTGCGGTTTTTAGAACCAAGCCTTTTGGAAGTGTTTCGAAAAAAAAAACGTTTTTTTGAAAACATCAGAGTGGCGATGCTTGGATATGAGTATTATTCCAGGCTTGATTGCTACCTTGTAGACATATCTTTTTGGGGATAGTTTTCGGGGGATCAAGGCTTAATCTTTTTCCACTTGATCCCGAAGAACCAAAGAATTGAAAGGAGTAAATAAAAAAGTCCGGTCATTTTGACCGGACTTTTCGTTGTGTACTCGGGGCGGGAATCGAACCCGCACGCCTTTGAAAGCACAGGATTTTAAGTCCTGCGTGTCTACCAGTTCCACCACCCGAGCATTAGCCGCTACCGATCTCCATCGGCTTGGTTAACTTTAAAATAAATGCCTTCTGGTAGGAAGGCATTTTGGAGCGAAAGACGAGATTCGAACTCGCGACCCCGACCTTGGCAAGGTCGTGCTCTACCAACTGAGCTACTTTCGCATTTACAAAACTGATGTTGTTGTTTCGTTTTGGTGATGCAAATATAGGCAGATTTATATTTCTGTCAAGAGATTTCTTGTTAAAAATTTAATATTTAATTTAAATTGCTGGCTTTCAGTACCAGTAAAATTAAATCAGTTTCAAAACCTTTTGCCTGAAGGTAGCTCATCAGCTTATTTTTTCTTTTGAACGGATCATTTTCACCCAGACTTTCCGCTTTTTTAACCGCTAATTTTTCTATCGTCTGCAAATAATCGTCATCGTCGATACTGAAAATTGCTTTTTGTAAAATTTTATTGGGCACACCTTTCAATTTTAAGCCCTGTTTAATTTTAACGCGGCCCCAGTGTTTAATGTTGAATTTGCCCGATGCATAACTTTTGGCAAACCTTTCTTCATTCAAAAAATTGTTGATGATCAGGTCGGTAATAATTTCTTCCAGTTCATCACCCCGCATGCCCCATTCTACCAATTTGTACCGCACTTCTTTTTGCGAGCGTTCCTGATAAACACAAAAATTTTCGGCTTTTGCCAAAGCTTGTTTTTTATCTAATAATACTGCCTCTTGTTTACCGCTTTTCATAATTAATTACTGAAATTCGTAAAAATAAAAGCGATTACCGTATTTTTCTGAATATAATAGCATGCAAAACCCAATATATACCTTAGCCAAAATAGCCGAAATTTTAAATGCCAATACCAAATTAGTTGATGGAGAGGTTGTTATTCAATACCTGGTAATTGATAGCCGTTCGGTTTTGGTGCCAGAAAACTCTATATTTTTTGCTTTGTCTTCGCACCGGGATGGACACGAATTTATAAAAGATGCTTACAGCAAGGATATCCGTAATTTCGTGATTACCGAAGCTAAATATGTTACTCAATACCCGGATTGTAATTTTTTACTGGTTGACGACGCTTTGGCCGCGTTACAACAACTCAGTATTTACCACAGAAACCAGTTTCAGTTTAAAACCATAGGCATTACAGGAAGTAATGGGAAAACCATTGTAAAAGAGTGGTTGTATCAGCTTTTGGCCGCCGATTTCAATATCGTTAAAAGTCCTAAAAGTTATAACTCGCAAATTGGCGTACCGCTTTCCGTTTGGCAGATTGAAGCCGATCATACCTTAGGGATTTTCGAAGCCGGGATTTCTGCAATAAATGAAATGCAGCGCCTGGCGGAGATTATTCAGCCAAAAATTGGGATTTTAACCAATATTGGCGAAGCACATGCGGAAGGATTTAGCTCTAAAAAAGAAAAACTCACAGAGAAGCTGAAACTTTTTAAAGATTCAGATTTATTCATCTATGCTCCCGAATATGTAACTGAGGTAAGTCCAAAAGATTTACCCGGGAAGAAAAAGTTTAGCTGGAGCAGCAAGCAGGTTGCAGACTTGCAGATTACTACCGTTGAACCCATTGAAGGGAATTGCTACCTGAGAGCTATTTATCGGAATGCCGAAATAGAATGCATGTTGCCTTTTAAAGATAAAGCCTCGATAGAAAATGGCATGATCTGCTGGGCAACTTTACTGGCTTTAGGTTATACGCCAGAGCAGGCCGATCTGCGTTTGGAGAAACTGAGCCATGTAAGCATGCGCCTGGAACTGAAAAACGGCATCAATCAGTGCTCCATTATTGATGATTCGTACAGTGCTGATATTTCTTCCTTGGCTATAGCGCTGGATTTTTTAAATCAACAGAACCAACACCCGAAGAAAACCGTTATCCTTTCCGAATTATTCGAAACCGGGAGAGACGATCTTGATTTATATACCGAAATTGCTGAATTGCTTGCTCAAAAGAAAGTCAACAGGTTAATTGGTATTGGAACGCACATTTCGCGTTATGCCGATCTTTTTAAGTTCGAAACCCAGTTTTTTGAGAATACCAATGCTTTTGTAGAGGCCTTTCCAGGTTTACAATTTAGCCACGAAACTATATTGGTAAAAGGCGCCAGGCGCTTTGAATTTGGGCGCATCAGTAAATTGCTTACCCAAAAAATACACGATACGGTTTTGGAAATCGACCTGAATGCGATGGTTGGCAACCTGCAGTTTTACCGTTCTAAAATCAAGCCCGGTGTTAAAATTATGGCCATGGTTAAAGCCTTTTCGTATGGAAGCGGAAGTTTCGAAATCGCCAATTTATTGCAGTTCCATAAGGTAGATTATCTGGCGGTAGCTTATGCCGATGAAGGCATTGCTTTACGGAAAGCCGGAATTACGCTACCTATTATGGTGATGAGTCCCGAGGAATCTGCTTTCGAAGCCATCGTTAAACATAAACTCGAACCCGAAATTTATAGTATAGAAATCCTGAACAGCTTTTTAAACGCACTATCGGATTATGATTTCGATTACCCGATCCACATTAAAATAGACAGTGGCATGCACCGTTTAGGTTTCGATCAAGCTGAAATGGATGCCTTATCGGGTCTGTTAAAAGATTCGGCAAAGGTAAAAGTGCAGAGTATTTTTTCTCATTTAGTAGCTAGCGATGCTGCAGAGCATGATGGATTTACCCGGCAGCAGATCGATAAATTTAAAATTATTGCCAATCAGTTAGTTAACGCTTTAGGTTATAATCCATTATTGCATATTTCCAATACTTCTGGTATCTCACGTTGGCCCGATGCGCAAATGGATATGGTCCGTTTGGGCATAGGTTTGTATGGTTTTGATTCTGCTTTGGCCAATAACCGGGGTTTACAGACCGTAATGGTACTTAAAACTACGGTTACTCAAGTGAAGACATTAGCGCCAGGCGAAACTGTGGGGTACAACAGAAAAGGAGTAATGCCAAATGGCGGAAAAATAGCAACAGTAAAAATTGGTTATGCAGATGGTTATACCAGGTATTTTGGCAACGGTGTAGGGAAAATGCTGGTTAATGGCCATTTAGTGCCGGTAATAGGCTCAATATGCATGGACATGACGATGTTGGATGTTACAAGTATCGACGTAAAACCTGGTGATGAAGCCATTGTTTTCAACAAAGAACACACCATTATGCAATTGGCAAAAGATATTAATACCATTCCGTATGAAATCCTAACCAACATCTCGCAGAGGGTTAAAAGGGTTTATTTCTACGAATAGTTCATTTAGTTCAATGGTTCATTCGTCATTAGTAAGGCAAATTGCTTATTGGTTTACTGATTCATTGGTCAATAGTTGATAGTTCATAGCCAACAGTAACCAGCAATTGCTAAAATATGCACCCTATACAAATGAACTAATTACGAATGTACGATTGAACTACTTTATTATAACCGATTGCAAAGGTTTACATCCTACACAAATGAACTAATGACGAATGAACCAATGAACACTTATAACTAAAAAAAATGCTAATTTTGCGCCATGAACAAAGTCGGGAAAGCCATTTTAAACTATTTAATTAAAGGTTTATTAATTGTTGTACCCATTGCCGTGAGTATTTTTATTGTGGTTTGGGCGGTTACAACGGTTGATAGCTGGTTAAATGTAAATAATATTTTAGGCGTAAATCCGCGTACAGGCGAAAGTCGCAATATTCCCGGTTTAGGTTTGCTGACCGTTTTGACCATCATTTTACTTGCGGGTATTTTCGTAACCAATTTGGTAACTGAGCCCATGTACAATTGGTTCCAGCGGATGATGCAAAGGTTGCCCTTGCTTAATTTTATTTATTCATCTATAAAAGATTTAACTGAAGCTTTTGTAGGCGATGAGAAAAAATTTAATCACCCGGTACTGGTAGAAGTGGAGGGAGGTTTAAAAAAAATCGGATTTCTAACACAGAACGACCTGCATAAACTTGATCTTCCTGATGAAGTGGCCGTATATTTTCCACTTTCTTATTCTTTTGCGGGCCAGCTTTGTATTGTAAAAAGAGATAAGGTTGCCGATTTAAATATGACTGCTGCTGATGCCATGAAACTGGTCGTAAGTGGTGGTGTAAGCGGACTTTAAATACTTTTTAAATGATTACGATTTACCATAATAACCGCTGTACCAAAAGCCGCTGTGATTTGGTAGAGCTCTAATCTAGTCGTAGCCTCTCGCTACGTGATGAAATAGTTCTTTAAAGGCGATATTAATATTTCTATTGCCCTAGTAAGATACTAAAACCAGATCGTTTCGTCGTTATATCTGATGACTGCCCGCGCACAATAGCCCTGATGGAAATGGAAATCCCTTTTGGGTACCGGTAATTGTTGGTATGGAATAATTCCCAAAAGGATTGGAATGTACAGCAGGACCGGAACCGCCCTATTGATTACGGGTATTAGCGCTTCAAAAAGAAACGACTTTAGTCTTAGTGTCTCGCTACGAGACTGAATAATTCTATAAAGTTGAGATTAATACTTTTTATTTTCTTAGCAAGACGCTAAGACTAGATTGGAGAGTGCTTTGGGACATAGATCTTTCCATTCCGCTTTGCTTCAGTCGAGATGACGGATCTTTTTATCGTTAAAAAATACTTTTAAAAGTGAGCATGCAGAATATAAAAATAATCAGACCGAAAATCAGTCTCGAATAGTATTCCCTTATAAAAAGACCACATAATACCAGTGTATCATCATCAACATTGGTATGGATCAATCCACTTCCTGCTGAAGCGTTAAAAAGGATTTGTTTATCTTTATGGTTGTTCAACGACCAGCGGCTTAACCAGCTGTTTTGATAACTCCAATCGAAAGTTTCGCCAGAGGCAAATACAATTTTTGCTTTAAAACCCAGCCAATCATAAGTAATTACGGCCAAAACCGTATTCTTGTTGTCAATAATTTTAGTTTCAGGTTTAGAAAACCCTTCACTTTTTAACAGGTAAATGCCTGCCTGGGTAGTGGCTATTGCCGTATTTTTCCACGAACCAAAATTGATGGAAAATTTTAGATAGCCATTGTTTATTACCTGATAATTACTATCAAATAAACCTTTTCTCCAACTCAGAACCTGTTCCATCTCACAAAAGGGTTTAAGTTATTTCTAATGACGATTAATTGATATCGTTATAATGGGCATAAGGCAAGCAATAAGTACAACAACACGTTTGTTGTAAATGTGTTTGATAAATAAGCCTGTAATAATCAATAATTCATTGTGTGTATCAGAAGATATCGTTCCCGTATTGCTATTTGAGCTGTACATAATATGGGCATCCTTATAATTACTTACCGTGAACTGCGATTTCCATACACCGGTTGATTTCCATTCGTACTGTTCGCCAGTGTTTAAACTAATCACAGCCTTAGATTTCCAGCTATCGTAATTGATGATTGCAACCACCTCATTCGTTTTTCTATCAATTACTTTGGTTCTCGATTGCCAAAAACCTTCATTAGCGAAGTGATAGTTTTTATCTTCAAACATGCTTTCTGCATCGCTTCTCCAGCTGCTAAAAGAAATCATACCTTTTTGAACACCATCTGCAAAAAGCTGGAAGTTTCCGTTAAGCCAATTACTTTTCCAATTAATAAATTTCGACATTTTAATTACGTTTTATTTTAGATGGCAGTTTTCTTCAGTTGTTACAATAAATGAAGACATAAAAAAAGTGCTTATTATTTGTAAGCACTTTTTCAGTTTCCAATTATCAGTTTGCAATTTTCAGTTAACGATTTAAAGAATTAACGAGTTAACCATACTAATGAACCAATGGCAAATGAACTATTGAACCATTTAGAAATTTGGTTTAAGTACATACTTATCGTAGAAACGGAAAATATGTTCTGCAGCTTCTTCTGCGGTATCTACCAACCTGAAAAGGTTTAAATCTTCTTCGTGGATATTGTGTTCCTTCTGCAACATGGTTCCTTTAATCCAGTCAATTAGTCCACCCCAATAATCAACGCCCACCAATACGATTGGAAAACGGGCGATTTTGCCCGTCTGAATTAAGGTTAAAGCTTCAAAAAGTTCATCCATGGTACCAAAACCACCTGGTAAAACCACAAAACCCTGACTATATTTCATGAACATCACTTTGCGCACAAAGAAATAATCAAATTCCAATAATTTATTATGATCAATGTATTTATTGTGGAACTGCTCAAAAGGTAATTCAATATTTAACCCAACAGATTTACCTCCATTAGTATGGGCGCCTTTATTACCGGCTTCCATAATGCCCGGGCCACCACCTGTAATTACACCGTAACCGCGATCAGTTAATAATTTGCCGCATTGCTCTGCCAGCTGGTAATATCTATGTGTTTGGGCCGTACGGGCAGATCCGTAAATGGTAACACACGGGCCAATTTTAGCCAGTTTTTCAAAGCCGTCTACAAATTCGGCCATGATTTTAAAAATTTGCCAGGAATCGGTTACTTTGATTTCCTGCCAGTCTTTGTTTTCGAAAGCACTTCTAATTTTTTCTTCACTCGTCATATACTGTTATTCTAATATTAAAATTTGGTTTGCGCATCAGTTTTTTTGCTGATGAACAACAAGCCTGTAAATGTGATTAAACCGTTAATTAAAATCAGTTCAACACTAAAAACGTAACCGCCCAATAAATTGGTCGAATTCGTTGCAAGCAAGTAACATAAAAAAGGTGATAATAAGCAAACTATCGGCACTAATTTATCATGAAGTCCGCGTTTTTTTACAAATAATCCAAAACTATACAGCCCTAAAAGCGGTCCGTAAGTATAAGAGGCAATGGTGAAAATTAAACTCACTACAGATGAATTATTCAAGGCGTTAATTACGATAATCACCAGAAACATCAAAATAGAAAACGCAACATGTACGGTATGGCGTTTTTTAACCGCGTCTTTTGCATTTACATTTTCTGCTTTCGCCATGCCTAAAAAGTCGACGCAGAACGAGGTAGTTAAGGCTGTAAGTGCCGAGTCGGTGGTGGCAAAGGTTGCTGCAGTTAAACCCAGCATAAAGATAATGGCCGGTACAGCACCCAGGTTGTTTAACGCAATTTCCGGAAATAATAAATCTGTTCTCGGTTTTCCGGTAATGTGGTCCAAAGGAATATCGATGCCGTTTTTTGTAGCGAAAATGTATAACAATGCACCAACACTCAAAAAGAAAACATTCAGGATCACGAATACGCCCGTAAACGTGAACATATTTTTTTGTGCTTCCTTGATGGTGCCCATGCTCAGGTTTTTCTGCATTAAATCCTGGTCTAAGCCCGTCATGGCGATGGTTACAAAAATACCACCGATAAACTGTTTACTGAAATAGAATTTATTCGTCAGGAAATCATCTAAAAAGAATATTTTCGAATAACTACTGTTTTTTACGGTTTCAAATGCTTGTGGAATATTGAAATTTAAACTGTTGCAGATAAAATAAATGGTTAAGAAAACCGATAAAACGAGGAAAAAAGTTTGTAAAGTATCGGTAATAATGATGGTTTTTAATCCACCTTTAAAAGTGTACGACCATATTAATGCCAGTGAAATCAATACCGTTAACCAGAACGGAATTCCATAATTATCAAAGATAAAGCGCTGTAAAACAATGACTACCAGGTATAATCTTGTCGCTGAACCCAATGTACGGCTCAATAAAAAGATCGAGGCTGCGGTTTTATAACTATAATGGCCTAATCTCTTTTCGATATAGCTATAAATCGAAGTAAGGTTCATCCGATAGTAAAGCGGAAGTAAAACCGTAGCAATAATAATAAAGCCAACTGCATTGCCCAACACAAACTGGAAATACTGAAACTGGTTCCCGCCGGGTGCACCAACTTCACCAGGTACGGATATAAAGGTAACTCCCGAAAGTGCGGTTCCGATCATTCCAAAGGCAACCAGATACCATTTAGAGTTCCGGTTGGCAACAAAGAAGGTCGAATTATCGGATGAGTTTTTTGAAGTTACAAAGGAAATAATGATCAGCAATAAAAAGTAACCGATCAGGAAACACAATAGAATGGTTGGAGACATAGTTTCGTATTAAGCTGATAAATGTAAAGAAAACTATCAAATCAAGCAATATTCTTGTTAGGCTGAAGTCGGAAGTCCGGAGTCCGAAGTTAAAACGTCCAATAACCAATATGCAATTATCAGACACCTAAAATCAATAAATGTTGTTCAGTTTTCAATTGGCAATTTGCAGTTATCGTTGGCTATGAACTATCGACCATGAGCTAATGTCCAGTTTTCAGTTTGTAATTAGTAGTTACTATTGGCTATGAACCATCAACCATTTAACTATTGATCAATATCCAGTTTTCAGTTTTCAATTTGCAGTTACCATTAGCTTTGAACTATGACCGATGAACCAGTATCTAGTTTTCAGTTAGCAATGTGCAGTTGCCATTGGCCATGAACTATCTAACTATTGACCGATGAACCCGTTTTCAGTTTTCAATTTGCAGTTACCAATCGCTATGAACTAACAACCATTAAACTATTGACCAATGAACCAGTTGGCAATTTGCAGTTACCAATGAACCAATGACTAATGAACTATTGAACCAATGAACGATTTTACCTATTTTTGCACCATGAATTTTTCATCCAAACTGCTCGAAGATGCGGTAAACGAATTCTCGAAACTTCCTGGTGTAGGGCAAAAAACGGCTTTGCGGTTGGTTTTACATCTTTTAAATAAAGAACAGGAGGAGGTTAACCAGTTTGGCAATACATTTATCAAGTTAAAACAGCAGATTAAACATTGTACTACCTGTCATAATATTTCTGATTATACGGTGTGTGAAATCTGTACTTCGATAAAACGCGATAAGGAAACCATTTGTGTGGTAGAAGATACCCGTGATGTAATGGCGATTGAAAATACCGGGCAATACTTTGGGGTTTACCATGTTTTGGGTGGATTAATTTCCCCAATGGATGGCGTGGGACCTTCTGATCTGTTTATTGAAGGCTTGGTGACCAGAATGACTGTGGGGGGAATTAAGGAAGTGATTTTAGCTTTAAGTCCGAATATGGAAGGCGATACCACCTTGTTCTATCTCTATAAAAGGCTAAAAGAATTCAATGTTCCGGTAACTACCATTGCACGCGGAATTGCATTTGGAGGCGAACTGGAATACACCGATGAAATTACCTTGGGCAGATCGATCATTACCCGGGTGCCTTACGAAACCGCGATGATGAAATAGTCATAATATAACCTATAGCGGTATCAAGTCTTGATACTTGATACTTGATACTTAATACTCGCTACTCAATACTAGAAACTCCCTACTTAATACCTGCAACTACAAATGAACCTAAAAAATAAAGTAATCATCATCACCGGGGCATCGAGCGGAATCGGAAAAGCCTGCGCCGAAGAATTTGCTAAACGTGGTGCCAATCTGGTTTTAGCTGCCCGCCAATATGTAACCCTTTGCGAAATTACTGCAGAACTGGAAAAAAAATATGGCATCAGGGCGGTGGCGGTTCAGGCTGATGTAAGTAAAGAGTCAGATTGCGAACTGATTATCAAACAGGCTTTAGTATCCTTTCAAAAGATTGACATTCTGGTAAACAATGCCGGTTTATCAATGCGTGCCCTATTTAATGATCTGGATTTATCAGTGCTGAAAAACCTGATGGATGTAAACTTTTGGGGAACGGTGTATTGTACCAAATATGCTTTGCCAGAGATTTTAAAAACAAAAGGAACAGTGGTTGGCGTTTCATCGATTGCCGGTTTCAGAGGTTTGCCAGGTAGAACAGGTTATTCGGCGTCTAAATTTGCAATGAACGGATTTATGGAATCTTTGCGTACCGAATTATTGAAGACAGGTGTAAACGTGCTTTTGGCCTGCCCTGGTTTTACCGCTTCCAATATCCGCGTAACTGCTCTGTCAAAAGATGGTGCTGCTCATGGTGAAACCAGTATGGATGAAGGTAAAATGATGTCTTCAGAAGAAGTGGCCAGCATTATTGCTGATGGCATTGAACAACGCAAACGTACCCTCATCATGACCGGACAAGGAAAATTAGCCGTTTGGATGAACAAACTTTTCCCTGCATTTGTGGATAAAAAGGTATTTGATTTATTCGCGAAAGAAAAAAATCCGCTGATTAAGGCTTAAGGTAGAAGGTTTAAGGCGTAAGGTAAATAGAATAGCGTATTGCGCTTAGAGTTTGGTGTTTTGGTGGCACAGTTATGTTGGCGGTTTAGCTAGATTAATTGTCAGTCTGAGCAGAGTCGAAGACTCGGTACAATTATTTAGCGCCTAACCTTATATATTTTAGATAGGATAGAACCTGAAATAAGTCCGATAGCTATCGAATCAAGGTGACGAATCATGGGTAAAGGGTTGGCGGTTATAGATAAAGGGGTTAAACTGTAAGGCCAGTAGGTTAGCGGATGTGCTTGGCGCCTATAAATGTCTTGATACCTTTTACTTAATACTCGCTACTAACAAATCCACTCGCACAACAATTTCGTTTATTTAAGCTGAGATGATAAACCTTTTTTATGTACAAATCCCTTGTTTTATTGATGCTTTTGTTCCAAACGATACTTTCTACTGCGCAGGTTAAAAAAGTAAAAAATATAAATTATGCGGGCAATACCGACGAAGCCAATACGCTGAATATTTTTTATAAAAACGATAGTGTTAAAAATAAAGCTGTTCTAATATTTATTCACGGTGGCTCGTGGAGTAGTGGTAAAAAAGAAACTTATTGGTGGCTGGGTAGAAATTTCGCGCGGAAGGGTGTAGTTACCATTATCATCAATTACCGCTTAGCACCAAACGTTCAGTACGAAAAAATGGGAGATGATTGTGCTTTGGCCGTAAAGTGGGTACAAGAGCACATAACCGATTATACGGCGAGTCCGGAAAAGATTTTTGTAATGGGACACTCTGCCGGGGCACATCTGGGCGAACTGATTAACGCCGATCCTAAATATTTTAAAAAAGCAGGCATTAAAAATCCCATTAAAGGTATAATTCTCGATGATCCTTTTGGTTTGGACATGAAGGAATATTTAACCACAGCCGAAAAAGATCATTTTTATTTCGATTTCATCAGAACTTTTACCGATCAACCTGCGGTTTGGAAAGTGGCTTCGCCATTGGATTACGTCAACAACATCAAAAATCCACATCTGCTTTTTTATGGAAGTAAAACTTATGGCGCCATTAAATTGCAAACGCCGAGGTTATACGAAAAACTTAAAGCCAACAACGTTCCTGTAGAAATAAAGGAGATTAAAGGCAAAAGCCACGTGCCAATGATCAGTCAGATGATTTTTGGCGGGAATCAATTGTATCAGGATATTCTGGATTTTATACAAAAAACATCTTCGTAAGCGTTGTCAACTTTCTTGCCTCTTTGCTATTAAAGTTGACAACGCTGAATCAGTTTTTAATTCCTCTCCTCTGGAGGGGTGCCTGTAAGGCGTGGTTGGTTTATTTATTACACTAAGCCAACCCATCTAAACCCGACAATAGCGAAAATCCTTTTTGTTTGTAGCAAACTCGAATACCCTGTCATCTGCAGCCTATGGAAAAGATCCTTCGTGCCTCAGGATGACGGCAACACAAAAAGATTGTAGCGGATGGCGGGACTATCGCAACCGATTAGCACCGAAACCTGCTTTCCAAAAAAAAAGAAAAAAGCCCTTTAAAACAAAAAAACCTTTACACCGTCCGCGTAATCTTATCCAGTTTACTATAATCCATCACCATTTTGCCCTCTTCGTTATGGTAATACATTTTCTCAAACCGGGCATCCATTTCTATTTCCTCATCCTGATAACTTGTTCTGGTATGGATCGTCTGCGAAAAGGTATCGTCAAAAGCTTTAAGAATTACAAAAACTTCTACTTCTGCCTGTTGCAATTCCGTTAGCGATTTTTCATAAAACGGGCTATCTTCTGTAATGGGGTGTACCAGCGTCCAGTTTAAAGAGAGGATGCCGATTTTATCGCGCTCCAAAGCCAAAGGGTAGAACTTTCTAACATGTTTGCCATCAACGGTTTCATTGTACGACATCACCATTTGCACTTCCACTTCGATAAGCTGATTGCGGCGTAAATTAACCAAACGGCACATCAAGCCATGACCTTTTTCGTAAGGTGCAATCACCATTTTTTTGCTAAAACTCACTTTAGAAGTAGGCCTGCTGAAACGGCCATACAATAAGCCGGTAGCCAATGCAAATGCCAGTAAACCCAGCATACTTTCGAAAGCAGCCAGGATACTCGTAATAAAACCCTGTGGCGAAATATGACCGTAACCCACGGTAGAAATGGTTTGGGCGGAGAAGAAAAAGGCATCAAAAAACTGATCACGAAGGGTTAAACCTTTAGCACCTTCCAGGTTTTCGATCCCCACCACATTATATAGAACCGCAAATATGGTATTTACAATGAGGTAGGCTACAAGGATAACAAAGAAAAACCGTGTCCAGCTCATGGTTACCAAACGGGTATAGGTATCATCAAATTTGAACCAGGGCAGGCCGGTACGCTCGATATTTGCCGAACCATCAGGGTTAAGCATGCGCTGATTTTTGGTTACCGGATTGGATCCGAAACCGAAATCATCATTAAACTGTACTTTTCTTTTAAAGAAAACCATATATTTTTAGAAAGATTTTGGAATATTAAAAAACTATATCAATATTTGCTTTATACAAACATGATAATTAAAAACTTAAATAACAATTGGTGGTGGCATAACGAAATTCGTTAGGCAAATTCTATTGTTATATATTTTAAAATATTTTAAACACAACGAAGAGGATTGCCCAAAAAGCAATCCTTTTTTTTATGCAATTTTTTGAAGGATCGTCATGTTGTCCCGATTAATCGGTATCAGCAGCTATAATATAAGATTTATAAAATATTAAGTGGTCTGTGGAGACACAGACCACGGAGATAGAATGACGATAAGAGTTATACAAGACATGAAAAAAATATTAAACCATTTATTCGAAAACAAGAGTTTTAGCAGGGAAGAAGCAAAGAACATTTTAATCTCCATTTCGGAAGGCGCATTTAATTCTTCGCAGATTGCCGCTTTTATTACCGCTTATGCCATGCGTAATATTACGGTGCAGGAGTTGCAGGGTTTTCGCGATGCAATGCTTGATATGTGCGTTAAAGTAAACTTATTGGGTTACGAACTGATTGATCTTTGCGGTACCGGGGGCGATGGTAAAGACACTTTTAATATCTCTACCTTATCCTCATTTGTAGTGGCAGGTGCCGGTCATCCGGTAGCTAAACATGGTAATTATGGCGTTTCATCGGGCTGCGGATCTTCTAACGTAATGGAACATTTAGGTTATACGTTCACCAATGATGAGGATACTTTAAAACGTAACCTGGATAAAGCTGGGATTTGTTTTTTACATGCCCCATTGTTTAATCCGGCAATGAAAATTGTTGCTCCGATCCGCAAGGAGCTAGGCGTGAAAACATTTTTCAATATGCTGGGCCCAATGGTTAACCCCGGGCAACCAAAATACCAGATGGTAGGCGTTTTTAGTTTAGAACTGGCGCGTTTATATGCTTATTTATACCAGGATACCGATAAAAGTTATACTATTGTGCATGCATTAGAGGGCTATGACGAGGTTTCGTTAACCTGTGATGTGAAAACCTTTTCGAATAAAGGTGAGCAGATTTTAACACTTAATGATATGGGGTTTGAAAAAGTGGATGTAAATGCGATTAAAGGTGGCGACACCGTAGAGTCATCAGCCAAAATATTTATGGATGTATTAAATGGTGAAGCCACTGATGTACAGAACAATGTGGTATTGTGTAATTCGGCACTAGCGATTAAAACCATAAAACCTGAGCTGTCTTTTGCCGATTGTTTTTACGAGGCAGAAGAATCGCTAATGAGCAAAAAAGCACTTAACAGTTTCAAACAACTATTGGCATGTTAAAGTTAAAAGTTTGTGGCATGCGTTTGGCGGCAAATATTGCTGCGGTTGCGGAGCTGCAGCCAGATTACCTGGGTTTTATCTTTTATGAAAAATCGCCCAGACTGATCAGCGATGTTTCTACCGAATTGATCAAATACATTCCCTCAGAAATTAAAACGGTCGGCGTTTTTGTAAATGAAGAATTAGAAAAAGTAAAGGATAAAGTAAACACATTGAAACTAAAAGCTGTTCAGTTACACGGCAGCGAATCGCCTGAATACTGTGCAGCACTAAAAACGGCCTTTGGTTCGTTAGAAGTGATCAAAGCTTTTGGAATAGATGAGGATTTCGATTTTTCAGGTCTCGAAGCTTATTTAAATGTGGTGGATTATTTCCTGTTCGATACGAAAACCAAAGCACATGGTGGATCGGGAAAAACATTCGATTGGTCTGTTTTAGACCGATATGCTTACACCAAACCTTACTTTTTGAGTGGTGGAATTGATCTGGAACACACCGAAGCGATAAAAAATATGCAAGATGAGCGTTTATACGCCCTAGATATCAATAGCCGGTTTGAAATGGAGCCGGGTTTAAAGGATGCGGAGAAGATTGAAGAATTTATTAAAGCAATGAATAGCTAGCGACAGATCGTCATTTCGAGCGCAGCCGAGAAATCTGCATTGTAAATATAGATCTCTCTCCCGAACGTTCGGGATTGCACTCCATCCGATAGCTATCGGATCGAGATGACGACTTATCTTTAGCAAGCTACCAATGTGACAAACGATTTGATAAAAATATTATGAAATACAAAGTAAACGAAAAAGGATATTATGGAGATTTTGGTGGTGCATACATCCCCGAAATGCTTTATCCGAACGTAGAAGAATTGCGTCAAAACTATTTAAAAATTATTGATGATGCCGGTTTTCAAAAGGAATTTCATCAGTTATTAAAAGATTACGTTGGCCGTCCTTCACCTTTATATCTTGCAAAAAGATATTCGGAAAGATATGGTGCAAATATTTTCTTAAAAAGGGAAGATTTAAACCATACCGGTGCCCACAAGATCAACAATACCATCGGACAGATCTTACTGGCTGAAAAACTGGGTAAAAAAAGGATTATCGCTGAAACAGGTGCTGGTCAGCATGGTGTAGCTACGGCAACCGTATGTGCACTACGTAACCTGGAATGTGTCATCTACATGGGCGAGGTCGACATTGAGCGCCAGGCACCGAATGTAGCCCGAATGAAAATGCTGGGTGCAAAGGTTGTTCCGGCTAGTTCTGGAAGTAAAACTTTAAAAGATGCCACTAATGAGGCCATGCGCGACTGGATCAATAATCCTGTTGATACACATTATATTATCGGTTCGGTAGTAGGGCCACACCCTTACCCTGATATGGTGGCGATTTTTCAATCCATTATTTCAGAAGAAACTAAAAAACAGCTCATAGAACAGACCGGTAACGACCAGCCTGATTATGTGTTGGCCTGCGTGGGTGGTGGAAGTAACGCCATGGGCATGTTCTACCATTTTATGGATGACGAAAATGTTAAACTCATTGCTGTTGAAGCAGCCGGAAAAGGCGTATCGAGCGGATTTTCGGCAGCAACCACTTATTTGGGAAAAGAAGGTGTGCTCCATGGCAGCAGAAGTATTTTGATGCAAACACCAGATGGGCAGGTTGTAGAACCACATTCGGTTTCTGCAGGATTAGATTATCCGGGTATTGGCCCACAACATGCGCATTTGTTTAAAACCGGTCGCGGGCAATATGTTTCCATTACCGATGAAGAAAGTTTAGATGCCGGTTTGCTTTGTACGCAACTGGAAGGGATTATTCCTGCGATCGAAAGTGCACACGCATTGGCTTATTTAGAGAAAATGGAATTTAAAGGTGGCGAAAACGTAGTGGTTTGCCTGTCAGGCCGTGGCGATAAGGATCTGGATACTTATATTAAATATTTTAATCTTTAAGGTAGATTTGAGACAATAGACATGATATTTGAGACGATTGATCGCTTGATAGGCAATCTTAATCTCATATCTCATATCTCATATCTCATATCTCACATCTCAAAAACATGAACCGAATTAAACAACTCTTCCAGGAGAAGAAAAACATATTATCAATTTATTATACCGCTGGTTATCCAAATACTGGCGATACCATTCAAATTGCCGAAGCACTGGAAAAATCAGGTGCTGACATGCTCGAAATCGGGTTTCCTTATTCCGATCCTGTTGCAGATGGCCCGGTAATCCAGGCGAGCAGCAAGCAATCATTAGATCAGGGCATGACGCTGAAACTGCTTTTCGAACAGTTGAAAGACTTGCGTAAGACCGTTACCATTCCTGTTTTGTTAATGGGTTATGTAAACCCTGTTTTGCAGTTTGGAGTAGAAAAATTCTGCGAAGCCTGTGCCGAAGCAGGAGTAGATGGCTGTATTGTTCCCGATTTGCCAATGGTAGAGTACGAAGAATTTTATAAAGATTGCTTCGAAAAACATAACCTGAGCAATGTGTTTTTAATTACGCCTCAAACGGCTGAAGAACGGATCCATAAAATTGATGGTTTAACCAATGGCTTTATCTATTTGTTATCGTCATCAGCTACTACGGGTAAAAACCTCGAAGTTGGCGATACCACCGAAGCCTATTTCGGCAGAATTAAAAACCTGAACCTGAAAAATCCAACGATGATCGGTTTCGGGATCAGTGATAAACAAACTTTCGATAAAGCCTGTTCGTATGCCAATGGTGCTATTATTGGTACTGCTTTCGTTAAAGCCATCACTGATGGAAATTTAGAAGAAAGTGTAAGTACGTTTATGAAGAAGTTTAAAGGATAGTATTTTAACCGCCAAGGCACGTTCAGCCGGTTCGTTATTTCGACCGTAATGGAGAATCTAACTAGATAGATCTCTCCATTTCGCTGCGCTTCAGTCGAGATGACGATCAATCTCTCAGGTCGTCATCCTAAACTTGTTTTACTGCGTAGCTTTCCGCTCCAGGTCAGGGTCTTAGTGGTTAAATTTTACCATAGTTTCTTTTTACCATATAAGGAATGTAAGAACACATTAGGTATAGCGCTTATATGTAACTTATATGCCTTATATGGTTCAGTCTTTTGACGGCCATTATTACTAAGGCCGTCACCCTGAACTTGTTTCAGGGTCTTTCATGCTAAGATACATTTCTGCACTCAGTCGAAATGGTATTTTTTTTCTAAATTAGTGCCATTAAAATCTCTTTATAAAATATAACTCAAACAGAATTCAATTCTGATATTCCCTTATCGTTCTGATCAAGGGATAAACTATTATTTTCTAAAATTTTATAAAGAACATCATGCAAGATTTAAAAATTGCTTTAATCGGTGCTACAGGTAAAGCTGGTACTTATATTTTAAAAGCGCTATTGGCGCAAAACATCAGGGTGAAAGCTCTTATCAGAAATCCTGAAAAACTTCAGATTCATCATGCTTCGCTGGAAATCGTAATTGGCGATGTAAAAGATGCCGAAACAGTACACGCGCTTATCGAGGGATGCAATATCGTAATCAGTGCGTTGGGTATGGGACAACCCGCCAGTGAAAAAACAATTTTTACGCAATCAACAGTTAATATTCTAAAAGCAATGAAGGCTTTAGGTCTGAAACGTTACATCGTTATAACCGGTATTAATGTAGATAGTCCCGCTGATGAAAAGGATGCCAAAACCCAATTCGCAACCAAATGGATGTACGACAATTATCCGGTTTCTACTGCAGATAGACAAAAGGAATATGAATTTTTAACCGCAAGCAACCTCGATTGGACGCTAATCCGTTTACCCTTAATTATACAAACTGATGAGCTAACTCACATTAGTACCAGTCTGACCAATTGCGATGGCGACCAGATTAATGCTTCTAATTTGGCGAGGTTTATTATTGATCAGTTAGGGGAGGCAACATTTATAAATCAAGCCCCTTTTATTTGGAATAGTTAGGTTTTTTTGCCACTAAGACACTAAGAAATTTGCTTTTTGTTCTTTGTGACTTGGTGGTAAAAATTTTATAGTTTCTTTACCATATAAGAACATATAAGGCATTTCGCTTATATGTTCTTATATGCCTTATATGGTTCAGTCTTTTTACGACTATTGCTAAGGCACAATACTTTGCGTTCTTTGTAGCCTGGTAGTTAATCTTTTCTCCGCTGGCATCGTCATTCCCAACTTGATTGGGAATCCTAATGCCATGTTAGGGGTTTGTAGGTTTCATTAAGATTCACGCCCGCGAGGGAAAGACGATAGTTATAGCGATAGTATTAAGATTGCTTCCCCGAAAAGTCGGGGCAGGCTGTCGCCTGAAAAAGCCTTCTTATAATGACGATTACTCTTGCAGCCCGTCACCTTGAACTTGTTTCAGGGGCTTGTGCTTAAAATTTTTACCAGCTTCTTTTTACCGTATAAGAAATATAAGAACATATTTGGTATTTAGCTTATATGTAACTTATATGCCTTATATGGTTCAGTCTTTTTACAACTATTACTAAGGCACAATACTTTGTGTTCTTTGTAGCCTGGTAGTTAATCTTTTCTCCGCTGCATCGTCATTCCCAACTTGATTGGGAATCCTAATGCCATGTTATGGATTTGTAGCTTTCATTAAGATTAGCTTCGCTGAGCACTGCTTGGTTCCCGCCTGGGCCTATCGTGTGGACACAATTGATTATAACATTCTTCTATCGCTCTATGCCGCGGGGCATGGTACTTTGGAGCGCCAAAGTACCCAAAGCGCTTTGTCAATCCAGCAATGGGCCTTTTTGCGCAAGTCCAAGCACATCAAAAAAACAGCGGCACTTTGTTTTGTGTCTGGAGGTGGTTAGCGAGTATTAGTGGGTCGCTCTAGACACAAAACTCACTGCGTTTCAGGTTTGGTAGTGCTAGTTGTACTGATTTGCAACTGTTTTTTTGATTTATCCGGCCCTTGGGATTGCCGGCGTCCTTTGGTAAGGTGGGTGGTTTTATTAAAGTAAGTTAGCAAAACGCCTGAAATCAATTTCTAATTGATGTGTCCTAATAATAACATGCCTTAAAATGACGATATTTTGAATAGATTTACCTATTCACCCAATCCTCATAACTCATCTCAAATTTCACTTCACCTTTGTTTACCATACCTACTTTTTTCCAGCATTGCCGGCTATAAAATTCTTCTGCACGGGTATTGGGCGATGTGCCCAGCCAAACCGGCTCTTGCGTTTGATCGAAATACCAATCCATCATTAACCGGTGCAGTTCTTTGCCAATGCCTTTGCCTTCAAATTCCGGCCGAAGGAATAAAGCCCAGATATTATGCTCCTTTAAATCTACAATGGAGAAACCCACTACTTCTCCATCTACTTCGCAAACCCAGCCCTTACCACGTTGCGTAATAAATTCTTCGCAATCTTTGTCAGTAACCAAAGCAGGATCGGACAAAATGTTCTCTTTTACAGAATGCCTGACAATTTGTATCCCAGGGATGTCAGTCAGGTGTGCTTCACGGAATATCATGGTACTAATATAATGATTGGTTGGTATTTATGATCATCCTGTGCTGGAAGGATCATTGCGGGTAATCATCAAGGCTTCTCCCTGAAATAGTTAAACATTTAAAATTAACTGGATTGATTCAATCGTTTTGGAGCGCAATCGGAGCACGCCAGGTAACTGGTTTATTTTATTTAATTGGTGCAATATTTTGGAGCGCAAATGCAGTGCTCATTGGTTACTATGTTCCCGCTTTCCTTTCTGCCCCAATGAAATATCGTGGGCATCCATTCAATCGGGGCTAGACACAAAGTTTTTCGCCAATAGGAGTAAGCTAAAGTTTAATAAACCTGACAGCAGCGGCAGCCCCGTCCCGATTTTACATCGGGATCATGAGGGCTACAGCGAATGGCAGGACTTTCGGATCCGATAAACACAGGAACCTGCTTTTCAAAAAAAATACTTCGTTTCTTTAACAGCCAAACAGAATATGTGGTAAACGGGAGAACTGCACTGCCAAAAAGGCTGCTGCACTTGCTCTTTAAAATAAAAAATGTCAGTCGTGTCAGTTGGAAAAAATGTTGACATTATTTTTTTAAAAATATCACTATGAATAAAAAAACCTTGTTTAAATACAAAAGGAGCACATTTTATTTTTGAAAAATTCTATATGACAAATGAATGATTGTCAATTCCCGAATTGGTTCTACATTTGCTTAACGGTGTTAGATTATTTACACCTAATATTCCAGTCATGGGAAGTAAAGAAAGAATTCTACGTTTAAAAGATGAAACCAGAACCAAAATTCTGGATGCTGCC
>Ga0157371_10000120_pt1 | contig 119850 bp, 95 predicted proteins | sample C45metaG_FD_113462 | JGI IMG/M metagenome (GOLD analysis project Ga0157371, IMG submission 113462) | Corn rhizosphere microbial communities from Kellogg Biological Station, Michigan, USA - C4-5 metaG | ecosystem: Host-associated > Plants > Roots > Rhizosphere > Soil | place: USA: Michigan...
ACCAGGCACGCCGCCTCGCGCTTGAACTCAGGGGTAAAGGTACGACGTTGCTTGGTCATCAGACACCTCTCTGTGGCGAGCATTCTCGCCTAAATGGGTGTCCGGTTTCATTAGACCACTACAGCATGAGCGAAATAGAGGCATTAGGAGAATCTAATTACCAGCTGCTTGCTATCGGTCGAAATCTAAATCAGATCGCGAGAAAGCTGAATGAAGGTGATCCCGATCCCATTCAAAAAGAATTGATCAAAGGGTTGAGTGCAATCATCGACAGGCATACGCATGTTGTGAGTTCAGCAATCCGTGCCAGCCTTGAACGCTGGGATCTTGAGTGAATTAGACTCACGACAATCATAAGCAAACCCATCAGGGAAAAATTTGCTGTAGCCATACGTCCGCCGATGCACGCGCAAATGCCCAAGAGGATGGACAAAAATTGGATGCGATGGCCGCGGCCGGAAAGTCCGGCGGTCGTCAAACCAAGCCTGAGGCTTAAGCTTCAGATCTAATAAGACCCAATTTTTGAATCTCTTCAAGAATTACTCTTCCAACCTTCAGATTTTGCACATCCAAATCCCAAAGCCATGCTCTTGCTTCAGAAATAGTAAGTTTAGAATTCGGATAAATCTGATCCAGTGCGGACGCTGCAATTCTTGACAGCCCTAACTCAACATATGACCTACCTGATTGAGTGGATATCCCCAACTCCAAAGCAAGGGAGAAATCAAAAATATCAGAGACTAACTCTGGATATCCTTCGTTACGTAATGCCAAAGATAGAAGGTCAATGTAAACCTTGCCCAACTGGACGAATTGAAATCTAACAACATCCTCAATCAAATCAAATGTCTTCCTGATCACCTGACTACTATCGAGGGCTTTAGGACGCCTTACACGGCTTTTAGGGTCCAGAGTTTTTTTCTCAAAATACTCCGCTGTCTTTTTATCAATTCTTTTAACTTCTTTTTTTATTGCCGTAGCCAGTATAACAGGGTAAGGCATACCCTTCATCCAGGGTATAGCTAGGCTAGAAACATAGCCCCCGAAATTCCCCTCTTGGCCGTAGACAGACTTGAGAATTCTATGAAAGATACCTCCATACAAACTGGAAGCGCCAGGCTCATGAGGATTAATTGGAATTAAATCGTTAAACTCATCCGCATTTATTTTGCTGACAATCTTGTCATACAACCTTTTTTGCCCGAATGGGTCTACCATCCAGTTGGAAGTAAGAATAACCGAAGGCAGCTGCAAGCTTTCCGCGGCAGCTATAGCCGCAGCAACTAAAGAACTGACACGTTCTTTCTCTACATCTGGAAGAATCCTAGCAATGAACTCATTAACATCACCTTTAGCTGCACGAGCTATGAGCAGTCCGGCAGAAGCAGTAACCTTCCCCGATGACTCGTCAAACCTGCTTCTCTTTGGCATATTGCCAGAAAGTGCATCAAGCACTTTAAAATGCGAGGTCGTAAGTGTCTCCTGAATGGCAGGTTTTATTTTAAACTTAACAAACTCAGACATTGGCTTATCAGGCCATTCATCGTAATCAACTAGAAACACATTTCCGACAATATCTTTCCTCATGCGACCAGCTCGTCCAGCAAAATTCCAAAGCAAAGCTGGATCGAGACTTGTACCTTTACCCCGGGTAGGCGTATCTATGAATACGTTTCGAGCAGGAAGATTTACGCCCTGAAAAAGTGTGGTGGTACACACCAAAAATTTTAAAGCTCCAGATTTGAATCCTTCCTCCAAAGACTCTCGTAGCAATGAAGGCATTCGGCCATAGTGAAATGCAACACCGTTGCGGACTTGCAGCGCAAGTTTATAATCCGGATGAATGTGCTTCTCGATAAACTCGGCAAGCTCTAAAAGCCTAATATCTTCAACATTTTTTCGGGCCAAGGAAATTTGTAGAGCTATATCCTCCGCGTCACTTGGGCCGGTTGAATATACAAGCGAACCACCACTAGACCCCAATTCCAATGCGACCGCGGCAAGCCTCGTAGCAGGAATGTCCATTCCACGCTCAGTGGCAAGCTGACCCAGCGGCAATACCCTCCGCCCTGTTAGCAATTCTAACTTTAATTCATTCTTCCCGCGCACCTTATGAACAACTATTCTATTTTGTTGTACGGGCGACACTGATGTTGTCAACGATCTCAGATCGTTCAAACCTATAACCTTCGCAGTCTCAAAAAAACCTTCAGCGCCTGGCGCCAGCATGATGATTTTTGTAGTTTGGCTGCGCTGTAAGACTTGTTCGAGACACTCTTGAAGTATCATCCCTCTTGAACCATCAGAGAGGTTTTGTGCTTCGTCCACAATCACCAAGTCAAAAGACATATCAGAAATAGCAAGCAAAACCTGTAGTCTTTCCTGCGTTAATACGAAGACCTGCTTATTATTTTGTTCCGGGTCTAGGCTAGGCACGGAAGACACTCTGATATTTTCCATACCTAAAAGCCGAACCTGCACTGTTTGCAAAACCTCAGATAATAAAGCGCGAGTTGGTGCAATATATACAGCACAGAAGGAGGAGCTCTCACTAGCAAGCCGACACATATGCTCGATTACAAGAAATGACTTCCCTGCTGATGTAGGCGCGGAAATTGCGAGCGAGCCAGTTCCAGCTAATTGGTCCCAAACATTCTTTTGATAATCGGTAAGAGGCAGACGCTGTCCTCCGACCTGCACTGTATTAATTTCTTGTGCTAGACGACGCTGCAAAGTTCCTATTAGGGATTCAGATCCAACGCCGTAATGCTGCTCCGCATAACCTAGGCCAGGAAAGTTCCCAAGCTCAGTTAAAATTCTTGAGCATTTTTCAAGAACTAAAGGTTCCTGCGAAATGAGCATACAACTCAGAGCAATCGACTGGGATATTGACTTGAATTTTTCAAGATCAGATTGAGCGAATACTCCAGCACAATATAATAATTTCGCAATATCATTCTCGGACAAAGAGTCAAATTCTTCGTCAACTCCATCAGGCAGTGTCGAAACGGCACCTGCGCTTTGCAACATCTCAAAGAGCCCCCAAAATACTTCGTGTGAGGAAAGCTTATTTGATAGTTCATTTGCGAAGCTGCTCATTTGCCCATCGCCTCATAAAATTTTTCGCGAAGTTTATTGACGTCCGGTACAGCAACAAAAAATACTTGGCATTTACGTGGGTCTACACCGTTATTTTTCAGATGCTTCAAGGCGGCGGTTTGATGATGGTCTAAATCTTTAGCGTAGTTTTCTGAAAAGTGCTTCTCATGTATATCCGGTGATCCATCAGCAATTGGAATTGAGTTCTTGAAGTGTTTTTTCTCCGAATAACAGATCAAAGCTACAGATCGTTCACGACGTTGAATTTCTGGATTACCCATCACGTCGAAGTGCGCTAAAGCCAAAGTCCGCGCCTCACCTTCAAGAGTATCTAAATTTCCAAGATCGCCTACTAATGAGTATTCATGAAGGTATTGTTTTTCATCATTTAGAAAACCAGCGATAGACTCGGCATACTCTTTAGCACCCGAGTTCGCACTACCTGAAAGTTTAGACTCTAGAAAATAGATTGTTAAAACACCATCTTCCACGCTTGCATGAATGCCATCTAATCCATGCACGGGCATATTAGATGAAGTTTTCAAAGAAACTTTAGCAGCCATTTGGGCCGCTTTCAGATGTTGAATTGCGACGCAATATGCAAGGACTTCGCCTACTTCACTTGCCCTAGATGGGTACTCTTTTCTAAATTTTATGAATACATTTTTAACTACATCGACAAGATTTGGTATTTCTGAAAGATCTGCCCCGGTAGAGTCAAGAAGTTTTTGTTTGAACGCGAGTCTTCTTCTACGAGACAGAGCATAGTTTACGCACTGCCCCCAAAGGAAACCTGCCATTCTATCGACTTGAGGTTTATCCTCACTAAACTTCACATGTAGCAATGTCGTTCGAGGGTGAGTAGCGTCGGGCATGTGGTTCGCAGGTACAGCACAATTAACCACTTTATCTAATGCGGATTCCTCAAGCAGCTCGAGCATTGCGGCTTTTAGCAATTCGCTTTTTTCTATTTTTTTCACGATAGTCCCTTACCTGTTTGCCTTCTACGTAGCACATGGCCGCGACGAACCCGTCAATTGACGCTGATTTTCCTCGCAGAACTCTATTTTCTTCTGCATTTTAGGTGGCAAGGCGTACCTCTCACCCAGGTACGCCCTCCTCAGCATAGCGACTAGCTCAGACGGATAGCAATTAGCCATTCATTTCAGCCAAGTTTCAGGTAGTGCCGGGGCGGCCGTTCTGCTTCAGGCGTTTCAGCATTCGTCACTGCCCCCCCCCCTCGCGTCGCAGGACCAGCAAATTGGTAAGCTTAAGCTACAGATCCACCCCTGCTAAGGTAATAATGGTTCATAATGCCCCTCATAGCTGGCGCAGCAAACCACGCCAGGCACTCAAAACAGTAAGCTCAGAAATTTAAAGGCTAATACCATGGTAACGATCATTTGGGGTGCAACCAAAAAGCCCGTTTCAAGCCTTCGTTTGAGAGAGTTTTTCGAGGCTAACGAAAAATATGATGGCTTTCTCTACATTGGCTACCCGGTCATTGGTACTCCAGATGGTCCTTATCCTATTGATGCCATATGGTTGAACAGCAATAAGGGGCTTATTGCATTCAATTTGGTGGAAGGAAAAGATCTATCTAACTACGAAGAGCTTCAGGACGATAGCGCGAACAAACTTGAGGCTAAGCTCAAAAACCATAAAAACCTCATGAAAGGTAGAAATTTACAAATACCGCTCAGCATTGTTACATTTGCCCCCATTGGAACTATTCCTGAACATGGTGTAGATCCAGAATACCCTTTATGCAAAGGCGAGGATCTAGGTGAGTTCCTAGATGGTTTAGAAGACAGCGATATCGCAGCCTATAATGAAGCGCTATCTGTCATTCAGTCTATTTCTACAATTCGAAAAGGGCGTAAAAAACGGGAACTAAAGCGAGCCGATTCGAGAGGCGCCATACTAAAATCTCTCGAAGACTCCATTGCGAACTTAGATAACCTACAGGGCAGAGCTGTTATTGAAACGGTTGATGGAGTTCAGCGCATACGTGGGCTTGCTGGATCTGGCAAAACTATTGTTCTCGCGTTAAAAGCTGCTTATCTCCATGCGCAACATCCCGACTGGAAAATAGCAGTTACATTTAATACTCGGTCCCTAAAGGGCCAATTCAAACGTCTAATCAACACTTTTTTCATTGAACAAACTAACGAAGAGCCAGACTGGGACAACCTAAGCATCATCAACTCTTGGGGCGCTCCTGGCGGCACTGATCGCAATGGTATTTACTACAACTTTTGCCAAGCACACGGCCTTGAATACCTAGACCTCACAGCGGCCAAACACAAATTCCGCCAAAATTTTGAATTTGAAGGCGTATGTGGAAAAGCGCTAAGCGAAGCACAAAGTATTAAACCATATTACGATGCGATCCTAATTGACGAAGCGCAAGACTTTTCACCTGAGTTCCTGAAGCTTTGTTATGCATTTCTCAAAGGGGAAAAGCGTTTAGTTTACGCTTACGATGAGTTACAAAACCTCAGCAATAGATCATTGCCTTCTCCGGAGGAGATTTTCGGTAAAAAACCTGATGGAACACCTAACGTCAAGTTTGGCAAGCAAAGAGCTGGCGAACCACAGCAAGATATAATTTTAGAAAAGTGCTATCGAAACTCTAGACCGATGCTTGCAACTGCTCACGCACTTGGGTTTGGTATTTATCGTCGTCCACCAACAGGCGCTAGCACCGGTTTGATCCAGATGTTTGACAATAAAGAGCTATGGATTGACGTAGGATATAGCGTCACATCCGGTAGCCTTGAGGAAAACCACCAAGTTTGTCTTAGTCGCACAGAGGAAAGTAGCCCACGATTTCTCGAAACCCACTCTCCACTTGACGATTTAATACAGTTTCACAAATTTGAAAGCCTAGAAGATCAAGCCGCTTGGCTGTCGAAAGAAATAGAAAAAAACATTACGGAAGATGAACTTCAGCATGGCGATATTGTTGTTATTAATCCAGACCCTTTAACCACCAGAAACGCTGTTGCTCCTGCCCGTAAAATTCTTTTCCAACGAGGAATATCTTCACATTTGGCCGGTGTAGACACTTCGCCAGATATTTTTTTCGACAGCGACGGAAACTCGGTTGCATTTACGGGCATATTCAGAGCTAAAGGAAACGAGGCGGGAATGGTGTATATCATAAACGCACAAGACTGCTTTTCTTCTTTTGGAAATATCTCTCGAATTAGGAACCGTCTCTTCACAGCTATCACCCGTAGCAAAGCATGGGTGAGAGTACTCGGAGTAGGGCCCAACATGGAACAACTTCAGGAAGAGTTTAATCAAGTGCGAGCACATCAATTTGAGCTTGACTTCAGATACCCAACTGAGGAAGAGCGGAAGCAACTAAACATTGTTAATCGTGAAATGACGACAGAAGAGAAACAAAGCGTTAAAAGCGGCGCTGAAAACCTAACAAAACTGGTGAGTGATTTGCAGCAAGGGCTTGTCTATTTAGAAGACCTGCCCGAAAGCAGCGTTCATCTGCTTAGGGAGATTCTTGAACGAGGTAAAAAATAATGTTAACACCTCGTGACGTTAGAAATCATATCGAAGCTCTTACTGCTGACTTTATTTCCCTAAGTTTGTGCAACGACCAAAACTACCCTCAGCTTACAAAAACATCTGGGAATCACGAGGAGGTAACATTTTGCGGAGACCAGAATTTAAGCATTGTACTTAAAAACATGCCATACAAGGATCTATATAGTGAGTTAGAGCGGACGCGAGCATACAACATTAAGATGCTAGACGGCGCCTTGATCCAGATAATGTACCTATTTGAGAACGGAAGCATAAAAAAACATCGCCTCGCTTTTTATCCTTCACCTGACTTAGAAGAATATCAAAATAATCCAGAAGTATATGAAGAGGACGAAATATATGCAGACATCTTAATGAAAAACATTGTTTCCTTCCCCGTTCGCTTCGATTTTGACTCTTCGGATGAGATATTCAAAGAACACTACCACTCGAAGTCGCATTTGACACTTGGGCAGTATAAGAACTGCCGCATCCCCGTTAGCGCCCCTCTCTCACCAACTAAGTTTATTGATTTTATACTTAAAAGCTTCTACAACACTGCTCATAGAAAATTCTCAGAAAATATCAAAATGCACGAAGGGTCTTTCCCTGCTTGCATCTCCAATAACGAAAAAGCGCGAACCCATCTTTTTCTACCTTAGAAACGATCGCCTTTAATTAAATCCGGAACTTGAGAGCTTATACTGTCCAAAATATTTCTTGGCACTCCCAGCCTGCATGACTGCGGAAGCGATTTTGTTTATGAAATCGTCCATACTTCATCAGTTCCTATGCGCGACTAGAAACGGCCATCACTCTTACGGACCGGTGCGAAATTTTATTACCCAACATCATCCGATCAAAATTTAGATGCTAAAGCTCCTCCTACATTAGAAAAACATCAACATAACAAGCTCCCCACGACCAACTGTAAAAACCCTCGCCAGTTTTTTTCAATAACAACTCTACAGAATAGACCATCCTCTTTTCATATGTACTGCATACGATTAACTGCTTAAATCCTTGAACTAGATACTTCTAGACCTCTGGCCGACAATATGAAAACAAGAAAAAACTCATTCGCTTTCACGACCTATAAAGTCCGACCGTACAGAAAAATCACTGTCAATTTTTTAGAAGATCTAAAGGAAATTTATCGAGACCTAATTTTTATCTTTCGGGTTGGGAGACGGCATCAACTTGTACACCTGACTACACCTCGTAGAAAAGTAGCTTTCGGCTGATGTGAAAGTTCCCAGGCGGCGAGCACCTCAAGGCTTTGCGGGCAAAGCTATGACGGCAGGACTTGTTTTTTCAATAAGGGTGCGAGTACAGTCGAGGCACGGTTTTAGGCCAGGCTCACCACCTTAGCAGCTGCGTGCTAGACAGTGTTGCAACACCCTTCTGCCTGAAACTCCATTGTTTCCGGCCAGTGTAATCCGCAGCCTGACCGGGTAAATAATGGAGCAATCAAGATGCCATTCGGCTCTCAATCTGCGTTCGACACGTACGCACGCAACATACATACGGCTGCACGTAGCGTCTTTTCTATCAGTCGATCGAAACTCAATGAGGCACTGTCCTGCGGGTACGGCTTCCGCACGTATGCATCTCTGCGCGCAGCCCTAAAACAGGCCCCCTTGAGCGATGCGACGACCTTCGACCATGCCGTCTTTCAAAGCACCCTTGCCGCGCTCGAAGACTGGTCAAAGATCCCAGTTGTTGCTGTGCTCGTGGAAGGTAATGCATTTGATATCGAAATCGAAAAATGGCCTAGCGGTCCTGGCCAGCGTAACGGCCCCCGCGACCTGGATGTCTCCTATCACATCGTGATGAACGTCTCTAACGCCGATGGCCAAGTGGTCCAAGGGGGTCAACCATTTACGCTGCCGGTGTTCGCCGAAACAGCACATGACGAAAAGTTTCGAGTCGATTCGGGGCACGGTTACCGTGTCACGGATGGGCACTCTGTCACCCGATTCCGTAAGGGAACACAGACTCTACGCACGAGCCTTCGGGATGGACGCTGGGGAGGCGAGGCCTTCATCTACAGTTCGGCTGAGCAGCAGGACGATTTGCTCACCCTGGGAACGATCAAATCTGCGATGGTGAGGAGCGTACTCCCCACCACGTCCAATCGTGTGGTCTGCGGGATCTACCGCCCAGATCACTATGATGAGAATGCACGCCGGATTGAAATCACGCTCGGTACTCCGGTCTTGGACTTTCTTGGCTCCTCACCATTCCACTTCGAAATCCCAAAGATGGAAAAGCGGTTCTTCGTTATGGACGACGGACGCAGCAACACCGAAGGGGTTGGTGTCATCGTAAACGGATCTTGGGGTGCGGCTGTCAATTCCAACGGTATCGATGAAGCTGACAATCCGAGCTCCCTGGATGAGGTTCGGGTTCGGATGCAGATAGCTGTCGAGGAACGTCTGTCGTTGCTCGGTTTCAACAGCAATCGTCGCTAGCCCTTCCTCCCAGGCAGCTGGAAGCTATTTCTGGCTGCTTGGTGATTCTAGCTCCCGCTGCGCTTGCTGCTGACACGACCAAGTCCAGCAACGCCCAGTCTGTTACAAACAGCCGCAGGCTCCCTATGCGACTGTGACGTCGCAAGCCTTTGGAAAGCACCTGTAACAGTTCGAGGACTAAAGACTTAAGGATTAATAGTAGTGAAAGCTCTGATCCAAGCGACGCTGCAAAATCAGTACAACCACGGTACAGTACCCAGCTTGAACAACCTTCTCAAAACTACGCTAAACACCAGTAACTACGGGCCCTACAGCTATGCCAGCCTACGTTCACCTACGAACGCTTTCTCTAGGCATATCACCTCGCCCAGCAACTCATAATCCCTTGGTCGTAGGTTCGAGTCCTACTGGGCCCACCATCTTTGAAAGCCGCGCACTGCGCGGCTTTTTTGTTTCTGGGTGGTGCCCACTCCTACTCCCCCGCATTCCGAGTCTCGACATCCGTAGAGGTGCATTACCCCCCCCCCACACTGTCGACAATGAGCCGAATAGACTCGCTAATCGGCTCACGGATACCCAAGCCTATGAATGATCATTTCTGGATCTGGCAGCAGCCCGGCTGGCCGCATTTCACTTGGCAAGCCGAGACGATTGCCCCGCTGTTACGCGCCTGCACACAGGCTCAAGGACGCTTACTGGGCATGCTGGGTGCTGTGGGTCAGGATACCGGGGCGCAAAGCAGTCTGGATGCCATGCTGCAGAACATCATCACTTCATCGGCCATTGAGGGCGAACAGCTGAATGTCGGCTCGGTGCGCTCCTCGCTTGCGCGCCGCCTGGGAATACCCGAGGAAGGTCGCACCTCGGCGCGTTCCGAAGGCTTGGCGCAGTTGCTGGTCGATGCCACTCGAGCCCATCAACACCCGCTTGACCTGCAGCGGCTGTGCACTTGGCATGGCTGGCTGTTTCCTCAGGACGACAAGCTGTCGGCCCGCCCACTGCGGGTGGGGGAATTGCGTGGCGAAGCGCCGATGCAGGTGGTGTCGGGTCGGCTCGATCGCCCCACGGTGCACTTTGAGGCCCCGCCACCCGCTGGGCTGGAAGCACAACTTGCTGACTTTTTAACCTGTTCGATCTGAGTCGCAGCGATGCCAACCTGGATCCACTACTGCGCGCCGCCATTGCTCATTTATGGTTCGTGACGCTGCACCCCTTCGATGATGGTAACGGGCGTCTGACCCGCGCGCTCACCGACCACGCACTGGCTGAAAGCGAGCCGCAGACGATTCGTTTTTACGCCATGTCAGCGAGCATTCTGGAAGACCGTTTCAACCTGTCCGGTAGCCTGGCGCCTGGCCTGGACACCGAATGAATCGTGTCCAGGCAGAACCGCCACTGCCCTCGCCCTTACTTATCCCGATCCACCGCAAACGATGACCAGGCCTGGCGGCTCGGCATGATTTCCAGGCGGTTGATGTTGACGTGCGCGGGCAGGTTGCAGACATAGAAAATCTGCTCGGCGATGTCTTCGGCGGTCAGCGGGGTGGTGGTGCTGTACATCGCGTCCGAAGCGGCCTGGTTGCCCTTGGTACGCACCAGGGTGAACTCGGTTTCGGCCATGCCCGGGGCAATGTCGGTGACTCGCACGCCGGTGGACACCAGGTCGCAGCGCAGGTTGAAGCTGAACTGTTTGACGAATGCCTTGCTGGCGCCATACACGTGCCCGCCGGGGTAAGGCCACTCGCCGGCCACCGAGCCGATGTTGACGATGCTGGCGCCCTTGCCCACTTCGAGCAGTTTGGGCAGCACCGCGTGAGTCACGTTGACCAGGCCGGTGATGTTGGTGTCGATCATGGTGTGCCAGTCCTGCAGTTCGACGTTCTGCGCCGGCTGCGGGGCCAGGGCCAGGCCGGCATTGTTGATCAGCGCATGCACGGTGTTGAAGCCTTCAGGCAGCTCGTCGACCATTTGCTTGACCGCGGCGGCATCGCGTACGTCGAGGGTGGCGATGTGCACGGGCACCTTGTCGCTCAGTTCCTGCTGCAGGGCCTGCAGACGCTCGAGGCGACGACCGCTGAGCACCAGCGACCAACCCGCCTCGGCAAAACGCCGAGCCGTCGCCCGACCGAAGCCTGAAGTTGCACCCGTAATGAAAACCACCTTGCTCATGGAATACCCTCGTTGGTAAGTGAGACGACGCCCCTAGTGTACCCCTCATGGCGCGGGTTCTTCATGAACGTCGGCGTTTGTCTCTACCGTGGAGGGCGGGCGCTTTCACCGACGCCATGGGGATCAGGAGGCCACAGCCACCGTGCCCACCCGGGTGCGCAACACGGGCAAAACGCTGAGCAAACCGATCACCGCCAGGGTGGCGCCGACCCACAGCGGCCAGCGCAGGCCGTAGCCAGCGTCGATGCCGGCACCGCCGGCCCAACTGCCGAAGGCGATACCGGCGGTGATGATCGACGTGTGCATGGTGTTGACCAATGGCCCCGGCGAGGCGGCACGCATGACGCGGGCGGCCATGGCCGGATTGAGCGAGACGCCGCTCAACCCGATGATCAGGAAGGCTGCTGTGCTGATGACCAGGTGCTCGGCGAACAGGCCGAACGCCGCCAAGGCACTGGCCAGCACCGCCAGGCCGAAGGCCAGGACCGGCAGCGTGTGCTGGTCGGCATAGCGCCCGACGACGATATTGCCAAGCACATTGGCCACCCCGTACAACGCCAGCAGCCAGGGCAGCGCGCCAGTGCCATAGCCGGACAGGCTGACGAAAATCGGCGAAAAGTAGGTGAACGCGGTGAAAGACGCGCCGATGATCAGCCCACTGGTCAGGTAGGCCGCCCACAGTCGGCGGTTGAGCAGGCGCTTGAACTCCAGCGCCAGGCTGACCTTGGCCTGCTGGCTGCTGGCCGGCACCAACGCTGCGACCACAGCCGTGCACAACATGGACAACACGGCGACCGCCCAGAAGCTGGCACGCCAGCCATATTGCTGTTCGATCAGCGCGGTGGCCGGTACGCCCAGTACCGGCGACAGCATCAGGCCGCCCAGCACGAAAGACGCCGCTCGCCCGCGTGCTTCAGGGGCGACGAGCTGGGCACAAATGGTCAGCGACACGCCGATGCACGCGGAACTGGCCACCCCCATCAGAATACGGGCCACAGCCAGCACTTCATAGGTGGGCGCCATGGCGGCCAGCACCGCACCGCCGACGTTGATCATCAACAACCAGAACAGCGCCTGCTTGTTGGGCATGCGCAGCGCCAGGGATAGCGCGGTCAGCAGCGGGCCACCAATGGCCATGCCCAAGGCATACAGCGAGATCAGGTAGCCCACTTCCCCGACCGACACATCCAGGGCAGCGGCCAGCGACGGCATCATGCCCGCCAGCATGAACTCGGCGGTGGTGAGGGAAAAAATGGTGAGGCCCAGCAGGTAAACGACAAATGGCATGCGCGAAGGTGTAGCTCGTGTGTAAAGAGGGCTGACGATGATACGGAAAATGCCGCGCGAATGTTGACCGAATCGACAGGTTGCAGCTCCACGTTCGGCAGCACCCCACCCCGGAACTAAGTTCGTGCCGCCCCACTCATTGCTAATGCCCGCCCACCCTCCCCGAGTGCACTGCCTTGGACTCATCCACGAACCGTCGCAATACCTTCTCGCTCGACAGCCTCAATTTCTTCCTCGCCGACGTGCGAGATGGCCTGGGCCCTTACCTCGCCATCTACCTGCTGGCCGTGCATCACTGGGAGCCGGCCAGCATCGGTGTGGTGATGACTCTGGCCGGGCTGGCGGCGCTGCTGACCCAGACGCCCGCCGGCGCGTTGATCGACCGGACCAAAGCCAAGCGTACCGTGGTGGCAGTGGCGGCACTGGTGGTGACGGCCAGCTGCATCGTGCTGCCGTTCATCGAGTCCTTCACGCTGGTGGCGCTGACCCAGGCCCTCAGCGCAGCAGCGGCGTCAGTGTTTGCACCCGCCATCGCCGCGATCTCGCTGGGCATCACCGGCCCCAAAGCCTTCACCCGGCGAACCGGTCGCAATGAAACTTTCAACCATGCAGGCAATGCATGCGCGGCGCTGTTGGCCGGCGGGTTTGCCTGGGCGTTCGGTCCGGTCGCCGTGTTCTATCTGATGGCAGTCATGGCGCTGGCCAGCGTGGTCGCCGTGAGTTGCGTGTCGGCCGAGGCCATCGACCATGCCGTGGCACGCGGTTTCGATGCGGCCAATGGCCCGGACGCCGGCAAGCCCTGGCAATTGCGCGAGCTGCTGAGCAACCGTACGCTGCTGATCTTCGCCATTTGCTGTGCGTTGTTTCACTTGGCCAATGCCGCGATGCTGCCCCTGGTCAGCCAGAAGCTTTCCCAGATCGATCTGAGCCTGGCAACGCCGCTGACCTCGGCATGCATCGTCGCCGCGCAACTGGTGATGGTCCCGGTGGCCATGCTGGTCGGCCTGCGCGCCGACCAGTGGGGGCGCAAGCCGCTGCTGTTGGTAGGGTTTGCCATTCTGCCGATTCGCGGAATGTTGTACACCCTGTCCGACGACCCTTACTGGCTGGTCAGTGTGCAACTGCTCGACGGCATCGGTGCCGGGCTGTTCGGCGCTCTGTTCCCCCTGGTGGTCAAGGACCTGACCGAAGGAACGGGGCGTTTCAATGTCAGTCTCGGCGCGCTGACCACGGTCTTCGGCCTGGGCGCCGCGTTGAGCGCCAGCCTGGCGGGTTTCGTGGTGCAGCATGCCGGCTTCAATGCGGGCTTCATGACCCTGGCGGGCGTCGCTGCAGCGGCATTGCTGTTGCTGGTGGTGGCAATGCCGGAAACCCTGCGCCGTCCTGCGGCGGCCCCGGGTGCAGCGCATGCCGTCTGACACTCACCTGATCTGGGTCATCAGCGCGGTGGCCATCGCCGGCGTCATCATCCGCCCGGGGCGCCTACCCGAATATGCCTGGGCAGTGGCAGGCGCCCTCACCTTGCTGCTCAGTGGCCTGATCCCGTGGCGAGACGCCTTGGCGGCAGTGGTCAAAGGCGACGATGTGTACCTGTTTCTGCTGGGCATGATGCTGCTGGCGGAGCTGGCCCGCCGTGAAGGGCTGTTCGACTGGTTGGCCACCCTGGCAGCGCGCTACGCGAAAGGCTCGGGGCAACGTTTGTTCGACCTGGTCTTTCTGGTGGGCACCGTGGTCACGGTGTTTCTCTCCAACGACGCGACGGCGGTGGTGCTGACGCCAGCCGTGTACGCGGCAGCCCGGGCCGCCAAGGCCGACCCGCTGCCTTATCTGTTCATCTGCGCGTTCATTGCCAACGCCGCGAGTTTCGTCCTGCCGATCTCCAACCCCGCCAACCTGGTGATTTTCGGCGACCACATGCCGCCGCTGCTCGAGTGGCTGCGCGTGTTCAGCCTGCCGTCGCTGGCAGCGATCGGCCTGACCTATCTGGTGCTGCGCCTGACCCAGCGTACGCATTTGCGCACGCCCTTGACCCTGGTCGACAAGGTACCGCCCCTGGCCAGCAGCGCGCGCCTGACCGCCGCCGCCATCGGCCTGACCGCCGTACTCCTGCTCCTGGTGTCGGCATTCGATCGAGCGCTGGGCTTGCCGACGTTCATTGCCGGCGCCAGCGCCGTGATCGCCGTGCACTTGCTCAAGCGCTCCTCGCCATGGCCGGTGTTCCGGGGTATCGCATGGGGCGTGCTGCCGTTGGTGGCAGGGCTGTTCGTGCTGGTCGAGGCGATGATGATGACGGGCGTCATCCAGCGCCTGGCCGACCTGCTGCTGCAGTGGGTCAACCGCTCCCCCGACACCGCCACCTGGGGCGCAGGGCTGCTGGTCGCGCTGGCGTGCAACCTGCTCAACAATCTGCCGACCGGCCTGATCGCCGGCTCGCTGGGGCAAATGGCGCCGCTGCCACCGGAGACCATCAGTGCCTTGGTGATCGGCGTCGACCTGGGGCCCAACCTGTCGATCACCGGGTCGCTGGCGACCATCCTCTGGTTGATTGCCGTGCGCCGCGAGGGCCTGCATGTCAGCGCGTGGGGTTTTCTCAAACTGGGCGTGCTGGTCATGCCCCCGGCGCTCATCGGTGCGTTGGCCATGCTGATGTGGGCGGCCTGAACAAGGGCCTGCCCAGCTCCTTGAGGAACATTCGGCATTTTTTGCCGTCCTACCCGGCAGACCCTGCCGGGTATAGAATGGCCCGACAGCGGTAGCCGTTTCTGCTACCTTCCTTGCGCTGCCCGACCTGCATTGCCAGCGCCCCTGACCCCGTCTTGTCATTGACGATGAGCGTCCTTCCTGCGGGATGCTGCACCTAGGGAAAACCTTTTACCCGCGCGACTTCTGGAATGCCTTTGAGAATTCTTGTCTTCATTTTGTGCTGCGCCGTCATGGCCTATGGGCTGTTCCGGCCAGAACCGCCCCCCGACCTGTTCCCGGATTCGGACAAACTGCTGCACCTGATCGGCTTCGGCGGCCTGGCCCTGGTCACCCGCTTTACCTTTCCGCGTGCGCCGGCCTGGCGCGTCTGGGGCTTGCTGTTCGTGCAGGCACCGCTGTCCGAATTCATCCAGCATCAGTTGCAACTGAGCCGCGAGTTCAGCTACGAAGACATCTTCGCCAACCTCTGCGGGGTCACCCTGGCGGCCATCGCCTGGAGCCTGATGAGCTTCGCCCGACGGCGGTTCCTGCGTTACGACTGAGACCATGCCCGTGTCCGATTCACGCTCCGCTTTGCTCGACGATATCGATCGCCAACTGATCGCCGCGTTACAGATCAACGCTCGTGAGGGGGTCGCGACCCTGGCCCGGCGTTTGGGCATTGCGCGCACCACCGTGACCGCGCGCCTGGCACGGTTGGAAAAGCAGCAGGTCATCGCCGGCTACGGCGTGCGCCTGGGCCAGCGCCTGCAGGAAGGTGGCCTGCAAGCCTACGTGGGGATCACCGTGCAGCCGCGCTCGGGCAAAGAGGTGGTGCGGCGGCTCACCGGCCTGCCGCAGGTTCAGCAATTGTGCGCGGTCAGTGGCGAGTTCGACTATGTGGCCTGGCTGCGGGCCGACTCACCCGAGCAGCTCGACCAACTGCTTGACCAGATCGGCAGCGTCGAAGGGGTGGAGAAGACCACCACGTCGATCATCCTCAGCCACAAGATCGATCGTGGTCAGCCGACATGAGCCTTGGCATTGCTGCTTTATGACGACTCATCACGTCACAATGCAGCAGGCACGGGCAAAAAGACCATCTTATGCGTCTTAATTAAGCGCTTGCCGCTGTCTAGAATGGCTGCCATTCCTTTCTATACTGAAGCTCTCGCTCAGTAGCCCTGCGCACAAGGCCCCGCCATGAATCCAGTCAATCGTCATCCTGCAGACGGCAAGCCCCCGGTCACCGTGTTCGGTCCCGACTTCCCCTTCAGCTTCGACCACTGGCTGGAACACCCCGCCGGTCTCGGCGAAATCCCCGCCCACCGCCACGGTGCCGAAGTGGCCATCGTCGGTGCGGGCATCGCAGGGCTGGTGGCGGCTTACGAACTGATGAAGCTGGGGCTCAGGCCGGTGGTCTACGAAGCCTCGAAAATGGGTGGGCGGTTGCGCTCGCAGGCCTTCAACGGGGCCGACGGCATCGTCGCCGAGCTGGGCGGTATGCGCTTTCCGGTCTCGTCCACCGCGTTTTATCACTACGTCGACAAGCTCGGCCTGGAAACCCGTCCTTTCCCCAACCCTCTGACAGCCGCATCCAGCAGCACCGTGATCGACCTGGAAGGCGAGACCTACTACGCGCAGAAGCTCAGCGAGCTGCCGAAACTGTTCCAGGAGGTCGCCGATGCCTGGGCCGATGCCCTGGAACAGGGTGCGCACTTCAGCGACATCCAGCAGGCTATCCGCGAGCGCAACGTGCCGCGGCTCAAGGAGCTGTGGAACACCCTGGTGCCGCTGTGGGATGACCGCACCTTCTACGACTTCGTTGCCACTTCCAAGGCTTTCGCGCAGCTGTCATTCCAGCACCGTGAAGTATTTGGCCAGGTGGGTTTCGGCACGGGCGGCTGGGATTCCGACTTCCCCAACTCCATGCTGGAAATTTTCCGCGTGGTGATGACCAACTGCGACGATCACCAGCATCTGGTCGTGGGCGGTGTCGAGCAGGTGCCGCAGGGCATCTGGCGCCATGTGCCGGAACGCTGTGCGCACTGGCCGACCGGTACCAGCCTGAGCAGCCTGCACCACGGTGCGCCACGCTCCGGCGTACAGAAAATTGCCCGGGCCGGCGACGGGCGCTTCGCGGTCACCGACAGCTGGGGCGACACCCGCCACTACGACGCCGTGTTGACCACCTGCCAGAGCTGGTTGCTGACCACGCAGATCGAATGTGAAGAATCGTTGTTTTCGCAGAAGATGTGGATGGCGCTGGATCGCACCCGCTACATGCAGTCATCGAAAACCTTCGTCATGGTGGACCGGCCGTTCTGGAAAGACAAAGACCCGGAAACCGGCCGCGACCTGCTGAGCATGACCCTGACCGATCGCCTGACGCGCGGTACCTACCTGTTCGACAACGGTGACGACAAGCCCGGCGTGATCTGCCTCTCCTATTCGTGGATGAGCGATGCCCTGAAGATGCTGCCGCACCCGGTCGAGAAACGGGTCAAGCTTGCCCTCGATGCCTTGAAGAAGATCTATCCCAAGGTCGACATCGCCGGGCATATCATCGGCGACCCGATTACCGTGTCCTGGGAAGCCGACCCGTATTTCCTCGGCGCTTTCAAAGGGGCACTGCCGGGGCATTACCGCTACAACCAGCGCATGTACGCGCACTTCATGCAGCAGGCCATGCCGGCCGCGCAACGCGGCATCTTCATTGCCGGCGATGACGTGTCCTGGACGCCGGCCTGGGTCGAAGGCGCGGTGCAAACTTCATTGAACGCGGTCTGGGGCATCATGACCCATTTCGGCGGCAAGACGTTCGCCCAGAATCCCGGTCCGGGAGACGTCTTCGACGAGATCGGCCCGATCGCCCTGTGCGACTGACACAAGGAACCGCCCATGCGCATCGCTCTGTATCAATGTTCTTCGGGCCCGCTGGATGTGGCCGGCAACCTCGGCCGGCTGCGGTCCCAGGCGCACAGCGCCGCCGAACGCCAGGTGCAACTGCTGGTCACACCGGAAATGTTCCTGACCGGCTATAACATCGGCCATGCCCACGTCCGCCAGCTGGCACAACCGCGTGACGGCAGCATGGCGCAGCAGGTCGGCGCCCTGGCGCGTGAATTCGGCGTTGCAATCATCTACGGCTATCCGGAATGCGATGACCAGGGCCAGCTGTTCAACAGCGTGCAATGCATCGACAGCCAGGGCAATGCCCGCGGCAATTACCGCAAGAGCCATCTGTTCGGTGAGCTCGACCGCAGCATGTTCGCGCCAGGCGACGACGCGTGGCCCATCATCGAGCTGAACGGCTGGAGGCTCGGGATGCTGATTTGCTACGACCTGGAGTTCCCGGAAAACGTCCGTCGTGTGGCACTGGCCGGCGCCGATCTGATCGTGGTGCCGACCGCAAACATGCTGCCGTATGAATTCATCGCGGACGTGACCGTGCGCAGTCGGGCCTTCGAAAACCAGTGCGTGGTGGCCTACGCCAACTATTGCGGGCATGAAGGAGCGATTGAATATTGTGGCCTGAGCAGCGTCGTCGCCGCCGATGGCAAGCCGCTGGCCCAGGCGCACCACAGCGAGTCACTGATTATCGCCACCCTGGATCGTGATGCGCTGGTGGCGTCCCGCCAGGCGTTCCCCTACCTGCGTGATCGACGTGCCGAACTGTATACCGAGCTGGCCAATAATACATCCAATTGATGGGTCTGAAGCAGGCTGTCACTTAATAGGCGCCAATAATTAATTTACGTTAATACGACTATTAAAGTGCCTTGCCGACTTTATTAAACTCGATTACTGTTGACTCCATTGTCGACCCTTCGACGCTTGGCAAAAGTCGTTATATCATTAGCGGCACTTTATATACCCTGACCTCTGCCACTGCTGTAACTTGTCGTCGCCCGTCATTTAAACAGTCACTGTTTAATTGACGTGTGGGGGCTTCGAGGTGGAGGGCGCACTGTGCGCCCGAGACGTGAATGCGTGAACCGGCGTGCACGGCCGCTTGACCGGCTGTCGGCTTGTCGCTGGCCGTCGGCGTTCGCGCAGGGTCAAGCACGGGCCTGGCCAACATCGGCGTTAAAAATTTCCGGGGCGGGAGGCGACAATTGTCATAAACAGCTGTCTTGATCAGGGGCACGATCGACAGGGACGCAATTGCCGCAACCGCCCGCACCGCAGCCACCGAGCGTGAAACTCGAAAGCGGCATGATGCGTCGGTTCAGCCCGATGGCCATGACGGCCCTGCGCGCCTGACCCTACAGACCAACCCTGTTAGCTCATCGGAAATGTTTGATAGACACCCAAAAAAGATGGCAATGTGCTACCCAGGAGCGCCATACTGCGCGCTGGTCATGGCCCTGCTGCAACGGACGATGGAATCCAACGACCTGCTCGCGTGGTTAGTTCCCGTGAATAAACACTTTGACAGGTTGTTCGACAATTCATCAGTAACGCAGATGTCCGTTGCCGAAAGTGTGATGTTCCATTCGGCAGATCGAGTTCGTCGATGGCTACCGTGTTCAAGCGGCATCCAGGCAATGGCGGGAACAGCCTATTCGGCATCTCGCGACGACCATTTTCAGCACACCGCAATGGAGATGCACCCATGACGACACTCAGTAGCAGTGCCAACTGGTACTTGATCCAGACCAAGCCACGCCAGGAAGCGCGTGCCGAAGAGCATCTGGAACGCCAGCAGTTCGAGTGCTTCCGCCCTCTGCGGCCGCTCTGCGAGCCGCGCAAGTCACGTCGTGTGCAGGAAGAGGAACTGTTTCCCGGTTACCTGTTCATCCGTATCGACATGAACAACAGCTGGTACCCGATCCGTTCGACACGCGGCGTATGCCGTATCGTCGCCTTCGGTGGCACGCCCTGCCCGGTGCCCGAGGCGCTGATCGAGCAGATCCGCAAGCGCACCCAGCCCAGCTTGATCACGCCGGCGTTTCGCCAGGGCGAAACCGTTCTGGTGCGAACCGGCGACAGTGACCTGCAAGCCATTTTCCTGTGCGACGACGGCGAAGAGCGCGCCGTGATCCTCCTCAACCTGCTTCAGCGCGAGCAACGGGTGAGCCTGCCTCGCACCAGCCTTTCGCGCCTCAGTGCGCAGGCTTGTTGAACAACGGGCAGGCGAACGATCGCCCTCCAGGGGTCGGCGATAAAGGTTTTGGTTTGCAAAATGAAAATACGAGCTATTATTTGACGACGTCACGTATGGTTCCCTACAAAAAGTTCCGTGAATCGTCGAGCCCGCCGTCATTTGCAACTAAACGACTGACGGTCGTGGTAGGCACCCCGGAAATGGAAATGTACAGAGCCATCGACGCTCCCAATGTGACATTATTAGGCTATCAATCATCCGTAGGCCCGCAAGGGTCTGTGCAGGACGTGAAAGGCATGTATTCCTGTCGAAGAGGATCTTCGCGGAGGCCGATTGAAGCCCAAGCGTGCAGTCCCAAGGTAATTGCTTTTAGCCATCAGGGAACGCTTGAGACAGTTTGTGGTCTTGATGATGAGCTACCGACAGGTGTCTTCGATTCCGAACATAACGCTGCTGCGTTGCAGGCAGCGATATCGCAGTTCGAGAGTGCGAAACACCCCATCCAAGCACGAGCCTGTCGAGACAATACAATGAGTTTGAGTGAGAAACGCTTTGAGCGGGAGATACGATCCTTCATCGAGTCCCGTTGGAACGAGGCTCATTTGGGTCAACCCTTTTGATCGATGCCGTTTGGCACTGGCCTGAATTAACGCGTCCCTGAGGGATGCGGATAAACCTTGTCGTTCTGTTTACTTCAACGCTGAGCCTTAGGCCAGCAGGGAGAAGTCATGCCTCGTAAGCATAAGGGCATATTGCACGCCCATCAGTCAGCGTTTTCGGTCGCCCAGCGGCTGCTGGATCTGGCGGTCATCGTCGGTTGCAGTTTCTGGCTGACGGCCTATGACGGGACTCGCGTCACCAGCGAAACCTGGATCATGGTGCTGCTCGCCGCTTTCATCTTTCAGTGGATCGGTGAATACCACCAGCTGTACGGTTCCTGGCGTGGCGAGCGCACTCGTCGTGAGCTGCTGAGGGTGCTGAACTACTGGACCCAGACGTTCGTCTGCCTGCTGCTGATCGACTACATGTTGATCCATCCTCAGGTACTGCCCAACCAGCACCAGATCCTCTGGTTCGCCGTGGTAGTGGCGGGTCTGTCGGCCTATCGCCTGATTTTCCGCAGCGTCATGCACGCACTGCGTCGCCGCGGCTACAACACCCGCAGCGTGGCCATCGTCGGCACCGGCGACATCGCCGAGCGCCTGGCGCACTCGATCGCCGCTGCGCCGTGGATGGGCCTGCACCTGTTGGGCTTTTACGACAACAAGGCGCAAGGCAGCGACACCGAATCCAAGCTGGCGGTCATCGGTGACCACGACAAGCTGGTGCAGGATGCCCGCGAAGGCCGTATCAACAAGGTCTACATCACCTTGGCGATGAGCCATGAGCCGGTCATCAGTGAACTGGTCAAGGGGCTGAGCGACACCACTGCTTCGGTCTACCTGATCCCGGACATTTTCATGTTCGACCTGCTGCATGCTCGCAGCGAAAGCATCAACGGCCTGACCAGCATCAGCCTGGTGGACAGCCCGATGGACGGTTCGAGCAGCGTGATCAAGCGCCTGGAAGACATCGTTGTGTCGAGCATCATCCTGTGCATGATTTCGTTGCCGATGCTGGTCATCGCCGCGGCGATCAAATTCACCTCGCCCGGCCCCGTGCTGTTTCGGCAGACGCGCTATGGCCTCGATGGTCGCCCGATCATGGTGTGGAAGTTCCGCAGCATGAGCGTGCAGGAGAACGGCGCCAAGGTGCAGCAGGCCAGCCGCAATGACCCGCGTGTGACACCCTTGGGTGCCTTCCTGCGCAAGACCTCGCTCGACGAACTGCCGCAGTTCTTCAACGTACTCAAAGGTGACATGTCGATCGTGGGCCCGCGTCCGCACGCCGTGGCGCACAACGAGCTGTATCGCACCCAGGTCAATGGCTACATGCTGCGTCACAAGGTCAAGCCGGGCATCACCGGTTGGGCTCAGGTGAATGGCTGGCGTGGTGAGACCAACACCCTGGACAAGATGGAAAAGCGCATCGAGTTCGACCTCGAGTACATCGAGCACTGGTCCATCGGGCTGGACTTGAAGATTATCTGGATGACCTTGTTCAAAGGCTTCGTGAACAAGAACGCCTTCTGATCGTTTGACGGCTTGACCCGCTTTGAAAAAACCGCACTCACGAGTGCGGTTTTTTTTGCCTTCGACAAACTATTGCCTGCCAGTAAGTTTAACTAGCACATGATAGAACGGCACTTACACGTCCCTTCTCGATGAAATAAAACAGTTACTCCTAAATTGTTTTAGCCGTCTAGCCTCCATGGACCTCGCCTTGGAGTTTCATATGAAAACACATCGATCGACTCAACTTATCACTCGGGCCAATGCACTCAAGGCCACCGCCCAAGACCAGGCCAAAGAAGCCAGCATGCCTGACCTGACCGGCAAGAAGATCCTGATGACCTTCTGGCACAACTGGCACAACACCGACCCCAGTGGCTACAAGCAGGGCTATCCCGCCGAAGTCGACCTGCTCGACATTCCCGACGAATACAACGTGATTGCGGTGGCTTTCATGAAGGGCGCCGGCATTCCCACGTTTTCGCCCTACAAGGGTACCGACGAAGCGTTTCGCCAGAAAATCCAGCAGCTCAACAGCCAGGGCCGCGCGGTGCTGATTTCCCTGGGGGGCGCGGACGGTCACGTGTTTCTGAAAACGGGCCAGGAAGAAGACCTCAAGAATGAAATCATCCGCCTGGTGGAGCTCTATGGTTTTGACGGGCTGGACATCGATCTCGAACAATCGGCCGTCGAAGGGGAAGACAACCCGACCGTGATCCCGGCCGCCCTGATCGCCGTGAAAGCCCACTACGCCGCACAGGGGCAGAACTTCATCATCAGCATGGCACCTGAGTTCCCGTACTTGTCCCAGTCCAACCCCAAGTACAAGAAATACCTGGATGCCCTCGATGGCTACTACGACTTCGTGGCCCCGCAGTTCTATAACCAGGGCGGCGACGGCGTCTGGGTCGATGAACTGAACGCGTTGGGCGAGCCGGGCTGGCTCACGCAGAATGACGACAACCGCAAGATGCTGTTTCTGTATTACCTGACCGACAGCATTGTGAATGGCACGCGTGGCTACGTGAAAATACCCGCCGACAAATTCATCATCGGCCTGCCCACCAGCAACGATGCTGCGGCCAGCGGCTATGTGGTCGACCCGGACGATGTGTATGCTGCTCTCGAGGAACTGGAAGCGGCCGGCAATCCGATCCGCGGTCTGATGAACTGGTCGATCAACTGGGACATGGGCACCGACAAGAACCTTCAGCCCTATAACCTGGAATTCACCGAGCGCTACAAAGGCACGCTTTCCGGCGAAGGTCCGACTCCGATCGTACGGCCGGCCCCGCCCGGTGCCGTGCTGGCCAGCAACCTCACCCCCAGCAGCGTTGACCTGCGCTGGGAAGGATCTTCAACGGCCGTACGCTACAACCTGTATCGCGATGCCGTGCTGGTGCAACAGTCGACGGAACGTGTTTCTCTCCAGACCGGGCTGGTGGCCGATACGCTCTACCGGTTCCATGCCACCGCCGTGGATGCCCAGGGCACCGAGTCGCTGCCTGGTCCGAGCGCCGAGGTTCGCACGCCTGTCGACGTCACGCTGCCGGAGCCTGGCCCTACCCCGCCCGGCGCGCTCGTCGCCAGCGAAGTCACTCAGACCGGGTTGCGCCTGAGGTGGGCAGGTTCTGCGGTGTATCCAGTGCCCGCTGCCACCTACTCGCTGTACCGCAACGGCGTGAAGGTGCAGACGGCCGCGACCCAATCGTCGATCCAGACCGGCCTGACGCCCGATACGCTGTATACCTTCTACGCGACGGCAACGGACAGCCAGGGCAACGAGTCGGCCAGCAACACGCCGCTGCAGGTGCGGACCCTGGCGGACGTGACCGACCCTACCGATCCGGTTCTGGAGTTTCCAGCGTGGGTCCCTACCGGCCGTACCTACGAGATAGGGGACGGCGTCAGCTATCAGGGTAAACATTACGTGTGTCGCCAGCGGCACCCTGCACAAGTCGATTGGACGCCCACGGCCGCAGTCACCCTATGGTTGCCGGTGAATTCGCGCTTGGCGGCGCCGGTACCAGTGTCCGCCAGTGACACCAGTCATTGCGTCCAGATCAACCTGTACGTCGGTCGGTGAACGCTGCCCCCCTGCCGTGCCCGCCTCGGCATGGGGGCTCGCCCTGGCGTGGGCGTTCAGGATCGTTCATGCCGATGCCGACGGGTTGCGCTACCCTGTGCCTGGATTCGCCCAGCCCAAAGGAAGCGTGCATGCTTGAAGCCAGCGCATCGGCCTGCAAAACGATGACCCTGAACAACGGCCTTCAGGTTCACCTCGACCACCAGCCTGGCCTCAAGCGCAGTGCTGCGTTTCTGCGCGTGGCGGCCGGAAGCCACGATGTCGCGCGACAATGGCCTGGGCTGGCGCATTTCCTCGAACATCTGTTCTTCCTGGGCACCGAGCGGTTCGCGGGCGATGAAGCCCTGATGAGCTTCGTGCAGCGCCAGGGCGGGCTGATCAATGCCAGCACCGGTGATCGCCACACCGACTATTTTTTCGAAATCGCCCCCTCGGCTTTTGCCGGTGCCCTGGAGCGGCTGTGCGACATGCTCGCCCAGCCGCGCCTGGACCTTACCGCGCAGGGCCGCGAGCGCGAGGTGATACATGCCGAGTTCATTGCCTGGTGCCGTGATTCACAGGCCCGTCACCAGCAATCGCTGATTCAAGGCCTGGCGGCCCACCACCCGCTGCGCGGTTTCCATGCCGGCAACCGCTACAGCCTGCCGGTGCCACGCGCCACTTTCCAGCAAGCCCTGCGCGACCATTTGCGCACGTTCTACCAGGCCGGCCAAATGACGCTGCACCTGGCGGGGCCGCAGCCTTTGGAACACCTGAGCAGCCTAGTGCACCAAGCGGGCTGCGTGCTCCCAGCAGGCACCCGTCAACCCCAGGCCACGCCGCCCCCGCTGCTCAATGGGCCGCGCCGGCCAGCGCAGCGTCCGGATCCCAGTCGCCTGAACCTGCTGTTCACCTGGGAGCAGGCCGGCCCGGCGCTGCCGCAAGCCATCGACTTCCTGGGCACCTGGCTCAGTGCCCAGACCGCCGGAGGCCTGCTCGCCGAACTACGGCAGCGCGGGCTGGCCCACGAAGTCAGCCTGCGCACCCTTTACCGGTTCGGCCAGCAGGCGGTGATCGACATCGAATTCAAACTGACTGACGCCGGGCAGCAGGACACTGCCTCGGTTGCCCACAGCTGTTTCGACTGGCTGGCCTTTTTCCGCCGTCAGGACTGTGGTGCTGCGCTGCGTGACGAATATGCGCGGCTACGCCGGCGCCGGCGGCAGGTGGCCGGCGCACTGGAACGCGCTCGCCAGGCGAGCGAGGGCCTGGCGAACGAACTGACCGAAGCCGGATGGCAGACGGTGCGCGCCCTGCTCGAGCAATTGCGCGCGCAGCAACTTTTGCACCCCCTGGACCTCGGTGCGCCGACGGCCCCGGCCACACCATGGCGACTGCCGCCAAGCAACCCGTTTCTCGCCCCCGCCCCGTCCCTCACGGTGACGACCGTCCCGGAACCGCCGCCCGCCCTGCAGCACGGGTCAGGCGTGGGTGCCTGGCAGGACGTCGGGGCCGTGCAATTGCGCTGGCGCCTGGACACCCCAGGTGCGCAACGGCGCTGGCGACAGTTGACTGCCCGGCTGGGCGAGCTGACCCATCAAGCCCGCCAGGCCGGTGTCGAGCTGACCTTCGACAGCCTCGGCCACGACGGGTTGCTGAGCCTGACGGGCCTGCGCGCGCCGCTGCCCGCGGTGCTCGAGCGAGCCCTGCACGTGATTGGAGCACCGCTGCCGATCAGCCCGGAACACGGCGCATCGGCAGCGGCGGCACCTGCGCTGATGCCGATTCGCGAACTGCTCAAGCGGCTTCCCCACTTCAGCATCGACCCGGCTGGCGCTGCATCCAAGCCTGCGGCCACGTCCCACGACCCTTGGGCCACGGCTCGCTGGGACGGCCTGGCCGTGGGCTTTACCGAACACGAGGCCCATGCTTTGCATGCCGCACTGCAGCAGATGCCCGGCACGCCTGCCCGCGACCTGGCCGGCGTGCCAACACCCCGGGGCGAAAGAACCTGGGTCGAGGTGGCGACCCCGTCGAGCGAACAGGCGTTGCTGTTGTTCTGCCCGATGCCGCACTCGAACGTTGCCGACGAAGCGGCCTGGCGCGTGCTCGGCCAGCGCTGCCAGACCGCGTTTTACCAGCGCCTGCGGGTGGAATTGCAATTGGGTTACGCGGTGTTCGCCGGCGTGCGGCAGATGGCCGGTCGCACCGGCCTGCTGTTTGGCGTGCAGTCGCCCGGCACGCCACTGGCCGCGTTGATCGGCCACGTCGAGGCGTTCATCGAGCACCTGGCGGTCGACCCGCAAACGCTGGGCAGCATGGGCCGCGAACTGGCCGAGCGTCTGCAGGTGGCCGACATGGAACCGACAGCCGCGCTGCACTGGCTATGGCAGGCTCGTGAAGCCGGACATGATATCGACGGCTACGCTGACCGGTTGCAGCGCGCGCTGCTAGACCTGCAACCGGCCACCCTGGAGCACGCCGTCCGCGACCTGCGTCAGGCCCGTGGCGGTCGGCTGTGCCTGGCCAACGGTCCGCCTCCGGCGGCGGGCTGGCACTGTGTGGAGGGATCGTTACCCAACGCGTAAGAAGCTTTCTCTGCATTCGACGGGCGACTGAATCGTTTTTTTTAGTAACATTCCGCCCCCAGACGACCTGAACGTCTTCCTACCCGGGAGGACTAAATCTGTAGTCGTAACCCGATCAACAACCTGGAAGGAGTTATCCCATGTGGACCAAGCCTGCTTACACTGACCTGCGCATCGGCTTCGAAGTGACCATGTACTTCGCGAGCCGCTGATTTTTCCCCGCAGTGCAGCGCCTCGGTCTCTGGCCGGGGCGTTTTTATTTTCGCGACAGTGGTTTCGGAGCACCCATGTACATCCAGATTCTAGGCTCGGCCGCAGGCGGCGGCTTTCCTCAGTGGAACTGCAACTGCCCCAATTGTGCGGGCTTTCGTGCCGGTACGCTGCGTGCGCAGGCTAGAACCCAGTCGTCCATCGCCGTGTCCGACGACGGTGTCAATTGGGTCCTGTGCAACGCCTCGCCCGACATCCGCGCGCAGTTGCAGGCGTTCGCGCCCATGCAACCGGGGCGGGCCCTGCGCGACACCGGGATCAGCGCAATCGTCTTGCTCGACAGCCAGATCGACCACACCACTGGCCTGCTCAGCTTGCGCGAAGGCTGCCCGCATCAACTCTGGTGCACCGACATGGTCCATCAGGACCTGAGCACCGGCTTTCCACTGTTTCCGATGTTGACCCACTGGAATGGCGGGCTGAACTGGAACCGTATCGAGCTCAACGGCAGCTTCACCATTGCCGCCTGTCCAAACCTGCGCTTCACCCCGCTGCCGCTGCGCAGTGCCGCGCCGCCCTATTCACCGCATCGGTTCGACCCGCACCCCGGCGACAATATCGGCTTGATCATCGACGACCTGCACACCGGTGGGCAATTGTTCTACGCTCCAGGGCTGGGCCAGGTGGATGCCGCGCTGCTCGAACGCATGGCCCAGGCCGACTGCCTGCTGGTCGACGGCACACTCTGGGACGACGATGAAATGCAGCGACGCGGCGTGGGCAGCCGGACTGGCCGGGAAATGGGTCATCTGGCTCAGCAGGGCCCAGGTGGCATGCTGGAAATCCTCGACGGGCTGCCACGTCAACGCAAGGTGCTGATCCACATCAACAACACCAACCCCATCCTGGACGAAGACTCCGCCGAGCGTGCCGAATTGACCCGGCGCCAGGTCGAAGTAGCCTTCGACGGCATGAGCATCGAGCTGTAGGACACTGCCATGAACGACGATACCACTGCACTTTCCCCCGCTGAATTCGAGCAAGCCCTGAGGGCCAAGGGCGCGTTCTACCATATCCACCACCCCTACCATGTGGCGATGTACGAGGGGCTTGCCAGCCGCGAGCAGATTCAGGGCTGGGTTGCCAATCGCTTCTATTACCAGGTCAACATCCCCCTGAAGGACGCGGCGATCCTGGCCAACTGCCCCGATCGCGAGGTGCGCCGCGAGTGGATTCAACGCCTGCTCGACCACGACGGGGCGCCGGGTGAGGACGGTGGCATCGAAGCCTGGCTACGCCTGGGCCAGGCCGTGGGGCTGGACCCCGAGCAATTGCGCTCGCAGGAACTGGTACTGCCCGGCGTGCGCTTCGCTGTCGATGCCTACGTCAACTTCGCCCGCCGCGCCAATTGGCAGGAGGCGGCCAGCAGTTCGCTGACCGAGCTGTTCGCCCCGCAGATCCACCAGTCACGCCTGGACAGCTGGCCCCAGCACTATCCCTGGATCGACCCTGCCGGGTATGAGTATTTTCGTACTCGCCTGGGCCAGGCCCGGCGCGATGTGGAACACGGTCTGGCCATCACCCTGCAGCACTACAAGACACGGGCCAGCCAGGAGCGCATGCTGGAAATACTCCAGTTCAAACTGGACATCCTGTGGAGCATGCTCGACGCCATGAGCATGGCCTATGAACTCAAGCGCCCGCCCTATCACAGCGTCACCGGGCAGCGCGTCTGGCACAAAGGGATCGCACTATGAGCTTTGACCGTGGACAAACACCCGCCTGGCGCACGGGCTATCGTTTTCAGTACGAGCCGGCGCAGAAGGGCCACGTGTTGCTGTACCCGGAGGGGATGATCAAGCTCAACGGCAGTGCTGCTGCCATCGGCGGCCTGATCGACGGGCAGGCCACGGTGGCCGCCATCATCGCGACCTTGCAGGCGCAATTTCCGGACGCGAACGAACTGGCCGATGACGTCGAGCAGTTCATGGAGGTGGCCCGTGCACAGCACTGGATCGAACTGCGCTGAACCCGGCCCGGCGCTTCCACCCACGCCGGCGGTCGGGCTGCCGCTGTGGCTGCTGGCCGAGCTGACCTACCGCTGCCCGCTGCAGTGCCCGTACTGCTCCAACCCACTGGACTTCGCTGCGCAGGGCAAGGAACTGACCACCGCCCAGTGGTTCAAGGTGTTCGCCGAAGCACGGGAAATGGGCGCCGCGCAGATCGGTTTTTCCGGCGGCGAGCCGCTGGTGCGCCAAGACCTCGCCGAACTGATCGGCGAGGCCCGGCGTCTGGGTTTCTACACCAACCTGATCACCTCCGGCATCGGCTTGACCGAAGGCAAGATCGCCGATTTCAAGAAAGCCGGCCTGGACCACATTCAGATCAGCTTCCAGGCCAGCGACGAACAGGTCAACAACCTGCTCGCCGGCTCGAAGAAGGCATTCGCGCAGAAGCTGGAAATGGCCCGGGCGGTCAAGGCCCACGGCTACCCCATGGTGCTCAACTTCGTGACCCATCGGCACAACATCGACCAGATCGACCGCATCATCGAGCTGTGCATCGCCCTGGAGGCGGACTTCGTCGAGCTGGCGACCTGTCAGTTCTACGGCTGGGCCGAGCTCAATCGCGCCGGCCTGCTGCCAACCCGCGAGCAACTGGTGCGCGCCGAGCGCATCACCAATGAGTACCGGGCCAAGCTGGCCGCTCAGGGCAGCGCGTGCAAGTTGATTTTCGTCACCCCGGACTACTACGAAGAGCGCCCGAAAGGCTGCATGAATGGTTGGGGCTCGATCTTCCTGACGGTCACGCCGGACGGCACCGCCCTACCGTGCCACGGCGCGCGGCAGATGCCCATCGAGTTTCCCAACGTACGCGACCACAGCATGCAACATATCTGGTATGACTCGTTCGGCTTCAATCGCTTTCGCGGCTATGGCTGGATGCCCGAACCCTGCCGCTCATGCGACGAAAAGGAAAAGGACTTCGGCGGCTGCCGCTGCCAGGCCTTCATGCTCACGGGTGACGCGGCCAATGCCGACCCGGTGTGCAGCAAGTCGCCGCATCACGACCTGATCCTGCAAGCGCGCGAGGAGTCCGAACGGACCACTCTGACCATTGACCAACTGGCCTTCCGCAATGACCGAAACTCCCGAATCATCGCCAAAGCCTGACCGCTTTACCGCAGCCCAGGCCGTGGCCGCCGGTACCGATTTCGCCGAACTGCAAGTGGCCGCCAGCGGCCTGTTCTGGAATGAGTTTCGCCCGCAGGACGCCGCCTGCCACCTGTGGCACTGGCGCGACGGCCAGGCCCGCTGCCTGACGCCCGAGGGTTTCAGCGTACGCAGCCGGGTCTACGAGTACGGTGGCGGGTCATTCTGCCTGAGCGACGATGCGCTGGTGTTCGTCAACGAACAGGACCAGCAGTTGTACCGGCAGACCCTGGACGGTGCGACGCCGCAGGCACTGACCCAGGGTGACTGCCACTACGGCGGCCTGGAATTCGCCGCAGGCCGTGTACTCGCGGTGGAAGAACAGGGCGATATCCATCGCCTGGTCAGCATCGATCCGCGCAGCGGCGCCCGCCGTGTGCTGGCCGAGGGCGCGGATTTCTATGCCGCCCCGGTCTTGAGTGCCGACGGCGTGCGCCTGGCCTGGATCGAATGGGACCGTCCGCATCAGCCCTGGACCTTCACCCGCCTGATGTGCCGCGAGGGCGACGGCGAAGCGCGGTGCGTGCTCGACGGCGCCAGCCAGCAACAGCCGCGTTTCGATGCGCACCATCGTCTCTATTGCCTGTCCGACCTGGAAGGCTTCTGGCAACCCTGGGCCGAGCAGGACACCCGTTTCGGTCCCCTGCCAGGCCCCGTGGCCGACCACGCCGGCGCTCCCTGGCAATTGGGTGCGAGCAGCTGGCAGCCGTTATCGGCTGGCCACTACTTGGCGAGCTGGTTCGAAGACGGTTTCAGCCGTCTGGGCATTATCGATGGCGCGGGCCAGGTTGCCCCTCTTGCAGAGGCTTTCAGCCGCTTTCGTTCCCTGGCCTTCGACGCGCACAACGTCTACGCGATCGCCGCCTCGCCGACCTCCGGCAGCGCGGTGATCCGTATCGCGCGCGACACCGGCTCGGTTCAACCAGTGGCAGGCGGCACCGTTGCCCTGGCACCGGCCAGCATCAGCCGGCCACAACCGCTGACTTACCCCAGCGGTGATGGCCAGGCCTACGGTTTTTTCTATCCCGCGATGAGCGACGAGCCGCAGCCGCCCCTGCTGGTGTTCGTCCATGGCGGCCCGACATCGGCCTGCCATCCGGTCTTCGACCCGCGTATCCAGTATTGGACTCAGCGAGGCTTTGCGGTGGCCGATCTCAATTATCGTGGCAGCAGCAGCTACGGGCGCGCCTTTCGTGATGCCTTGCATTTGCGCTGGGGCGAAGTCGACGTGCAGGACGCCTGCGCCGTGGTCGCCCACCTTGCCGACCGACAACTGATCGACGGGCAACGCGCGTTCATCCGTGGCGGCAGCGCGGGTGGCTATACGACCCTGTGCGCGCTGGCCTTCCGTGATGTGTTCCGTGGCGGTGCCAGCTTGTACGGGGTCAGCGATCCCGCGGCGCTGGCGCGCGCGACGCACAAGTTCGAAGGCGACTACCTCGATTGGCTGATTGGCGATCCCGACGCGGACCGTCAGCGCTATGCCGACCGCACACCCTTGCTGCACGCAGGCGAAATCACGGTACCGGTGATCTTCTTTCAAGGGGAACTGGATGCGGTGGTGGTCCCGCAACAGACGCGGGCCATGCTGGAAGCCTTACAGGAAAACGGCGTTGTGGCCGAAGGGCATTTCTACGCCACCGAGCGCCACGGCTTTCGCCAGGCGGCCAACCTCGCCCATGCGCTGGAGGAGGAATGGCGTTTCTACCTGAATGTGATGGGGGTAGAACCTGACGAGTCGGCGCCTTGACGCAGACGCATCCCGGTATCAGCGCTTGGCGATGATATAGATCGCGTGGACGATGCCGGGAATGTAGCCACACAGCGTCAGCAGGATGTTCAGCCAGAACGCGCCGCCGAAGCCGACCTGCATGAACACACCGACAGGGGGAAGAATGATGGCGAAGATAATACGGATAATGTCCATTGTGCAGCTCCTTGAGGTAGATGCTTAACAGACCGGTGGCGACCGTGAGGGTTCATTACCGTCGCGCAGCGTGGCGCGCCGTCAATCGTAGGCGCCTGAAAACAGAAAACCCCGCCTAAGCGGGGTTTGCAGACTGTTTCCCTGTGACTTCCGTATCCGCCCGCCACCCTGGCAGGATCCTGCGTGTCCCTGTTCTGGCTCGGCGCATCCTGCGCTGCTTCCATGTGGTTAGAGTACGCTTGGATCCAATCTGCTGAAATAGCCAATCACCAGCACGTTGCGTAAGCAAATGCTTACACGGTCAGAACTGCTCGGCGTCCAACAGGTACAGGCTTTCGCTGCCGGCCTTGACCGAGGCAGTCAGCGAATGAATACGCGGCAGTATCCGGGCGAAATAGAAACGTGCCGTGCCCAGTTTACTGGCGTAAAAATCTTCGCCGTTCTGTCCGGCCAAGGCCGCCCTGGCCATCAAGGCCCACATGTAGGCGTACGCGGTGTAGCCGAAGACGTGCAGGTATTCCACCGACGCGGCGCCGATCTCGGCCGGGTTGGCCTGAGAGCGGTCGAGTACCCAGCGGGTCAAGTCGTCCAGGTTGTCCAGCGCCGCCGTCAGCGGGTCGCTGAATTCGGCCGGCAGCGTGCCCGCCGTGCCGAGGAACTGGCGAACCTCATCACTGAACAGCTGGTAGAAGGCGCCGCCGTTGCCGACCACCTTGCGCCCCATCAGGTCGAGGGCCTGGATACCGTTGGTGCCTTCGTAGATCTGCGTGATCCGCACATCGCGCACCAGCTGCTCCTGGCCCCATTCGCGAATGTAGCCATGGCCACCGAACACCTGCTGGCCATGCACCGTGCTTTCCAGGCCGAGGTCGGTGAGAAATGCCTTGGCTACCGGGGTCAGCAGTGCCACCAGGTTTTCGGCGCGCTGGCGAGTGTCGCCATGGTCACTGTACTTGGCCGTGTCCAATTGCTGGGCAACGTAGGTGGAGAATGCCCGACCGCCCTCGTTGCAGGCCTTCATGGTCAACAGCATGCGACGCACGTCGGGGTGCACGATGATCGGGTCGGCAATCTTGTCGGGCGCCTGCACACCCTTGGGCGAGCGGCTCTGCAAGCGGTCACGGGCGTACTCGATGGCGTTCTGGTATGAGCGCTCGGCCGAGGCCAGGCCTTGGATCCCCACGCCCAGCCGCTCGTAGTTCATCATTGTGAACATTGCCGCCAGGCCTTTGTTCGGCTCGCCAATCATATAGCCGACGGCCTCGTCGAAATTCATCACGCAGGTCGCCGAAGCCTGGATGCCCATTTTGTGCTCGATGGAACCGCAGCTTACGCCGTTGCGCGCACCGAGCGAGCCGTCGGCGTTGACCATGAACTTGGGCACCAGCAGCAGCGAAATGCCTTTGGGCCCCGGGGGCGCATCCGGCAACTTCGCCAGCACCAGGTGAATGATGTTCTCGGTCAGGTCATGCTCGCCGCCGGTGATGAAAATCTTCGTTCCGCTGACGCTGTAGCTGCCGTCCGCGCGGGGTTCGGCACGGGTGCGGATGATCCCCAGATCGGTGCCGGCGTGGGGTTCGGTCAGGCACATCGAGCCGGCCCAGGTCCCGGCGTACATATTGGGCAGGTACGTGGCCTTGAGGGTTTCACTGGCATGAGCGTTGATCGACAGGCAGGCGCCGGCCGTCAACATCGGGTACAGGCCGAACGCCAGGCTCGACGAATTGATCATTTCCTCGACCTGCGCCGACACCACCTTGGGCATGCCCATGCCGCCGTGCGCCGGATCGCCCCCCACACCCACCCAGCCGCCTTCGACGTAGGTCCTGTAGGCGTCGATGAAACCTGCCGGGGTGGTGACTGCGGTGTCGTTCCAGCGGCAGCCTTCTTCGTCGCTGCTGCGGTTCAACGGGGCAATGGTGCGGGCCGTGACTTTGGCCGCTTCCTCGAGAATGGCGTCAACGGTGTCGCTGTCCACCGTGTCCGCCAGGCCCGGGAGTTGGGTCCAGGTGCTGGCCACGTCGAATACTTCGTTGAGCACAAAGCGCATATCGCGCAGGGGCGCCTTATAGTCGGCCATGACAACCTCGCAAGTAACTGGACACAGAAGGCAGCCAGTGTAGCCCAACAACTTTTCAGAGACATAGCGTCGTTATGTGACTGAACGGTACCGCCACGTTCGCATTCTAGCTGCCTGCCGTGCGCACTGCGCCGCGACGATTCTGAGTGTGGGCAATGACACAGTTGCGACCCGCGCCCTTGGCGGCGTACAAGGCCTGGTCGGCCGACTTGAGCACCTGTTCGGCGCTGCGATGTTCCAGCAGGCGCTGTGCGGCGCCGATGCTGATGGTCACCGACACGCTAGAGGCACGTGCCCCGGCGCGGCGCTGTCGGCCCTGCTGGTCATCCGCCGGGCGATCAGGATTGCGCAACTGGATGTTGTAGGTGGCGATGGCTTCGCGCACCGCTTCCAGGTGCGGCATGCATTCGTCCAGGGTCTTGCCGGCGAACACCAGGGCGAACTCTTCGCCCCCGTAGCGATAGGCCCGCCCACCACCGGTGACCTTGGCCAGCTTGCTGGCCACCAGCCGCAGCACCTGGTCGCCGACGTCGTGCCCGTGGGTGTCGTTGAATTTCTTGAAATGGTCGACATCGGTCATGGCCAGCACATAGTTGCGCCCCAGCCGCTGCATGCGTTCGTTCAACGCGCGACGCCCGGGCAACCCGGTCAGCTCGTCGCGAAAGGCCATCTGGTACGCCTCGTGGGCCACGGCCGCGGCAATCATCAGCATCACCTGGCTGCACATGATGTTCAGCGTGAACGGCAGAATGAACGTCTTCGGCAGCATCCAGAAAATGCCCACCAGTCCCACCAATTGGGCAGCATGCAGCGGGCGTGGCTGGCGCACGTACTGCACGATCAGCACCACGAACATGATCAGAAACAGCGGATAGGCCAGCTGGATCAGGCTCATCCACTGGCCGTGCAGCGACGGCCAGCGAATCTCGGCCAGCCAGCCCAGCAAGGCGCTGGGAAAGCTTTGTTCCAGGCCCAGTGCCACCCCTCCCACGGCGAACAGCACCGCGAACCGGGCAACGATGTCCTGGAACAGATGAGTGCGCTCCTGCCAGGCGCCGAACAGGCCGTACAGCAAGGGCAGCAACAGGCAACACAGATGGAACACCACGGCGGCATCGTCGCGTAGCCGACCGTTGTCCCGGTAGTGATCGGTCTGGGTATCGAGCAGGTAGTAAGCGATGTACACCGTCAGCATCACGAACAGCTCGCGCTGACGGCGATACACCGCGCAATAAGCGCCACCGAGCAGCAACACCAGGGTGGGCAGCACATTGAACAGCGAGGTCAGGAAGACATTGAGATCGCGAACGTACGCCGCCGCCAGGCCTGACAGCAACAGCAGCAGGGACGGCAGAAAGTGGCTGATTCGCACAGCAGATAAACGCGGCAAAAGAGTGTGCTCCGGCCCGACGATATAAACCGATGGCATTATGCCGTTATCTATATCGGCCGCTGCCGGTTTTAAATGAGGGGGAGCGATGAGGGACGTTATGCCCCAGGCGGCCCGAAGGCCACCTGGGGCATAGGGGTCAGTAGGCCAGGCCGAAGTTTTCTTCGCTCATGTCCATCAGGTTGCCGGCGCCCGACAGCATGGCTGCCACGTGGGTGCGAGTGCGCGGCAGGATACGCTGGAAGTAGAAGCGTGCAGTCTGCAGCTTGGCGGTGTAGAACGCTTCCTCGCTGGTACCGGCGGCCAGCTTCTCGGCGGCGACCCGGGCCATGTCGGCCCAGAAATACGCCAGGCAGGCATAGCCGGAATACATCACGTAGTCCACCGACGCTGCGCCGACTTCCTCGCGGTCCTTCATGGCAGCCATGCCGACCTTGAGGGTCAGCTCGCCCCATTCCTTGTTCAACTGGGCCAGCGGCGCGATGAACTCGGCGACCTTGTCGACCCCCTCGTTCGCCTGGCAGAACTTGTGCACGATCTTGGTAAAGCCCTTGAGCGCCTCACCCTGGGTCATCAGCACTTTGCGGCCCAGCAGGTCCAGCGCCTGAATACCGGTGGTGCCTTCGTACAACATGGAGATACGGCTGTCGCGCACGTTCTGCTCCATGCCCCACTCGGCGATGAAGCCATGCCCGCCGTAGATCTGCACGCCATGGTTGGCCGCCTCGAAGCCGACTTCGGTCATGAAGGCCTTGGCGATCGGGGTCATGAACGCCAGCAGCGCGTCGGCCCGTTTGCGTGCTTCTTCGTCTTCACTGTATTTGACGATGTCGACCTGCTGCGCAGTGAAGTAGACCATCGCCCGCGTGCCTTCGGCGAACGCCTTGATGGTCAGCAGCATGCGCCGCACATCAGGGTGCACGATGATGGGGTCGGCAGCCTTTTCCGGCATTTTCGGGCCGGTCAGCGAGCGCATCTGCAGGCGGTCGCGGGCATACCGCAGGCCGCCCTGGAACGCCACTTCGGCGTGGGCCAGGCCTTGCAATGCCGTGCCCAGGCGTGCGGTGTTCATGAACGTGAACATGCAGTTCAGGCCCTTGTTGGCGGGGCCGATCAGGAACCCGGTGGCACCGTCGAAGTTCATCACGCAGGTGGCATTGCCGTGAATGCCCATCTTGTGTTCGATCGAGCCGCAGGACACAGCGTTGCGCTCACCGATCCCACCTTCGGCGGTGGGCAGGAACTTCGGCACGATGAACAACGAAATACCCTTGGTGCCCGCCGGGGCATCGGGCAGGCGCGCCAGCACGATATGGACAATGTTGTCGGCCATGTCATGTTCGCCCGCGGAGATGAAGATCTTGGTGCCGGACACCTTGTACGAACCGTCGGCCTGCGGCTCGGCCTTGGTGCGCAGCATGCCCAGGTCGGTCCCGCAATGCGCTTCGGTCAGGCACATGGTGCCGGTCCACTCACCCGACACCAGCTTGGTCAGGTAGGCCTCTTGCTGCTCGGGGGTGCCGTGCGCCGAAATGGTGTTCATCGCGCCATGCGACAGGCCCGGGTACATGCCCCACGACCAGTTGGCGCTGCCGATCATCTCGCTGACCGCGAGGCCCAGCGATTCAGGCAGGCCCTGGCCACCGTGTTCGACGTCGTGGGCCAGGCTCGGCCAGCCACCTTCGACGAACTGTTGATAGGCCTGCTTGAACCCGGTCGGCGTGGTCACCCCGGTTTCGCTCCAGGTACAGCCTTCGGTGTCACCCACGCGATTGAGCGGGCCGAGCACCTGTTCACAGAACTTGGCACCTTCTTCGAGGATGGCATCGACCATGTCCGGCGTGGCCTCTTGGCAGGCCGGGAGGCTTTGATAGTGCGCTTCGTAGCCGAGCAGTTCGTCACGAACGAAGCGAATATCACGCAAGGGGGCCTTGTAGTCGGGCATAGCGAAAACCTCTGCTGATGAATCCAGTGATATGGCGACCCGAAACCGAAGAAAAAGAGTGAGCGGCCAGGGTCAAACAGTTGTTTGAAACATACGTTCGCGCTGAATCCTTGTCAAGCTCTCCGTGTACGATCGTGCCAGGTTGCGGATAAACGTTCACCGTTAGGGTGCCTGCAACGGATGAACAAAAGAAGGGCGGAAAAAAGCCCGGATCAATGTCCAGGCTCATTCGGGGTGCAAGGGTGTCAGGCGAACGTGTCGATGAAACTGCCGAGCATTTTATCGGAGGCCTTGGCGACCAGGGCACCGGCCTGAACCTCAGCGGCACCGAGGGCCATCTGCACGGTACTGGTGGCCAGGTCCTGCTGCTGGCTGCGGTCGACGCTGCGCAGGCGTTCGGCCTGATAGTCACTGGATTGGCTGGTCGCGGCACGTTCGACGGTCAGCTGGGCGATCTGCCCTGCCGCCATGTCGACACGATTCTGCCCGCCCTGAATGGCGTTCAGGCCGGGGTAGTACGCGGTACTGCCGGAGATTTGCATGGCGAGCCTCCCTGGACCCGATAGCACTGAAGCTCATTGAAACAGAGCGCGTCAAAAAACACCCGTCAAAAACACTAATGGCCTAATGCCTGTCCATAGCCAAAATCAGTCAAGCCGCTCCAGGTGCAGGTGTGCCGCCACCTGTTCGGCGCTGGCGTGTTCGAGGTACGGCACCCGGCCCAGGCAAGGTGCCGGCAGACGCTGGACGAGGGTCGCCAGGTTTTCTTCCAGCCGCGCCGTGTGCGGGTCGACGATATTGGCGACCCAGCCGGCCAGCGGCAGGCCGTCGCGCAAAATCGCCTCGGCGCTGAGCAAGGCATGGCTGATGGCGCCCAGCCTCACGCCCACCACCAGAATCACCGGCAATTGCAAGGCGACCGCCAGGTCCGACAGGTTGGCCTGCCCGGACAGCGGCACGCGCCAGCCACCCGCGCCTTCGATCAACGTGAAATCGGCCTGGTGCGCCAGCACCTCGAGCATGGGTGCCAGCAGCGTCGGTACATCCAGGATGACGCCCGCCTCGCGCGCAGCCAGGTGCGGTGCGATGGCCGGCTCGAACGCCACCGGGTTGACCGCCGCGTAGGGCAACACCCATGAACTCTGCGCCATCAATGCCAGGGCGTCGGCGTTGCGCAGCCCCTCGTTCGTGGGCTCACAGCCGGAAGCCACCGGCTTGGCGCCCAGCGTACTCGACCCGGCGCGCCGGGCTGCTTGCAGCAGACCGGCGGCCACGGTGGTCTTGCCCACGTCCGTGTCGGTGCCGGTGATGAAATAAGCGCGGGTCATGCCAGGTCTCCAGAAACGGCAGGTTTGCACAGCAGGGCATAAACGGCCTGATAGGTCGCGGGCAGGCCCTCGGGTTGGCGGAACGCTTCATAGGCCTGCAGCAGCCCTTGCATGCGCGCGCGCCCGGTCAGCCCATCAGGGCGGCCGGGGTTGAGATTATGAGCGCCCAGCGCCTTCAACTCGTGGGTCAGGCTGCGCACATCCGGATAATGCAACACATGGGGCCGAGTCTCGAGCACTTGCACCTGCAGGCCGCTGTCGGCGCAGAGCTGCTGGTAGTCGGCGTACTGGCGAAAACGATTGACGTGCACGCGGCCATCCACCGCCTGCCAGCTGTCGCGCAGCTCTTGCAAGGTACCGGCACGCAGGCTGGCGAAGGCGAACAGCCCGCCCGGGCGCAGGGCGCGCTTGGCTTCGCGCAGCACCTGGGTGAAATCGCTGCACCACTGCAGCGCCAGGCTGGAAAAGATCAAGTCGCAGGACGAATCGCGCAGCGGCAACCGTTCGGCATCGCCGACCACGTAGTGCCGGGCGCCCCCCTGACGGCGAGCATGCACCAGCATGCCCTCGGCGATATCGACGGCCACGCCTTCGCTGGCATCGAATCGCTCGCTCAATAGCCGGCTGAAATGGCCGGTGCCACTGCCGAGGTCGACCCAGTCGCGAACCGCCAGCGCCCCGGGCAGCAGTGCCAACAAACGAGCGCCGATATCGCGCTGCAATTGCGCCACGCTGTCGTAGCTGGCGGCCGCACGGGAAAACGACGCCGCGACCTGGCGCTTGTCCGGCAGCACGTGTGGCAAGGCCGGACGAGACATATCATTCATTGCTGCGCTCGCGAAAGAAAAGCCTGGATCGCGACGGCAACGCCGTGCGGATCGTCCAGGACAAAGGCATGGCTGGCCTGCTCGATCAGGTCCACGTCAGCTCCCGGCAGCAGCGCCTGCAACGCGCGGGTGGCCTGCGCGGGCACCAGGGCATCGGCGCTGGCCAACAGGTGCAATTGGGGGCCGGCGTAACGCTGCAGCGCGGCGCGGGTGTCGAGTCGCGCCAGCACCTGTAAACCATGCCGCAGCATCGGCGCGGTGCCGGGCGGCGTGCCGGCGGTCAGCGCCCGTGACACGCCGCGCGGGTCACGGGCGCCCTGGGCGCACAGCAGGCTGAAGCGCTTCAAGGTGGCCCGCGGGTCGCTTTGGCAGAGCGCGAGGAAACCGGCGAACGTGTCGTCGGGCATCGCCTGTGGCCAGTCCGCACAGGCCACGAAGCACGGGTTGCTGCCCAGTGTAATCAGGCCGCGACAACGCGCAGCGCGGCGTGCGGCCAGTTCGCTGGCGAGCATGCCGCCCAGCGACCAGCCCCCCAGCCACACATCCGTGTCGATGCGTGCGTCGAGTGCTTCGAGCCAGGCCTGTGGAGCATCGCTGTCGAGCTCCGGCAAGGGCTCGACGCTCACCTGCAACGCCTCATCCAGCCCGCGCAGTGCAGTGACCAGTGGTTCGAGCGCGGCCGGCCCCAGCCCCCAGCCGGGCAACAGCACCAGCCGATTATTCATCCTCCGGCTCCAGCAGCGCCTGACACTCGGCGAGCCCGTCCAGCAGTTGCTGCACCTGGGCACTGCTGTGCGCCGCCGACAACGTCACCCGTAGCCGGGCACTGCCGGCCGGCACCGTTGGCGGGCGAATCGCGGTCACCAGCAGGCCGCGTTCGCGCAGCAAACGCGAGAGTTTCATGGCCCGCGCGCTGCTGCCCACCACAATGGGCTGGATCGGCGTGAAGCTGTCCATCAGGTGCAGGCCCCTCTCCAGCGCACCGCGGCGAAACTGCTGAATCAACGTGTGCAGGTGCTCGCGCCGCCATGACTCGCTGCGCAGCAACTCCAGGCTTTTGAGCGTGGCACAGGCCAGCGCCGGCGGTTGGCTGGTGGTGTAGATGTAAGGGCGGGCGAACTGCACCAGGGTGTCGATCAGGTCTGCACTGCCGGCCACGAATGCACCGGACGTCCCGAAGCCCTTGCCCAGGGTGCCGACCAATACCGGAACTTCATCGAGCCCCAGACCGAAATGCTCGACGATTCCGCCACCGGTGGCCCCCAGCGTGCCGAAGCCGTGGGCGTCATCGACCATCAGCCAGGCGCCCCGACTGTTGGCCACCGCCGCCAAAGCCGGCAGGTCAGCGACATCGCCATCCATGCTGAACACACCGTCGGTGACCACCAGCGCGTCGCCGGTCGCCTTTTGCAGACGACTGGCGAGGCTGACGGGGTCGTTGTGCAAATAACGGCTGAAGCGTGCACCGCTGAGCAGGCCGGCGTCGAGCAGTGATGCGTGGTTGAGCCGGTCCTGCAGCACGCTGTCGCCTTGCCCGACCAGGGCGGTGACCGCCCCCAGGTTGGCCATGTAGCCGGTGGAGAACAACAGCGCACGCGGGCGCCCGGTCAACTCGGCCAGGGCCTCCTCCAGCGCGTGGTGGGGGCCGCTGTGGCCGACCACCAGGTGCGAGGCGCCGCCGCCCACGCCCCAGCGCTCGGCACCGCTGCGCCAGGCTTCGATCACCTGTGGATGATTGGCCAGGCCCAGGTAGTCATTGCTGCAGAACGCCAGCAGCGGCTGGCCATCGACCACCACCTGCGGCCCCTGTGGGCTTTGCAGCAGCGGTCGTTGCCGGTACAGGTCGGCAGCGCGCCGCTCGGCCAGGCGGCGGCTCAGATCGAAAGACATGCAGACTCCGGCTTACACGGCAGCGTCGTAGAACAGTTCGCTGCTTTTCTGTTCGACCAGGGCCTGCTCGATGGCTGCCTGATGCACTTCGTCGGCATGCTCTTCACGCGCTTCTGGCGCGATGCCCAGGCGGGCGAACAGCTGCATGTCCTTGTCAGCCTGCGGGTTGGCAGTGGTCAGCAGTTTGTCGCCGTAGAAAATCGAATTGGCCCCGGCCAGGAACGCCAGTGCCTGCATCTGCTCGTTCATCGCCTCGCGACCGGCCGAGAGGCGCACGTGCGACTTCGGCATGAGGATGCGGGCCACCGCGAGCATGCGGATGAAATCGAACGGATCGACGTCATCCGCGTTCTCCAGCGGCGTGCCGGCGACCTTGACCAGCATGTTGATCGGCACCGACTCCGGGTGCTCGGGCAGGTTGGCCAACTGGATCAGCAGGCCGGCGCGGTCGTCCAGCGATTCGCCCATGCCAAGAATGCCACCCGAACAGATCTTCATGCCGGCATCGCGCACATAGGCCAGCGTCTGCAGGCGCTCGCCATAGGTGCGGGTGGTGATGATGCTGCCGTAGAACTCGGGCGAGGTGTCCAGGTTGTGGTTGTAGTAATCCAGGCCGGCGTCGGCCAGGGCGCGGGTCTGATCTTCGTCCAGGCGGCCCAGGGTCATGCAGGTTTCCAGGCCCATGGCCTTGACCCCATCGACCATCTTCAGCACATAGGGCATGTCTTTGGCCGACGGGTGCTTCCAGGCAGCGCCCATGCAGAAGCGGGTCGAACCGATGGCCTTGGCGCGGGCGGCTTCTTCAAGCACCTTTTGCACTTCCATCAGCTTCTCTTTTTCCAGCCCGGTGTTGTAGTGGCCGGACTGCGGACAATATTTGCAATCTTCCGGACAGGCGCCGGTCTTGATCGACAGCAAGGTGGACACTTGCACGCGGTTGGCGTCGAAGTGCGCGCGGTGCACGCTCTGCGCCTGGAACATCAGGTCATTGAAAGGCTGAACGAACAAGGCCTTCACTTCGGCCAGGGTCCAGTCGTGACGCAGCGTTGCAGTGGTGCTGGCGCTCATCGGCGATTCCTTGTTTATGCTGAGGGCGGGGCCGGGACGGAAAATGTCCACAGGGCCGACGCGGCTATTACGGTGATAGTCGGCATGATTAAGGAACGACAATGGACTGTCAACCACCTGCCAGAAGACTGGTTTACAAGTGTTTAAATTTTGATCAGGCGTGCTTGCTGTGCGACCTGCCGGCCCACGCCCCCCACCCGCTGTGTACGGACTGTGAGGCCGACCTGCCGTGGCTCGATGAGCGCTGCGACACCTGCGCCCTGCCGCTGGCCCTCGCCGGGCTGACCTGCGCGCCTTGCCAACGCCGGCCGCCGGCTTTTGACGGGGTCGAGGCGCCGTGGTATTTCGCCTTTCCCGTGGACGTGCTGATCAGCCGTTTCAAGCACACCGGGCAGTGGCCCCTGGGGCGCCTGCTGGCGCAGTTGCTCAGCCAACATTTGCAGCATCGGTTCGCCGAAGGACTGGCCCGCCCGGACCTGCTGCTGCCCGTTCCCATGTCGAGCCTGCGCCTGCGCCGCCGCGGCTTCAATCAGGCGGCGATGCTGGCACACTGGCTCGCTGCATTTCTGGGCATCGCCTGCCAGCCGACCTGGCTGCTGCGCCCGGTCGAGCGTCAGGCGCAGCAGGAGCTGGGGGCAAAGGCGCGCCGCGCGAATCTGCACGGGGTCTTTGCACTGGGCGAAAACGCCCGGGTCGCTGGTTTGCACCTGGCCCTGATCGATGACGTGATGACCACCGGCGCCACCGCCCAGGTGCTGGCGGCGCTGTTGCGCCAGGCCGGCGCGCGCCGGGTCGACGTGTACTGCCTGGCACGCACGGCCAGGCCCGCGGCGCCTTGACTTGCCGGGAGGGCGAAGGCACCGTGGCCGCTCGAACAGCCTCGCACAGCTTGATGCCATGCCTTTGTCCTCCCTGCTGACCCAATACATCGCCCGCCGCCCCCAGCGCATCGAATTGTTGCGGCATATCGCCGAGCAGGGCTCGATCACCCGCGCGGCCAAGAGCGCCGGCCTCAGTTACAAGGCGGCATGGGATGCGATCGACGAACTCAACAACCTGGCCGGGCAGGCGCTGGTGGTGCGCGCGGTGGGCGGCAAGGGCGGTGGCGGCGCGGTGCTGTCCGAGGAAGGCGCGCGCGTGCTGCGCCTTTACCAGAAACTGCAGGCTCTGCAGGCGCAGATCCTCCAGGCGGCGGAAGACATCAATGATTTCGATCTGCTGGGGCGCCTGATGATGCGCACCAGCGCGCGCAATCAGTTGCATGGCCGCGTGGCGGGTATCGACGCCCGGGGCGGCAGCGACCTGATCACCCTGGACCTGGGCGCTGGCCTGCACCTGCGCGCACAGATCACCCACGAAAGCACCCTGGCGCTGGAACTGCAGCCGGGGCGTGCCGTGGTCGCACTGATCAAGGCCGGGTGGCTGGACCTGCACCCGGGCGACGTCACTCCGGCGCCCGGTATCAACGCGCTGGTGGGCCAGGTCGACCAAGTGTTGCAGGCCGCCGACGGCAGCGGCGAAGTGCGCATCGCCCTGGGTAACGGCCAGACGTTATGCGCGCAATCGCCTGGCGCCGGCTATGCCGCCGGGCAGCAGGTCTGCGTGCACTTCTCACCGACCCTGGTACTGTTGGGCACGACGCTCTGATCGCTTGCACCCGGACTGCAACATTTTGGTCATATTCGCTCACTAAGGTACCCCAAGACCTGAAGGGGACGCCGTGATGACTCTACTCGAAGAAAACCAGCCCACCGACCTCGAACGCCTGACCGGCATGAGCCGTCGTCGCTTCATTGGCGCAGGCGCCTTGTGCGGCGCAGCGCTGTTCATGGGCGGCAGCCTGCTGAGCCGCAGCGCCCTGGCCGCCAGTGTCAGCGCCGCCACCCACCCGCTGCTGGGCTTCGACAGCATTGCGACGTCCACTGCAGACACCCTGGTATTGCCGCCCGGCTATCGCTCATCGGTGCTGATCAGTTGGGGCCAACCCCTGCACTCGGGCAGCCCGGCCTTCGATGCCAGCGGCAACGGCTCGGCGCAGGCGCAGGAGCAACAGTTCGGCGACAACAACGATGGCATGTGCCTGTTCGACTACCCGGGCGACAGCGACCGTGCCTTGTTGGCCATCAACAACGAATACACCAACTACCGCTACCTCTACGCCCACGGTGGCGCGCCGCGCTCAGCCGAGGAAGTGCGCAAGGCGCAGGCGGCCGAAGGCCTGTCGGTGATCGAGATCCGGCGCCAGGGCGGGCAATGGCAGTTTGTTCAGGGTTCGCGGTACAACCGTCGGGTGCATGGCAACACACCGATTCGCGTCAGCGGCCCGGCCGCCGGCCACGCCCTGTTGCAGACCGCGGCCGACCCCAAGGGCCTGGAAGTACTGGGCACCTTCCAGAATTGCTCCAGCGGCCAGACCCCATGGGGCACGTACCTGACCTGCGAGGAAAACTTCACCGATTGCTTCGGCAGCACCGACCCCGCCCTGGCGTTCGACCCGGCGCAAAAGCGCTACGGTGTGGTCGCCGCCAGCAAAGAGATCGACTGGCACCTGCACGACCCGCGCTTCGACATGGCGAAAAACCCGAACGAGCTGAATCGGCACGGCTGGGTGGTGGAAGTGGACCCCTTCGACCCACAGTCAAAGCCTGTCAAACGTACCGCGCTGGGCCGCTTCAAGCATGAAAACGCCGCCATCACGCAGACCGCCGACGGTCGCGCGGTGGTCTACATGGGCGACGATGAGCGCGGCGAGTTCATTTACAAGTTCATCAGCCGCGACCGTATCGACAGCACGAACCCCAAGGCCAACCGCGACCTGCTCGACCACGGCACCCTGTACGTCGCCCGCTTCGACGGCGGTGACGGGAATGCCGACAAGCCGCGCGGCCAGGGCCAGTGGCTGGAGTTGAGCCATGGCCGGCCGGGGCTGGATGCCAGCCATGGCTTCGCCAGCCAGGCCGAGGTGCTGATTCACGCCCGCCTGGCCGCCAGCGCGGTGCAGGCGACGCGCATGGACCGCCCGGAATGGATCGTGGTCAGCCCCAAGGATGGTCAGGTCTACTGCACGCTGACCAACAACAGCAAGCGCGGCGACGACGGCCAACCCGTGGGTGGCCCCAATCCGCGGGCGAAAAATATCTACGGGCAGATCCTGCGCTGGCGCGAAACGGCCGATGACCACGCGGCCATGAGCTTCGAGTGGGACCTGTTCGTGGTGGCGGGCAACCCGACCGTGCATGCGGGCACGCCCAGGGCCGGCTCTTCGAATATCACGGCGGCGAACATGTTCAACAGCCCCGACGGCCTGGCCTTCGACAAGGCCGGCCGGCTGTGGGTGCAGACCGACGGCGATTCCAGCAATGCCGGCGACTTTGCCGGCATGGGCAACAACCAGATGCTGTGCGCCGACCCCGCTAGCGGCGAGCTGCGCCGCTTCCTGGTGGGCCCGGTCGGTTGCGAGGTCACCGGGGTCAGCTTCAGCCACGACCAGCGCACCCTGTTCATCGGTATTCAGCACCCCGGGGAAAATGGCGGCTCCACCTTCCCCGAGCACTTGCCCAACGGCAAGCCGCGCTCTTCGGTGATCGCCATCCACCGCGAGGACGGCGGCATCATCGGCGCGGCGTAGGCCACACAGCCTGCGCTCGGCCCGCGTCTGCGCTACCATGCTCGGACGCGGCAACCTGTCGCGCGCAGGAGTGCACATGTCCCACCCTTTTGTAACACTGACACCTGACCTGGTGCTGGACGCTGTCGAAAGCATCGGTTTTCTCAGCGACGCCCGGGTCATGGCCCTCAACAGCTACGAGAACCGGGTGTACCAGGTCGGCATCGAGGACGGCGAGCCACTGATCGCCAAGTTCTACCGCCCCGACCGCTGGACCAACGCGGCGATTCTCGAAGAACACGCCTTCACCGCCGAGCTGGCCGACTGTGAGGTGCCGGTGGTGGCGCCACTGATCCACAACGGCGAAACCCTGTTCGAGCATGCCGGTTTCCGCTTCACGCTGTTTCCCCGCCGTGGCGGTCGCGCGCCGGAACCGGGCAACCTCGACCAGCTGTATCGCCTGGGCCAACTGCTGGGCCGGCTGCACGCCGTGGGCGCCACGCGGCCGTTCGAACACCGCGAGGCCCTGGCGGTGAAGAATTTTGGCCACGACTCGCTGGAGACCTTGCTGCAAGGCAACTTCGTGCCACGCAGCCTGCTGCCGGCCTATGAGTCGGTGGCCCGCGACCTGCTCAAGCGCGTCGAGCAGGTGTACCGCGACACCCCGGTACAGAACATCCGCATGCACGGTGACTGCCACCCCGGCAACATGATGTGCCGCGACGAGATGTTCCATATCGTCGACCTCGATGACTGCCGCATGGGCCCGGCTGTCCAGGACATCTGGATGATGCTGGCCGGCGACCGCCAGGAATGCCTCGGGCAGCTCTCGGAACTGATGGACGGCTACAACGAATTCCATGACTTCAACCCGCGCGAGCTGGCGCTGATCGAGCCGCTGCGCGCCTTGCGCCTGATGCACTACAGCGCCTGGCTGGCACGGCGCTGGGATGATCCGGCATTTCCACGCAGCTTCCCCTGGTTCGGCACCGAGCGCTATTGGGGCGACCAGGTGCTGGCCCTGCGCGAGCAGCTCGCCGCACTCAACGAAGAACCGCTGAAACTGTTCTGACCCACTTCCACCCTTCCACGAGCCAGGAGCTCACATGTCCACTGCAGACCCTCGCAAGGGTTACATCCTGGGGCTTAGCGCCTTTGTCATCTGGGGTTTCATCCCGCTGTACTTCATCACCATCGGCGCCGTTCCAGCGATGGAAATCATTGCCCATCGGATTCTCTGGTCGGCCTTGATCGGCTCGGCGTTGCTGCTGGTGTGGAAGCACCCCGGATGGCTGCGCGAGCTGCTCGACAACCCTTCGCGCCTGGGCATCCTGGTGTGCAGCGGCTGCCTGATCGCGGCCAACTGGCTGGTGTATGTGTGGGCGGTGAATAACGGGCGCATCCTCGAAGCGAGCCTGGGTTACTACATCAACCCGCTGCTCAATGTGTTGCTGGCCCTGGTCATTCTGCGTGAGCGCCTGACCGCGTTGCAGTGGGTGGCCGTGGCGCTGGCGGTGATCGGCGTGGCCCAGCAGTTGTGGCAGGTCGGCAGCCTGCCCTGGGTGGCCCTGGCCCTGGCAGGCACCTTCGGCCTCTACGGGCTGATCCGCAAACGCGCGCCCGTCGCCGCCTTGCCTGGGCTGGTCGTGGAGACCTGGCTATTGGTGCCCATCGCCGTCGGCTGGTTGCTGCTGCATGGTGACGCCGTCAGCCTGCAAGCGTCGTTTTGGGACAGCTCCATGGCCCTCTGGCTGATGGCAGCCGGGCCGATCACGCTGGTGCCGTTGATCTGCTTCAACGCGGCGGCGCGGCACTTGCCCTACACCACGCTGGGGTTCTTGCAGTACATCGGCCCGACGATCGTGCTGCTAATCGGCGTGTTCGTGTACGACGAGCACCTGGCACCCGCGACGTTCACGGCCTTCCTGTTCATCTGGGCAGGGCTGGCGGTTTACAGTGTGGATATCGTGCTGAAAGCCCGTCGCCGTACTTGATCAAATATCGAGCAAACAGCTGTAACCCTTGGCTGACAAGGGCTGCAGCGCGTTCTCCAGAGGTTATCCACAAGCAGGTCCACGCCGTTTGTGCACAAGCCTGATGGGCTGCCTATTTTTTGATCAGTTGCACCGAGGCCACGGCCAGCCTGGCCTGGAGCGGGCTTCCCCCAGGTTATCCACAGGCAGGCGCAGGGTTTCGTGGGATAACCTTCAGGCCTCGGTGCGCAGCACCAGCTCCACCATCAGTTCGTCGGCGAGGGTTTCCAGGCTGTCCTGCAAGTCTTCGAGCGATAGCGTCAGCGGCACGGCCAACAGCGCCTCGGCATGGAACAACTGTTCGCTGCTCATAGGCGCTGGGCGCACGTCGGTGATCAGCCGTTCGAGGTTGACGTCCTGCTCGGCCAGCACGCGGGTGATGTCACGAACGATGCCAGGACGATCATTGCCCAGCAGTTCCATGGCGATGGGTTTCCAGGTGTCGTTCGGCGCCACTCCGCCCTCGGCCACCAGGACCCGGATCTCCTGATGCTGCAAACCGTGCAGCGCGTCGATCAACGCGGCATGACGTTCGGCCGGCACCTCCACACGCAGGATGCCAGCAAATTGCCCGGCCATGCGCGACATGCGGCTTTCCAGCCAGTTACCGTCGTGCTCGGCGATACAGTGCGCGATGCGTTCGATCTGCCCGGGTTTGTCCGGAGCAATCACTGTCAGTACGAGATGGTCCAAGGCGCTGCCCTCCTGATGAAGCCAGGAGTATAGGCAAGCCTGGCCGTTTTAGCGGCGTACGGGTGCATCCGTCGGGTGCCGTCGCCATGTCCACCGGCGCCATAGCATGACCACGACCGCCATTCGAGTCGCATAACGACGTTTTGCAAGCTGATTGTCCAGCACCGAACTGTTCATGTAGTATTCGCCAGCGCGCACTACATCTCCTCAAGACCGACACGAAACAGCCGAGCACAGTGAGGCAAACAATGACCGAACACGTTCAAGTGGGTGGCCTCAAGGTCGCCAAAGTCCTGTTCGACTTCGTCCACGACGAAGCGCTGCCAGGCACCGGCCTCGATGCCACGCTGTTCTGGAACGGAGCGCAACAGATCATCGACGATCTCGCGCCGCTCAACGAAGCCTTGCTCGCCAAGCGCGACGACCTGCAGGCCAGGATCGACGGCTGGCACCGGCAACACCATGGCCGGCCTCACGACCCTGCCGCCTACAAGGCGTTTCTCGAGGACATCGGCTACCTGCTGCCGGAGGTCGAGGACTTCTGCATTTCCACCCAGCACGTGGACGACGAGATCGCCCGCATGGCCGGCCCGCAACTGGTCGTCCCGGTGATGAATGCGCGTTTCGCGCTCAATGCCGCCAACGCGCGCTGGGGGTCGCTGTATGACGCCTTGTACGGCACCGATGCGCTCGGTGTGGCCGACGCGTCACCCGGCGAGGGCTACGATCAGGCCCGGGGCGCCCGGGTCATTGCCTTTGCCCGAGCCTTCCTCGACCGAGTGGCACCGCTGGTGTCGAGCTCCCATGCCGACGCCGAGGGCTACCGCATCGCGCAGGGCAAACTGGTGGCCAGCCTGGCGGGGGGCACAACCGATGCACTGCGCGATGCTGCCCAACTGGTCGGTTATCAGGGCACTGCCGAAGCCCCCAGCGCGCTGTTGTTGACCCATCACGGACTGCACATCGACGTTCAGATCGACCGCGACAGCGCCATTGGCCGCACCGACGCCGCCGGCATCAAAGACGTACTGATGGAGGCGGCGCTGACCACCATCATGGACTGCGAAGACTCGGTCGCTGCCGTGGATGCCGATGACAAGGTGCTGATCTACCGCAACTGGCTGGGCCTGATGAAGGGCGACCTGGCCGAAGCGGTGACCAAGGGCGGCGAGCGCTTCACCCGCACCCTGAACCCGGACCGTCACTACTTCACCCCCGACGGCGGTGAGCGCACCCTGCCCGGCCGTTCGCTGCTGTTCGTGCGCAACGTCGGCCACCTGATGACGATCGATGCGGTTCTCGACGCAAGGGGCCGGGAAGTGCCGGAGGGCATCCTGGACGGTCTGCTGACCAGCCTGGCGGCGCTGCACAACCTCAACGGCAACGCCACGCGGGTCAACAGCCGCACCGGCTCGGTGTACATCGTCAAGCCGAAGATGCACGGCCCGGAAGAAGTCGCCTTTACCGCCCAACTGTTCGGGCGTATCGAGGACCTCCTGGGCCTGGCGCGCAACACGCTCAAAGTCGGCATCATGGACGAGGAGCGACGCACCACGGTCAACCTCAAGGCGTGCATCCAGGCTGCCAGCGAGCGCGTGGTGTTCATCAACACCGGCTTCCTGGACCGCACCGGTGATGAAATCCATACCTCGATGGAAGCCGGGCCCGTGGTGCGCAAGGCAGCCATGAAAAGCGAGACGTGGATTGCCGCCTACGAAAACTGGAACGTCGACATCGGCCTGGCGTGCGGGCTGCCGGGCCGGGCCCAGATCGGCAAGGGCATGTGGGCGATGCCCGACCTGATGGCAGCCATGCTCGAACAGAAAGTGGCCCATCCACTGGCCGGCGCCAACACCGCCTGGGTGCCCTCGCCCACCGCTGCCGTGCTGCATGCGCTGCATTATCACCAGGTCGACGTGTTCAGCCGGCAACGCGAAGTGGCCCGGCGCCAGCGTGCGGCACTGGATGACATCCTGACCCCGCCAGTGGCGCGCGACCCGCATTGGTCGGCGCAGGAGATCCAGCACGAACTGGACAACAACGCCCAGGGCATCCTGGGCTACGTGGTGCGGTGGATCGACCAGGGCGTAGGTTGCTCGAAGGTGCCCGACATCAACGACGTCGGCCTGATGGAAGACCGCGCCACGCTGCGCATTTCCAGCCAACTGCTGGCCAACTGGCTGCGTCACGGCATTGCCAGCCAGGACCAAGTGGTGCAAAGCCTCCAGCGCATGGCCGCGGTGGTCGACCAGCAGAATGCCAATGATCCGCTGTATCGACCGCTGGCTCCGGACTTCGACAACAACATTGCCTTCCAGGCGGCGCTGGAGCTGGTGGTGGGCGGTGCACAGCAGCCCAATGGCTACACCGAGCCGGTCCTGCACCGCCGGCGTCGCCAGTTCAAGGCGCTCAACGGCCAGTGAGACCAGGCCATCGCACGGTGCAATGCCCAGCGGTGGCCCGCGCCCCTGGGCTCAGGCCAGGCCCAACTCGTGCTTGACCAGCGCAATCAGCCGCTCGCAATCGATGGGCTTGAGCAGAAAATCCACCACGCTCAAGTGCATCGCGGCAATGGCGTCCCTGACCCCGGCGTCACCGGAAATGATGATGATCGGCAAGGCGGCGCGCTCCGACGAACGCACCTCGCGGATCAGGTCCAGCCCGGACTCGGGCATCATGCGCAGGTCGGTGATCAGGACGCCGATGGATTTCTTTTCGCGCAACAGGCGCATGGCGTCCATGGCGCTGCCGGCGGTGGTGCAGTTGATGCCGCTGAGGATCAGGATATCGGCGAGCAGCTCGCGGGCGTCCACATCGTCATCCACGATCAGGGCCCGCTGCGGCGGCAGCTCGGGGTCGTTCATCAGCTCGCTGAGGGCGGCGCGTTCGTCGTCATTGAGAATGTCATGATCGGTCATGCTGGTTGTTCCATAACCTGCTGGGTGCCCGTTCTGGCACTGAGAGTCTGCATGATGCGCAGTAAAGCGGCGCAAGCAAAGTTTTTTTAGACTTACGTCCAATGGGCACCCCGTGCAATGCGGCCGACCATGACGAACGATAAAAACAAGTGCGGTAGTGGTCATGAACAAAGCCGACGCCTTTGCCCAGGCCGGAAAAACGGCGGTGATGCAGAATATTCACGGCACCCTGCAGTTCCTGCAACGTTTCCCGCCCTTCAATCAGATGGAAAATGCCCACCTGGCCTATCTGGTCGAGCAGTGCCTGCTGCGCTTCTATGCCGCGCAGGACAGCATCATCAAACCGGCCGACGGGCCGGTCGACTACTTCTACATCGTCAAGCAGGGCCGCGTGGTTGGCGAGCGTCCTCATTCGGCCCGGCGCGGTACCGAAACCACCTTCGAGATCACCACCGGCGAGTGCTTCCCGCTGGCGGCGCTGTTGGGCGAGCGTGCGACCCGCACCGAACACCTGGCGGCCGAGGACACCTTCTGCCTGCAGTTGAACAAGCTGGCGTTCATCAAGCTGTTCGCGCTGTCAGCCCCCTTTCGCGACTTCGCCCTGCGCGGTGTCAGCAGCCTGCTCGACCAGGTCAACCTGCAAGTGCAACGGCGCGCCGCCGAGACCCTCGGCACGCAATACTCGCTGAACAGCCGACTGGGCGACCTGGCCATGCGTCACCCTGTGACCTGCACCGCGCAAACGCCCCTGCGTGAAGCGGTGCGGCTGATGCACGAGCAGCAGGTGGGCAGCATCGTGGTGGTCGACGAACACAAGGCGCCGCAGGGCATTTTCACTCTGCGCGATCTGCGTCAGGTGGTGGCCGACGGCAGCGGCGACTTCGCCGAGCCCATCGTGCTGCACATGACCCAGGCGCCGTTCCACCTGAGCCCGGAGGCCAGTGCCTTCGACGCCGCCATTGCAATGACGGAGCGGCACATTGCCCACGTCTGCCTGGTCAAGGACGGTCGCCTGTGCGGAGTGGTGTCCGAGCGCGACCTGTTCTCGCTGCAGCGGGTCGACCTGGTGCACCTGGCCAGGACCATTCGCAATGCCGCGCGGGTCGAGCAACTGGTGTCGTTGCGCGGGGAAATCAGCCAGTTGGTCGAGCGCATGCTGGCCCACGGCGCCTCCTCGACCCAGATCACCCACATCATCACCCTGCTCAACGACCACACGGTGTGCCGCGTCATCGAGCTGGCGCTGGAAGAAAAAGGCGATCCCGGCGTACCGTTCACCTGGCTGTGCTTCGGCAGCGAGGGCCGGCGCGAACAGACGCTGTACACCGATCAGGACAACGGCCTGCTGTTCGAAGCCAATGACGACGAACAGGCCGAGCGTATTCGCAGCCAGCTGCTGCCGCTGGCGCAGCACATCAACCAGGCGCTGGCGCAGTGCGGCTTCAGCCTGTGCAAGGGCAACATCATGGCCAGCAACCCGCAACTGTGCCTGTCGCGGGCCGAATGGGGGCGGCGCTTCGCCGCGTTCATCCGCGAGGCCACGCCGGAAAACCTGCTCAACTCGAGCATCTTTTTCGACCTGCGGGTGGTCTGGGGTGACGAGTCGGCCTGTGCCCACCTGCGCCAGCAACTCCTGGCCCAGGTGGCCGACAATCAACTGTTCCAGCGCATGCTCGCGGAAAACGCCCTGCGCCAGCGGCCACCGGTGGGGCGCTTCCGTGATTTCGTGCTGACCCGCGCCGGCACCGACAAAGCCGCTACCCTCGACCTCAAGGTGCAGGGCCTGACACCCTTCGTCGATGGTGCACGGCTATTGGCCCTGGCCAATGGCATCGACACCAGCAATACCCTGGAGCGCTTGCGTCAACTGGTCGCCAGCGAGGTCATCGACCCCCTCGATGGTGCCGCCTATGAAGAGGCGTACCACTTCATCCAGCAGACGCGCATGCAGCAGCATCAGTTGCAGAGCCGGGAAAACCGGCCCTACTCCAACCGGGTCGACCCGGACAGCCTCAACCACCTGGACCGGCGCATTCTGCGTGAATCGTTGCGCCAGGCGCAGCGCCTGCAAAGCAGCCTGGCGCTGCGGTATCAGCTATGAACCTGTTCGGCTGGCTACGCCCGCAACAGCCGACCCTGTCGGCCGACCAGCAACGCCGCCTCGCGGCCCTGGCCACACCGCCAAGCCTGGGTGAGCACAGCCTGCGCGATCAGCGCTGGGTGGTGCTGGACCTGGAAACCAGCGGGCTGAACCTGAACCGCGACCTGGTGCTGTCCATTGGCGCCGTGGTGATCGAAGACGGCGCCATCGACTTCTCCCAGCAATTCGAATGCACCCTGCAACGTCCGGAGCAAAAACCGAGCCCCGCCGTGCTCATTCATGGGCTGGGGCCCGATGCCATTGCCGCCGGCCGGGCCCCGGCCGAAGCGCTGCTGGACTTGATGGCCTTCGTCGGTGACAGCCCGATGCTGGCGTTCCACGCGCCCTTCGACGAACGCATGCTGGGTCGAGCCTTGAAAGAGAGTCTGGGCTATCGGCTGCAACATCCTTTTTTCGATGTCGCCGAGTTGGCACCGCTGCTGTGCCCGGACGTGACCCTGCGCCAGGCCGGGCTGGACGACTGGGTCGGGCATTTCGGCCTGCAGGTCGAGGAGCGTCACAATGCCAGTGCCGATGCGCTGGTGACCGCGGAGCTGGCGTTGATTCTGTTCAGCAAGGCCCGCCGCCAGCAGCTCGACAGCCCGGCCGCCCTGGAGCAGAAATGCCTGCAGTGGCGGCGCAAGCAGCAGGCACCTTCGCTGTAGCGCGGCTCAGCAGTCCGGCTTGTCAGCGGTGTAGCGCTGCGCCGGGTTGACCGCCGCATCGAACTCGCGCAAAGCCTTGGCACCGATCAACAGCGGGTAATTGAAGTTGCTGCGGTCCACCAGGTTGACCTCCACCGTCCGCTTGACCTTGCCCAGGCACAGTTCCAGGTCGACCACTGGCCGGCGCGCCACTTCGACGCCGTCATCGTCTTCCTCGTCGGCCCGGCTCTTGATCTTGCTGACGCGCGCCACCTTGTGCTCGTAGACCTTGTCGCCGGCCCCCGGGCTTGCAAGGCGAAAACGTACCCATTTGTCACCGTCACGGGTGAAGGGCTCGATGTCCTTGGCCGACAACGACGCCGTCAAGGCACCGGTGTCCATCTTGGCCTTGAAGGTTTCTCCCAGCTCGGGGAGCTTGATGTACTCGTAACGGCCATACAGGGTCGGCTCGGCGGCCATGGCAGGCAGCGCCAGGCAACACAACAGAGCGATTGCGGATTTCAAGGTGTGAGGCTCCTGAACAACATGAAAGTGGGGGGCAACGGCCGGGGTGAACCTGCGCCGGGGCGGCCGCTGCATGCAAAATACTGTGACAACCATACCGCGACAAAAGTGAAACAAATGTTGCCAAAGCCGGTGCGAACATTTGGCGGCAGGTCGATGGCTGCTTATCATTGTCGGCCCGAAAAATACTCGAGTCACGTCATGTTTCGCCTGCTGACCGGATGCGTCACCGCCCTGTTGCTGTTACTCAATACGCTGCTGTTCATCGGGCCGTTGCTGGTGTTCGCCCTGATCAAGCTGGTGGTCCAAGGGGCGGCCAGGGACCTGGCGTCCAAGGCCGTGATGGCTTGCGCCGAAACCTGGGCCCAGGTGGACAAGCTGATTTTTGCCCTGTGCACACCCACCCAATGGGACATACGCGGAGCGCAAGACCTCGACCGGCAGACGTCCTACCTGGTGATCAGCAATCACCAGTCCTGGGTGGACATCCCGGCCTTGATTCAAGCCATGAACGGACGCGCGCCGTTCTTCAAGTTTTTCCTCAAGAAAGAACTGATCTGGGTGCCGTTCCTGGGTCTGGCCTGGTGGGCGCTGGACTACCCGTTCATGAAGCGCTACAGCAAGGCGTTCCTGGACAAGCATCCACACCTGCGCGGCGAAGACCTGAAGATCACCCGCGCCGCGTGCGAGAAATACAAGCGCATCCCCGTGACCATCGTCAATTACCTGGAAGGCACACGTTTCACCGTGATCAAGCGGGCCCAACAGGCCTCGCCCTTTCGCCACCTGCTCAAACCCAAGGCCGGCGGTGTGGCGTTCGTGCTGGCGGCGATGGGCAACCAGCTCGATCGCGTGCTGGACGTGACCGTGGTCTACCCCAAAGGCAGGATTCCGGGCTTCTGGAACCTGCTGTGCGGCGATGTCGACAACGTGATCGTCGACATCCAGTCACGGCCGCTGGAACGCCACCTGATCAATGGTGACTACGAGAACGACCCGTCGTTTCGCCAGGCAGTACAGGGCTGGGTCAACCAGCTGTGGACCGAAAAGGACCTGCGCATCACCGCCCTGCGCGAGGAAATCGACCGCTGATCAGCGCGTGCCGGTGCCCCACAGGCTGCCCAGGCTTTGCAGCAATGAACCGCCCACGCCCTGCTGGCCGAAGTACTGCAGGATCAGCGGCGCGAATTGGCCAATCATACCGCTGTCCATGCCCAGCGCGCTGAACGCCTTGTTCATGTCGCCGACATTCTGCACGTTGCCCAACGCGCTGCTCAGAGCGGTCTGGTCGCCCTTGCCCGCGCCCTTGCCGAGCAGGCCCTCCAGGCCGTTGAGTGCGCCCAGCGCGTTGCTGCCCGAGAGCATGTCGATACCGGGAACCGCCTGGCTCAATTGCGCATAGTCGGTGCTGCTCAAGCGGTTCTTGGCCAGCCCCAGCATGGCGCCCGTACCACCCACGGCCTGCTGCGGCGTGATGTTGAGCTGCGAGCCCAGGGTATTGAGCAGGCCGGCGGCCTCGGGCGCTGCCGTTACCGTGCCGTTCTGATTACCGTTCTGCAAGGTGGCGGCAGCGTTCACCGCATCGTTGAGATTGAACGCAGACACCGGGCCGGCGGCCATTGCCAAAAGAGAGGCCAACGCCAGCGTGCGGGAAATTTTCATGTGCAACCACTCCAGTCCATAGTCGAACCGACGTTCGACGCGATTGCCGGAAGTATGTTCCCCCGGGCGCTGAGGTTTCATCTGATAATCGCCCGCGCTGCACGGGCATAAAAAAACCGCTGCACACCGGTGAAGGTGTGCAGCGGCTTCGACGAGCGTACTGCTTAGCGCCGGTCAGGCAACGCGTAGGCGATCACATAGTCGCCGCGGTCATTGGACTGGCGCGCGCCGCCTGCGGTGATGACCACGTACTGTTTGCCGGTCTTCGGCGACACGAAGGTCATCGGGCCACCCTGGCTGCCGACGGGCAGACGGGCTTTCCAGACTTCGGCGCCATTGGCGCTGTTGAACGCGCGCAGGTAGTAGTCCTGGGTACCGGCGATGAAGATCAGGCCACCCTGGGTCGACAGCGTACCCCCCAGGGTCGGCATGCCAATGGGCATCGGCATGTGCATTTTCACACCCAGCGGGCCGGTGTCCTCGACGGTGCCGACCGGTACTTGCCAGGCGATCTGTTGCGTTTTCATGTCGATGGCGGTCAGGGTGCCGTAAGGCGGCGCCTGGCAGGGAATGCCGGCCACCGACAGGAAGCGGTTCTTGTTCACGGCATAAGGCGTGCCCTTGAGCGGCACCGCGCCCATGCCGGTGTTCAATGCTTCGCCACCCGAAGAGGCCTTGGCGTCCTTCTCCTGCGGCACCATCTGGATCCACAGGCCCAGGCGCATGTCGTTGACGAAGATGAAGCCATGCACCGGGTCGGTCGACAGGCTGCCCCAGTTCATGCCACCCAGCGAGCCCGGGAAGCTCAGCGACACATCAGTGCCCGGCGCGGTGTACAAACCTTCGTAACGCATTTTCTTGAACGAAATCCGGCACAGCATCTGGTCGAACGGAGTGGCACCCCACATGTCCGACTCGCTCAGGGTCTGCGCACCGATCTGCGGCATGCCCACAGAGCGGGGCTGGGTTGCCGAATAAGGTTCGTTGGGAATGTTCGACGGTTTCACCGCCACGTCTTCGACCTTGGTCAACGGTTGCCCAGTGGCACGGTCGAGCACGAAGATCTGCCCGGCCTTGGTACCGATCACCACCGCAGGCACGGTACTGCCATCGGCCTGGGTGAAGTCGATCAGGCTTGGCTGCATCGGCAGGTCGAAGTCCCAGAGGTCGTTGTGAACGGTCTGGTAGACCCATTTTTCTTCGCCGGTGGTGGCGTTCAGGGCCAGGATCGAGGCACCGTACTTGTGGTTCAACGCGGTACGCTCGACACCGTAGATGTCGGTGGACGGGCTGCCCATGGGCAAGAACACGGTGTTCATCAGCGGGTCGTAGGACATCGGCGCCCAGCTGTTCGGTGTGCTGCGCACGTAGGTGCTGTCGCCGGTCGGGGCCTGCTTGTCCTCGGGGTTGCCCGGGTCGAACGCCCAGCGCATGGCCCCCGTGATCACGTCAAAACCGCGGATCACACCACCGGGCATGTCGGCCTGTACGTTATCGGCCACACGACCGCCGACCACCACGGTGGTGCCGGCCATCAACGGTGCCGAAGACAGCTGATAATAGGCGTCCGGCACTTTGCCCAGGCCGGCCTTGAGGTCCACCTGGCCATGGGTGCCAAAGCCCTGGCAGAACTCGCCCGTGTCGGCATCGACCGCGATCAGGCGGGCATCGATGGTGTTGGTGAGCAGGCGACGGGCGCAGTTGCTGCCCGGGGCCACGGCCACCGGCAGCGCGGCCGTGCTGCCGTCTGCAGGCGCTGCCGGGGCGGCGGCACTGGCGTCGAAATAGGCCAGGCCACGGCAACGCTGCCATACGGCCGCCTGCGCATTGATGTCGTTCTTCCACAGCTGTTTGCCGGTGTCGGCATCCAGCGCGATCAGGTTGTTGTGCGGGGTGCAGATGAACACCTTGTCGCCCACTTGCAGGGGCGTCAGCTGGTCTTCGGCGCCATTACCGTTGCTGACCGCGATATCACCGGTGTGATAAGTCCAGGCGGGCACCAGTTGGCTGACGTTATCGCGGTTGATCTGGTCCAGTGCCGCGAAGCGACTGCCGCCTTCATCATTGCCGTAGTGCTGCCAGTTCTTCTGCGCCTTGGCCGGGTCGACCTGGGTCAGGCCAGGCCCGTCACCGGTGGGCGCCACCGATGGATGCGGCACGAACATGCCCGCCCCACCTGCCACCACGCCGATGGCCAGCAACGCACCCAGCACATAGCCACCGCGACCTGGGGCGCGACCGTTGGCCTTGCGCAAGGTCGGATAGGCCAGCGCCACGACCAGGCTGAGTATCGCCAGCGCGAACAGGCGTGACACTTGCGGCCAGAAATTCAGGCCGGCGTCGGCCAGGGCCCAGATCAGCGTGGCGACCATGACGGCAGCGAACAACCACGCGCCTGCCAGGCGCCGCTTGGCGAACAGGACCGCCGAAACGATCAGGCCCAGGCCGGCGAGCAGGAAATACCAACTGCCGCCCAGAGTCACAAGGTAACCACCGAGCCCGGTGAAGGGCAGTCCAAATACCAGCATACCGAAGGCAGCCAGCCATAGAGGCCAGCGCGGGGCTGACGCTGAAGGGTGAGGCGTAGTCATGTTGCAGGATCCTACTGACGCGTGAACGTGGGCGAGAGTCAGGGAGTGTACGGAGGGGAGGACACGATGTCCGGCGTACGCCTGACGAGAATTAAACAGTTAGTTAGTTTTGCAACGATAGCAAAAAACCCTGTTCACGTGCGACAAATTGTCGTGGCGGATAGGCGAAACACTGTTGCTCGCCTGGTAATGATCACTGCCAAGGCGGGCAGAAAAAAGGCGTACCGCCTGGCGGTACGCCTTGGGTGAAACCCTGTCGAGCGAGTCGATCAGGCCGCGCTGAACAGCTTGTGCGGGTCGATGACGAATTTCTTCGGCACGCCGGCATCGAACTCGCCATAGCCATCCGGTGCCTGATCCAGGCTGATCACCTGCACCCCCACCACTTCGGCAATGTTGATGCGATCCCACATGATCGCCTGCATCAGTTGGCGATTGTATTTCATCACCGGCGTCTGCCCGGTGTGGAAGCTATGGGACTTGGCCCAACCGAGGCCGAAGCGGATGCTCAGGCTGCCCAGCTTGGCTGCTGCGTCCACGGCGCCCGGGTCTTCGGTCACGTACAGGCCTGGAATACCGATCTTGCCGGCCACCCGTACCACGCCCATCAGCGAGTTGAGCACCGTGGCCGGTGCTTCCGCCTTGGCGCCGGAATGGCCGTGGCCACGCGCTTCGAAGCCCACGGCATCGACCGCGCAGTCGACTTCCGGCTCGCCCAGCAGGGCCGCGATCTGTTCGTGCAACGGCGTGTCGGTGGACAGGTCGGCGATTTCGAAGCCCTGGGCCTTGGCATGGGCCAGGCGCACCGGGTTCACATCACCGACGATGACTACTGCCGCGCCCAACAGGCGCGCCGACGCAGCGGCTGCCAGACCGACCGGACCGGCACCGGCCACGTACACGCTGCTGCCCGGCCCGACGCCGGCGGTGACTGCACCGTGATAACCGGTGGGCAGAATGTCCGACAGGCAGGTCAGGTCACGGATTTTTTCCATGGCCCGATCACGGTCCGGCAGCTTGAGCAGGTTGAAGTCGGCATACGGCACCAGCACGTACTCGGCCTGGCCGCCGACCCAGTCGCCCATGTCCACGTAGCCATAGGCACCGCCGGGACGAGCCGGGTTGACGGTCAGGCACACCCCGGTGTGCTGTTCCTTGCAGGAACGGCAGCGCCCGCAAGCCACGTTGAACGGTACCGAGACCAGGTCGCCGACCTTGAGATGCTCCACGTCGCGCCCGGCCTCGATCACCTCGCCGGTGATTTCGTGGCCCAGCACCAGGCCGACCTGCGCGGTGGTACGGCCGCGCACCATGTGCTGGTCGGAGCCACAGATGTTGGTCGACACCACACGCAGAATGACCCCATGCTCGATGCGCTTGCCGCGCGGGTCCTGCATCTTCGGAAAATCTATGGATTGCACCTCGACCTTGCCAGCGCCCAGGTAGACGACTCCACGATTGCCAGACATAGCATTCACCTCTTCATATTGTTGTAAGGACGGCTGCCTGTTGGAAGCTCACGGCAGCCTGTTCAGCGGGAGCCTGGCGTGTCAGCGACCGCATGCGTGGCAGGCCCTGACGGGTGTAGTCGAATGTGTGGGTCAAGATCGCAACCCTGCGCGGGCACACCCGGCTCCCACCGGGTTCGAGCACTTGCTTTACAGCACGACGGTTCGATTGGCGTTGAGGAACACCCGCCGCTCGAGGTGGTAACCGATGGCACGCGCCAGGGTCAGGCACTCGATGTCGCGGCCCTTGGCGATGAGTTCTTCAGGGTAGTGGCTGTGGTCGACTACTTCCACGCCCTGGGCGATGATCGGGCCCTCGTCCAGGTCATTGTTGATGTAGTGCGCCGTGGCGCCGACCATCTTGACGCCCTTGTTGTAGGCCTGGTGGTACGGCTTGGCGCCCTTGAAGCCGGGAAGCAGCGAATGGTGGATGTTGATCGCCATGCCATCCAGGCGACGGCACAGCTCCGGCGACAGCACCTGCATGTAGCGGGCGAGAATCACCAGCTCGGCACCGGTGCTGTCGATCACTTCCAGCACCTTGCGCTCCTGCGCCGGCTTATCGTTGGGGTCCAGGGCGAAATGGTAGTAGGGAATATCGTGCCAGCGCGCCAACGACTCCAGGTCGGGGTGGTTGGAGATCACCGCCACCACGTCCATCGCCAGTTGGCCGATGCGCTGGCGGTACAGCAAGTCGTTCAGGCAGTGGTCGGCCTTGGACACCATGATCACGACTTTGGGCCGGTACTGCGGCGCCGTCAGTTCGAAGACCATGCCAAAGGCCGCGCCACGCTCGGCCAACCCCTCGCGAAAGGCGCGTTCATCGAAGCCGTCCGGCTGGCGGAACTCTACCCGGATGAAGAATCGCGAAGACAACCGATCGTCGAACGAGTGGTGCTCGGTGACGTAGCAACCCTGCTCGAACAGAAAGCGCGTCACCGCGTCCACGGTGCCCAGCACGCTGGGGCAATCGGCGGTCAGGATCCAGGTGTCCGGGGCCCGGCTCATGAAAGCACTTCCAGACCATATTCAGCCGAGGCGTCCTGCAGCCACAGCCACCAGTAATCGGAGAAGCTGCGGCGGATCAGCAGTTCCCAGGTGTGCTCGGTCGTGCGCCGAATCACCAGTTGCGACTTGGCGAACACGGTGCCGACTGCCTTGCCCACCGGGAAATTTTCCGGGTGCACGTCGTAGCTGGTGGACTTCATCAGCACGTCGCGCACGTTCGGCCCGGACAGTTCCAGCAGCGTCTGACCACCACTGACGTTGACGATCGCCACGTGCAAGTCGCCGAACGCCTGGCGCAGCCGTTGCTCGACAGCGACTTCCTCGCCCCCGGGCACGATCAGCAGCCATTCATCGGGGCCCATCCATTGCAAGGACATCTGCGCGCTGCTGACCAGCGCCAGTGCGCCCGGCAGTTCCAGGCCGGTCGCCTTGTGCACGGCGCCGGCGAACACCGGGTCGTGGCCGTCGCCGCGCAAGGTCAGATGGCCGAGCAATTTCTTTTCCCGCAGGGTCACCCCGGCGTTCTTGCGTCCCTTGCCCACCAGGCTGGCGAGGTCGGCATGGTGCAGCGGTGTTTCAGCCTTGGCGCCCGAGGTCGGGCGTTGCGAGTAAACATTGACTGTGGTCATCGGGACACCTGTCATAAAAAGCGGTAATCACACGGGGTCAGACGTTCTGGCGCTCGCCTTTCGGGTCGAGGAACACCGACGAACAGATCTCGGCCTCGATCACGCTGCCATCGGCCAGCGGTGCGTAGACCTTTTCGCCCATGCGTTGCAGTCCTCCCTTGACCACGGCCAGGGCAAACGAATGGCCCATGGTCGAACTCATGTAGCTGGAGGTGACGTGCCCGACCATCTTCATGGGAATGCTCTGCTGCGTGTCGAACACCAGCTGGGCACCCTCGGGCAGGACCTTTTGCGGATCCACGGTTTTCAGCCCGACCAGTTGCTTGCGCTGTTCGCGCACGCAGTCTTCGCGGTTCATGCCGCGCCAGCCGATCCAGGAGAACGGCTTGTTGCGACCGACGCACCAGCCCATGTTGAGGTCGTCCGGCGTCATGGAGCCGTCCGTTTCCTGGCCGACGATGATGAAGCCTTTTTCGGCCCGCAGGACGTGCATGGTTTCGGTGCCGTACGGGGTCAGGTTGTACTGCTTGCCCGCCTCGACGATCTTTTCCAGCACACCCATGGCGTAGTCGGCCTGAATGTTCACCTCGTACGACAGCTCGCCAGTGAACGAGATACGGAACACCCGCGCCGGTACGCCGGCCACTTCGCCCTCTTTCCAGGTCATGAACGGGAAAGCGTCCTTGTCCAGGTCGATATCGGTCACATGGCTGAGCAGCTTGCGACTGTTGGGCCCTGACAGCGTCAGGGTGGCCCAGTGGTCGGTGACCGAGGTGAAGTACACCTTCAGCTCAGGCCATTCGGTCTGCTGGTAGATTTCCAGCCACTGCAGTACCCGCGCTGCACCACCGGTGGTGGTGGTCATCAGGAAGTGGTTGTCGGCCAGGCACGCGGTGACACCGTCGTCGAAGACCATGCCGTCTTCCTTGCACATCAGGCCGTAACGCGCCTTGCCCACGTCCAGTTTGGTCCAGGCGTTGGTGTAGATGCGGTTGAGGAATTCGCGTGCGTCGGGGCCCTGGATATCGATCTTGCCCAGGGTGGAAGCGTCCAGCAGGCCGACGCTGTCACGTACCGCCTTGCACTCGCGGCCGACTGCCGCGTGCATGTCCTCACCGTTTTTCGGGAAGTACCACGGCCGCTTCCACTGGCCGACATCTTCGAACTCGGCGCCATTGCGCAGGTGCCAGGCATGCAGCGCGGTGAAACGCACCGGCTCGAAGAGGTGGCCGCAGTGCCGGCCGGCAATCGCGCCAAAGGTGATCGGCGTGTAGTTGGGGCGGAACATGGTGGTGCCCATCTCGGTGATCGAGATGCCACGGCTGCGTGCCGCGATGGCCAGGCCGTTGATGTTGCCCAGCTTGCCCTGGTCGGTGCCGAAGCCCAGCGCGGTGTAGCGCTTGACGTGCTCCACCGACTCGAAGCCTTCGCGGGTGGCCAGCTCGATCGCGGCGGCGGTCACATCGTTCTGCAGGTCGACGAACTGCTTCGGCGCACGCGCCGTGCCTTTCTCGTGCGGCACCTGGAACAGCGCCACCATGGGTTCTTCCTGGCGCTGCAAGACCTTGGGCAGCACGCCTTCGACAATACCGAAACCCGCTTCGGCGCAGGCCCGCGCGCCGCCTTCGAAACCATCGGCCAAGGCGTCGCCCAACGCGAACACGCCGTTCACGCCGCCCACGCACACACGCTTCTGCGGTGCTTCGCCGGGCACGAAACCGAGGATGTCTTCACGCCAGATGGGCTTGCCCCCCAGGTGCGACGCCAGGTGGACCACCGGGCTGTAGCCGCCGGAGGAAGCAATCAGATCGCACTCCAGCCATTCGCCAGGGCTGCTGACCTTGTGTGCCTTGAGGTCGATGGCCGCCACGCGGGCACCGCTCACGTGCTTGCTGCCACGGGCTTCGACCACGGCGCTGGAGGTCAGGATACGGATGCCTTTGGCCCGCGCTTCTTCGACCAGCGCACCGCGCGGGTTAGGCCGCGCGTCGGCGATCGCGACCACGGTCAGGCTGGCGTCGAGCCAGTCCAGCGCCACGCGGTAAGCGTGATCATTGTTGGTCGACAGCACCAGTTTCTTGCCCGGTGCCACACCATAGCGGCGCAGATAAACCGAGATCGCCCCGGCCAGCATGTTGCCGGGCACGTCGTTGTTGCCGTACACCAGCGGACGCTCGTGGGCGCCGGTGGCCAGCACCACACGCTTGGCGCGGACACGGTGCAGGCGCTGACGGACCTGGCCGATCGGTGCGCGGTCGCCGAGGTGATCGGTACGGCGCTCGTGAATGGTCAGGAAGTTATGGTCGTGGTAGCCATTGACGGTGGAGCGAGGCAGCAAGGTGACATTGGCCAGGCCTTGCAGCTCCTCGACCACGGCCGCCACCCAGTCGGTGGCCGGCTTGCCATCCAGGCTTTCGCGCGAGTCGAGCAGGCTGCCGCCAAACTCTTCCTGTTCATCGGCCAGGATCACTCGCGCACCGCTGCGTGCAGCGGCCAGCGCTGCCGCCAGGCCGGCCGGGCCGGCACCCACCACCAGCACATCACAGTGCTGGTTGTAGTTGTCGTAGCTGTCGGGGTCGACTTCAGTGGGTGAACGGCCAAGGCCGGCCGCCTTGCGGATGTACTTTTCATACGTCATCCAGAAGGACTGCGGGTACATGAACGTCTTGTAGTAGAAACCCGGCGGCATCAGCTTGCCGCCGACTTTGCCGAGAATGCCCATCATGTCGGTGTTGACGTTGGGCCAACCGTTGGTGCTGGTGGCCACCAGGCCCTGATACAGCGCCTGCTGGGTCGCCCGCACGTTGGGGATCTGGGTGGCCTCGGTGGCACCGATCTGCAGCACGGCGTTGGGCTCATCGGCGCCGGCCGCGACAATCCCGCGCGGCCGCGAATACTTGAAGCTGCGGCCGACGATGTCGATGCCGTTGGCCAGCAGAGCAGCGGCCAGGGTATCGCCGACATAGCCCTGCAGCACCTGGCCGTTGAAGGTGAAGCTGATTTTCTTGCTGCGGTCGATACGACCACCGTTGGACAGGCGATTGACCTGGCTCATACCTTTTCTCCCGGCGCGCTGACTGCGGACGAGCCGCTATTACCCGTGAACTGGGGCTTGCCGCCAATCGGGTAGGTTTCCAGGATCTCGTACGTCACGGTGTTGCGGGTGGCGTTGAAATACTGACGGCAACCGGCCGCGTGATTCCACAGCTCATGGTGGAGGCCACGGGGGTTGTCGCGGAAAAACATGTAGTCGCCCCACTCGGCGTCCGTGCAGGCACCGGGGTCCAGCGGGCGCGGGATGTGCGCCTGGCCGGCCGCGTGGAACTCTTCTTCGGAGCGCAGTTCGCCGCAATGAGGACAGAAGATATGCAACATGAAGGGACTCTCCTGTTAGTGGGCAACCGCAGCAGCGCCGTGCTCGTCGATCAGGGCGCCGTTGTGGAAACGTTCAATGGAAAAAGGCTTGGCCAGCGGGTGCATTTCGCCCTTGGCCAGGCTCGCGGCGAAGACGTTGCCCGAACCCGGGGTGGCCTTGAAGCCGCCGGTGCCCCAACCGCAGTTGAAGAACAGGTTGCCGACCGGCGTCTTGGAAATGATCGGGCAGGCATCGGGCGTGGTGTCGACGATGCCGCCCCACTGGCGGTTCATGCGCACCCGCGAGAGCACCGGGAACATCTCGACGATGGCCTGGATGGTGTGCTCGATCACCGGGTAGGAGCCGCGTTGGCCGTAGCCTACCCAGCCGTCGATGCCGGCGCCGATGACCAGGTCGCCCTTGTCCGACTGGCTGATGTAACCGTGTACGGCGTTGGACATGATCACGCTGTCGATGATCGGCTTGATCGGCTCGGACACCAGCGCCTGCAGGGGATGCGATTCGACCGGCAGGCGGAAGCCGGCCAGCTTGGCCATGTGCCCGGAGTGGCCTGCGGTGACCACACCGACGCGCTTGGCGCCGATGAAGCCCTTGTTGGTTTCCACGCCGATGCACACGCCGTTCTCTTTGCGAAAGCCGATCACTTCGGTCTGCTGGATCAGGTCCACGCCCAGAGCGTCGGCCGCCCGGGCAAAGCCCCAGGCCACGGCGTCGTGACGGGCCACGCCGCCACGCCGTTGTACCGTGGCGCCAATGATCGGGTAGCGGGTGTCTTTCGAGCAGTCGAGGTAAGGAATCTCGTCGGCCACTTGCTTGGCGTTGAGCAGTTCGCCATCGACGCCGTTGAGGCGGTTGGCGCTGACCCGACGCTCCGAGTCGCGCATGTCCTGCAGCGTGTGGCAGAGGTTGTAGACGCCGCGCTGGGAAAACATCACGTTGTAGTTGAGGTCTTGCGACAGGCCTTCCCACAATTTCATCGCGTGTTCATACAGGTGCGCCGACTCGTCCCACAGGTAGTTGGAACGCACGATGGTGGTGTTGCGCGCGGTGTTACCGCCGCCCAGCCAGCCTTTCTCGACCACCGCCACATTGGTGATGCCGTGAACCTTGGCCAGGTAGTAGGCCGTCGCCAGGCCATGCCCGCCGCCGCCGACGATGACCACGTCGTAGACTTTCTTGGGCGTTGGCGTGCGCCACATGCGCTGCCAGTTTTCATGGTGGCTGAGGGAGTGCTTGAGAAGGCCGAAGCCCGAATAGCGTTGCATAGTCGTTACTCCAGACGGGCGCTCAGCGGTAAACCGGGAAGTCGGCGCACAGGGCCGTGACATTTTTCGCCACATCGGCTTCGACGTCGGCATCACCGAGGTTGTCGAGGATGTCGCAGATCCAGCCGGCCAGGGCCACGCACTGGCTGACCTTGAAGCCACGGCTGGTGACCGCCGGCGTGCCGATGCGCAGGCCCGAGGTCACGAACGGCGACTGCGGGTCGTTCGGCACGGCGTTCTTGTTCACGGTGATGTGCGCGCGGCCCAGTGCGGCATCCGCGTCTTTGCCGGTCAGGCCCTGACGAATCAGGCTGACCAGGAACAGATGGTTGTCGGTGCCCCCGGACACCACGTCGTAACCGCGCTCGATGAACACCCCGGCCATGGCCTGGGCATTGTCGATCACTTGCTGCTGGTAGGCCTTGAAGCCGGGCTCCAGCGCCTCCTTGAAGCACACGGCCTTGGCCGCGATCACGTGCATCAGCGGGCCGCCCTGGCCACCGGGGAATACCGCCGCGTTGAGCTTCTTCTCCAGCTCCGGGTTGGACCGGGCCAGAATCAGGCCGCCTCGCGGGCCGCGCAAGGTCTTGTGCGTGGTGGTGGTGACCACGTCGGCATAGGCGATGGGGTTGGGGTACAGGCCGGCTGCAACCAGGCCGGCGACGTGCGCCATGTCAACGAACAGGTAGGCGCCGACCTTATCGGCAATTTCGCGAAAGCGCGGGAAGTCGAGGGTCTTGGAATACGCAGAGAAGCCGGCAATGATCATCTTGGGCTGGTGCTCGACCGCCAGGCGCTCGACTTCGTCGTAGTCGATCAGGCCCGTGTCGGTGTCGATTCCGTACTGCACGGCGTTGTAGAGCTTGCCCGAGAAGCTGACTTTCGCGCCGTGGGTCAGGTGACCGCCATGCGCCAGGCTCATGCCCAGCACCGTGTCACCGGCCTGCAGCAGGGCCAGGTACACCGCGGCGTTGGCCTGGCTGCCCGAATGTGGCTGGACGTTGGCGTAGTCGGCGCCGAACAGCTGCTTGGCACGCTCGATGGCCAGCGTCTCGACTTTGTCGACATGTTCGCAGCCACCGTAGTAGCGCTTGCCCGGGTAGCCTTCGGCATACTTGTTGGTCAGGCCGCTGCCTTGCGCTTCCATCACGCGCTTGCTGGTGTAGTTTTCCGAAGCGATCAGTTCGATGTGGTCTTCCTGCCGCTGGTCTTCGGCCTTCATCGCCGCCAGCAGGGCGTCATCGTAGCCTTGAATCTGATCTTGCTTGCTGAACATCGCGGTTCTCCCGGCGGCGGCCATGGGCCTGTGTCATGGTGGCGGGAACTCGCAAGGCGCTGCTCCCTTTGACAGCGATGTTATGGCCGGCACAGACAAGCCAGATGCCTACGCGCGCCGTGCAAAGGTTCGTTTACGACATCCCTGCGCACGCGCTCCCTAGAGCGCTCGGAGAAACAGGCGAAGGCCCAGCAATACTAGGAAGTGCAGCGGATAGAAGAGGTAGGCCCAGCGTCGCAGCGGGACCACTGGCCAGGTCCGGCGCATGCGTAATAGCGCCATCCCGAGCATTGGCGCTGACAGACATGCGACGATACCGGCGATCGACACGCCGTCGTCGTAACGCGCCGCCTGCACCAGCTGCGGCCAGGCATTGCCGGCCAGGCACAGTATCCCCGGCAGCAAGGCCCAGACCAGAGAACGCTGCCACACCCACAGGAAGGCGCTGGGCAGCAGCACCCCCGGCCAACCGAACATCAAGTGGCCGGAGAAGGCGAATGCCACGCCCAGTATCGCCAGCCCCAGTAACGCGGCAGGCCAGGTGCGCTGTTGCCAGGCACTGGCCAGGAGCATCCCGAGCAGCAGGGTGGGCATCACGTTCAGCGATTCGACCGGGCTCACGAACAGCCGGTAGGGAATTTCAGACAAGACCGCAAAGGACAGCATCCAGCCCAGATAACGCCCCGACACCCTGGGCTGCGGACGCCGCATGAGGTTCGCCGCAATGGCCAGGCAAAACCACGGGAAGGCCAGGCGGCCCGGCACATACAGCTCGTTGAGCGGCCAACTGACGTAACGCAGATGGTCCAGCAGCATGCACAGCAAGGCCAGCCATTTGAGCAGATCGAGGCGCGAGTCCCGGGTGGCGGTCGCGTGGGTCGCTGGCATACTCCATCCTTCTCGATCACAGGCTTGGCGCGCCTGGCCGAATCTACGTAAAGTGCATTCATACAACATTAAGGAGGCGGCGATGAACGATCATCCCCCATTGCAGGGCCAGCAGTTCGCGAGTGACAACTACTCGGGCATCTGCCCCGAGGCCTGGGCGGCCATGGAACAAGCCAACCAGGGTCACCAGCGCGCTTATGGCGATGATGAATGGACCGCACGCGCCGCCGATCATTTCCGTCGTTTGTTCGAAACCGACTGCGAGGTGTTCTTTGCCTTCAACGGCACGGCGGCCAACTCCCTGGCGCTGTCGTCGCTGTGCCAGAGTTACCACAGCGTGATCTGCTCGGAAACGGCCCACGTCGAGACCGACGAATGCGGCGCACCGGAGTTTTTCTCCAACGGTTCGAAGCTGCTGACGGCCCGTACCGAGGGCGGCAAGCTGACCCCCGACGCCATCCGTGACATCGCACTCAAGCGCCAGGACATTCACTATCCCAAACCAAGGGTAGTGACCCTGACCCAGGCCACCGAAGTGGGCAGCGTGTACCGCCCCGAAGAGCTCAAGGCCATCAGCGCGACCTGCAAGGAGCTGGGCCTGAACCTGCACATGGACGGCGCACGCTTCGCCAATGCCTGCGCCTTCCTCGGTTGCTCGCCGGCCGAGCTGACCTGGAAGTCGGGGGTGGACGTGCTGTGTTTCGGGGGCACTAAGAATGGTATGGCGGTGGGCGAGGCGATCCTGTTCTTCAACCATGACCTGGCGGTGGACTTCGACTACCGCTGCAAACAGGCAGGACAGCTGGCGTCGAAGATGCGCTTCCTGTCGGCACCCTGGGTCGGGCTGCTGGAAAACGACGCCTGGCTTGGCCATGCTGGCCACGCCAACCACTGTGCACAGTTGCTCAGTTCGCTGGTGGCCGATGTTCCTGGCGTGGAATTGATGTTCCCGGTGGAGGCCAACGGCGTGTTCCTGCAGATGCCCGAGCAGGCCCTGCAAAAGCTGCGCGACAAGGGCTGGCGCTTCTATACCTTCATCGGCAGCGGCGGCGCGCGCTTCATGTGTTCATGGGACACCGAAGAAAATCGCGTCCGCGAACTGGCCGCCGACATCCGCGAAGCCCTCGTCGACTGACCGCGCTATCAGCCAGGCCCAACGCCGCCCCCGGGGCCTGCTGCGCAGGCCATCGCCGCCAAGGCGGACTCCTACGGCTGGACCACGTACCGCGTTGTAGGAGTCCGGCTTGCCGGCGATGGGGCGCGCAGCGCCCCCAATCAATTCAACACCGTCCCCAAGGCATGATCACACACCGCCCCGTAGGAGTCCGGCTCGCTGGCGATAGGGTGCGCAGCGCCCCCGATCAATTCAACGCCGTCCCCGGGGCCTGATCACACACCGCCCGCGTAGGAGTCCGGCTTGCCGGCGATGGGGCGCGCAGCGTCCCCAATCAATTCAACACCGTCCCCAGGGCCTGATCACACACCGCCCGCGTAGGAGTCCGGCTCGCTGGCGATGGGGCGCGCAGCGGCCCCAATCAATCCAACGCCGTCCCCGGGGCCTGATCACACACCGCCCCGTAGGAGTCCGGCTCGCCGGCGATGGGGTGCGTAGCGCCCCCACTGCATTCAACGCCGTGGTGCGACCTATACACGGACGCTGGCGAAGGTGGATTCGTTGCGGGCCTGGTTCAAGGCCGACAGCGGGCCGGACAACGGTGCCAGCATCATGGTCTGGGGGATCGGCAGCATGGCCACCTGCTGCGCGGTGTTGGAACCGACACGCTCATCGCGCGGCGGGATGCCAAAGTACTCGCGATAGCACTTGGAAAAATGGGGCGTAGAAACGAAGCCACACACCGACGCGACCTCGATGATCGACATCGGCGTCTGCTTGAGCAATTGCCGGGCGCGGATCAGGCGCAGCTTGAGGTAGTAGCGCGAAGGCGAGCAATGCAGGTATTTCTGGAACAGCCGCTCCAGCTGTCGCCGCGACACGGCCACGTACACCGCCAGCTCGTCGAGGTCGATGGGCTCTTCCAGGTTGGCCTCCATCAGCGCCACGATCTCCTGCAGCTTGGGCTGGTTGGTACCCAGCATGTGCTTGAGCGGGACCCGCTGGTGATCCTGCTCATTGCGGATACGCTCGTAGACGAACATTTCCGAAATGGCGGCGGACAACTCACGACCGTGGTCGCGGCTGATCAGGTGCAGCATCATGTCCAGTGGCGCCGTGCCACCGGAACTGGTGAAGCGGTTACGGTCCAGCGTGAACAGGCGGGTGCTCATCGCGACGCGCGGAAAGGCTTCCTGCATCGACGCCAGGCATTCCCAATGCACGCTGCAATCGAACCCGTCCAGCAACCCGGCACACGCCAGCGCCCAACTGCCTGTGCACACGGCACCCAGGCGCCGGGACTGACGCGCCTGACCCTGCAGCCAGGCAATGTGCTCACGGGTGACCGCGCGCTGAATGCCCACGCCCCCACACACGATCACCGTGTCCAGTGCCGGCGCCTTCTGCATGGCGGCATCGGGGGTGATCTGCAGGCCGTCGCTGGCCCATACCTGGGCGCCATCGGCGCTGAGGGTGGTCCAACGATACAACTCGCGACCCGACAGCTGATTGGCCATGCGCAGCGGCTCGACAGCCGAGGCCAGCGAAATCAGCGTGAAATTATCCAGCAGCAAAAAGCCGATGGATTGCGGCGTACGGGTCTGGGGTTGAGCCCCTGAGTTGAACGAGGTCATCGCGGTATCTCCTCACGACATGCATTGGGTGGCCTCAGGCACAGGCTCTTGTTCTGTTCCGCTGGAGCGGTTTGCATATAACAACGCAATTGCCATGCCGAAAATTGAATACCCTTTCAACAAATCCTGAAAACGACGTCGCAATGCGGCATCCAGTGACGTGCAGACCTGCGCATCCACGACAGGCGCCGAACCGGGCCGTGGGCGGCCTGAGCAAATCGGTAGCACATGTGTGAAGTACAGCGGTTGGCCGCCCACCGGAATGTCACCGGAACCCACAATGTCTCCAGGGGTATCGCGCACAACGCGCGGTACACAACGCTTGCACGGCCTGGCGCGGACGGCGTGCGCTAAAAAGTCGCGAGCGCGCCGGCCGGTGCGCACTAACGGCGCAGCGCCCGCGACACCCGGTAACGGGGTGCCGGAACGCTCGCCAAAAAGGCCCTGCGCAGGCCGGGAAAAGCTGTAAACGACCTCGCCGATACTGGATACGACCCTGCCTGTACTGGATGCGACGCGCCCTGTAGGCGTCTGATTTTCACTGGTCCATGATCAGTCTCGAATCGACTGCGCGGCATCTGGCCAGAGCACTGCTCGACCATCGCCCGCCCCTGCCACGCAGTCTGCACAATGCGAAGGTCCGCCCGGGCTTGCGCTCCAGAACACACCAAGGAGTCCACCCCCATGAAAGGTTCATCCCCGTTGATGCTGGCGGCCTTGCTGAGCCTGCCGGCGCTTGCCCAGGCAGCGGAACCGGCGCAGTGCGGCACCGTCAATTTTTCCGATGTGGGCTGGACCGACATCACCGTCACCACCGCCGTGACCAGCGTGGTCCTGCAGGCCCTGGGCTACAAGACCAAGACCACCATGATTTCGGTACCCGTGACCTACAAGTCCCTGGCCGACGGCAAGAACATGGATGTGTTCCTCGGCAACTGGATGCCGACCATGGAAAACGACATCAAGCCTTACCGTGATGCCGGCACCGTCGACACCGTGCGCGCCAACCTGGAAAACGCCAAATACACCCTCGCCGTGCCTGCGGCGCTCTACGACAAAGGCCTCAGGGACTTCGCCGACATCGTCAAATTCAAGGACCAGCTGGGCGGCAAGATTTATGGCATCGAGCCCGGCAACGACGGCAACCGCCTGATCCAGAGCATGATCGACAAGAACGCCTTCGGCCTCAAGGACGCCGGCTTCAAGGTGGTCGAGTCGAGCGAGGCAGGGATGCTTTCGCAAGTGGAACGCGCCGCCCGGCGCGACACCGATGTGGTGTTCCTTGGCTGGGAACCGCACCCGATGAACACCCGTTTCAAACTCAAGTACCTGACCGGGGGCGATGACTTTTTCGGCCCCAACTTCGGCCAGGCGACGATCTACACCAACACCCGCAAAGGCTACACCGAGCAATGCAGCAACGTCGGCCAGTTGCTGAAGAACCTGACGTTCACCCTGGACATGGAAAGTACGCTGATGGGCAAGGTGCTCGACGACAAGGTCAAGCCCGATGCCGCCGCCAAGGCATGGCTGAAAAACAACTCACAAGTGCTCGACGGCTGGCTGGCCGGCGTGACCACCATCGATGGTCAACCCGGCCTGGCAGCCGTGAAAGCCAAACTCGCGCAATGACGCCGAGTCAGGCCTGCACACGGGCCTGGCACGGTATTTATCCCTCGCATGTGGACGCACACTGACCATGCTGACAGATCATAAAATACCCCTTGGCGAATACATTTCGGCGTTTGTCGAATGGCTTACCACCCACGGCGCCAGCACCTTCGACGCCATCGCCGCGACACTCGAGAGCCTGATCCACGGCTTCACGTCCGGGCTGACCTGGTTCAACCCCTATGTCCTGACCCTGCTGATTGCCGCCCTGGCGCACTTCATCCAGCGCAGCTGGGGCCTGACAGTCTTCGTCATCCTCTCGTTCCTGCTGATCCTCAACCTGGGTTACTGGCAGGAAACCATGGAGACGCTGGCCCAGGTGCTGTTCGCCACGCTGGTGTGCGTGGTGATCGGCGTGCCGCTGGGCATTCTGGCCGCGCACAAGCCGATGTTCTACACGGCCATGCGCCCGGTGCTCGACCTGATGCAGACCGTTCCCACCTTCGTCTACCTGATTCCGACCCTGACCCTGTTCGGCCTGGGCGTGGTTCCGGGGCTGATCTCGACGGTGGTGTTCGCCATCGCCGCGCCCATCCGCCTGACCTACCTGGGCATTCGCGACGTGCCGCACGAACTGCTCGACGCAGGCAAAGCGTTCGGCTGCTCGCGCCGGCAACTGCTGTCACGCATCGAACTGCCGCACGCCATGCCCAGCATCGCGGCCGGCGTCACCCAATGCATCATGCTGTCGTTGTCGATGGTGGTGATTGCCGCCCTGGTGGGCGCCGACGGCCTGGGCAAACCCGTGGTCAACGCATTGAACACCGCCGATATCGCCCTGGGCTTCGAAGCCGGCCTGGCGATTGTATTGCTGGCAATCATGCTCGATCGGATCTGCAAGCAACCGGATATCAAGATAGGCGGTGACGCATGAGTATCATCCAATTCGACCAGGTAGACGTCGTTTTCACCAAGAACCCGCGTGAGGCGCTCAGCCTGCTGGACCAAGGCCTCACGCGGGACCAGATCCTGAAGAAGATCGGCCAGGTGGTGGGCGTCGAAAAAGCCACCCTGGACATCAACAAAGGCGAAATCTGCGTGCTGATGGGCTTGTCCGGGTCGGGCAAGTCCAGCCTGCTGCGCTGCATCAATGGGCTCAATACGGTGAGCCGCGGCAAGCTGCACATCGAGCACGAAGGCTCGCAGATCGACATTGCCTCGTGCACCCCGGCAGAACTGAAAATGATGCGCACCAAGCGCATCGCGATGGTGTTCCAGAAGTTTGCCCTGATGCCCTGGTTGACGGTGCGCGAGAACATCAGCTTCGGCCTCGAGATGCAGGGTCGCCCCGAGAAGGAACGGCGCAAGCTGGTCGACGAGAAGCTCGAGCTGGTCGGCCTGACGCAATGGCGCAACAAGAAGCCCGATGAGCTGTCCGGCGGCATGCAACAACGGGTCGGCCTGGCCCGCGCCCTGGCCATGGACGCTGACATCCTGCTGATGGACGAACCGTTCTCGGCACTCGACCCATTGATTCGCCAAGGGCTGCAGGACGAGTTGCTGGAGCTGCAACGCAAGCTGAGCAAGACCATCGTGTTCGTCAGCCACGACCTGGACGAAGCGCTCAAGCTCGGCAGCCGCATCGCAATCATGAAAGACGGGCGGATCATTCAGTACAGCGTGCCGGAAGAGATCGTCCTCAACCCGGCCGATGATTATGTGCGGACCTTCGTTGCCCACACCAATCCGCTCAATGTGCTGTGCGGCCGCAGCCTGATGCGCCCGCTGAGCAATTGCACCCGCGTCAATGGCTCGGTGTGCCTGGACCCTGGCGTCGACTCCTGGCTCAACCTGGGCGAAGGCAACGCAGTGACCAGCGCACGCCAGGGCGATGCCGCCATGGACCTGCAGAACTGGGCGCCAGGCCAGCCGGTCGACGGCCTGGGCCGTAAACCCACCGTGGTGCACGCCGACATCGGCATGCGTGAGGCGCTGCAGATTCGCTACCAAACCGGCAACAAGCTGGTGTTGCAGGACAACGACAAAGTCGTCGGCATTCTGGGTGACAGCGAGCTGTACCACGCGCTCCTGGGCAAGAACCTCGGCTAACCCCCCCTGCCCGCCTGGCTCGGCGCCCCACGCGCGCCGAGCCCTTGCCTCCCTCTCGTACAGCCCTCCTTCCCAAAGTCCCGCTCGCCGCCAGTCCTGCCGCCCTCACCACCGGCGAACATTGGCCCTCATTTTTTATTGATTGATCGTTCAATTAAAATAAATTAGACTGGCCGTCGCTGGTGATCGAGTCGCCAGGGTCTGTTCGAACGCACCACAGGAGTTTGTGCACAATGCCCAAGGTCGGAATGCAACCCATACGCCGCCAGCAACTGATCGACGCCACGCTGCAAGCGGTCGACCAGGTGGGCATGAGCGACGCCAGCATTGCCCTGATCGCGCGCCTGGCCGGTGTGTCCAATGGCATCATCAGCCACTACTTCCAGGACAAGAACGGCCTGATCGCGGCGACCATGCGCTACCTGATGAACGCATTGACCGCCAGCATCGCCGAACGTCGCCAGGCCCTGAGCGATGACAGCCCACGGGCCCACCTGCAGGTGATCATCGAGGGCAATTTCGACGCCAGCCAGGTCAATGGCCCCGCCATGAAAACCTGGCTGGCCTTCTGGGCCTCGAGCATGCACCAGCCTTCTTTACACAGGTTGCAACGGATCAATGATCACCGTTTGTACTCCAACCTGTGTTGTCAGTTCCGCCGCACCCTGCCTGTCGACGAGGCACGCAGTGCGGCTCGCGGCCTGGCAGCGCTGATCGACGGCCTCTGGCTGCGTGGCGCCCTGTCAGGCGACGCTTTCGATACACGGCAGGCGCAACGGATCGCCTGCGAGTACATGGACATGCAATTGGCAAAACAGCTGGACCAGGCCTGAGGCTCGCGTCTCTCAGCTGTCGCCCCCCACCTACAGCACTTGCGAGGATTTTATGGCCCGTTTCGAACTGCAAAAACTTTACATCGACGGCGGCTATGTCGATGCCAGCGGCAGTGACACCTTCGATGCCGTCAACCCCGCCAACGGCGAAGTGCTGGCCCAGGTGCAATGCGCCACGGCCGCCGACGTTGACCGTGCCGTCGCCAGCGCCCACAAGGGGCAAAAAATCTGGGCAGCGAAAACCGCTGTCGAGCGCTCGCGCATCCTGCGCCGCGCGGTCGATATCCTGCGCGAACGCAACGACGAACTCGCGCTGCTGGAAACCCTCGACACCGGCAAGGCCTATTCGGAAACCCGCTACGTCGACGTGGTCACCGGCGCCGACGTGCTGGAATACTACGCGGGCCTGGCCACCGCCATCGAAGGCGAACAGATCCCGCTGCGCGACAGCTCCTTCGTCTACACCCGCCGCGAGCCGCTGGGTGTGACTGTGGGCATTGGCGCCTGGAACTACCCGATCCAGATCGCCTTGTGGAAATCCGCACCGGCACTGGCGGCCGGCAACGCGATGATCTTCAAGCCGAGCGAAGTCACCTCGCTGACCACCCTCAAGCTGGCCGAGATCTACACCGAAGCCGGCGTGCCACACGGCGTGTTCAATGTGCTCACCGGCAGCGGCGCCGAGGTCGGCAGCTACCTCACCGAGCACCCCGGCGTCGAAAAAGTCTCGTTCACCGGCGGCGTCAGCACGGGCAAGAAGGTCATGGCGGCGGCCTCCAGCTCGTCACTCAAGGAAGTGACCATGGAACTGGGCGGCAAGTCGCCGCTGATCATTTTCGATGACGCCGACCTCGACCGTGCGGCTGACATCGCCATGATGGCGAACTTCTACAGCTCCGGGCAGGTCTGCACCAACGGTACCCGAGTGTTTGTGCCCAATCGCCTGAAAAGCGCACTGGAAGCGAAGATCCTCGAACGCGTCAAACGCATTCGCATCGGCAACCCGGAAGACGAGAACATCAACTTCGGCCCGCTGGTCAGCTTCGCCCACATGAACAACGTGCTGGGCTTCATCGCCAAGGGCAAGGAACAGGGTGCGCGCCTGCTGTGCGGCGGCGAGCGCCTGCAGGACGGTGCATTGGGCCAGGGTGCCTATGTGGCGCCCACCGTGTTCACCGACTGCAGTGACGACATGACCATCGTGCGCGAAGAGATCTTCGGCCCGGTGATGAGCATCCTCGGTTACGACACCGAAGAAGAGGTCATCCGCCGTGCCAATGACACCGACTTCGGCCTGGCCGCCGGTGTGGTCACCCAGGACCTGAACCGGGCTCACCGCGTGATTCACCAGCTCGAAGCCGGTATCTGCTGGATCAACGCCTGGGGCGAGTCCGACGCGAAAATGCCGGTCGGCGGCTACAAGCAGTCGGGTGTCGGCCGCGAGAACGGCATCAGTTCGCTGGCCCAGTATACCCGCATCAAGTCGGTACAGGTGGAACTCGGCGACTACGCCTCGGTGTTCTGAAACGCTGCTGGAACGGTTGATTCTCAGGTTTTCATCTTTCCCCCACGCTCGCTGCAGTGACCCTGCAGCTTGGAGCCAGGAGCAGACAAATTGGACTACGACTACATCATCATTGGTGCCGGCTCAGCCGGTAACACGCTGGCCGCACGCCTGACCGAAGACGCGGGCGTCACAGTACTGCTGCTGGAAGCCGGCGGCCCCGACTACCGCCTCGATTTTCGCACCCAGATGCCGGCGGCGCTGGCGTTCCCCCTGCAGGGCAAGCGCTACAACTGGGCCTACGAAACCGATCCCGAGCCGCACATGGACAACCGTCGCATGGAATGCGGCCGCGGCAAGGGCCTGGGTGGCTCGTCGTTGATCAACGGCATGTGCTACATCCGCGGTAACGCCATGGACTATGACAACTGGGCCAAGCTGCCGGGCCTGGAAGACTGGTCCTACCTGGACTGCCTGCCGTATTTTCGCAAGGCCGAAACCCGCGACATCGGCGCCAACGACTATCACGGCGGCAACGGCCCGGTCAGCGTGACCACGCCCAAGGCAGGCAACAACCCGCTGTTCAACGCCATGGTCGAAGCCGGTGTGCAGGCCGGCTACCCACGCACCGATGACCTCAATGGTTATCAGCAGGAAGGCTTCGGCCCGATGGACCGTACCGTGACCCCCAAGGGTCGCCGGGCCAGCACCGCGCGCGGCTACCTGGACGAGGCGAAGAAGCGCAATACGCTGACCATCGTCACTCACGCCCTGACCGACAAGATACTGTTCGAAGGCAAGCGCGCGGTGGGTGTCAGCTACATGGTGGGCGACAACAACGCTCGCGTGCAGGCCAAGGCTCGCAAGGAAGTGCTGGTGTGCGCCGGTGCGATCGCCTCGCCGCTGGTGCTGCAACGCTCCGGCGTGGGGCCGGCGAGCCTGCTGCAGGAGCACGGCATTGACGTGGTCCACGACCTGCCCGGTGTCGGCCAGAACCTTCAGGACCACCTGGAGATGTACCTGCAGTACGCCTGCAAGCAACCGGTGTCGCTGTACCCTTCCCTGCTGTGGTGGAACCAGCCGGCGATCGGTGCCCAATGGCTGTTCAACGGCACGGGCATCGGCGCCAGCAACCAGTTCGAAGCCGGCGGTTTCATCCGCTCGCGGCCAGAATTCGAATGGCCGAACATTCAGTACCACTTCCTGCCGGTGGCGATCAATTACAACGGCAGCAAGGGGGTCAAGGAACACGGCTTCCAGGCGCACGTCGGCTCGATGCGTTCGCCCAGCCGCGGTCGCGTGCAGATCAAGTCCAAGGACCCGCGCGAGTACCCGAGCATCCTGTTCAACTACATGGCCACCGAGCAGGACTGGCAGGAGTTTCGTGACGGCATCCGCCTGACCCGGGAAATCATGCAACAGCCGGCGCTGGACCCCTACCGCGGTCGCGAAATCAGCCCGGGCGTCGATGTGCAGAGCGACGAGCAACTGGACCAGTTTATCCGCGAGCACGCCGAGACGGCCTATCACCCTTCCTGCTCCTGCAAGATGGGTATCGATGACATGGCGGTCGTCGATGGCCAGGGTCGGGTCCATGGTTTGCAAGGCCTGCGCGTGGTGGATGCGTCGATCATGCCGATCATCACCACGGGCAACCTCAATGCACCCACCATCATGATCGCCGAGAAAATCGCCGACCGCATCCGTGGTCGCCGCCCGGAGGCGCGTTCCAATGCCGCCTATTACGTGGCTGGAGACGCCCCGGTGCGCGGCAAGCCGGCGCGCGAAATCGCCTCCTGAGTGCGGGATGCCGGCTTCGGTGAGGTCACCGAGGCCGGTTTTGCGGGCGATTCCCGTGGGGCCATGCTAGGTTGCCAGGACCAGTCCCTGCGGAGCCCCCTCAATGTTCGACTTCACCGCTGTGCTCCAGCAGCGTTTCGCCGCGCTGCATGGCTCGGCCGAATACTTCTCGCTGCGCTACGTACGGCAGAACAGCCAATACCTGTCGGTGCGCAAACACATCGCTGCGCCACCCGGCGCGACCCTGGACGAAGGGGCGATGCTGACGGTGCGGATCAACGGTGTGGAAGCCTACGCCGCTACGGCCGACCTCTCCCAACGCGGGCTGCAGGCAGCCCTCGAACGTGCGGAGCAGCAAGCACGGGCGATCGCGCCATTCGCCTTGCTCGACCTGAGCGAGCACACGGTGCCACAGGATCGCAGCGACTACCTCTCCCCTGAAGTGGACAGCGCGTTTCCCTCGCTGAGCGACTGTTACGCGCTGCTGCACCAGGAGTCGGCTGCCGTGCCTGCCGACGAGCGCTTTGTCAGCTGGCAGGTCGGCCTGGGCTACAGTCTGGTCGAGCAGATCTACCTGAACACTGCCGGCGCCCAACTGCGCCAGGCCCAGCGCTTTGTCTACCCGGGCATGAGCGTCACCGCGTTCGACGGCCATGACAGCCAGACCCGCAGCCTGGGCCGCGATAACTTCGGCCAGCAGGGCGGCGTCGACGTCATCACCCGTTGCGGGCTGCTGGGCGCCGGGGCCAAGGTCGCCGACCAGGCCCTGCAACTGCTGCTGGCACCCAACACACCGGCGGGCTGCGTCGACCTGCTGCTGACCCCGGACCAGATGATGCTGCAAATCCACGAGTCCATCGGCCACCCGCTGGAACTCGACCGCATCCTCGGCGATGAGCGTAACTACGCCGGCACCAGCTTCGTCCGGGCCAGCGACTTCGGCACACTGCAATACGGCTCACCGCTGCTGGATGTCACCTTCGACCCGGAGATTGCCGAGGAACTGGCCAGCTATGGCCATGACGACGACGGCACCCCGGCGCACAAGCATTACCTGATTCGCCAGGGCCGCCTGGAAAGGCCGCTCGGCGGCGCGCTGTCGCAGCGGCGGGCAGGGCTGGACGGCGTGGCCAACAGCCGTGCCAGCGGCTGGAACCGCGCCCCGATCGACCGCATGGCCAACCTCAACATCGAACCGGGAAACAGCAGCCTGGCGCAGTTGATCGGTGGTATCGAACAGGGCGTGATGATGTCGACCAACCGCTCGTGGTCGATCGACGATGCGCGCAACAAATTCCAGTTTGGCTGTGAATGGGGCCAATTGATCGAGAACGGTGAACTCACCACTGTGGTGAAGAATCCCAATTACCGTGGCATTTCCGCAAGTTTCTGGCGCAATCTCAGTGCTGTCGGCGACCGCAGCACCTTCCAGGTACTGGGCACGCCCAACTGCGGCAAGGGCGAGCCCAACCAGGTGATTCGCGTGGGTCACGCAGCACCCGCCTGTGTATTTTCGGCAATCGATGTATTCGGAGGAGAAGCCTGATGACGCATGGAGAGCAGTTCCAAGCGCTGGTGAACGGGTTGCACGACACCACAAGCGCCCACGAACACTTCACGTTCAGCTACAACGCCGAAGCCTCGGACTTTATTCGCTTCAACCATGCCAAGGTCCGTCAGGCAGGCCACGTGCAGCAGGCCCAGGCCACCCTCACCCTGATCGCCGAAGAGCGCCAGGCGTCCATCGAGCTGACCCTGGCCGGCGACCTCGAACTGGATCACCAGCGGGTGCAACACGCCCTCTCGCAGTTGCGCCAGACGCTGCCGCTGTTGCCACCGGACCCGTATTTGCAGATCAACCCGCAGGCCTGGCATAGCCAGTTACAACAGGACGTCGACCTGCCAGGCGTCGACAGCGTGGTGGCGCAGATCGGCCAGGCAGCCGCCGATCTCGATCTGGTCGGCATCTACGCGGCGGGGCCGATCTACCGAGGGTTTGCCAGCTCCAGCGGCGCCTTCGGCTGGCATCAGGCAACCAGCTTCAACTTCGACTTCAGCGTGTTTCACGCCAACGGTCAGGCGGTGAAGGCCAACTATGCCGGGCAGCAGTGGCAGGCCGAAGTCCTTCAGCAACGCTTGCAGCAGGCCCGCGAGCAGCTGGTATTTCTTGGCCGCCCGCTGAAGACGCTGGTGCCCGGTGAATACCGCGCTTACCTCGCCCCGGCAGCGCTCGATGAAATCATCGGCATGCTCAGTTGGGGTGGCTTCTCGGCCCAGGCCATCGCCAGCAAAAGCAGCCCCCTGCAGCGTCTGTACGCCGGGGAACAACGGCTCAGCACTCAGGTCAACTGGCGGGAGCAGGTCAGCGATTCGTTGAGCCCGGCGTTCTCCGGCGAAGGTTATCCGCGCAGCGACCTGGCACTGGTGGTCGAGGGCCGCAGCGAGCAACGCCTGGTGGACTCGCGCAGTGCCGCCGAATACGGGCTGCCGTGCAACGGCGCCAACGGCGGCGAATCGCCCGGCGCGCTGCAGATGGGCGCCGGCAAGTTGCCACAGGCGCAGGTGCTGCAGGCGCTGGGCACGGGCCTGTATGTGAGCAACTTGTGGTATCTGAACTACTCTGATCTGCCAGCGGCGCGCATGACCGGCCTGACCCGTTTCGCCACCTTCTGGGTCGAGAACGGCGAAATCGTCGCCCCGGTCAGCACCATGCGCTTCGACGACAGCGCTTTCAGCCTGTTGGGCAGCGCCCTGGAGGCCCTGACCTGTGAACGTGAACTGATGCTGACGACCAGTACCTACGGGCAACGGCAGACCTCTTCCACCCTGTTGCCGGGCGCGTTGGTCAGCCGCTTGACCCTGACCTTGTAAACCCGCGCCGCCGTTGGCCGGCGGCGCACTTCTTCCACCGACACCACGACAGAGCACCCATGCCCACGCGCCCTCCTCTCGATGCCCGAACTGCCCGCTGGTTACCCTGGGTGATTGCCATCGCTTTCTTCATGCAATCGCTCGACGGCACCATCCTCAACACCGCGCTGCCGGCGATGGCCAGGGACCTGTCGGAAAACCCGCTGCGCATGCAGTCGGTGGTGATCGCCTACATGTTGACCGTGGCGTTGCTGATTCCGGCCTCGGGGTGGATCGCCGATCGCTTCGGCACGCGCAAGGTGTTCTTCAGTGCGATCCTGCTGTTCAGCCTCGGCTCGTTGCTGTGCGCGGTGTCGCAAACCCTGGGCATGCTGGTGGTGTCGCGCGTGGTGCAGGGCCTGGGCGGCGCCCTGATGATTCCGGTGGGACGGCTGGTGGTGCTGCGCGCCTACCCGCGCAGCGAACTGGTGCGCATCATGGGTTTCATCACCATTCCGGGGCTGCTCGGGCCATTGCTGGGCCCGACCACCGGCGGCTGGATGGTCGAGTACATGAGCTGGCACTGGATTTTCCTGATCAACCTGCCGGTCGGCATGCTCGGCTGCTGGGCGATCTGGCATTTCGTGCCCGACCTGCGCGGCACCGAGCGCACCCGCTTCGACGGCATCGGTTTCGTTCTGTTCGGCGCGGCGATGGTGTTGATCACCGTGGCCATGGAAGGCCTGGGCGAGCTGCATCTGCCGCACTTGCGCGTGATGCTGTTGCTGTTTGGCGGCATGGCGTGCCTGGCCGCCTATTGGCTGCGCGCCGGGCATATCGACAACCCGTTGTTCTCACCGGCGTTGTTCCGTACACGCAGCTTCGCGGTCGGGATTCTCGGCAACCTGTTCGCCCGCCTGGGCAGTGGCGCCCTACCGTTTCTGGTGCCGCTGCTGTTGCAGGTCGCGCTGGGCCACTCGCCGTTCGAGGCCGGCATGAGCATGCTGCCGCTGGCGGCGTCGGCCATGGTCGCCAAGTCGCTGGCCCGGCCGCTGATCGAGCGCCTGGGCTACCGCAAGGTGCTGACCGCCAACACCCTGTTGCTGGGTGTATTGCTCGCCAGCCTGGGCCTGGTTTCGCCGGAAACGCCCTACTGGTTGCTGCTCGTTCAACTGGGCCTGTTGGGCGCGGTCAATTCGCTGCAGTTCACCGCCATGAACACCGTCACCCTGATCGACCTCAACGACGCTGACGCCAGCAGCGGCAACAGCCTGTTGTCGGTGGTCGCGCAACTGTCGCTGAGCCTCGGGGTGGCCTGTGCTGGCGCCCTGCTCGGCGGGTTCACCGCCGCCGGCGAGGGTGACGGCGTCAGTACCCTGCTGGGCGCCTTTCAGCTGACCTTCCTGACCATCGGCATCATGGCGATGCTCGCGGCCGGGATCTTCGTCCAACTGCCGAGCCAGCACGGCCGCCGTGTAGGCCGCCAGCCCCCTGCGCCCATGGACACGCCGGAGGCCTAGGTGCGTGCGTTGCCGGTAAAGCGGCTGCAGACCACGGCACCCCTGCATTTCGTCCAGTCTATAGGGCCGGACGCCTACGGGCTGGTACACTGCGCGACATTTTGTTTTGCAGGCCAGTCCCGTGACCACCATCGCCACCGCTTTTAATACGCTTCCGCTCTCCGCCGCCATGCTGGCCAACCTGGACTCCCTGGGTTATAGCCAGATGACGCCGATCCAGGCGCAAAGCTTGCCGGTGATTCTCAAAGGGCTGGACCTGATCGCCCAGGCCAAGACCGGCAGCGGCAAGACCGCAGCCTTCGGTATCGGGCTGTTGAACCCGATCAACCCGCGTTACTTCGGTTGCCAGGCGCTGGTGCTGTGCCCCACCCGGGAGCTGGCCGACCAGGTGGCCAAGGAAATCCGGCGGCTGGCCCGCGCCGAAGACAACATCAAGGTGCTGACCCTGTGCGGTGGCGTTTCACTGGGCCCGCAGATCGCTTCGCTGGAGCACGGCGCGCATGTGATCGTCGGCACGCCGGGGCGCATCCAGCAACACCTGCGCAAAGGCACCCTGGTGCTCGACGGCCTGAACAAGCTGGTGCTCGACGAAGCCGACCGCATGCTCGACATGGGTTTCTACGACGCCATCGAAGACATCATCGAGCGCACCCCTGAGCGTCGCCAGACCCTGCTGTTCTCGGCCACCTACCCGGTGGGCATCAAGCAGCTGGCGTCCAAGTTCATGCGCGACCCCCAGCAGGTGAAGGCGGAGGCCATGCATGCCGACAGCCAGATCGAACAGCGCTTCTACGAGATTTCGCCAGAAGAACGCATGAACGCCGTGGTACGGGCCCTGGGGCATTTCCGCCCGCAGTCGTGCGTGGCGTTCTGCTTCACCAAGCAGCAGTGCCAGGAAACGGTCGAATACCTGTGCTCCAAGGGTATGAGTGCCGTGGCCCTGCACGGCGACCTCGAGCAGCGCGATCGTGACCAGGTGCTGGCGATGTTCGCCAACCGCAGCATCTCGGTACTGGTGGCCACAGACGTCGCCGCGCGCGGCCTGGACATCGATGCGCTGGACATGGTGATCAACGTCGAACTGGCGCGCGACTCGGAAATCCACATTCACCGTATCGGCCGCACCGGGCGTGCCGGCGAAAAAGGCTTGGCGATCAGCTTCGTCGCCCCCGCCGAAGCCCAGCGTGCGCAAGCCATCGAACACCTGCAGAAAGCCCCGTTGAACTGGGAGCAGCTCGACAGCCTGACCTCGCAGGGCCGAGGCCCGCTGCTGCCGGCCATGAGCACGCTGTGCATCGGCGCCGGGCGCAAGGACAAGGTTCGCCCTGGCGATATCCTCGGTGCCCTGACCGGCGACGCCGGCATTCCCGGCACCCAGGTCGGCAAGATTGCCATCTTCGACTTCCAGGCCTATGTCGCCGTCGAACGAGGCGTCGCCCAGCAAGCCGTGGATCGCCTGAACGCCGGCAAGATCAAGGGCCGTTCGCTGCGCGTGCGTATTCTCTGACCCAGCGTTCGAACACGAGGACCGCGCCGTGCGCTCTACCCCAGTCATCATCATCGGCGCCGGCGCGGCCGGCCTGATGTGTGCGCTCACGGCCGCCGGCCGTGGCCGCGAGGTGTTGCTGATCGACCATGCCAACAAGCCAGGCAAGAAAATCCTGATGTCGGGCGGCGGTCGCTGCAACTTCACCAACCTGTACACCGAACCCGCCCACTTCCTGTCGCACAACCCGCACTTTTGCAAGTCGGCGCTGGCGCGTTATACCCAATGGGATTTCATTGCGCTGGTGGCCAAGCACGGCGTGCCCTACCACGAGAAAAAGCTCGGCCAGTTGTTCTGCGACAACAAGTCCAGCGACATCCTCGGGCTGCTGCTGGCCGAGTGCGAACAGGCCGGCGTGGACCTGCGCATGGACACGACCGTGCACACCATCGCCCGCACCGACAGCGGCTATCGGCTGGACACCAGCCTCGGTCTTCTGCACTGCCAGTCGCTGGTGATTGCCACCGGTGGCTTGTCGATTCCGACCCTGGGCGCGACCGGCTTCGGCTACCAGGTGGCCCGCCAGTTCGGCCACGAGGTGCTGCCGACCCGGGCCGGCCTGGTGCCGTTCACCATCACTGACCAGCTCAAGGCGCTGTGCACCGAGCTGTCGGGCACGTCGGTAGACGCCTACGTCAGCTGCAACGGCCAGGGTTTCCGGGAAAACATTCTGTTCACTCACCGAGGCCTCAGCGGCCCGGCAATCCTGCAGGTGTCGTCGTTCTGGCAGGCGGGCGACACGGTGGAGATCAACCTGCTCCCCGACCATGACGCCCTGTCGTGGCTGCAGCAACACCAGCAGGAACGCCCCAACGCCGAGCTGAAAACGCTGCTGGGCGAGGTGTTCACGCGCAAGATGGCGACGCTGCTGGCCGAGCAATGGTTCGTGTCCAAGCCCATGAAGCAGTACACCCCGGCCGAACTGGCCCAGGTGGCCGACAAGCTCGGGCACTGGCAGATAGTGCCGGCTGGCACCGAGGGCTATCGCACCGCCGAGGTGACCCTGGGCGGCGTCGATACCCGTGAAGTGTCTTCCAAGACCATGGAGTCGCTGAAAAGCCCGGGGCTGTACTTCGTCGGTGAAGTGCTCGACGTCAGCGGGCACCTGGGTGGCTTCAATTTCCAATGGGCCTGGGCTTCCGCCTACGCCGCCGCACAATTCGTTTAAGCACTGGCGAAACTACCGCGGTTCGCGGTTATGATGAACGCCATCGGGAAATATCTTGCCGGGCCGGCCCATGCCGTCCTGGCGTTATCAGGATCAACAGCGCACAGGGCCCGCCCTTCTCAATGGCATCGACCTCGTTCCGTCAATCCATGCGCCGGCTATGGGCCCTGGACAAATTCAGCTACAGCGTGCGCGTCTTCATTGCCCTGACCGGCAGCATGGCGCTGTGCTGGTATCAAAACGAAATGCGCCTGCTGATTCCGCTGTTCCTCGGCATCATCGCCAGCGCCCTCGCTGAAACCGACGACAACTGGCAGGGCCGGATCAAGGCGCTGATCGCCACGCTGGTGTGTTTCAGCATCGCCGCATTTTCCGTCGAGCTGCTGTTTCCCTACCCGTATCTGTTCGTGACGGCCCTGGCGCTGTCGAGCTTCTGCCTGACCATGCTCGGCGCGCTTGGCGAGCGTTATGGCGCCATCGCCTACGCCACGCTGATCCTGTCGGTGTACACCATGATCGGGGTCGACCAGCGTGGCGGCGAGGTCAGCAACCTGTGGCGCGAACCGGTCCTGCTGGTCGCCGGGGCAGCCTGGTATGGCGTGCTGTCGGTGCTGTGGCAACTGTTGTTCTCCAATCAACCGGTGCAACAGGCCCTGGCACGGCTGTTCCGTGAACTGGGCCTGTACCTCAAGCTCAAGTCGAGCCTGTTCGAGCCCATCCGCCGGCTGGACGTGGAAGCACGCCGGCTGGAGCTGGCCAAGCAGAACGGCCGAGTGGTGGCGGCGCTCAATGCCGCCAAGGAAATCATCCTGCATCGCGTGGGCAGCGGTCGCCCCGGCTCCAAGGTGCGGCGCTACCTGAAACTGTATTTCCTCGCCCAGGACATCCACGAACGCGCCAGCTCCTCGCACTACCCCTACAACGCGCTCGCCGAAGCATTCTTCCACAGCGACGTGCTGTTCCGCTGTCAACGCCTGCTGCGCCAACAGGGCGTGGCCTGCCAGCGGTTGTCGGAGTCGATCCAGTTGCGCCAGCCGTTCGTCTACGACGACAGCTTCGCCGAAGCCCTGGCCGACCTGCACGCCTCGCTGGAACACCTGCGCATCCAGAGCAACCCGGCCTGGCGCGGCCTGCTGCGGTCGTTGCGCGCGCTGGCCGCCAACCTCGGTACGCTTGACCGCCTGCTCAGCGACGCCAGCAACCCGGACAAGCTGGTCGACGCCCATGACAGCAGCCTGCTGGACCGCTCGCCACGCAACTTCAAGGAAATGGTGACGCGGGTCCGGCAGAACCTGACGCCTACCTCATTGCTGTTTCGGCACGCGCTGCGCCTGCCGCTGGCCCTGGTCATCTGCTATGCCACGGTGCACCTGATCCACCCGTCCCAGGGTTACTGGATCATGCTCACCACGCTGTTCGTGTGCCAACCGAGCTACGGCGCCACCCGCCGCAAGCTGGGGCAGCGCATCATCGGCACGGCCATCGGCCTGACGGTGGGCTGGGCATTGTTCGACCTGTTCCCCAACCCGGTGGTGCAGTCCATGTTTGCCATCGCCGCCGGGCTGGTGTTCTTCGTCAACCGCACCACGCGCTATACCCTGGCCACGGCGGCAATCACCCTGATGGTGCTGTTCTGCTTCAACCAGACCGGCGATGGCTACGGGCTGTTCCTGCCGCGCCTGTTCGACACGCTGGTCGGCAGCCTGATCGCCGGGCTGGCAGTGTTCCTGTTCCTGCCCGACTGGCAGGGCCGCAAGTTGAACAAGGTGCTGGCCAATACCCTGACCTGCAACAGCATCTACCTGCGCCAGATCCTGCATCAATACGCCAAGGGCAAAAGCGACGACCTGGCCTACCGCCTGGCACGGCGTAACGCACACAACGCGGACGCCGCGCTGTCGACCACCCTGGCGAACATGCTCATGGAGCCGGGGCATTTTCGCAAGGAAGCCGACGTCGGCTTTCGCTTCCTGGTGCTCTCGCACACTCTGCTCAGCTACCTGTCCGGGCTGGGTGCGCACCGCGACACCGTGTTGCCCGAAAGCGAACGCGCGCAGTTGATCGACACCGCCGGGCAGACCCTGGCCCAAAGCATCGACGAAATTGCCAGTGGCCTGGCGCTGCGTCAGCCCATCGCGGTGCAGAGTGACAGCGAAGAGGCCCTGGCCACCGAGCTGGAACACGTGCCCGAAGAAATCGATGAAGGCCAGCGCCTGGTGCAGACACAGCTGGCGTTGATCTGCCGCCAGTTGGGCCCGCTGCGGACGCTGGCCGCGCACCTGGTCAAGGAAAAAGGCGAGGCCGCCTGACTACAGGCCGCTGCGCTGGAGCAGACGGTCGTAGGTGCCGTCGGCCTTCATGGCGGCCATTTCGCGGTCGAAATCGGCGACGATTTTCTCGTGGTCGGGGTGTTTCAGGCTGACCAATATGCGCAGGCGATTCTCGCTCAGGGGCACGGGCAGAAACTCGATATTGGCCCGCACCCGGGGCGACTCGCGCAGCAGGTGATAGCGCGCCACCATTTCATCTTCCAGGGTCAATTGGACGCGTTTGGCCACCAGCATGCGCGCGGCCAGGGGGAAGTTCTGCACAGGGACTTTGTGCAGCTTTTCGTCGCCGTCGAAGCCCGCCGCGTAGCTGTAGCCGCGCACCACAGCGATCGAATAGGGATGCAGCTCGGTGTAGTCCCCTCGATAGAGCACTTCCGAGCCCTTGGGTCGCAGGAAGACCACTCGGTTCATCAGGTAGCCGGCGGAGAACTGGCCGATGCGTGTCCGGTCTTCGGAGTACCAGGCGTTGACGATGATATCGTAGCGGCCTTCGCCCAGGCCCAGCAGCGCGCGGGTCCAGGGCACCTGCTGGAATTCGCTGATATACCCGGCACGGGCCAGCGCCGTGGTGACCAGTTCGGTGGCCAGCCCGCCGTTGACCATGGTGGCGTCGGTGAAAGGCGGCCAGGCATCCCCCACCAGGCGCAGGCGGTCAGCAGTCGCACCCTGGCTCATCAGCAGCGCCACCAGCACACCCAAGGCTTGAAGCAGATGCACCATGCTGATCCTGTAGGGGCGCGCGGCCCGGCTCGTTGAGGGTGTAACCGGCGTTAACAGTAGCTCATGGCACGCCTGGGCGTGACTGGCCAGCAGATTACACAAAGATGACGACACCCGGCAGCCGACCGCGGCCCTTGTCGGCCAGGATTTGATGCCCGTCACAAATCGGTCGAAACCCATTACCATGCGCTTCCCCCGCAACCCCTTGAATGGAGCCCAGCCATGACCCTTCACTGGATCTGCAAGCCTCACGCCGAACTCAGCCCTGCAGAGCTCTATGCCATCTTGCGCCTGCGCTGCGAGGTGTTCGTGGTGGAGCAGCACTGTGTCTACCAGGACATCGACGGCCAGGATTTCGACGGTGACTGCCGCCACCTGATGGCCTGGAACGACGCGACCCTGGTGGCCTACCTGCGCCTGCTGGACCCGCACCTGCACGACGGCGAGGTCAAGGTGGGCCGCGTGGTCACCGCGCCAGCAGCACGTGGCAGCGGCCTGGGCCACCAACTGATGGGCCACGCCCTGGAGCACGCCGCCCTGCTCTGGCCGCAGGCGCCGCTGAGCATGTCGGCCCAGGCCCATCTGCAGGCCTACTATGGCCGATACGGCTTCACAGCCTGCAGCGACGAATACCTGGAAGACGGCATTCCCCATGTGCAGATGCGCCGCCACCCTCAGGGGTAAGCCAGTACCTGCTTGATGCGCCCGAGATTGGCGCCGATCCATTCCCGGTCGATGGCCCCCCACTGGCGGATCACGTAGCGGCCAATGTGGTTGCGCTCGCCGTCCTGCTGCTGGAATTCGCAAACGATGTCCAGGTCGGCCAGGGCGGCAATCGTATCCTGGGCGGTACGCCGCGGCATGCCGGTGACCTCGGTCAGGGCCGGCACGCTGCAGGCCTGCTCGCTGTCGATCAGCCACGCCACATAGAGGCGGCGGTAGAAACTGGTCTTGGTTTTACTGACATCCATGAGGCTATCCTTTGCTGGTGGCCGGGAGGTCGCGGTACGTCAGGTAGATCCGCAAGTCGAATTCCAACTGGTGGTAACCAGGGAGCATGTGCTCGCACAACTGGTAAAACGCTTTGTTGTGCTCGCTTTCCTTGAAGTGGGCGAGCTCGTGCACCACGATCATCTGCAAAAACTGCGGCGCGGCCTCCTTGAACAACGAGGCGATGCGGATCTCCTTCTTGGCCTTGAGCTTGCCGCCCTGCACCCTCGACACGGCGGTGTGCAAACCCAGGGCACGATGGGTCAGGTCGAGGCGATTGTCGAACAACACCTTGTCGATTGGAGGTGCATTGCGCAGGTACTCCTGCTTGAGCGCCAACGCGTAGGCGTACAGCGCCTTGTCGCTTTGTACGGCATGCCGCTCGGGATACCGTTGTTGAAGATAGTCCGCCAACTGCCCGCGCTCGATCAGTTGGCGAACCTGGTCCTGCAAGTGAGGCGGATAAGCCTGGAGATATTTCATCACCATCAGAAAATGCCGGTCATCAAGTAGCGGTTACCGGCCAGTGTACTCGGGTTGTGCGCCTACATCCCAAACCAAGTGAACGGCTGCACAAACCGGCTGGCATCTTCGGCAGTCATCGGCCGGGCCACGACGAAGCCCTGGATCAGTTCGCAACCGTTGGCGCGCAACCACTGGTACTGGTCGCGGGTTTCCACACCTTCGGCAATGACCGTGATCCCGTACTCACGACAGATGTCGATGACGCTGCGCACCAGCACCGCATCGCGCGAGGAGTCGGGCAATTTGGCGACCAGATGGCGGTCCAGCTTCAGGGTGTCGATCGGCAGATCACGCAGGATGGTCAGCGAGCACTGGCCAAGGCCGAAGTCATCCAGGGCAATACGCACTCCCAGGTTACGCAACTGGTGCAACTGCGCCAGCGCCTCCTCGGGGTTGTGCATCAGTGATGCTTCCACCACCTCGACTTCAAGCTGCTGCGGCTGCAGGTGGTTCATCGCAATGGCGCGCTGCAGTTCCGGGACCAGGTTGGGCATGCTGAATTGCGCGTTGCTCAGGCTGATGCCCAGGACCAGCTCTGGCGCAAACACCTCTGCCCACTCACGCCGCTGGGTGGCCCCCTGCTGGTAGATCCAGCTGGTCAGGTGGCTGATCAACCGCGCTTCTTCGAGCAGCGGAATGAACAACCCCGGCGGCACATCGCCCACGCTGGGATGCCGCCAGCGCAGAAGTGCCTCGAAGCCGCGCAAGCGGCCGTCGAGAATCCCCACCTGCGGCTGGTAGACCAGGCTGAAGTCGCGGTGCTCGATCGCCGTGCTGACACTTTCTTCCAGCAAGCGACGCGAGCGCGCCCTGCCGTTCAAGTCCTGATCGTAGTAGCGGTATTGTTGACGGCCGGCCTGCTTGGCCGAGTACATGGCAATGTCGGCCGCACGCATCAGTGCATCGAGGTTGGCACCGCACTCGGGGTAGGTGGCGATCCCGATACTGACCCCCAGCGACACATCCAACCCGTCGATTTGCTGGACCATGCCAATTCGATCGAGCAGCTTCTCGGCGACCTTGGCGGCCTGCTCGTGGTATTCCAGATTGTTCAGCAGGGCAGTGAACTCATCACCCCCCATGCGCCCCACCACATCGTAGGGGCGCAGGCATTCCTTGAGCTGTTCGCCGACCCAGCGCAGCACGCGATCGCCGGCATCGTGGCCATTGCTGTCGTTGATCCGCTTGAAGCCATCGAGGTCCAGGTAGAGCAAGGCCTGGGTCTTGTCCGAGCGATCGTTGCGCACCAGCGCGCTCTCGGTCGCCTGGTAGAACCCGCGTCGATTGAGCAGGCCGGTGAGCGGGTCGGTCACGGCCTGATACTCCAGCTGTTGGTGCAGGTTGCGCACCACCGACATGTCGAGGATGGTCACCACCATCGCTCGCTGCTCACCGGCCAGGGGCGCGCAGGACAACGCCGCCGGCAGTTGCTGGGCGGAAACGGTACGCAGCACTGCGTCGTGAACACGGTAGGTGTCGCGCGTGCTGTAGGCGCGATAGAACTCCGACTCGCGCCAGGAGGTGATCATCGGCTTGTGCAGGAAGCTCTGCAAAGGCTGGCCCTGCAACTGCTCCACCGGCGCACCGAGCAAGCGCGAAATGGCCGGGTTGGCGAAACGAATGGTGCCGTGTTCGTCGACCACCAGAATGCCTTCGGCGGCATTTTCCAGCACGGACGCATTGAAAGCACGAGCCGACTCCAGGTCACGGCTCAAGCGTTGCAGGTCGCGGCGGTTGCGCTGCTGCTCCAGCAGAGCCTGCACCTTGGGGCGCAGAATTTCCGGGTCGAAGGGTTTGAACAGGTAGTCGACCGCGCCGTTGGCATAGCCTTTGAGCACGGCCGCCTGAGACTGCTCGTTGGCCGTCAGGAAAATGATCGGGGTCAGACGCGTACGCTGGCTGCCGCGCATCAACTTGGCGACTTCGAAACCATCCATGCCGGGCATCTGCACATCGAGCAGTACCAGGTCCACATCGTGCTCGAGCAACTTGCCCAGCGCCTCGACGCCAGAAGCAGCGGTCACCACTTGCCAGTCCTGACGTTCGAGCAGTGCCCGCATGCTCAGCAGATTTTCCGGATAGTCGTCTACCACCAGTAATACAGAGCCACCCTCATTGGGCCGTGGTTGCGCGCATTCCATGCTGCTTCTCACTCAGGTCTAACGTTGATTCCGGATAGGTCGAAGTCGTGCTGTCACCACTGTAGACGGGCGCAACGCAAAGCAATAGCAACCGATGCACTCTCGTTCCAGGTTTGTGACGCAAGCCGACTAACGGTATTGCAAAGCCGTCGAAAACAAAAGCCCCGATAGCCGCTCGCGTGCACGCAACCCATCAACCACTCAGGTGTTTGCACAACACCGCCATTTGTGGACGGTCCGTGCCGTAGTTGTCAGTAGGCTGCACGGTCGTGGGCGCGTTGTAGAAATGCCCGCTGGCCCAATACGTTCCCCACACCTCGTACTCGTCAAGAATGAGCATGAGCGCGGCGAGGTCTTCCATCCATTCGCCGTTGGGATTGTGCCTATTGGCCGGGGGCACACCGAATTCCCCCATGAAGACCGGAACATGATTGTTCCTCGCCCATTTCAACGCTGCGACGTATTCAGTTTGAATTCGATCGCGGCAGGTCTGGGTCCACGCTTTATCGTAAGTGCCGCTGTGGTTTTCATCCTGATAGTAGTGAAACGACAGAAAGACCAGGTTCAACGGGTCATACCACCATTTGAGGGGGTGCAGTCCATAGTTGCCGGTAAATGCCTGCATGCCAGAGGCGCGATCACCTTCAATGCACACCCATTGCGTACTGCCAGTACGTCTTATGGCGTCAATGGATGCCTGCATCATGCGTGTGGTCGTCGACACTTTGCCGCTGGACCAGTGGCTGATGAATTCCACAGGCTCTTCGGTATCGGTCAAATTCACTTCGTCGATAAAAAACTTGCCCGTCATTCCCTTGAGGTTCCAGGCAGGACAAAACAGGGTGTCTTGCTCACCTGAGTCGAAGGTGACGCTCGTTCGGCACCAGACATCGACGTCGGCCAACTCGATCTCCTGCTGAACCGCCACCGCGCCTGGCTGCCCCAGGTGCGCACCGAGCGCCGCATCCCAAGTGACAGTACCACCGTTGGTAACGCCCTTTTTGTACTTGAAACTGAAGGTATAGCGCGTGTCCGCTTTAACGGGGATACCGCCCTCTTCTCCCCGGTTGTAATAAAACCGCTCGTGGGTGACGGTGCTGATCACCGAGATACCCAGGCAGGCGACGCCACTGGCGAAATCATTGGTCTGGCGCTTGACGTGTCCCCTGACCTGCCAGTCCTTGGTGTCGACTTCAAAATCGCCGTTGCTGATCAACTGGTTGATCGTGTGGAATGGATAGTAGGTGTGCGGGCCCATGGCCACCGGCATCTGGTGGGGTTCATTCATGATGTCGTAACCCAGAACGGCGGGATTCAACTTGTAAAGCTCGGCCAGACGCTCCCATAAGTTCGCCAGCGTCGAAACAGGAACCACGGGCGACCCCACCTTGTAGGGGATACCATTGACAAAGAAGGCACCGTAGTTATGGCAGTCGAGCAAGACACGCATGCCATATTGGCCACACAAAGCGACAGCCTTATCGATGAACTCAAAGTACTGCGGCTCGAACTCGCCCATCAACTCCGGCTGCAGACGCTCCCAGCGAAAGGGCAGGCGGATGATCGTCGCTCCTTTTTTGGCGAAGTACGCAATGTCTGCCTCCTTTGGAGGAAAGTAATCCCAACCGGGTCTTCCTGGCAGCGCCTTGGCATTGAATTCCAGGCCGGCAAGGTTGTAGCCACGCTCATAGGTATAGCCAGTTCGGTTCTGTTGCCGGCTCTGGAATAGCTCGGTCAGGCGGATTCTTTCGTCATCGGTGGGCACGCCGGTGGTGATCAGAAAATCGAAGACCTTTCCGGTGAAGTCGCGCGACCCCAAACGAAGGATATCGGGCTCTTTCGAGGCGTTGCGGCGCGCGGTGAAAACGAAGGGTTCGTCTTCCTCGAACTTGCCCTCTTTGCTGGCATTGACCGCATTGTTGATGGTCACGTCGGCATGGGTCGCCGCCCACATCTTTTCCGACTCGGACGTGGTCCGGATAAACCGATCGCTGCTCATCTGGGCGATCTGCAAAGCGGTCAACGAGCTGTGCAGGCACCCCAGCAGTCGCCAATCGGAAGGTTTGCCGAACGCCACGCCGCCGGCGATGAAGTCCCCGGCCGACACGTCTGCGGCATGCAACCAGCGGCCAGGAACGAAGTCCAGCCAGCACACGTCCCCCGACTTGCGAAACGTCGGTTGACGCTTGGCTTCGGCCATCACCAGATGCCGCCCGTTTCCGGAAGTGTCCTTGAGCAACCCGACAGGCTGGCCATCTTCAGTGACCGGGATTTTGCCGGCGGCGTCCTGAAACACCGTGCTCATGTCACTGACGCTGTACAGCCCATGGACAGTGACCTTGCCATTACCCGCGAGGATATCCTCCACACCACCCGGTTGCGGCGTGGAGACGTCTTCAAAGGGGTCATAGGTGATGATCGGGCCTTTGGGCAACGGCTCGGTCGTCAGGAACGCTTTGGCCAGGCCGGCCAGAACCTTGTCGGTCGAGCAGTCCAGTGACGTCTGCTCGAAGCAGTTGAAGTCACCGAAACATTGGTGAAGAATCCCACCGGCCAGCCCGTACTCGCGGATCTGGTCGGCGATATGGCGGATCCAGTTATCACGCGTGGCTTCATCCTCGATCGATGGCCCGTAGTCCTCGTAATTCCATTGCGAGACAATGCCAAACTCCCCGGCGATCAAACGCCTCGGGTTGATACCTGTGGTGCGCAGGTATTCGTCCAGCCAGTCGCTCCAGTCCTCCCATTTCTCCCAATAGGTATAAGCACCGCTTTCGATGAACTGCGTGTTGTTGGCAATCTGCTGTTTTTTTTCGGAGGCCGACAGCGACGAGGCGTTTATCTTGGCGGTGGTGGCGGCAATCATTGCCTCCTTGCCGCCGGCGTAACGGTCAACCCGCTGCCCCTCGTTGTCGAAATACCACAGCGGATAGGGTATGTGCGACAGCCAGCGGTTTTCCTTGATGCCCTGGTGAGTGAACTCGCCAGGTGCATAGGGATGAAAGGAGAACATCGTGTTGTCGTCGTAGTGATCCAGGTTGAGATTGAACATCTGATTGGCCGCATACCCCCCGGAGGGCTGGAAGACCAGGGTCAGCTCTTTCCAGGCAGCACGCGCAGTCTGGAAGCACTTGGGGAAAAACGAGGTGTAGAGGCCAGGCGCATCCTCGACCTGGAGCGGTTCGTTAATCATTTCCAGGCAGATGTCTTCGGCACTGAAGTTGTCTTTCATTGCCTGCACGATGGCCGTCAGGCGCTCCATGTAGAGCTTTTGCATGGCCTCTTCATTACAGATCGCGCCTTGGTCGGCGTAGCTGCCGCCCTGGGCCACCAGGACACGAAACCCGTGGCCGACCGACTTCTTCCAATGTGCGACCCACAGGGCCAGGCGCTCTTTGAATTCGGGCTCGGCCAGCAGGATGTCAGGTCCCAGCTCGATCCATGAGCGGAAGGTGTTGAACCCCGCGTCCTTGAGGCTGGCGATTCGATCGGCGTTAAGGCCGCGCGTGGTGCTTTCGTAATCGTCGATCGGCGCATTGATGCCGATGCCGGCCACCGTGCCCTTGACCATGAACGACAGTGTCGCCGCTTCGGGCAGGCTGCCCTTGCCGCCTACCCGACGCCAGATGACGCCATCGCTGACCAGCAGCAGTGGCGGCATGGCATCGATCACCACCGCGTACGCGTCAGGGTTGTCGGCCGCCAGGTAGGTCGTGCTCAGCTCTTCGAATTTGACGATTTTTACCGAGGGTAACGTGGTGTCCATAAGCGCCTCACAAAACATGAAAATGAAGTGTCGGCTTAGGAATTCGTCGCGACAGAAGCCGGTTGCGCAAACCAGCCACCGGATGAGGTGGCGCAACTGCAGGTCATGGAGGTGAGTTTAAGCACGGATCTTCGTGCTTATGGCTACCGAAAGTCAGGTGCACGGGAGGTGCCGGGAAGACGGTCTGCGGGGTACTGTGATCGCTGTTTCTTGCAGGCTACGGTTTACGGCGCTATGCGGGCATGCGCCAAAAAGCCTTTACGTGAGGGCTGCTCGGCCGCGGGGGCTTTCAGACCGGTGCAGCGTCGATAAGGGATCCTGCAGACGAAAAAAACCCGCATCGGATGCGGGTTTTTTTCAACTGCGGCGTCGACTCAGTTGACCTTGGCGGTCAACTCACCCGATGCATAACGCTGGAACATGCCTTCCAACGAGATCGGCTTGATCTTCGAGGCATTGCCGGCGGTACCGAACGCTTCATAGCGAGCGATGCACACGTCACGCATGGCCTTGACGGTTTCAGCCAGGTATTTGCGTGGGTCGAACTCGCTCGGGTGCTGGGCCATGAAACGGCGGATGGCACCGGTGGAGGCCAGGCGCAGGTCGGTGTCGATGTTGACCTTGCGCACGCCGTACTTGATGCCTTCGACGATTTCCTCGACCGGTACGCCGTAGGTCTCTTTGATCTCGCCACCGTACTGGTTGATGATAGCGAGCCAGTCCTGCGGCACCGACGACGAACCGTGCATCACCAGGTGGGTGTTGGGAATGCGGGCATGGATCGCCTTGATGCGGTCGATGGCCAGAATGTCACCGGTCGGTGGCTTGGTGAACTTGTAGGCGCCATGGCTGGTGCCGATGGCGATGGCCAGGGCGTCGACCTGGGTCTGCTTGACGAAGTCGGCGGCTTCTTCCGGGTCGGTCAGCATCTGGCTGTGGTCGAGGATACCCTCGGCGCCCACGCCATCTTCTTCACCGGCCTGGCCGGTTTCCAGCGAACCCAGGCAGCCCAGCTCACCTTCGACCGACACGCCACAGGCGTGGGCGAAAGCAACGGTTTGCTTGGTCACGCGCACGTTGTACTCGTAGTCGGCCGGCGTCTTGCCGTCTTCCTTGAGCGAGCCGTCCATCATCACCGAGCTGAAACCCAACTGGATCGAACGCTGGCAGATGTCCGGGCTGGTGCCGTGGTCCTGGTGCATGCACACCGGGATGTGCGGGAATTCTTCGATCGCCGCCAGGATCAGGTGGCGCAGGAACGGCGCACCGGCGTATTTGCGAGCACCGGCAGATGCCTGGACGATCACTGGAGAGTCGGTCTTGTCAGCCGCTTCCATGATGGCGCGCATCTGCTCAAGGTTGTTGACGTTGAAAGCCGGTACGCCGTAGCCGAATTCGGCGGCGTGGTCCAGCATCTGGCGCATGCTAATGAGTGCCATGTTTTATCTTTCTCCCGGTCCAGGTTCTTAATCGTTGCAAGCCCGCCGCAGCGGCGGTTGCTATTCAAGTATCGGCTATCGAGCTGCGCAAGGCAGCCATCAGGGCGCCTTGCAGCCGCGCCCGATCAAATCATTGGTGGCGGCCCAGTAGATCAGGCCCTCATCACCCTTTTTGTGAAACACCAGCACACCATCGGTGAACGACTCGCCATCGGCCCCGTTAACGGCAGCCAACGCATACAACCGCTCACTGCCCGTCAGGCGGACGTCGGCCCGGTCATGGGCCGGGCCGCGATACCGCCAGGAAAACTGCACCTGGCTGTCGCACTGCCAGGTGGTTCAAGGCTGCTCGACTTCGGGTGAAGACTGCCAGCTACAACCGCCCAGCAGCACCACGAGCATCAGGGCAACAACCCGCTTCATTGCATTCAACCTCTATACCACGGCTCGAAGGATCGAGCGTTACGACCCGCAATCCTGCGACTGATTACGACCACGCGTCGCATCGCCACTGGCATTGGTTTCCACCCGCTGGTCATTCTGGGTGGTGGGCACTGCGACCGCCGCAGGGCTGAACACTTCGCAGGTGCCTTTGGAACCTGCCGCGCAGCCCGACAACAGCGCAACGCTGAATACAGCAACCAGACCGATCTTCATGGTGAAGCTCCCTTTCACAATCCTGCCGTTAAAAAGTGTTTCCCTACACAAGACCGCCGGGAAGTGCCAATGGTGCCCTCAAGGGCACCCACGGGCCTGCGCCTGGTGTTCCGGTTCGTACTTTTCGAGCCCTTCAGGGCCCAGGCGCTTGTTGATCACCGGGGCCGTTTCGGCCTGCCATTCAGACTGGTAGCAGCCACCCTTGGGCACCTGCTCGTCGGCCGTTGCCCCGGCCTCCGGCGCCGGTGCACCGGCACAGCCGGCGATGGCGCCGACCAACAGCAGCAGTGCACAGGCCTTGAACATCACCATCCCCTCGCCCGCCGCGCCCATCAGGACTTGGCGCGCTGCTCCAGGATTTCCACGGCCGGCAGCACTTTCCCTTCCACGAACTCGAGGAAGGCGCCGCCACCGGTGGAAATGTATGAAATATTCGCGCCAATCCCGTATTTGTCGATGGCTGCCAGCGTGTCGCCGCCACCGGCGATGGAGAAGGCCGGGCTCTCGGCAATGGCCGTGGCAAGCACTTTGGTGCCGTTGCCGAACTGGTCGAACTCGAAGACACCGACCGGGCCGTTCCACAGAATGGTCTTGGACGACTTGAGCAACTCGGCGAACTGCTCGGCGGTTTTCGGGCCGATGTCGAGGATCATGTCGTCGTCGGCAACGTCGGCGATGTCCTTGACCGTCGCTTCGGCATCCTCGGCGAAGGCCTTGGCAACCACCACGTCCACGGGCAACGGCACGCTGACCTTGGCCGCGATTTCACGGGCCGTGTCGAGCAGGTCCGGCTCGTACAGCGACTTGCCCACCTTGTGCCCGGCAGCGGCCAGGAAGGTATTGGCAATGCCGCCACCGACGATCAATTGATCGCAGATCTGGCTCAGGCTGTTGAGCACGTCCAGCTTGGTCGACACCTTGGAGCCGGCGACGATGGCCGCCATCGGCTTGGCCGGGGCGCCCAGGGCCTTGCCCAGCGCGTCCAGCTCGGCGGCCAGCAACGGACCTGCAGCCGCCACCTTGGCGAACTTCGCCACGCCGTGGGTCGAACCCTCGGCGCGGTGGGCAGTGCCGAAGGCGTCCATCACGAACACGTCGCACAGGGCGGCGTACTTCTGCGCCAGATCGTCAGCGTTCTTCTTCTCGCCCTTGTTGAAGCGCACGTTCTCGAACAGCACCACATCACCGGCCTTGACCTCGACACCGTCGAGGTATTCGGCAACCAGCGGCACCTCACGGCCCAGTGCCTTGCTCAGGTAGTCGGCAACCGGCTGCAGGCTGTTCTCGGCCGAGAATTCACCTTCCACCGGACGCCCCAGGTGCGAGCAGACCATCACTGCCGCGCCCTTTTCCAGCGCCAGCTTGATCGTCGGCAGGGACGCCAGGATGCGCGCATCGCTGGTCACCTTGCCATCCTTCACCGGCACGTTGAGGTCTTCGCGAATCAATACGCGCTTACCTTGCAGATCGAGGTCGGTCATCTTCAACACGGTCATTGTGTCTGTCCTTCAAGCCTGATGGGGTGGAGTATTCATGACGTCCAGGTAATGCGTGGCGACGTCGAGCATGCGATTGGCAAAACCCCATTCGTTGTCGAACCAGGCCAGCAGGTTCACCAGGCGCGGGCCGGAAACGCGGGTCTGGCTGGCATCGACAATTGCCGAATGGGGGTCATGGTTGAAATCACAACTGGCGTGCGGCAACTCGGTGTAAGCCAGCAGCCCGCGCAAAGGGCCGGATGACGCGGCGTTGCGCAAGATGCGGTTGACCTCGGCGGCATCCGTGTCGCGGGCAGTTTGCAGGGTAATGTCCAGACATGACACGTTGACGGTCGGCACGCGCACTGCTTTGGCCTGGATTCGCCCGACAAGTTCCGGAAGCAGGCGTTCGATTCCGCGGGCGAGGCCGGTGGACACCGGAATCACCGACTGGAACGCCGAGCGGGTGCGGCGCAGGTCTTCGTGATGATAGGCGTCGATCACCGGCTGGTCGTTCATGGCCGAGTGAATCGTGGTGATCGAAACGTACTCCAGACCCAGCGCCTGATCGAGCAGGCGCAGCAGCGGCACGCCGCAGTTGGTGGTGCAGGAGGCGTTCGACACCAGCCGCTCGGCCCCGGTCAGGCAGTGCTGATTGACGCCGAAGACGATGGTGGCGTCGACGTCGGATTCACTGGCCATCGGCTGCGAAAACAGCACGGCAGGCGCACCTGAATCGATAAAGCGCTGACCATCCTCGCGGGTGTTGTAAACCCCCGAGCACTCCAGCACCAGGTCGATTTCCAGTGCGGCCCAGTCGATGCCCTCGGGCGTCGCACTGCGGCTGACCGCGACCCGGCGATCGTTGATCAGCAAGGCATCGCCGTCGATTCGCACATCACCCGGGAAGCGCCCGTGGGTGGAATCGAATCGCGTCAGGTATTCGAGGCTGGCCAGGTCGGCCAGGTCATTGATGGCGACCACTTCGAAGCCAGCGGCAGCACCCCGTTCACACAAGGCGCGCAGAACGCAGCGGCCGATACGGCCATAACCATTGAGTGCAACTCTGAAGGGGCGCTGCTGGGGCATGAAGGGCTCGCTGTAGCGAATTCTGGTATTGCAAAACCAGGACAGCGGCCACTTGGGCCGCTGTCCTGAACACTGAGGTCAGTCTTCCAGCAATTCCTCGGCGGTACCGAGAATATTGTCCAGGGTAAAGCCGAACTCTTCGAACAGCGCTGGCGCCGGTGCCGACTCGCCGAAGCTGGTCATGCCGATCACGCGGCCTTCCAGGCCCACGTATTTGTACCAGTAGTCGGCGTGCGCCGCTTCGATGGCGATACGCGCGCCAACCTGCAGTGGCAGAACCGACTGCTTGTAGCTGGCGTCCTGGGCATCGAAGACGCTGGTGCAGGGCATCGACACCACGCGGACCTGGCGGCCCTGGGCGATCAGTGCATCGTAGGCTTGCACGGCCAGGCCGACTTCCGAGCCCGTGGCGATCAGGATCAGCTCCGGCTCGCCGGCGCAGTCCTTGAGCACATAGCCACCGCGATTGATGTCGGCGATCTGGGCATCGTCACGCACCTGGTGCGGCAGGTTCTGGCGCGAGAAAATCAGCGCCGAAGGCCCGTCGTTGCGTTCCAGCGCGTACTTCCAGGCCACCGCCGACTCGACCGCGTCGGCCGGGCGCCAGGTGTCCAGGTTCGGCGTGCAGCGCAGGCTGGCCAACTGCTCGATGGGCTGGTGCGTCGGGCCGTCTTCACCCAGGCCGATGGAGTCATGGGTGAACACGTACAGAACGCGCTTTTTCATCAGCGCCGACATGCGCACGGCATTGCGCGCGTATTCCATGAAGATCAGGAAGGTTGCGCCGTAGGGCACGAAGCCGCCGTGCAGGGCGATACCGTTCATGATCGCGCTCATGCCGAATTCGCGCACGCCGTAGTACAGGTAGTTGCCGCCGGCGTCATGCGCCTCGACCCCTTTGCAGCCTTTCCACAGGGTCAGGTTCGAACCGGCCAGGTCGGCCGAGCCGCCGAGGATCTCGGGCAACAGCGGGCCGTAGGCATTCAGTGCGTTCTGGCTGGCCTTGCGGCTGGCGATGGTTTCGCCCTTGGCGTTGACTTCAGCGATGTAGGCCGCGGCCTTTTCCGAGAAATCGGCCGGCAGCTCGCCGCTCATGCGCCGGACCAGCTCGTTGGCCAGCTCCGGGTGGGCCGCGGAGTAGGCCGCGAAACGCTGGTTCCACTCGGCTTCCAGGGCAGCACCGGCGTCCTTGGCATCCCACTCGGCGTAGAGCTCGGCAGGGATCTCGAAGGGGCCATGGTTCCATTTGAGCGCGGCGCGGGTCAGGGCGATTTCGTCGGCGCCCAGTGGCGCGCCATGGCAGTCTTCCTTGCCCTGCTTGTTCGGCGAACCGAAGCCGATGGTGGTCTTGCAGCAAATCAGCGTCGGCTGCTCGCTCTTGCGGGCGGTCTCGATCGCCGTCTTGATTTCGTCGGCATCGTGGCCGTCGACATTGCGAATGACCTGCCAGCCGTAGGCCTCGAAACGCTTGGGCGTGTCATCGGTGAACCAGCCCTCGACTTCACCGTCGATGGAAATGCCGTTGTCGTCGTAGAACGCGATCAGCTTGCCCAGGCCCAGGGTACCCGCCAGCGAACTGACCTCGTGGGAAATGCCTTCCATCATGCAGCCGTCACCCAGGAACACATAGGTGTGGTGGTCGACGATGTCGTGGCCTTCACGGTTGAACTGGGCGGCCAGCACTTTTTCGGCGATAGCGAAGCCGACCGCATTGGCCAGGCCCTGGCCCAGCGGCCCGGTGGTGGTCTCCACGCCCGGGGTGTAGCCGTATTCCGGGTGGCCCGGGGTGCGGCTGTGCAGCTGGCGGAAGTTCTTCAGGTCGTCGATGGACAGGTCGTAGCCGGTCAGGTGCAGCAGCGAGTAGACCAGCATCGAGCCATGGCCGTTGGACAGGATGAACCGGTCACGGTTGGCGAATGACGGATTGCTCGGGTTGTGCTTGAGAAAGTCACGCCAGAGCACTTCGGCGATATCCGCCATGCCCATGGGGGCACCGGGATGGCCGCTGTTGGCTTTTTGCACGGCATCCATGCTCAGTGCACGAATGGCGTTGGCGCGCTCACGACGGCTGGGCATCGCTTATCTCCTGGGGCTTGAAAAGTGTGAAACGGGAAAAGAGGGGCATTTTCCCCCAGTGGCCTGCCCGGGGCAATCAGAGATGGTGTTGCAGGCCAACTTTCTATCGCCGCAAGGCCAATATCAAAACTTTTTGATATTGGCCTTGCGGGCAACGTCGGCGCTCTCTAGACTGCCTGGCCTATGAACCTGCCCCTGCAGTCCCTGCCCGCTGATGCGAACGACGACCTGACCGCCCTGTGCAAGGCCGGCGGCGATCCATTGCGGCTGAACGTCCTGCGTGCCCTGGCCAGCGACTCGTTCGGGGTGCTGGAGCTGGCGCAGATGTTCGCCATCGGGCAATCGGGCATGAGTCACCACCTCAAGGTGCTGGCCCAGGCCGGCCTGGTGGCGACGCGCCGTGAAGGCAACGCGATTTTCTATCGCCGCGCGCTGGCCGGCACCCAGGTCCCGGGCGGCCGTTTGCACGCGGCGCTGCTCGATGAGGTCGACACCCTCGAGCTGCCCGTCGAGGTGCAGTCGCGCATGGCGCTGGTTCAGCGCCAGCGGGCCGCGGCGAGCGAGGATTTCTTCTTGCGCATGGCCGAGAAGTTTCGCGCCCAGCAAGACCTCATCGCTGGCCTGCCGCAGTATCGCGAGAGCCTGCTGGCCCTGCTCGACAAGCTCGACTTCGGCCGCACCGCCAGCGCCCTGGAAGTCGGCCCCGGTGACGGCGGCTTCCTGCCTGACCTGGCCCGGCGCTTCGAACGGGTCACGGCGCTGGACAATAACTCGGCGATGCTCGAACTGGCGCGCCAGCTGTGCGTCAAAGAACGACTGGCCAACGTCGAGCTGCACCTGGCCGACGCGCTGGGCGAGCAGGAGCTGCAAGCCGATTGCGTGGTGGTGAACATGGTGCTGCACCATTTCACCGACCCGGCGGGGGCGCTCAAGCAACTGGCCCGCCGCGTGCAAACCGGCGGCAGCCTGCTGATCACCGAATTGTGCAGCCATAACCAGGGGTGGGCCAGGGAGGCCTGCGGTGATCTCTGGTTGGGCTTTGAACAGGAAGATCTGGCCACTTGGGCCACCGCTGCGGGGCTTGTCCCCGGGGAAAGCCTGTATGTGGGCTTACGTAATGGTTTCCAGATTCAGGTCCGCCATTTTCAGCGACCGACTGGCAACACTGACCATCGGTACAAATAGGAAACCGTCGAGATGAGCGAATACTCCCTTTTCACCTCCGAGTCCGTGTCTGAAGGGCATCCGGATAAAATCGCCGACCAGATTTCCGACGCGGTGCTGGACGCCATCATCACTCAGGACAAATTCGCCCGCGTCGCATGCGAAACACTGGTGAAAACGGGCGTCGCGATCATTGCGGGCGAAGTGTCCACCTCGGCCTGGGTCGACCTGGAAGACATCGTGCGCAACGTCATCGTCGACATCGGCTACAACAGCTCGGACGTGGGCTTCGACGGTGCGACCTGCGCGGTGATGAACATCATCGGCAAGCAGTCGATCGACATCGCCCAGGGTGTGGACCGCAGCCGCCCTGAAGACCAGGGCGCCGGCGACCAGGGCCTGATGTTCGGCTACGCCAGCAACGAGACCGACGTGTTGATGCCGGCACCGATCTGCTTCTCGCACCGCCTCGTCGAGCGTCAGGCCGAGGCGCGCAAGGCTGGCCTGCTGCCGTGGCTGCGCCCGGACGCGAAATCCCAGGTGACCTGCCGTTATGACGGCGGCCGCGTGGTGGGCATCGATGCCGTGGTGCTGTCGACCCAGCACAACCCGGACGTGTCCTACGCCGACCTGCGCGAAGGCGTGATGGAAGAAATCGTCAAGCACGTACTGCCTGCCGAATTGCTGCACAGCGGCACGCAGTTCCACATCAACCCGACCGGCAACTTCATCATCGGCGGCCCGGTGGGTGACTGTGGCCTGACCGGCCGCAAGATCATCGTCGACAGCTACGGCGGCATGGCCCGTCACGGCGGCGGCGCGTTCTCCGGCAAGGACCCGTCCAAGGTCGACCGCTCGGCGGCCTATGCGGGCCGTTACGTCGCCAAGAACATCGTCGCCGCCGGCCTGGCCGACCGTTGTGAAATCCAGGTGTCCTACGCCATCGGCGTGGCGCAACCGACTTCGATCTCGATCAACACCTTCGGCACCGGCAAGATCGGCGACGACAAGATCGTGCAACTGGTACGCGAGCACTTCGACCTGCGTCCGTACGCGATCACCACCATGCTCGATCTGCTGCACCCGATGTACCAGGCCACGGCCGCCTACGGTCACTTCGGCCGTACGCCGGTGGAAATGACAGTCGGCGACGACACCTTCACCGCCTTCACCTGGGAGCGCACCGACCGCGCGGCGGCCCTGCGTGATGCCGCTGGCCTGAAGTAAGGCCCTGGCGCTCAGGTACACCTGTCCGGGTGTGCCTGAGCGCCGCGTTCGACACCCGCCGAAACACCCCTTTCTACGCTGCATGCCGTTTGCCTTCTAGGCTTGGGTCTTCCCGACCGAGCAAGGACGCTCAGCATGTTCACCATCCTGTGGTTTTTCTTCCTGTCGCTGGCGACGCTGCCCGCCTGGGCTGCGGGCTGCCCCACCTGGACGCCAGAACAGGCCACTGTGCAGATCGCCGCCCTTGGCGAGCAAATCCGCCAGTGGGACGACGCCTATCACCGCCAGGGCCGGTCAGCGGTCGCCGACGAGCTTTACGACCAGGCTCGTCTGCGCCTGGAGGACTGGCGCCGTTGTGCCGGCCAGGTCACTCACGACCAGCCGCTGGCGAGCGCCATCGGGCCCTTGGCTCATCCCGTGCCGCACACGGGCCTGGTCAAGTTGCGCGACGAGGCTGCCGTCGCGCAGTGGCTACAGTCGCGTGCCGAGGTGTGGGCGCAGCCGAAAGTCGATGGCGTGGCCGTGACGGTGGTGTATCGACAAGGCCGGTTGCACCGCCTCATCAGCCGCGGCGATGGTCGTCAGGGCCACGACTGGTCACGTCATATCCCGGCGCTGCAGCAGGTGCCCAGTCAACTGCCACAACCCCTGGACCTGGTGCTGCAGGGTGAGCTCTATCTGCGCAGCGAGGGGCACTGTCAGGCCTGCGCCGGGGGTCGGAACGCGCGCAGCAGAGTCGCCGGCCTGCTGGCCCGGACCCAATGGCAGAAGGGCGAAGGTGCCGACATCGCGCTGTTCGTGTGGGAGTGGCCCGCCGGCCCGCCCGGCTTGCTCGAACGCCTGCAAGCGCTGGCCACGCTGGGCTTCGACGACCCGTTGCGCTATAGCCAGCCCGTCGCGGACCTGGCCCAGGCCAGTGCCTGGCGCGAACACTGGTACCGTGCCAGCTTGCCGTTCGCTACCGATGGCATCGTTCTGCGACACAGTCAGCGACCCCCGGCTTCGCGCTGGCAGGCCAGAGCGCCGTACTGGCTGGCGGCCTGGAAGTACCCGCCGCTGCAGGCGCTGGCGGTGGTCCGGGCGGTGAGTTTCCCGGTTGGCCGCACGGGCCGGATCAGTCCGATGCTGGAGCTGCTGCCGGTGCAACTGGACGACCGGCGTATTGCGCGGGTCAGCGTCGGGTCGCTGGCACGCTGGGAGACCCTCGACATTCGCCCCGGCGACCAGGTGGCCATCGAGCTGGCCGGGCAGACAATACCGCGCCTGGCCGAGGTGATACTGCGCAACCCCGAAAGGGAAGCCCTGAACATCCCTTCGCGCGATGCCTATCATGCCCTCAGTTGCTGGCGCCTGAGCCCGGGCTGCGAAAGCCAGTTCCAGGCACGCCTGCAATGGCTAGGCGGCAAGCACGGGCTGGGCATGGCGAACGTCGGCCGCGGCACGTGGGAGCGGCTCATCGAGTCCGGCCGAATGGAGGGCCTGCTGGATTGGCTATCCCTGGACGTCGCTACACTTGCTACCATGTCTTCCCTGGGTGAGCGTCGGCTCGCCCGGCTACAGCACAGTTTTCAACACAGTCGATCGCGTTCGTTCGCGCTCTGGCTCAGGGCCTTGGGCATGCCGCCCAGTGGCGATGCGGTATTGCACGGTCCCTGGTCCGCGCTGGCTGCCCGCAGCACCGCGCAATGGCGCGAGGAACCGGGGGTCGGCCCCGGCCGCGCAGCGCAACTGCAGGCCTTTTTCAACCATCCGGACGTGACGCGGCTCGCCGCACAGCTGGAACAGGCCGGCGTAGATGGTTTTCACTGACCGCACGCCCGCTGTTTTTTCATTGCCACCGATGTGCGCTTGCATCGGTCTTACACGGAGTCGACATGACCATATTTTCCAAAGCTGCCCTCTTCACCCTGTGCAGCGTGCTCGCCGGCTCGGCGCTGGCCGCCCAGGCCGCTCCCGAGCTCAAGGGCTGCGCGGCCAAGCAGCAATCGGTGCAGACCCAACTGCAGCAGGCTCGTGCCAATGGCAACAAGGGACAACAGGCCGGGCTGGAAACGGCGCTCGCTGAAATCAAGGCCAACTGCAACGACACCGCCCTGCAGAAGTCCCGCGAAAACAAGGTGCTGGAGGCCAAGCGCGAAGTCAGCCAGCGTCAGGCCGACCTGGACAAGGCCATGAAGCGCGGCGACGCGGAACGCATCAACAAGCGCAAAGACAAACTGGCCGAGTCACGCAAGGAACTCCAGCAAGCGCTGGACGAACTGGACCGCTGAGTCAGGCCATCGCCGCCAGTGTTCAGATCGAGGCGAAGAAGAACCCGGCGATCAGGCCCAGGCCGACGAACCACACCAGCGAACGCAATGTCGCCCAGTCGGCCAGGTAGCAAATGATGTAGAGCAGGCGGCTGGTGATGTACATCACGGCCAGTACATCCATGGTGACCTGCTGCGCATTGCCGACGATGTCGGCAATGATCACCGCCGCCGCGAACGCCGGCAATGCCTCGAAACTGTTGAGCTGGGCCGCGTGCGCTCGGCGCGCCGGGCCCTCGAGGCTGTCGAGGAAATCGCGCGGGTCGCGATTGTCGCTCAAGCGGAAACCGCCCAGGGCGAACTTGGCGAGGCCTGCGCACAGGATCGGCAGAACGATAGCGATCAAGACACACCAGAAGGCGACGGTCATACGGCATTTCCTTGTAGGTTCGAGTGGGCCTCGCGGCCTGGGCTGACCGGTGTGGCGCCCGGGCAAATGCAACAAAATGTGCCCAGCTCCTGCAGGAACACATCATACCTTAGGGACGTGCCGGCCGGCGCGCCCTCCTCATGCCCCCTTTCACACCCTTCACAGGAGCCCGGATGTTAGAGCTAGTCGCTACGTTCATCTGTCTCACCACGCTGCTGACTTACGTCAATTACCGCTTCATCGGCCTGCCGCCCACCATCGGCGTCATGGTCACTGCCCTGCTCTTCTCCCTGATCCTGCAAGGCCCGAGTTTCATGGGTTACCCCGGCCTGGAAGCCCGTGTGCAGAGTCTGATCGGGCAGATCGACTTCGGCGACCTGTTGATGAACTGGATGCTGTCGTTCCTGCTGTTCGCCGGGGCGCTGCACGTCAACCTGGCGGACCTGAGGAGCTATCGCTGGCCCATCGGCCTGCTGGCCACCTTTGGCGTGCTGATCGCAACCTTTGTGATCGGCAGCCTGGCGTACTGGATTTTCGGCCTGTTCGGCTGGCATATCAGTTTTCTCTACTGCCTGCTGTTCGGCGCCCTGATCTCGCCCACCGACCCGATTGCGGTGCTGGGGGTACTGCGTACCGCTAATGCATCCAAGCCGCTGAAGACCACCATCGTAGGCGAGTCACTGTTCAACGATGGCACGGCGGTGGTGGTGTTCACCGTGCTGCTGGGCATTGCCCAGTTGGGCGAAACGCCCACACTCGGGGCGACGGCGATGTTGTTCGTGCACGAGGCGATTGGCGGCATCCTGTTCGGTGGGCTGATCGGTTACGTGGTGTATCGCATGATCAAGGGCATCGAGCAGTATCAGGTCGAGGTCATGCTGACACTGGCGCTGGTGCTGGGCGGTTCGGCTATGGCCTACGAACTGCACGTCTCTGCACCGATCGCCATGGTGGTCGCGGGCCTGATCATCGGTAACCTGGGGCGCAACCTGGCGATGAACGACATGACCCGGCGCTACATGGACGGTTTCTGGGAGCTGCTCGACGACATGCTCAATGCGTTGCTGTTCGCGTTGATCGGCATGGAATTGTTGCTGTTGCCGTTTTCCTGGCTGCACTTGGCGGCGGCCGGCCTGCTGGCCGTGGCCATCCTCGCCTCGCGCCTGCTGACAGTGGCGCCGGCCATCCTGCTGTTGCGCCGCTGGCGCAGCGTACCGCAGGGCACCATCCGCATCCTGACCTGGGGCGGCCTGCGCGGCGGTGTGTCGGTGGCCCTGGCGCTGGCATTGCCGGTGGGGCCGGAGCGTGACCTGATCCTGAGCATTACCTACATCGTGGTGCTGTCGTCGATCCTGCTGCAGGGCCTGAGCATCGGCAAGCTGGTGCGGGCCGTCACGCGCGAGCCCGTCGCCGACACCCGCGCACACTGATCGGGTCGTCGAGAAAGGGGACGCCGCGGCGAACCGGTTTGGATAAGATGGGCGTCATCGCCCGGCGCCCGCCGTTTCGCCTCGACGCCCCAGGAGCTCGAATGTCCCTCGATGACGACCTCGCCATCACCAGCGGCACCCCCATGATTCCGGACCAGCGTCGCGAGCTGATCCTGCGGCAGTTGCGCAAGCATCACGTGCTCAGCGTGCATCAGTTGACCGAAATGTTCGACTGTTCGCACATGACCATTCGCCGTGACATCGCCCTGCTCGAGCAGGAAGGGCGAGCCTACTCGGTGACCGGCGGTGTGCGCATCGCCAGCCAGTTGCACAGCGAGCCCAGCCACCAGTCCAAGGCCGTGATCGAACTGCCGCAGAAGCAGGGCATGGCGCGGCTGGCGGCGGGGCTGTTGCACCCCGACATGACCATCTACCTGGACGCCGGCACGTCGACGCTGGAGATCGTGCCGCACATCCTGGCGTTGTCGGGCATGACAGTGGTCACCAATGATTTCGGCGTGGTCGATGCCTTGGCCGACGCCACCACTGTCGAGGTGATTCACACCGGCGGGCTGCTCGACCATCCGAACCGTTCCAGTGTCGGCGGGCTGGCGGCGGCGACGCTGCGCCAACTGGCCACGGACATCGCCTTCATGTCGACCAGTTCGTGGGACCTGCAACGCGGCACGACCACACCGTCGGCGCTGAAGGTGGAAGTCAAGCAGGCGGCCATGCAGTCCGCCTCGCGCTCGGTGCTGATCGCGACCAGTTCCAAGTACGGCACCTTCGGCACCTACAAGATTGCCAGTCTCGAACAGTTCGACACCCTGATCAGCGACCAGAACCTCGCCACCGGTGCAGCGGACGCCATCCGCAAACACCAGATCGAACTGCTGCTCGCCTAACCCTCCCGCTGCCCCCCCTGTATTCAACGCCGTATCCACGGCCTGCTACGCAGGCCATCGCCGTGTAGGAGTCCGGCTCGCCGGCGATGGGGCGCGCAGCGGTCCCAATGAATTCAACTCCGTATCCCGGGGCCTGCTGCGCAGGCCATCGCCGCCAAGGCGGACTCCTACAGATGGATCCCGTCACCCCGTGTAGGAGTCCGGCTTGCCGGCGATGGGGCGCGCAGCGGCCCTAATGAATTCAACGCCGTATCCCAGGGCCTGCTACGCAGGCCATCGCCTTGTAGGAGTCCGGCTCGCCGGCGATGGGGCGCGTAGCGGCCCTAATGAATCCAACACCGTCCCAGGGCCTGCTGCGCAGGCCATCGCCTTGTAGGAGTCCGGCTTGCCGGCGATGGGGCGCGCAGCGGCCCTAATGAATTCAACGCCGTAGCAGGGGCCTGCTGCGCAGGCCATCGCCGCCAAGGCGGACTCCTACGGTTGGATCGCACACCGCCCCTATCCGCATCGTCTACAACCACACGGCATCCCACAGTGGGTAGTCGCCGACCCGTGTCACCAGCCCGGCCCTTAGCGGGTTGGCTATGACGTAACGTGCGGCCTTCCGCGCTTGCTCATCGCATCGCAACGCGCGGTCGTGGAAGCCTTTTTGCCACAGCCGCCCTGTACGTGACTGCGCACGATTGAACGCCACCGTAGAGCGGGACTTGAAGCGCCCTATCACCGTATGGAGCGATCCGGCGGGCAACTCGATCAGCCAATGAAGGTGATCAGGCATGATCACCCAGCATAGCGTTCGAATGTCTCCCTCCCGCTCAGCCGCTTTCATCGCGGCGATGACGGCCCTAGCCCGTGTCCATTCCTCGAACGCAGGGCAACGCCGGTGCACCACGATCGTGATCAGGCAAGGGCGACCGTGCTCCGAACAGCGGCCTTGGCGTAATCGGTGGGCATTGGCAGTGGCCATCGGACAATCTCGCAGGAAGACAGCATGACGATAGAAAGAACCTTCCACCCCTGCCGCCGAAAACAGCGACAAACCATGACCACGAGCGGCACCCGACCCCACAGTGTTAATTTTTGTTAATTCAAAATAATACTTCACAAGATCAGATCACTGGTTCACTATCACCCCACTCGCAAAAGGAGCAATTGATGAACAACAAGAATGTCGGTGTGATCGGTTTGGGTGCGATGGGTTTGGGCATTGCCCGCTCCCTGTTGCGTGCAGGCTTCAATGTGCATGCGTGTGACGTGCGTGAATCCGTCACACAACAATTCGCTGCCGAAGGCGGCGTGGCTTGCGCGAGCCCGGCGGCACTGGCCGCTGCCTGTGACACCATCGTGACGGTGGTGGTCAACGCCGAACAGACCGAAACCGTTCTGTTCGGTACCGACGGGGCGGTCTCGTCCCTGCGCCCCGGCAGCCTGGTGATCGGTTGCGCCACTGTGGCCCCGACGTTCGCCGTCGAACTCGGCGAACGCCTGGCCCAGCATCAGTTGCACTACCTCGACGCGCCTATCTCCGGCGGGGCTGCCAAAGCGGCGGCGGGCGAAATGACCATGATGACTTCCGGCCCTGCCGACGCCTACGCCATCGCCGAAGCGGTGCTGGCTGGCATGGCGGGCAAGGTTTATCGCCTGGGCGACGTTCACGGCCTGGGTTCGAAAGTCAAAATCATCAATCAGCTGCTGGCTGGCGTGCACATCGCCGCCAGTGCCGAGGCCATGGCCCTGGGCCTGCGCGAAGGCGTCGACGCCGATGCCCTGTACGAAGTGATCACCCACAGCGCCGGCAACTCGTGGATGTTCGAAAACCGCGTGCCGCACATCCTCAAGGCGGACTACACCCCGCTGTCGGCCGTCGATATTTTCGTCAAGGACCTTGGCCTGGTGCTCGATACCGCTCGCGCCAGCAAATTCCCGCTGCCGTTGTCAGCCACCGCGCACCAGATGTTCATGCAGGCCTCCAGCGCCGGTTTCGGCCGTGAAGACGATTCGGCCGTGATCAAGATCTTCCCCGGCATCGAACTGCCGACCGCCAAGCCAGAAGCCTGAGGAGCCCCGCATGAGCCTTCGTTCCGCAAAGCCCCTGCTGGGCTGCATTGCCGATGACTTCACCGGCGCCACCGACCTGGCCAACATGCTGGTGCGCGGCGGCATGCGCACCGTCCAGAGCATTGGTATCCCGAGCGCGGAAAACAGCGCCCACCTGGATGCCGACGCCATCGTCATCGCCCTGAAGTCCCGGACCCTGCCGGTGGCCGACGCCATCGCGCAGTCGCTGCAGGCACTGCAATGGCTGCAGGAACAGGGCTGCGAGCAGTTCTTCTTCAAGTACTGCTCCACCTTCGACTCGACCGCGGCCGGCAACATCGGCCAGGTCAGCGAAGCGCTCATGCACGCACTGGGGACCGACTTCACCGTGGCCTGCCCGGCGTTCCCGGAAAATGGCCGCACGATCTTCCGTGGTCACTTGTTCGTCCAGGACCAGTTGCTCAACGAGTGCGGCATGCAGCACCACCCACTGACCCCCATGCATGACGCCAACCTGGTTCGCGTGCTGCAATCACAAACCGCGGCGCAGGTCGGCTTGCTGCGCTACGACAGCGTGGCCCAGGGCCCTGAGGCCGTTACCCAACGAATCACCGCGTTGCGTGCCGACGGCGTGAAAATGGCCATTGCCGATGCCATTTCCGATGCTGACCTCTACACCCTGGGCACCGCCTGTGCGCACCTGCCGCTGCTCACCGGTGGCTCGGGCCTGGCGCTCGGTCTGCCGCAGAACTTCCGCGCTGCCGGCAAGTTGCGCGACATTGATGCCGCCCGGCAACCCGCCATCCACGGCGGTGAAGTGGTCCTGGCCGGCAGTGCTTCGCAAGCGACCAATGGGCAGGTGGCAGCGTGGCTCGAAGCCGGCCGTCCAGCCTGGCGCATCGACCCGCTGGCCCTGGCCGCAGGCAAGCCGGTGGTCGCCGAGGCCCTGGCGTTCGCCCGCGACGCCGAGCAGACGGTATTGATCTATGCCACCAGCAGCCCTGACGAGGTCAAGGCCGTGCAGCGCGAACTGGGCGTCGAGCACGCCGGCGCCCTGGTCGAGCAGGCGTTGGGGGACATCGCCAGCGGCCTGTACGAAGCGGGCGTACGCCGCTTCGTGATCGCGGGTGGCGAGACGTCAGGTGCCGTCGTCCAGGCCCTCGACGTGCAAATCCTGCACATTGGCGCGCAGATCGATCCGGGCGTTCCCGCCACCGTCACCAGCGGCGCAACCCCCCTGGCACTGGCCCTGAAGTCCGGCAACTTCGGTGGCCGCGATTTCTTCAGCAAGGCCCTGACCCAGTTGGCGGAGGGCACGCGATGAGCGACGAAAACACGCTGCGCGAAGAAATCTGCACCGTTGGCCGTCTGCTTTATGGCCGCGGCTATACCGTGGGCAGCGCGGGCAATATCAGCGCACGCCTGGATGATGGCTGGCTGATCACCCCGACCGATGCCTGCCTGGGTCGGCTCGACCCGGCGGACATCGCCAAGGTCGACCGTGACGGCCACTGGGTTTCGGGCGCCAAACCGTCGAAAACCCTGACCCTGCACCGCCAGGTCTATGACCGCAACCCGGGCGTTGGCGGCGTGGTGCACACCCACTCCACGCACCTGGTGGCGTTGACCCTGGCCGGGGTCTGGCAAGCGGACAATATTCTGCCGCCATTGACCCCTTATCAGGTGATGAAGGTTGGCCAGATCCCCCTGATCGGCTATCAGCGCCCTGGCTCGCCGGACGTCGCCGACCAGGTCGCCAGGCTGGCCAACAGCGTGCGCGGCGTGATGCTCGAGCGCCTGGGCCCGGTGATCTGGGAAAGCTCGGTGGCCAAGGCCTGCTACGCCCTGGAAGAGCTGGAAGAAACCGCTCGGCTGTGGCTGATGAGCCAGCCCAGGCCCGAGCCGCTCGACGAGCACGCGCTCGAAGAGCTGCGCCAGACATTCAACGCGCGCTGGTAACGGCGCGTGCGCAAGACCCATGACGCCAGCGCCGCTGGTGCTCGTGCCGCCCCCGGTGTGACCGGAAAACAATAACAACAGGACATCAGCGTATGACTGACCTCTGCGTTTTTACCAGTGAACCCGACTCGCTTTTCTTCTCGGCAGCACGCCACGGGAGCGCCCAGGCATGACTCCATTGATGCTGATGATTACAGCCGGTGCGGGCATCGCCTTTCTCCTGCTGTTGGTGCTCAAGTACAAATTCCAGCCCTTTGTTGCGCTGATGCTGGTCAGCATCCTGGTCGCCCTGATCGCCGGGGTGAAACCGGCCGACCTGGTCGCGACCATTGAAGGCGGCATGGGCAAGACTCTCGGCCACATTGCGATCATTATCGCCCTGGGCGCCATGATCGGCCGCATCATCGAATTGTCCGGCGGCGCCGAAGCACTGGCCAAGACACTGATCGCACGGTTCGGCAACAAGCGCACGCCGCTGGCGCTGACCGTGGCCGGCTTCATCGTCGGTATTCCGGTGTTCTTCGAAGTCGGCGTGATCATCCTCATGCCGCTGGCCTACGGCGTGGCCCGGGCCGCCCGCAAGCCGCTGCTGATCTTCGACCTGCCGATGTGCGCCGCGCTGCTGGCCGTGCATGCCTTCCTGCCGCCGCACCCCGGTGCCGTCGCCGCTGCCAGCCAACTGGGTGCCGACCTGGGCCGGGTGCTGATGTTCGGCATTCCGATGGTCGCGGTACTCAGCCTGATCGGTTACCTGATCGCCGGCCGCATGACACGCAAGACCTACCCCATGACCGACGATATCCGGGCTGAAGTCTACGGCCCGCACATCACCAACGAAGACCTGCAAGCCTGGGCTCGCAACGACTACACCACCCATCGCGAAGCCACCCAGCAACGCGAGTCGGGCCTGGAAGAAAGCGCCAGCAGCCTGGCAGCCAAACTGCCGCCCGCGCCGGCACCGGGTTTCGGCTTGATCATTGCCCTGATCCTGCTGCCGATCGTGCTCATCCTGCTCGGCACCCTGGCCACCACCCTGCTGCCGATCGAGTCGACCCTGCGCGGAGTGTTGACCGTCATCGGTGCGCCCCTGGTTGCCTTGCTGATCGATACCCTGCTGTGTGCCTGGTTGCTCGGCAGCCGGCGTGGCTGGAGCCGCGCCCAGGTGTCGGACGTGATCGGCTCGGCGCTGCCGGGCGTGGCCATGGTGATTCTGATCGCCGGTGCCGGTGGCGTGTTCGGCAAGGTGCTGGTCGACACTGGCATCGGTGCCGTGGTGTCCCAGGCCTTGCGCGACACCGGGCTGCCCGTGCTGGCCCTGGGCTTCCTGCTGACCCTGCTGCTGCGCGCCGTGCAGGGCTCGACCACGGTGGCCCTGGTGACCACCGCCGGTATCCTCAGCCCGCTGATTGCCATGCTGCAATTGACGCCCAACCACCTGGCCCTGTTGTGCCTGGCCATGGGCGGTGGTGGCCTGGCCATGTCGCACATCAATGACGCCGGCTACTGGATGTTTACCAAACTGGCCGGTCTCAATGTGGGTGACGGCCTCAAGACCTGGACCGTACTGGTCACGCTGCTCGGCACCCTGGGCTTTGTGTTCACCCTGGTGCTCTGGCCTTTCGTCTGATTCGCTTCACGTGGAGCTAACCCATGCCTCGCTTTGCCGCAAACCTCAGCATGCTGTACCCGCAACATGATTTCATCGAGCGCTTCGCTGCCGCGGCGGCCGACGGTTTCCAGGCCGTCGAGTACCTGTTTCCCTACGACTACAGCGCCCATCAGCTCAAGCAGCAACTGGACCGGCATGGCCTGGTCCAGGCCCTGTTCAATGCGCCGCCAGGCGATTGGGCGGCCGGCGAGCGCGGCACAGCTTCACTGCCGGGGCGTGAAGACGAGTTCCGCGCCGGCATCGACCGGGCGCTGGAGTACGCACACGTGCTGGGCAACGATCGCATCCACGTGATGGCCGGCCTGCTGCCCGACGAAAACCTGCGCGCCAGCCATCATGCGGTGTACCTGGAGAACCTCGCGTTCGCGGCAGCGGCAGCCGCCAAGGTGGGCATCACCGTGCTGATCGAACCGATCAATACCCGCGACATTCCCGGTTTCTTTCTCAATCGCCAGGACCAGGCGCACGCCATCTGCAGCGAGGTTGGTGCCAGCAACCTCAAGGTGCAGTTCGACTTCTATCATTGCCAGATCGTCGAGGGTGACGTCGCCAGCAAGCTGCGGCGCGACTTCGCCGGGGTCGGCCATATCCAGATCGCCGGCGTGCCGGAACGGCACGAGCCGAATGTGGGCGAGGTCAACTACCCCTACCTGTTCGACCTGATCGACGAGCTGGGCTATGACGGCTGGGTCGGCTGCGAGTACCGGCCGCGCGCAGACACCTCGGCCGGCCTGCAATGGCTGCGCGACTATCAGGCGCGTCGCTGAGGCACGGCCTCACTCGGGGTCGAACTGGTCCTTGATGTAGCGAATGGCCGTACGCCCGTGCGGGGCCGGCAGGCCATCCTCACCCAGGTTGACGAACACCAGTTTGTCGACCGTGAGGATGCTCTTGCGGGTGATCTTGTTGCGCACCTCACAGGTCAGGGTGATCGAGGTGCGCCCGAACTCGGTGGCGGTGATGCCCAGCTCGATGATGTCGCCCTGACGCGAGGCACTGACGAAGTTGATTTCGGAAATGTACTTGGTCACCACACGCTGGTTGCCCAACTGGACGATCGCATAGATCGCCGCTTCTTCGTCGATCCAGCGCAACAGGCTGCCACCGAACAGGGTGCCATTGGGGTTGAGGTCTTCCGGCTTGACCCATTTGCGGGTGTGGAAATTCATGCTCGCTCCTTTGTGTCTGGCCTGTGATGCCCTGAATCATGGCAGACCTGGCCGCGTGGCTCCATTAGCGAATGGCTATGGCGACGATGACACCTTTTGGCGGCTGGCCGTAGAAACACTTTGGAACCGACGCGGACATCGCTATAATCGCCATCGCATCATCAAACGGCCTTTTTCTTTCCCGGCCGTTCCCGCCACCTGTCCGAGGGGCGCTGCAGCAGGTCTCACCTGTCAGGCTCGGATGGGGCGTTGACAGCCGGCTCGCCGGCACAAACGCACAACGGCGCCCATTCGCACATTACGAATGGAGGCTCTTCATGAGCGCTGTCATCACGCCTGCAGAATTTTCCGACTACAAAGTCGCCGACATGTCCCTCGCTGCCTGGGGCCGTCGTGAAACCATCATCGCCGAATCGGAAATGCCCGCCCTGATGGGCCTGCGCCGCAAGTACGCCGGCGAGCAACCGCTCAAGGGCGCGAAGATTCTCGGCTGCATCCACATGACCATCCAGACCGCCGTGCTGATCGAAACCCTGGTCGCCCTGGGTGCCGAAGTGCGCTGGTCGTCGTGCAACATCTTCTCCACCCAGGACCAGGCCGCCGCTGCCATCGCGGCTGCCGGCATCCCGGTCTTCGCCTGGAAAGGCGAGACCGAGCAGGAATACGAGTGGTGCATCGAGCAGACCATCCTCAAGGACGGCCAGCCGTGGGACGCCAACATGATCCTCGACGACGGCGGCGACCTGACCGAGATCCTGCACAAGAAATACCCGGCCATGCTCGACCGGATCCACGGCGTCACCGAGGAAACCACCACCGGCGTGCACCGCCTGCTGGACATGCTGGCCAAGGGCGAGCTGAAGATCCCGGCCATCAACGTCAATGACTCGGTCACCAAGAGCAAGAACGACAACAAGTACGGCTGCCGTCACAGCCT
>Ga0157371_10000121_pt1 | contig 118793 bp, 97 predicted proteins | sample C45metaG_FD_113462 | JGI IMG/M metagenome (GOLD analysis project Ga0157371, IMG submission 113462) | Corn rhizosphere microbial communities from Kellogg Biological Station, Michigan, USA - C4-5 metaG | ecosystem: Host-associated > Plants > Roots > Rhizosphere > Soil | place: USA: Michigan...
GAAATCGATACGTCTGTAGATAATTCCGTTTCAGGGTCAGGTCATTCGTGTTGATGCGCATAACTTTACTTTTTGTAAAGCTATTCTTGTCCTCGAATTATCTGACCTTTACAGCAATGACAAATTTAAACGCAAGGCACTTACAACTCCTTCCGCATCACATAATCATTCAGAAAATACTTGTCAAACGGGATATTAATCTCATAGGCAATAACAAAGCCCATTTTCTGATAAAACCCTAGGGCCGGGTTTTGGCGATGGACGTTAAGCTCGAGTACTTTCTTGCCGGCAGCCCTAACGCGATTGAAAACAGCATTCAATAATGCTTTGCCAACGCCTTTGCCCTTGGTGGCAGGCAGGCTGTATAATTTATGCAGACGATATACATCCGGGTCTTTTTCGTCAGGCGAATAGGCAGCAAAAGCCAGCGGCGTTTCGTCGGCTGTTAAAAGTAAAAATGTTTGCTCGCCATTAACTATTTGTTTGGTCAAGGTTTCGGTAGAATAGCGATCGGCCAGCATAAATTCAATCTGCTCAGCCGCTAAAATAGGCGAATAGGTTGGCCACCACACCTCATGGGCCAATTGTCTTATCGTTTCAACATCGTTAACTGTCGCTTCTCTTATCGTATACATCTGTAAATATTTAAGAGCCAAGAAGCAGGAGCCAAGACAAATCCATCTTGTCTCCTGCTTCTTGACTCTTGTCTCTATCCAAACCTCAATGATTCTCTTCCGGATCAATCCTTAATTCAGGAGCAGCCGGCGCGCCAACCTGACCAATCGCAAAATAATGTTCCAACTCATCCAAGGTCGACGAGTTTGTAGCCAGATCTTTGATAATCTTACCCTTTTCCATCAGCAAAATGCGGTCGCACACATCTGTAATATGGTTCAGGTCATGGCTGGATACAAAGGTAGTGACGCCTTTGGCAGTTTGTTCTTTGATGAGGCTTTTAAGGCGAAATTGTGTCGTAGGGTCAATATTGGCAAACGGCTCGTCCAGCATAAACAGATCGGGTTGTTGCAACAGGCATGAAACAATACCCACTTTGGCCTGGTTGCCTTTTGACAAGTCGCGGATGTATTTGCCCCGGTTTAATATCTCGCCGTTAAAAAAGTCGGCGTGCTGACTCAAAAAATCGTCCACATGCGCGTGCGACAACTGGTGCAGCCCGCCGATAAAGTAAAAGTATTCTTCAGGTGTCAGGTAATCTATCAGGAAGCCTTCATCAAGGTATGCCGCTGTATAGTTTTTCCATTTTTCGCCACCGGCTACGGGTTCAGCGTTGGAGGTTACCGTACCTGTATCTGGCCGTATCAAATCCAATATCATGCGGAACAGCGTAGTTTTACCGGCACCGTTGTTGCCTACCAGGCCTACGCTTTCGCCTTTTTTAATTTCTAATTCGGGGATGTTAACTACAATAACACCGCTATATGCCTTTTTAAGGTTTTTAATTTCTATCATCCTTATTTGTTTCTAAAGCCATCCATAATGGAATATTTACGTTTGTGAAAATCGGCCTCCAGAATTTTTATCCAGAAGCTGCGGGTTAAAATACCTATCAGCCCAATGGCGCCCAAAGCTGTTAAGGCCACTTCGGTTAGCCCGAGCATTTTTAACGGTATATAAATAACAAATGGCGGCAGCATCAGCACCAGCGATAATATCCATTGCGATGCGCCGACACCCTCCCAATTAAATGAGGCGCCTTTGCCCAAATCTATGCGCCGGGCATTGCGGTTAGCAAAATACAGGACGATGGTAGTTGTAACACCCATGTTCCAGAGATACATCATCAGATGGATCACCAATACCCGCCAGCCAAAGTAAACATAAGGAGTGGTTAGGATAAATGCGGTGGTTGCCGCTGTACTAAACATCAGGTATTTGGCTTTCAGAAAATCTGAAAAACTTATTTTACTCACCATCAGTCCGTCAAAATGCGCGGCTTGCCAGCTATACATAAACTGACCGTAGTTGATCATAAAAATACCGGTCATGAACATTCCTGCAAAAACCTTAAGGCCTTCACTGTTTTTCATTCCCGGATTGCTATAAAAAATCAACCCGTAAAACATAAATAAAAGCGACATAACGAGCGCCGACCGCGGGCGCTTGTTACGCAGAATAAGCTTAACCTCATTAGCTACCAAATCGCCAACAGGACCAAAATAGCTGAGTATCGGGAAGTCTGTGCTGCTTTTAAATTTCTCTTTCCTGGCGCGTAACTCTTCGAGATACAGGTTTTGTTTCAGATACAAAAAGTTGATATAAAACATTGCACCGCCTAAAACTAATGGCACTATTGACAGCATCGGGTACTTTAACACATTGCCAAAAAACAGGTAAGATATATTACGGATAGAGTACAGGTGCCATTCCATATCCCCCATAATGAGCAGGATCATTACCGCGGTGATCAATAAAAAGATCCAGCCGTTAAGGTTTGATTTACGTTTGAGGTAAAGCGCCAGGTAGTTGTTAAATATAGATAGCCCGAAGATGGCTACTATAAAACTTAAAGATGCCAAACTGCCGGATGCCGGTAACAGATGCCTGAATATAAATGGCCAGAATAACAGAACCGGCCACAAGTTAAATACGGAGAACAAGCCGGTAAAAGTTAAATAACCAACAATGGCGTTTCGCTTAATGGGTAGTTGCAAATAGGGTTGAACCCGCAGGGTGGGCAACTCTTGCAATTGTATCCGTGAAAACAGATCAAAAACAAAAAAAACAAGCACAAATCCGCAGAAAGAAAATATAATGGAGTCATGCGGGAAAACTTTTTTGAGGATGGGCCCCATAAAGAAACCGGCAGCCACCACATATAACATCAGCAGCAAGATAAGCAGCGCCATAACGATGCGTATGGCCAGGCTTTTGCCCGCATTTTTTGAGCGCCAAAAGGCCTTAAACTCGTGTTTGAGGAAAGTTTTTATCATAAGTAAGCCGACAGGATTAAGTCAATATCGGAATTATTAAAAAAGATTACAACCTGTGGGGCGATTAATATTTATACCTATCGCCCCAAAGTTTCTTTAGCTTTTCTTTTGACTCATGCTCCCTTTGGTTGTTACCCGGCTCGTAAATTTTTGTCCCGCGGATGGCATCCGGCAGGAAATCCAGATCCACAAAATTATTGTCATAGCTGTGGGCATATTTGTAGTCTTTGCCGTAGCCTATATTTTTCATGAGCCTAGTAGGTGCATTGCGCAGATGCAACGGCACAGGCAGGTCGCCGGTTTGTTTAACCAGGCTCATGGCTGCACCGATAGCTGTAGTGGCCGAATTGCTTTTAGCCGAAGTAGCCAGATAAATAGCGGTTTGCGACAATATGAGTTGCGACTCAGGCATGCCAATCACATTTACCGAATTAAAACAAGCCTGTGCTAACAGCAAAGCGTTGGGATTGGCGTTGCCGATATCCTCCGAAGCCAAAATGAGCATCCTACGGGCAATAAACAGCGGATCCTCACCGCCGGCAATCATCCGCGCCAGCCAGTAAACAGCGCCATTGGGGTCGCTGCCGCGCATAGACTTGATGAAGGCCGATATGATGTCATAATGCTGCTCGCCGGCTTTGTCATACAGCGCCATGTTTTGCTGCACATGGTCAAGTACTATTTTGTTATTGATGTCGATGTTTTTATCGGGCAGGGCATTAACTAGCAGTTCAAAAATATTGAGCAGCTTACGTGCGTCGCCGCCCGATAGGCGCAGCAGGGCCTCGTATTCTTTGATCTCGATCTTTTTTTCTTTGAGGATGACGTCTTCGGTCATCGCGTTCTGCAGCAGGCTGATCAGGTCGCTCTCGTCCAGATGCTGCAAAATATAAACCTGGCATCGCGACAGCAAAGCTGATATTACCTCGAATGATGGGTTTTCGGTTGTTGCGCCAATCAGGGTGACAATGCCCCGTTCGACAGCGCCCAGTAATGAATCTTGTTGCGATTTAGAGAAGCGATGGATCTCATCGATAAACAAAACCGGCAGGTTATTGCCATCCTCTTTCAGTCGCGATGCGGTTTCAATCACCTCCCGCACATCTTTAACGCCCGAGTTAATGGCACTGAGCGAAAAGAAAGGCCTGTCCAAGGTCTGCGAAATAATAAAGGCCAGCGTTGTTTTACCCACGCCCGGCGGCCCCCAAAACAGCATCGACGGCAAATTTCCAGACTCGATGGCTTTACGCAATACAGCGCCCTTGCCAACCAGATGTTTCTGGCCAACATACTCATCAAGGTTTTTGGGGCGCATGCGCTCGGCTAAAGGCGGCAAATTGTTCATGTAGTAAAAATCTGAAAAGCCAACGTCAAATCCTAAATATTTTAGTATTTTTAGATAACAATTGGATGATCAACAAGTTTACCGAATCTACCTTCAAAGCCATTTGCGACAAACTGGCCGCTAAAGATGCCGACCTGAAATGGGTCATAGACACCTATGGCTATCCGCCTATGTGGTCACGGCCCAATAATTTTGATTCGCTGGTCCATATTATCCTGGAACAGCAGGTTTCGCTGGCATCGGCATTGGCGGCATTGAACAAATTGCGTGAACGCTTGCAGGAAATTACGCCCCCAAGGGTTTTGTTGTTAACCGAAGAGGAATTTAAAGCCTGTTATTGCAGCCGGCAAAAAACGACTTATATCAAGTACCTGGCAGAAGCGATTATTAACGGCGAGATCAATCTCGAACATTTTGAAGAAACGGCCGATGACGAGATTCGCGCCAAACTTACCGCCCTTAAGGGCATTGGCAACTGGACGGTTGATATTTACTTAATGTTTGTGCTTCACCGGGCAGATTATTATCCCATTGGTGACCTGGCGCAGATAAATGCCTTGAAACGACTTAAAGGCCTAGCCACTTCGGCCACGCGCGAAGAGATCGTCGCGGTAGCAGAACAATGGAGCCCTTACAGAACTGTGGCTTCCATGATACTCTGGCATTTTTATTTGTCGACACCGAGAAAGTTGGTGCGCAATCCTGAGGCTTAGCATTAATCGTACCGGTGCCGGTCTCGGTCGAGGCCGGTGCGATTGCTAAGGGTGCCGCGTCGTCGCTTCACGTCTTCGTCCACATGGTCCTTGTACACGCTGTCAATCACCTCAATGTCCCGCTCTTTATCGCGCTCGGCATAATAAACATTGGCCTCGTAGGTCTTAGCCATGGCCACATCATAGGGCCCTTTAGGCGACATCAGCTTCACAAACACAGGTAAGCACTCAAATAAAATAAACAGATAGCCAATAAAAGATATCGCCAGATAAGTATCCAGGTCGCGGGTGCCGTTTTCATTATAGGTGAGCTGCCCCAGGGCCCAGTTACGGTCGGCAAACCCTGCCACTTTTGACAGGCTATCCAGTTGGTGGTCGCTAAACATTTTGGTGCTGTTTACCCCCTCATAGTCTTTCCGTTTTTCGAGATAGGCGTCCATGTTATCGGCATTAGACGTTACCAGCTTTAGTCGGTCTTCCTTTTCCTGTAGTATAGTTTGCTTTTGCTTGGCGTAGGTGCCATAACCTACAATGCCTGAGGTCTGACTGTTCTTTTCGCCAAAAACCTCTTCATTCAATTGAACCCGTGAGCGATTGATATCTTTCTCGAGCGAGTCTTTCTCCTTTTTCAGTTCGGCCATTTTGCCCAGCTCCATAGTGTACTTTTGGTTGTACGTTTTTTGCAGGGTATCTATTTTGCTGTGCTGACCTTTCAGATAGGCTGATTTTAGTTTCTGGCGGATCTCTTTATCAAATATTTTGAGTTCAAGCGGGCGCGATATTACTACCCCTATCATGATGGCCAGCAAAATACGTGGCGAGGCCTGCAAGATCTGCTGATTGGTGCTGCCCTCTTTATTAATACTCGACACAATGTACCGGTCCATATTAAAAATGGCTATGCCCCAAAGCAATCCAAACAAAATGGCAAAACCTACGGCAAAGGCATCGCCGTTAAACACAAAGTACATGGCGTAGCCCCCCGAAAGCGAGGCAAAAAGAGCGGTGAAAAATATGGTAGCGCCTATGCCGACATATTTATTATGCTCAATAGGATACTTCTTTAACGTGTCAACATGTGCGCCGGAACAGAACCAAAAAAAACGGGTTATTTTATCCATTTATAGTGTCGTGGTCAAATAAATAAATATGAAACGCCCTAAAGGCCTAATTGTTACAAAATTGCGACGTAATTGTTGCATATAACCCCTACATTTGAAAAAGTATCAATATAAAAAACATCATGCAAGAGATAACAGTACAGGAACTTAAAGAAAAAATGGACGCCGGCGAAGACTTTCAGCTGATTGACGTTAGAGAAGATTTTGAGTACGAAACATCAAATATTGGTGGCCAATTGATCCCGCTTGGCGGCATAGTGATCGAGGCCGGTAAAATAAGCAAAGACAAACCGGTAGTAGTTATGTGCCGCAGTGGCAAACGTAGCGCTGCCGCTATAGCTCAGCTAGAGCAAATGGGTTACACCAACCTGTCAAACCTGCAAGGTGGTATTTTAGCCTGGGCGTCAGAAATTGACCCTGATATGCAAGTTTATTAATTGGCCATGAGGAACAAAATATTGCTGAACGCATTGTTTACGCTTTGCATTTTTGCCTGCCTGATATTAGCGTGGACCGGCTTTAATGACAAACATTACCAATACATGGCAGCCGGCATTGTCGGTGTGATATTATTTGCTGTGCTCAAAGCGCGGCTCATCAAAGATGTCAGAAATACTTTGAAACCCTGATAAAATAAAAAGCCCGGTGTGAATCAACACCGGGCTTTTTTATTATTGGGCGGACGCAACCATTTCATCCAAAATTCATTATCTTATTAGCATATTGCAATAAGAGATGCCTCTTGAAACCTTTCCGTTCAAAAAACAGCTGGCCTATACCTGCGGGATGATAGGCTGGAGCACGATGACCAATACCATCATCGTGATGCTGCCTTACTTTTATTTGCCGCCATCCAATTCAGGGCTAACCCAATATGTGCCCCAGCTGCTACTGTTCGGTGTTTTTAATATCCTTTCAATTATTGCTGCCTCCGGCCGGTTTGTGGATGCCGTGTTTGATCCTTTCATTGCCTCGTTAAGCGACAAAAGCACTAACAAAAACGGCCGACGCATTCCATTTATGAGATGGGCCATTTTACCGGCCATGTTGTTTTTTTGCCTCACATTTTATCCGCTGGTAAAAGGCGAAAGCATGTACAACGCCGCCTGGCTTACCATTAACATGATATTTTTCTTTATGGGAGCCACTACTTACGTCATCCCCTATAACGCCTTGCTGCCTGAGCTAACCGATACTGCCGCCGAAAAAGTGCGACTGTCATCCTTCCAGCAGGTTGGTTTTATCATCGGCATTATCCTTTCGGCTTGCATCAACAACTTTGCCGACCTCTTTCAGAAATTCATCCACATAACCGAACGCGACACCGCCCTGCAATACACCATCTGGGCCATGAGTGTACTGGCGGGCCTGTTTATGCTGGTCCCGGTGGTGTTCATCAATGAGAAAAAATACTCGAACAGCAAACCCTCGCACCTTAAGTTGCTGCCGGCCATCAAAAAAACCTTCAGCAACCAAAACTTTAAATATTACCTGGTGTCAGACTTCTCCTATTATATGGCGCTCAGCATCATTTCAAGCGGATTGCTGTATTTCTTAAAAGTGCTGTTGGGTTTGCCCGAATCATATGGCGGTGAGCTAATGGCAGCTATGGTAATATTTTCGCTGGTGTTTTATCCGCTAGTCAATTATTTTTCAAAAAAAGTGGGCAAGAAACCCATTGTACTGTTCTCCTTCGCGCTGTTGAGTTTAATTTTTGTGGCGATATTTTTCCTGGGAAAATTTCCATTCTCGCCCATTGTACAAGCGTATATGCTGGTTTTATCTGCGTCGATACCGTTGGCATCGCTCGGCATATTACCTAACGCTATCCTCGCCGATATAGCCCAGCATGAGGCCCATGAAACCGGCGAAAACCGCGAGGGAATGTTCTTTGCGGTTAAATACCTGTTTGTAAAACTTGGCCAAACGCTGGGTATAGCATTGTTTGCCTTCCTGACCGTTTATGGCAAGGACCCGGGCCATGACTTCGGCCTGCGCCTAAATGGTATTTGCGGGTGTGTGTTGTGTGTAATGGCGTTTGTTGTTTTTAGCAGGTTTAGAGAAGTGAGTAAAAGATAAAGCACCTGATCCAAAAATGACTTAAAAGTCAGTAAATGGTGATCCAAAGTGATCCACTCCCGCAGGATTTATTTTTTAAACGATTGATTATAAGTATATTATAATTTTAAGGTGATCCAACTGATCCAAAGTGATACACATTCGCGTGTGGATCAGTGCATGTTTGAAATCGGCACATCAAATTTAATTGCTACTTTTATTGACCAAGCAAACCAGAATACTATGCCTTTTATAAAACCAATTAAAGCCGCCGGCTTGTTTTTTGTCGCGTCGTTATTTTTTGCTAACGCGATGTTGGCGCAAACTATTAATCAGCATGGATTAAATAAGAAAAACGGCGTTATCGTCACTCAAAAAGCATCAACGGTCGAGCTTACCTGGCCCATCGGCGGCGTGGAACACGGCCGGGTAGTGTTTGATCTGGCGAAAGGCAATCCGCTGTTTAAAAGCATTCAATTAACATCCGCAGGAAAATATAAAGAGGTGTCTGCCGGGCTCGATCCGCAATTTATCCTTACCATAGGTAAACGCGACCTTATATCGCAAAACGGCTGGAACATCTTCTTCGACCGGGTGCCGCAAAAGCCGTTTAAAGCCTACAATGTCGATTTCGATAAAGGGCAGGCATCTGTTAAAAGCGATGGTTCACGTACCATCGTCAGTATCGACGGCATCAGCTCGCATAACTTTAGCGGGCACCTGGAGGTGACCTTTTACAATGGTAGCCCCCTGTTTAACGTAGCCGCGGTGATGGCCACACAGGTTGATTCTACGGCGATTTTGTATGATGCAGGTCTTATCAGCCAAAACCCGAAATGGAACAAGATCAGTTGGGCAAAAACCAATGACGAGTTTACCGGCGCTGCATCCAGTGCTACCGACAGTGCCCGTGCTGTTGAAGTAAAATATCGCACCATCATCGGCGAAACCGGCAAAGGCAGCCTGGCTGTTTTCCCGGCCCCTCACCAGTACTTTTATCCGCTTGACGAAGCCTTTAACCTGAAATTTACCTGGTACGGCAACAACTATCGCAAAATGTTGTCCGGCTACGGCATCGGCATTCGTCAGGATTTGTATGGCGACCATCGTTATGTACCCTGGTTCAACGCCCCGCCGGGAACTCAGCAACGCCTCAACTTTTTCTGTATGATAGGCGCCGGCGATGGCAAGGCATTGTTAGAAAAGATCAAGCCGTTTACGCACGGCGACAAGTTTATCCCGCTGCCGGGTTATAAAACCATGTCGAGCCATTTTCATAATGAATACACCACATCGGTACTGCTCAAAAACAAACCGGTTGAGGCCGAGCCTGAGTATGTGCGCGTATTCAAAAACCTGGGCGTAAACATAGTGCACCTGGCCGAATTTCACGGTACCGGTCATCCCAAAGGACCGGATGAACAGCGCTTGAAAGAGCTAAATACCCTGTTTAAAGAATGCGAAAAAGAATCGCATGGAAACTTCCTGCTTTTACCGGGCGAGGAACCGAACGAGTTTTTTGGCGGCCACTGGCTGGAGTTTTTCCCGAAACCGGTTTATTGGGTGATGTCGCGCAAAGAGGGTGTGCCTTTTGTGGCCGAGGATAGTCGCTATGGCAAGGTTTATCACATCAGCAATAAAGATGAGATGCTGAAATTGCTGCAAGATGAGAATGGCTTGGCCTGGACGGCGCACGCCCGTACCAAAGGTTCGACCGGTTTCCCTGATGCGTATAAAGACGAGGCTTTTTATAAATCTGATCATTTTAATGGCGCAGCTTGGAAAAACATCCCGGCCGACCTGTCGACCGAGCGCATGGGCAAGCGTGTTTTTGATTTGATGGACGATATGAGTAACTGGGGCCTCAAGAAAAAGGTACTGGCCGAGTCGGACATTTTCAGCATCACCCAACAAAATGAAATGTATGCTCACGTAAACGTGAACTACCTTAAGTTAAATGCACTGCCCGACTTTAAAAACGGCTGGCAACCTGTCCTTGATGTATTGAAAAGCGGCAACTTTTTCTCAACCACCGGCGAGATATTGATTCCTGATTTTAAAGTGAACAGTGCGCAAGCCGGTTCAACCATCAAGGTGGGTCCGACCACAAAATCAACCGTGGATTTTACGGTTAAATGGACCTATCCGCTCAACTTTGCGGAGATTGTTAGCGGCGATGGTCACGGCGTTTACCGTCAGCGCATCAACCTGAAAAATACGACGGCTTTTGGCGCGCAGACTTTCCATATCCCGGTTAACCTTAAAAATAAAACGTGGGTACGCTTAGAGGTTTGGGACGCAGCCGTTAACGGCGCGTTTACGCAGACGGTGTGGGTAAATTGATTCAGATATCTTTTGTCATGTTGAGCGATAGCGAAACATGACAATTAGCTTTATGCAATAGCAAGGTTTTTTGCATCATACAAAAAAATCCTTACTATATTTATCTAAACCAATAACCACCCTTGTCATGAAAAAGATGTTTGCTTTTGCTGTGTTGCTGTCTGGTTCAGTAACGGTACATGCACAACCTGCTGTTGATAGCACTGAAATAAAATTTAACCAGCTACTTGAACAAACCGGAATGACTTTTAAGAGGCCCGCGGGTTCGGTAAATACGCCGATCGTAAAAAACCGGCAGATTCATTATGATTATGCAGTCAATTATCCTGACCGCCATATGGAGGTGCGTTATACCATTGTACCCATGGCTAATCAGGTAGCCAAGTATCAGGAATTTCAAAAAAACCACGCTCCGGGAAGCTGGATGGCCGACCCGAATAAAATGTTTGACGCTTTAGTTTATGTGACCGCAATAAACGCAGGCGGCGGTATACGCGATACCACCATTAAGGGGCGCAGATTTCCACCTGCCGATGTGAAAAGAGAGTTTGGGGCCGATACCGGCGGGTTTTTACTGGTCCCGGTAAAAAATAATTCATTTGGTACTGAATATAAGTTTTGCAATATGGTGGCCTTGCAAAAAGACAATGTTGCTAATGTTTATATTTTTTACTTATGTAACTCTATGCAGGAGTTGTTGGATAATTACAAGGCTATCGGTCAGCAAAATATCTTTTACGCGCTTAGGTTTAAAGAATAATGTTATCCGGCAAACCAGGTTTGCATCACCCAAAAATCCTTGCTATGTTAGCGTAAACTAATTATAACTCTGCCATGAAAATATTTCATGCTTTTATAGCGCTGTTATTTATTACAGCAACAACACACGCACAACTAAAAAACGGGAACGTCGATTTTAATCAGATAGTGAATAAAGCCGGTATGACGTTTAGCACGCCAAAAGGATCGGTAAGAGCGGCAGTTGTTAAAAATAAGGAAATAGCTTATCAATATGCGGTTAAATATCCTGACCACCATCTGGAGATCCGTTATTTAGTTTTACCGTATTTAGGTAAACCGATGCCAATTCAAACGGGTAATAAGCCGCCGTCCCTTTATGATCCTTTTGATGCCATGAGCATGGACCTGGCCACCAAAGCCGGAGGCGGCATAAAAGATCCACAAATACAGGTAGCCGGATTTGATCCGGCACAAGGCAAAAAAGAATTTGGCGCCGACAAGATAACCTTCTGGATGATCCCTGTAAAAAATAATTCTTTTGGCACCGAGTACAAGTTTTGCAATATGGTAGCCATGCACAAAGAAAACGGCGCTAATGCCTTTGTGTTCTATCTGGCCAACTCTTTGCAGGACATCACCAAAGCCTTTGGCGAAATTGGCCCGCGCAACGTTTATTACAATCTGAAATATAAGCCTTAAGGGCTCGTCGGCTATCTAAAACATATGCTCAGCTATGAATATCCTGATAGCCCCCAATGCTTTTAAAAACGCACTCGATGCCCAAAGAGTCGCTGAAGCTATTGCCCAAGGGATAAACCAAAGCAGGGCTAATGCCCAATGCCGGTTATTCCCGGTTGCTGATGGCGGCGATGGTACCGGCGACCTGCTCATTAAACACCTTAACGGCGAACGTATTGAAGCGGAGGCGCACGATGCGCTTGGCCGACCTATCACCGCGCATTTTGGTTTAGCAGATGGCTGCCAAACGGCTATCATCGAAATGGCCAATGCTTCGGGGCTGCGCCTATTAAAAATGGCAGAGCTAAACCCAATGCAGGCAAGCACTTTCGGAACGGGGGAACTGATAAAAGCGGCGCTGGACAAAGGTGCGACTAAAATCATCATAGGCATGGGTGGCTCAGCGACGGTTGATGGCGGCGTTGGGATATTGAGCGCCCTGGGTATCCGATTTTTTAATAAGCGGGCCGATGAATTAGCAGCAACGCCGGCCGGACTTGTTGATCTGGATCATATAGATACGTCCGATATAGATCAACGCATACTCAAAGCCGACGTTATGATTTTGTGCGATGTAGATAATCAATTATTGGGCGATGCCGGTGCGGCGGCGATGTTTGGTCCGCAGAAAGGGGCCTCGGTAGATGACGTGGTTAAACTCGATAGCTTTTTGACCAGGCTGTCATCCATCGCCCTACAACAAACAGGCAAGGATATGGGCTCCATCAAACACAGCGGAACAGCAGGTGGCGCGGCGGCCGGTATGTATGCTTTCCTGAATGCCAGACTGGTAGCCGGCGCGGATAACTTTCTAAAACTAACCGGATTCGAAGAAGCGCTCAAAGACACAGATCTTGTTATCACCGGCGAGGGGAGCATTGACGAGCAAACGCTGCACGGTAAAGCCCCTGCCGCCGTGGCCATAGCAGCGAAACAAAAAGGCATTAAGGTAATCGGTATAGCGGGCAAGGTTCCGTTAGCCCCCGTCCCTGCGCTAAATCAATCTTTCGATAAGCTTATCAACATTAACAAAACGCCTGTTGATTTAGAGACGGCGGTTAAAAATACCCGCCAAAACCTCATTTTAACAGGAAAAGAGATTGGTGATGGTTTAGTTGAATAAAGTGCTTTTGCCGCACCTTCAGGTCCCCTCTTGAGAGAGGGGGCGAAAGGTGCGGCTGCAGGGGTGTGTTTAAACACCGACTAAACACACCCCTAACCCCTCTCGAGAGGAGAACTTTGCTTTTTAAAAGCCCTTTCTATATCCCCCACTTCTTATTAGGCTGCGGCCCCATCACATACTCCAATGTGCCACCGGCTAATAGCTGTTCATGATCAATATAGCACTTGTCATAAGGCTTGCCATTTAAGGTAGCCGATTGGATATAAACATTAACCGGCGAGTTGTTTTTGGCGATGATGGTAAAGACCTTACCGGTAGCGCCTGCACGGATAGCCACACGGTTAAACGTCGGGCTAAACAGCTCGTAGCGCGGATCGCCCGGAGTAGCCTGATGCAGCCCGCTTGCCGCCAACACGTACCAGGCCGACATTTGGCCGACATCCTCATTACCCACTAAACCTTCCACACCCGTTTTGTAAGCATTGGCGCAAATTTTACGTACCCATTTCTGCGTAAGCCATGGAGTACCCAGGCGGTTAAACATAAAAGGCACTAAATGCACAGGCTCGTTGGCCTGGTTGTAATAGTCGTTCCAGTTAAAGTTGTCGGGAGTGTTTTCGAAAAATGAGTTCAAATCGACAATCATTTTGTCCCTGCCGCCCATTAGCCCGGCCAGTCCGTCAATATCATGCGGTACAAACCAACCTTGTTGGTACGGGTTACTTTCAACACTGCCATAATTTTGTTGCAGGCGACCGGTTTTTGGCCACGGCTCCCAGCTGCCGTCTGCCTTTTTAGGGCGAAACCAGCCTTTTTCCGGGTCCCAGATCTTTTTGTAGGTCTGTGATCGCTCGGCGTACAGATTTACATCCTCCGGATGACCCAGCCATTTAGCCAGTTGCGATTGGCACCATTCGTCAAAGCCATATTCCAACGTGGTCGAGATATCCAATTGTTTACGCTCAGGCGTGTTGCCAAATTTTTCGACTGAGTTGCGCGCATATTTATAAGCCTTTTGCTCATCAAAATTGCGGATGCCTTTTACATAAGCGTCTGCAATAACCGGCACGGCCGGGTTACCTACCATACAACCCGAGTAGGCATTCAAAAACTCCCAGCGCTCCAGGTAGCCCTTGCCGCTTTGGTCGGCCAGCTCAACCAGCGAGTTGATCATGTCGCTCACAATGTTTGGGTTGATGATACTTTGCAGCGGAAACTGACTTCTGAAAACATCCCACCCGCTAAAAACTGAACGTTTTACAAACTTGTCGGTATGATGGGTCTTCATGTCGCCGCCCATGTAGGTGCCGTCTACGTCGGCGGTAGCGCGTGGGTCAATCATGGTGTGGTAAAGCGCCGTGTAGAAAACCATTTTCTGATCTTCTGTACCACCCGTTACGCTGATCTCAGCCAAGCTTTTGTTCCAAAGCGCTTTAGCCTTGGCGCGAACATCCTGAAAATCCCAACCCGGAATTTCTGTGTTTAAGTTAAGGCGTGCGCCCTCCATGCTTGAAAATGAAATACCGCTTTTCAGCAATACTACTTCTTTATCCTTCGTCTCAAAATCGGTAAAAAAGCCCAAATGCTTGCCTTGCAGCTCAGTAAACCTGGAAACAATTTTTGCCTTAGCTACCAGCGAATCATATTTTAAACTGGTAACGATCTCGCTTTTACGCGATATGCCTGTCGGGATGTCGGCCATCCAGGCGCCGTAGTTTTTAAACGGCTTGCTAAACTCGGCATAAAAGTAAACGGTGTAATTGGCCTTGCCATCGCCGTTACCCCAGCCGCCACCTTCGGGCGGACATTTCATCCAGCCGGTAATGGTATGGTCATTAACTACTTTAATATATTGCTCGGTCGAGGTGCCGCCGACCCGTCGAGCCAGATCAATCTGTATACGCGATTGCTTATTCTGCGGGAACGTAAAGCGCATAATGCCGCTATGCGGTGCTGCGGTCATTTCTGCATGAATGTTATAGTCGGTAAGCGTAGTGGCATAATACCCGGCCTGCGCTACCTCAGCCTTCTTGCTGTATAATGAGCGATATCCCGGCAGTTCTTTATGTCGGCCGGCTACCACATGCAGCGGGCCGGTTGTTGGTGTCACCAGGAAATTACCAAGGTCGCCGTACCACCCTATGCCGCTCATTTGCGTAAAGGCAAAGCCCTCAATATATTTCATCTCATAGCTGTAGCCCGGGCCATTGTCGCCGCCGGTTATGGTGTTGGGGCTTAGCTGTACCAGCCCGAAAGGCGTTGCCGCTCCCGGAAAGGTTTTTCCAAGACCATGCAAAACATGGGCTGCTTCAGCACTGGTGCTGGCGCCTATGAAGGGGTCAACATAGTCGGCCGGTGTTTTAGTTTGTGCCGATAATTGCAATGCCCCGGCCAAAGCCAGTGCGCATAGTATCCATTTTTTCATGCGGTATAATTGGTTATAATGTGGGCGATATCCGGTAGCTAATCTCGGTAAAATAAACCAAGCCGTCCATCACAAAATTTCTGCCCCAAAAGTAAAATGATTATTACGAAAACGATTTCCCGGCCTAAAACTGCTTTAACAACGGCAGTTTTATAAAAAAATAGCGTTTATTTATGGCTTATCTTCAAGTGTATACCAAATTACGGTATACTTTGCCAATTACGCTCAATGAAAAAGTACGTATATATACCCCTGCTGCTGGCTGCCGTTATAGGCTTATATCAGTGTACCGCGCACAAAATGCTGGCGACGTCGCCGAACAATCCGCCCAAAGCCGACCCCAATTCATCACCTGTAGTGCCGGCTGCCGAGTCGATCAGTAAAATGAAGCTGGAGCCGGGCATGGCTATTAAGCTGATTGCTTCTGAGCCGATTGTCAGTACTCCGGTTGCTATGACCTTTGACCGTTACAACCGTATCTGGGCCATCGAGATGGAAGACTATATGCCCGATACGTCAGGCCATGGCGAAAACCAGCCGCTGGGCAAAGTGGTTTTATTAAGCGATAAAAACAAAGACGGCGTGTACGACGACCGCAAGATTATTATTGACTCGCTGGTGATGCCGCGCGCGTTGTGTTTAATTGAGGACGGCATTTTGATTGCCGAGCCGCCTCGCCTGTATTATTATCAGCTTAAAAACGATAAGGTAGTAAAACGTACCGTGGTAGATGCCAAGTATACCGAAGGCGGTAACGTTGAGCACCAGCCAAACGGTTTATACCGCGGATTGGATAACTGGATATACAATGCCAACTCGCCAAAACGCTACCGTAAACAAGGAGATAAATGGCTGATCGCGAGCGCGCACGAAAAGGGCCAGTGGGGCATTAGTCAGGACGATATGGGCCGCATGTATGCCAACGACAACTCAACTAACCTGCAAGGCGACTACTTCCCGCCAAGCCTGGGTTTGACCAATAAAAATCAGCACGGGTTGGCAGGTTTCAACGAGCGTACGGTTGCTGACAATCGCACTTTCCCGATTCGCCCTACTACCGGCGTGAACCGTGGTTACATGAAAGGTGTTTTGGACGATAGCCTGCGCCTCGTAAACTTTACAGCAGCCTGTGGACCGATGATTTATCGCGGCGGACTGTTTGGCCCGGATTACCAGATGAACGCTTTTGTGGCTGAGCCATCTGCCAATCTGATTAAGCGCGACATTCTGAGCGAAAAAGGCAACGTGGTAAAAGGCCGCGAAGCCTACTTGCACCGCGAGTTTTTGGCTAGCGTTGATGAGCGCTTCCGCCCAGTAAGTTTATATGACGGCCCGGATGGCGCTTTATATGTGGTGGATATGTACCGCGGCATTATCCAGCATAAAACCTATCTGACCCCATACCTGGCCGGCGAGATTGGCAAACGTAACCTAACCAAGCCGCTGTCATGTGGCCGCTTGTACAAGATATATCCGGTCGGCAAGAAACTGGTAAACGTAACTTTCCCTGACGATCCGATTAAATTGGTGGCCCTATTAGGTAACCCTAATGGCTATGTGCGCGATAAGGCGCAGCAAATATTAGTTGACAGTAAACCGCAGCAAGCGTTGCCTGCTTTGCGTGCGGCTATCAAATCAACCAACCCATTGCTGGTAATTCATGCTTTGTGGACATTGGAAGGTTTTGGCGAATTACAAACCGACCAGGTACTGGCCCTGTTGAAATCGCCTGAGTGGAAAATCCGCATGCAGGCGCTTACAGCATCGCCAAACATCATCAACAGTAAAAATTATACCCAGTTTGCACGTGTGTTAACCCAAATGGTGGCCGATAACGATACCACTGCAGCAACGGCAGCGCCATACGTAGGTTTTGTAACAGCTTCTATTCAGAAATACGACCGCAAAACGGCCGACGGTATTCTGTTTAGCCTCGCTAAGAAATATCCTAAAAATAATTATGTAGCCGATGCTATTGTGTCGAACCTTCAGGGCCGTGAGGAGGCTTTCCAAAAGGAAATGCTGGCTGCCCTGCCTGATACAGCGCTGGCCATCAACAAACGCATTGCCCGGGTGGTGACTGCCATTGAAGAGTCTAAACTAAACAGCGACCCTGCGCTGATGGCTAAATACTTCCCGCGGGGTGTGGCTATCTTCGGTACCGTTTGTAAAACCTGCCACGGCGAGGATGGTAATGGCGTGACAGCATTGGCTCCGCCGTTGAACAAATCTGAAATTGTTAATGGCGATAAGACGGTAATGATCTCTATTTTGCTGAAGGGTCTGACAGGTCCGGTTAAAGTTAACGGTCACCTGTACAAAGCTCCTGAGATAAGCGGCGAAATGCCGGGCTTTGCCGACAACAAAGACTTTAGCGACGACGATCTGGCACAGGTAATGAACTTTGTGCGCCGCTCATGGCAAAACAAAGGCAGCAAGATCAATGCAGCCGATGTAAAGGCGCTGCGCACCAAGCTGGCATCGCGCGACAAAAACTTTGTGATTGAGGAACTGCAAAAACCAAAGCAGGATCCGAATATTAAGACTAACTAAAGTCCATTACCACCACGTCATGGCGAGCGTAGCGTGACGATCTCCGAATAAGCGGCATAGCATATTTCCCTGGAGATCGTCACACTCGTACCTCGTTTGCGATGACATATTCGTCATTAAGAGGGCTGCCCAACCGCTTGGTTTTGAGATTATTCTAAAATCCTTTAAATTTATCTCCAACCAATACACATGACCTGGATACAACCTGTCGATCCATTACATAACCTGACGCTATCGGCGATTGTTGGGCTGATACCTGTTCTGGTTATCTTTTGGGCGCTCATCATCAAAAAAACAAAAGGATACAAGGCCAGTTTAATGGCTTGCGTGGTGGCGTTTATCATCGCGATAGCTGTTTATGAGATGCCGATCAAGCTCGCTGTGCTGTCTGTAGCTAATGGCGCCATTTATGGTTTCTTTCCTATCTGCTGGATAGTGATCAGCGCGGTATTTCTGTTTAACTTAACGGTAAAGAGCGGCAAGTTTGAGATCATCAAACATTCAATGGCCGCTATCACTGCCGACAGGCGGCTGCAAGCCATGCTCATTGCCTTCTCGTTCGGCGCTTTTTTGGAGGGGACTGCCGGTTTTGGCGCGCCCGTGGCTATCACCGCGGCCATGCTGGTGGGTTTAGGGTTCGACCCCATGTACGCAACCGGACTTTGTTTGCTGGCTAATACCGTCCCGGTGGCGTTTGGTTCGGTGGGGATACCTATCGCGGTGTCATCACAAGTTTCGGGGTTAACGGAGATGCAGATCTCGCAGATGATAGGCCGTACATTGCCTTTGTTATCGTTCATCACGCCGCTTTATTTGATAGTGTTGATGTCGGGCCTTAAAAAAGCGATGGAGGTGTTGCCCGCCATTTTGGTTTCGGGCGGATCATTTGCTTTGCTGCAGTTTTTGACGGCCAATTTCGTTGGCCCGGCATTGCCGGATATCATAGCGGGCATCGGGTCGATTATTTGTCTGGTGGCTTTCCTGAAGTTCTGGAAACCGACGACCATCTGGCGCTTTGCCAGTGAGAAAGCCGAGATCACGGTAGTAAAAGAGCAATACACCACCAGCCAGATCATCACGGCCTGGTCGCCATTTTTGTTTCTAACCATTATCATTTTAACCTGGGGACTGCCGTCGGTTAAAGCGTTCCTGAATACCTACGGGCAAACGCAATTTGCATTCCCGGGCCTCAACAATACCATCGCCGATCATAAAGGCGTACCCATTGCGCACATTTTTAAGTTCAATTACCTATCGGCAGCGGGTACTGCGGTTTTACTGGCGGGATTGGTGGCCGTGCCGGTTGTCGGTCTAACTTATCGCAGCGCGCTGACTGTTTTTGGCGAGACTATGAAGCAATTAAAGTTTCCGATCATCACCATCATGTCGGTACTCAGTTTTGCGTATATAGTGAACGATTCGGGCATCACCACCACCATCGCCCTGTTGCTTGCCAATACGGGTCCGCTGTTCCCGTTCTTCGCGCCTATTCTGGGTTGGCTGGGTGTATTTATTACCGGGTCAGACACGGCTTCAAACGCGTTGTTCTCTAAACTGCAATATGTAACCGCGACCAATATCAATGTTGCCCCTGTGGTTACAGTGGCCGCTAACTGCTCGGGCGGTGTGGTGGGTAAAATGATATCGCCACAGTCTATCGCGGTTGCCGCTGCCGCCGGCGACCTGGTGGGCAAAGAATCAGCTTTGTTCAGATTTACCGTGAAGCACAGCTTTATTTTGCTGTTGTTGATCAGTTTATTGGTGTTTGGACAGGCTTATTGGTTCAAGGGGATTGTTCCCCCTGCGCCGGCTAATAAAATAAATGGCGTAACTTTAAACTCGGGCATGCCGGGATATATTTGGTTACTGGTGACGGCCGCCATTTTGTCCGTCATCATCACAGCCATCAAATTAACCGGTAAAAAAGACCCGGTATCAGCTTATGAAAATAGTAGTTCTTGACGGACATACCCTTAATCCCGGCGATTTGTCTTGGGAGGCACTGCACCAGCTAGGCGATGTTACCATTCATGACCGCACGCCCTATGATAAAATTGTCGAGCGATCTCTTGGTGCCGAAGTGCTGCTCACCAACAAAACACCGCTGGATGCTGCTACGCTGAACCAATTACCCGATCTGAAATATGTAGGCGTACTAGCTACAGGATATAATATAGTTGATACTGCGGTATGTAAGCAAAGAGGTATTCCAGTGAGTAATGTGCCCGGTTATGGCACCGGTGCTGTCGCGCAATTTGTTTTTGCGCTGATGTTGGAGCTCTGCCTGCATGTACAGAAACACAGCGACGCTGTTTTTGAGGGCAAATGGGCCAAATCTGTTGATTTTTGTTTTTGGGATTATCCGCTTGTCGAGCTGGCAGGCAAAACGCTGGGCATTATCGGTTTTGGCACCATCGGTCAGAAAGTGGCCGATATTGCAGCAGCGTTTGATATGCAAATCATCGCCCATAGCAGAACACAAACCGACCAATCGCAACGCAAAAACTTTAAATGGGTTTCTGTGGATGAATTACTGGCGCAGTCGGACGTGGTAAGTATTCATTGCCCGCTGACGCCTGAGACGCAGGGTCTGATCAATGCCGAAAATCTGCACAAAATGAAATCATCAGCTTTCCTGATCAATACTTCGCGCGGGCCGATTGTTAACGATGCCGACCTTGCCGACGCCCTGAATAATAATGTGATTGCCGGCGCCGGTATTGACGTGTTGTCCAAAGAGCCGCCGCCTGCCGATAATCCTATATTCAAAGCTAAAAATTGTATCGTCACTCCACACATAGCCTGGGCGGCTCAAGAGGCCCGCGCGCGGTTGATGGGCATAGCTATTGATAACCTGAAGTCTTTCAGAGCCGGAAAACCTGCCAATGTGGTTAATACCTAAATTCAAATTCCTGAAACATAATAAATTTCGAGGGGTTTTACTATAAAGAAAAAAAAGTAAACCTATGAAAAAGTTAAGTTATGCAGTAATGATCGCAGCTGCCGGAATGTTATTTCAGGCCTGCCAAAGCAACCACAAAGACAGCACTGACGCTGCCGATAGTGTTAATAAAGTAAAAGATACTACTACAACAGGTAATACCGGTATAGCAGTAGTTGCTGATGATGCTAAATTTGCCGTTGATGCAGCCAATGGCGGCATGACCGAAATTGAATTGAGCAAGCTGGCTTCTGCCAAAGCGGTAAAGCCCGAAGTGAAAAAATTTGCCGACATGATGATCATGGATCATACCGCTGCCGGCGAACAATTAAAAGCCGTTGCTAAAGCTAAAAACATTACCCTGCCTGATTCTGTAAATGCCGACTCGAAGAAAGCCATTGAAGATTTGTCAAAAAAATCGGCCTCTGATTTTGATAAAGCTTACGTCGACAAAATGGTTTCTGACCATAAATCGACTGTTGATATGTTTGAAAGCGCTCAAAAAAATCTGAAAGATCCTGATTTAAAAGCCTTTGTCGATAAAACCCTGCCAACCATAAAAGGCCACCTAGATAACATCAAAAAGATCAAAGACAACATGAAATAAGTGAAAAATATAGTTTTTAAAAAAAGCGTGTATTGATGCCCGAAAGGCATTATTACACGCTTTTTTATTTATACGAAAAGCGACTTTGAAAGAGGCGAAAACTATTTAATTTGGGTATTAAAATTTTGACAGAATAAGATTTCGAAAAATTAAAAATAAATTATTTTAAAATTTATTCTACTTACTAAATAGGATTTTATATTTTTGCGGAACTTGTTACAATCGGACTAAACCAATTCGTTCTTTATGAGAATAATGAGATCAGTTAATTTTAGGGAGAAGTTTTAGCGGACTTCTCCTTTTTTTAGCACTCATTTTTCTCTTAAAAAGTCCAAACAAGTGCCAACCCCGGCATCTTCTTACAAGTCTAAATTTGCTTTAATAATATTTAATAAAGCAGTCTCTGATAATTGGCGTGGCCGGATATGGCTGTAGCTGATATATCGTATTTTTACCTAAAATAAGCTGGTTTGCAGGTTTACCAACGGTGCCTGGGCGTTTGCAGCACTGCCGCTGATGTGGTAAAGAGCAGATTCCTGGTAACGTGAAGCCACCACCACCTCGGTACCATTGGCATGGGTGCTAAACAGGTTGTAAACAAGGGTTGGGTCGTTGTTGTCTTTGGACAGGTGCGATAAAAACAAATGGCTCATATAAGCTGGCTTGTAATCCATAAATAAAGCCAGCGCCTGTTTATTGGACAAGTGCCCCTTGCCGCCCCGAATACGACGCTTGAGGTGATACGGATACCGGCCGCGTTCCAGCATTTCCTCATCATAATTGGCTTCCAAAAATGCGGCATGGCATTGCTGAAAATGTTGTATCAGGTTTTCGCAAACAGCGCCAAGATCGGTAAACACACCCACCTTTACCCCGCTATAAGCAACGGTAAAGCTATGTGGATGCGCAGCATCATGCAGTTTAAAAAACGGGGTCACCAATAATTCGCCTACGCTAACCGGGGTTTCAGCCATGAAGTCAATTACCAGATGCGGCTCAAGTGTTAGTCCGCCATGTAGCATAGTCAACGGTGTGATATAGACCGGTAGCTTATATTTTTTAGCCAGAACAGCCACACCGCGGATATGGTCGGAATGCTCATGCGAAATAAAAATGGCTTTCACCTTACGCATCGAAAGCCCGAGGCGGGCCATGCGAGTTTCGGTTTCGCGGCAGGATATGCCTACGTCAATCAATACAGCCTCATCCTTGTTACCTACATAGTAACAATTTCCGTTACTGCCAGAATTTAAAGAGGCTACAAACAAAGACATTTTACAAAATAACCGGTTTTTTGCCGATGATAAAAATTTAACTTTAAATTACTTCAGCCGTAATCCCAGTCCGGCCGCGGTGCTTAATTGGTATTTTCCGTCGATTAAAGCCGGAGTCTGATAAGGGTTATTAGTAGTCAAAAATGGGCCGTCAATATCCGCCCAGTCGCATTGCGGAGCCAGCGCCGCCGCTGCCAGCGATGCGCAGCTGGTTTCGCTCATGCAACCAATCAGAATTTTCAGATCCAGCTCACGCGCTCTGTCAATCATCCGCTTAGCCTCATACATTCCCGCCGATTTCATCAGTTTTACATTGATGCCATGATAAACGCCTTTGGCCCTCTCCACATCGGCAAAGCGCTGTACTGCTTCATCGCCTATAATAGGCAGCGGACTGTGCTCTTTCACCCAGGCATTCCCGTCGATATCCGTTTTCAACATAGGCTGTTCTACCAGCAAAACGCCCTGCTCTTGTAACCAGCAAATCATATCCAGGCTTTGCTGCCGGTCGGTCCAGCCTTGGTTGGCGTCTACATAAATAGGCACATCGGTTACCGAGCGGATGATGCGGATCAGCTCCCTATCATTGTCGCGCCCCAACTTTACTTTGATCACTTTAAAGCCCGCCGCGTCTTTTACTTTTTGAAGGAAGATCTGGGTAGTATCAATCCCTATAGTATAACTGGTTACCGGCATCAAAGCCGGGTCGCTGCCTAAAATCTCCCAACAAGGTTTACCCAGCAGCTTGCCTTCCAGATCATGCAGCGCGATATCGATGGCGGCTTTAATAGCAGGATTACCCGGCGCTATGCTGTCCAGGTATTCAATCATCGCCCCAAAATCAAAAGGAAATTTAAACCGGCCGGTATCTACTTTGCTTAGAAAAGCTGTGGCACTTTCAATGCTTTCGCCCATATAGGGCACCATCGAAGCCTCGCCATAGCTAATCTGGCCCTCGTGCTCCAGCTGTACCAGCATGATGGGCGTTGAGGTTCGCGAAAATTTGGCGATAGTAAATGGGTGCGCCAGCGCCAGTTCAAAGGGTTGATAAGTCAGCTTCATGTTATAATCCAAAAGCTAAAATACTCTTTTTAAAATGATGGTTATCTTTACCGCCAGATAAAAGTATAACGGCGAGGACTCACCCCGACGTCGTTTAATAAAAGTACCCATGCCTGTAACACCTTACGAGCCGTTTAAGTCGGCCAACTTTAGTAATAAGTTTTGTTTTTTAACCGGTGCGCCGCTTAACAGCGCTGAAGAAACCATCCAGGTTTTCCCTCAATGGCTGATGAGCCTGTACGGGCTGGAAGAAAAGCCTTTCAAAATGCTTGACGAAAGTATGGCGACCTACAAAGACATCAAAATGCCCTGCTCGGCTGCGGTGAATGAGGCGTATCTGGAACCTTTGGAGAACGAGATAGCGCAGGCATTTAACACTGGCTACGAAGCTGTAAAGGCGGTCGACGAGATCAGGCTTTTTCAATGGGCGGGCAAATTATTGTACGGTATTATTTTTAATGAGATACAAGCGGGCATCCGCCAGCAGCACGCCGCGGGCGAAGAGTTTAATGTATCGCAGTCCATCATCCATAAATTCAGTAACCTGCATTTAATGCTGCAAACGCTGAATCTGCCGGTTATTCTGGATGATTTTACCCCATACAGCGTCTTTTTGTTTAAGGTGGATAATAATGAGCAGGAGTTTGGCTATCGCGATGAGATAAATACGCTTACGTTTTCATTGCGCATCAAGGATTTTGGGCTCATCATTTGCTTTCAGGACAACGGCGCCAACAAACAATACCACAAAGAGATGCTGAAAAAAATAGGCGACAATATGCTGCACCCTATCCAGTTTGAAGAGTTTAGCGGGCGTGTGTTTTACTCGGCCTATCTGTTTAACCGCCTGCCTGAATACAACCTGTTGCCGGTTAATGAAGAGCTGTATATTGAAGCCATGCCGCTGCGCGGGATGAGCAGTAAACCGCTATTTGACGATTGGCGAAATAAGATATACGGCCAGGTACTGGAAAACTTCTGGAAAAACTGGGGCTTCCTGCTGCTCGAGATCATCAAGAACCCTGAAGAGCCCATGAGCTTTCTGTTTGATGCCGACAGCAACTTTGTTAATGCAGCAAAGATCGCACTCCCTCGGTAACCTTGTGTATAAACTCGGGCGCCAGGCTTGGATTTAGTATCAGCGTGATGGCTACGCCAGCGAAAGCGCCAAATAAGTGGGCGTCGTGGTTAATATGGTCGCGGGCATATTTGGAGGCGTAGTGGCAATAAATCAGGTACAAAACACCGAACAGTATAGCCGGAATAGGTATAGGCAGCGGAATGATCATCATCATGGCCATGGGCTGGTACATGATAAAGCTGAATACTACCGCACTGATAGCGCCCGATGCTCCTAGAGTATAATAACTAATGTCGTTTTTATGTTTAGCGAGTGATGGCAGGTCGCTGATGATCAAACTGGCGACGTACAGCACCGCAAACTGCCAGTGACCGATAGTTGCCTCCAAAGTAAAAGCAAACCAAAAAAACGACAGCATATTAAAGATCAGGTGCATATAATCGCGATGGATCAGCCCGCTGGTGATCATGGTGTACGCTTTATGATTGCGATGAACGCTGTAAGGGTGAAACATGAGCTTGCCAAACCACTCGGGGTTGCTAAAGGTCATGATTGACGTGATGAGCGTAATAGCGAAGATGAAAGATGCTATCGGGGCAAAGTGAAGATATTCTATCATTTTAAGTCGAGTTTGGCCGCGGTTAACAGACGGGCCACCGGGTAACGAAGATATGTTTTTTCGAAATAGGGCGAATTGCGATACACAAAATTTAACTGTGCCGATGCGCTCTTTGCCAAAGCCGGATCCTTCGCCTTCGCGTTGTCTAGTTTTTGTCGTAGTTCGGGCTGTTTTTTCAGCAGCTGGGCTGCTACGTCCTCAAAAACATAAGGCGAATAATACTCCTTCTCATCAAATATCGAATCGAAGAAATTCCAGGCAAAGTATGAGTCGATGCCCTGCGGCTCCAGCGTTTCTACAATAAAACGGTTTAGCGGCTGGTTCACATAAACCACATAATCGCCGGCATAAAACTTAATCTTCATGTTTGCGGGGTTAAGCTTTACGTTGCTGTGCAAGTAATGGCCCTCGTAGGGCTTGGCGGGTGTTTTAGTATCCGTTATGTAATACATTTGCACATCCAGCGTAGTATCATGTGCCAAAGGGCGCATAGCAATTTTGTTAAGCTTATATAGATCAATTACCTTACCCCAGGCCTGCGGAATAATATAAGCCACCGGTTTTTCGACGGTGATGGTCGGCTGATAATTATCGTAGTATTTAATAGGCTTGGTGTAGGGCTTGCTGCGGTCGTAATACAAACGAGGCAGGCCGCTTACCTCGCTGGGTTTATAGCCGGCAGTAAAACCTTTAAAGCTCAGCATATCGTAGCGGGTGGTATCTAACTTCCAGCCTAAGGCAAAGGTATTTTGGTTTTTCACCTCTCCATCAGCTTTGGCTTTAATTTCTCCGATCAGTTTGGCATCGCGCTCTACAATATCAACCAGGGCCTGCATAAAATCGTAGGTGGCGTAAACGCGCTTGTCAAATGGTTTCAGCATGTGGGTTTCGGTAATATAGCTGATAATGTTATGTTGCGATGTGTAACCGGTCGCAAAACGCGGTGTCTCCAGAAAGCTCACAATGCCCGCGTCGGGAGTATTCTCTTCGGCCTCCACATATGGTGTCATCTCAAAACCACTCTTCTTCATGCGGCGATACAACTCGGGCGACAGCGTCTCAGAAGTATATTTAGCCAGTGTGGGGTTTTGTTTGTCCTTTTGGGTTTCGATAAGCGTCATCACATATTGATAATCCGCGCCGTCGCTGGTATGGTTATCCAGAAAAACCTCGGGTTGCCAAGAGTTGATGATGGTTTCCAAAGCCCAGGTATTGCGACTATCGGCCTTAATAAAATCACGATTCAAATCCAGATTGCGCGAGTTGCCGCGGAAACCGTATGCACTTGGTCCGTTTTGGTTAATGCGGCTAACGCCGCGGTTAAAGCTACCGTCTATATTGTATAGCGCCACTATGCCAATCACCACATTTTTGGGCAAAGCATTTTTTTTCAGCAAATCGCGGGCAAACATCATGCTGGCATCAATACCCTCGGGCTCGCCGGGATGAATGCCGTTGTTAATAAGCAGTATGCGCTTGTGTTGTTTTTTAGCTGTCGCCGGATCAAAAACTTTATCTCTTGATAAAACCACCAGCGTTAAAGGTATGCCAACGTCGGTTGTGCCATAGTTGATCAACTTGATCTGCGGATGGGTTTTTGCCAAAGCCGCATAATAACTGATCACCTGACTATAGGTGGCGGTATAGTTTTTATCCTTACTTAATTCAAAGGGCGTTAATTGAGCCTTAGCAACGCAGGCAGACAAGCAAGCGGCTAAACCGAGTACAAATTTTTTCATCACAAATCGGGAAAAATGCTGGTTAAGATAGCGATAATTAAGGCGTACCGTTGATCTCGGCCTGCGTTTTTTTAGGTAAGCCTTTTACCACTTCGTTGTATGAGTGATCAATCATATCCAGCAGTTGTCTGCGGGTAAGGGTGCCGTCCATGTATACAGTGTTCCACATCTTTTTATTCATGTGGTAGCCTGGCTGCACTTCAGGGTGGCGCTCGCGCAATTCCTGAGCCAGCTCGGGGTCGCATTTAACGTTGAAGCGGTTGGCTTCTTCAAGGCCAATGAGCAGGAATAATTTACCGGCTACTTTAAAAACCAGCGTCTCCTCGCCAAACGGAAAACCTTCAGTTACGGCCGGTTTTTCCAGGCAATAATCTCGTAGTTCTTCTATATTCAACTTAATTAATTTTTTTGGCGTACGTTGCTGATTTGCCGAAGTTAACTTTTATACCCAGTTGAATCAAGCTATATTGGTCGGGCGAGTTGTTTTTGAAGACAGAGGACGGATCGGCATAGCCATCAAGCTCTTCATTAAAGGTGATAGTATGTATGTATTGTAAGTTAATACCTATAAAAGGTTGGCCACCGGCATTGTAAATTTTAAACTCATAGCCGAATCGGATAGGCAACGCCGGGCTGAGACTATCGTCTTTGCCGGGGTAACGATAAGTAAGTAACGGATATTGATAAGTTACCAGATTGTAACGTTGTATAAACTTCATATGATTAACAATTACACCGAAGCCGGTACCTATGGAGAAGTTTTTGGCTATATTTTCAAAAAAATTTCCCTCGTAGTCTAAAACTTCACCGAGCGAGTAATCGCCATGGATAAAAATAGCTTTATACATGTTGTCGAACTGGCGCTTGCTGGGGTCGGTAACGATACTGCCGCCGGATAGTTCGCCGGTTTGAATTTCTAATCCCAGGGGAACGTAAGGCGTTAAATTGTAGTACCCGACAAGGCTAAATGATTTGCCCTGATTACAGTGGTTTACATCAACATAGGGCTTATTTAAACCGCCAAAAACAGCTACACCCCATTTAGCGTAACTGTCCTGGGCATAGACAGCAGCGGTTGAAAAAATTAGAAGGATAGAAGGTATAAGTTTTCTCAAAATCAAATATCGAGCAACAAGTATTATTTTAGCTGAATATAATCAAATAATGTTATAAATATATGAACTTTAATTTGACCTCCGGTTTTACAGTTACTGAACGCTTTTTGCGTTATGTAGGCATAGATACGCAATCAGATCCTGCGTCAAAAACCCACCCATCAACCCCAAAACAAAAAAATCTGGGCAATTTGCTGGTTAAAGAACTTTTAGAGATAGGCCTTGCCGATGCACATATGGACGAGTTTGGTTATGTATACGCTACCGTCCCGGCCAATACAGATAAACCCAACGTGCCGGTTATTTGCTTTTGCTCGCACATGGATACCTCGCCCGATTGCAGCGGCGAAGGCGTAAAGCCCATTGTTCATAAAAATTATGATGGTACCGATTTGGTTTTGCCCGACGACCATACCCAGGTATTACGCCTGCATGAACACCCCGATCTGAAAAACCAGATGGGCAACGACATTATTACAGCAAGCGGCACTACTCTGCTTGGGGCCGATAATAAAGCCGGCATCGCCGAGATCATGGATGCCTGCTATCAGCTGGCAAATAATCCTCAAATTAAGCACGGCGATATCAGGATATTGTTTACGCCCGACGAAGAAATAGGTCGTGGTGTAGATAAAGTGGACATCAAAAAACTGGGTGCCTATGCTGGTTATACTATTGATGGTGAAAGCGCCGGCAACATGGAAAACGAAACTTTCAGCGCCGACGGCGCCCGCCTGATCATTAACGGAGTGAGCTCGCACCCGGGTTTTGCCAAAGGAAAAATGGAAAGCGCCATTAAAATAGCGGCCATTATTGTAGCTATGCTGCCGTTTGATCAGGCTCCTGAAAATACCGAAGCTATGGAGGGTTTTATACATCCAGTTGGCATTAACGGCCATGTAGAGCAGGCGGCTATCGACTTTATTATCCGTGATTTTGATGCCGAAAACCTGGAAAGATACGCAAATGAAATACGCCGTATAGCCGAGGAAGTATTAGAGGATTTCCCCGGGTCAACCTATGAGCTGCAGGTAACCGAGCAGTATCGTAATATGAAACAAATGCTCGACCAGCATCCCGAAATAGTGGAATATGGCATGGAAGCCATTAAACGCGCCGGGATGGAGGCCAAGTTGTGCAGCATTCGAGGCGGTACTGATGGCTCCCGACTTTCATTTATGGGATTACCTTGCCCCAACATCTTTGCCGGCGAGCACGCTTTTCACGGCAAACAAGAATGGGTATCTGTACAAGACATGCAAAAAGCAGTGATGACCATTTTGCACCTGAGCGCTATTTGGGAAGAGAAAGCATAGCAAGCCTTATTTAAGGTGCTTACACTTATTCAGTTCGTACCAGTGCAGCCAGCGCTCTTTGTTTTGAGCAAAGACTTTTAAATCGGCATAACCATAAACGGTTTTGTTGGTTTCGAGAGTAGTTGGGGCGCGTTTGGCTATAAATTTCAGCGCGCGCAAAAACTTACCGTCTTTTATAGTTAAAACGGAATCGCCTTTTGCGTGCTCAGCTACGTAGCGTTCTGCAACAGCTATTTTAGCGAAAAACCTTTTCTTGAACCTCAGATTCTCTTTGCATGTCCCGTCTTTGCCTGTGATGATATATGAGGCACCTGTGGTTTGGTTACGCGTGTGTTTGCGATAACCCATAATATCAACCTCTGCCAATGCCTGTGAACCCTCTTTTAATTTTACATCGAGGGTTGATTGTCCTGGATTGATCCTAATATTTTGCGACTGGTAACCCAAGCGTCTAAATACCACCGCCGAGTCTTGGTTTGCCAGAATATGATAGCGGCCACTAGCATCTGTAGAGGTTATACTGGCATTTGCACCGTGAACAAAAATACCGGCTAAAGGCACGCCTGCAGTATCTGTTACTTTACCCGATATTAAGCGGCTGGATGTTCGGGCAAGGCCCCTGATATTAGCCGAGCCGCGCATGCCCGGTGCCCCGGCATTATTTTGAATATTAAGGCCGGCAACCTTACCCTGCAACAGTTGCTCGACGTTACCTACCGGGTTATCCTGCACCTCTTTACCGGTAATAATGTATGATTGTTGTCCATTGATCTGATCGTTTTGTCGTTTAACATAGCCGCGGATAACCGGTTCTGACAGATCCTTGTCCGGCGTAGATGCGGCACCGTAAATAGCGTTTTTATGCGTATTAACACTTAAAAGGTCAGTGTTCAGATATTTCGCTGCACCGGTGTCTTTGCCTTGTTTTAAATGGGTATTACCATAATTGCCGATTGTTTTTCTATTTTGATAAGATGACTTAAATGCGTAATCATCTACAATCTGGTTTTTTTCAATCACATCTCTAGGCAGATTTTTTATCGCCGTGGCTACGTCGCCGCCATAAAATGCTTTAGCATTCTTTGCTATTGCAAAATTGTTTTTTGAGGCGACATTGCTATTGATGTCGGCCGGCTTGTTTGCTATTTTTGACGATGATTGGATATTGGCCGGGTGGTTTTTTGTTAAATGCTCGCTGCTATCAAGCGGTTTTTTAACAAGGTTCGGAGCCGAATACTTTGTTACATTTTTAATTGCCGGAGTGGGATGCTTTACACTCGCAACGTTATCAAGATGTTGTTGTTTTGACGGAAGCTCAAAAAGCCAGTAACCTCCTATTGCTATTAACAAACAAGCAGCGATAGGTAAGATGCGCCATAACAAAATGCTGCGCTTTTTTTTCTCTGATACGCGTTCGGTCAGACGGGTTTGTAAGTCGGCAAGATTGGCGCTCTGGTCCCGGTCAATGATTTCAAAGCCATCCAATGCCTCCATCAAAAACGGATCGTCCTGCGCATTGCGCTCAAGCTCGTACATGGTGCGGGCGCCAAGTTTACCGTTAAGGTAGTCGGTAATTTGCGATATGTTGTTTTCTCTAGTGCTCACGATTCTTCTCCAAACATATTTTTAAGTTGCGTTTACCATTCTGGATATAGCTTTTAACCTCGTTCAAGGTATACCCCGTATCATCAGCTATTTCTTTATAGCATTTCTCGTCGATGTAAAATAGTTGTATGCTTATTTTTTGCGCCGTGGGTAACTTCTCCTTACAAAGCTCCAGTTGTTGTATGTCTCCCTCTTGTTCTTCATAATGATGCGGCTCATCCGCAAATTCCATAAAGTCAGGCATAGATTCTGTTTGCAGCTTTTTGCCCGCACGCAGTTGCATCAAACAAAAATTGCGGCACACCACATGCAGCCAGCTTTTAAAGTTTTTTACTTCGTGCCGGAGCGCTTTATCAATCAGCTCCTCAAATAATTGCATTACGGCGTCTTTGCTCTGCTCCTCGTCGCGAAAATATTTCAGGCAAACACCGTAAACCAGGTGCATATATTTTTCATACAGCGCCGCCAGCGTTGTTAAGTTGCCTGTTTGTTTATACTCCAGCAACAGCCGATCGTCGGTTAGGTCAATAAGGTTAGATTGGCTTTTTAAGAAGTTCATGCAGAGCAACAAAATAATTTTTTTCGATGATTTATGGAAATCAACTTAATGATGCATCATACCTCCAAAATCCATAAATCTTTAAAAAATAAATTATGAAAAGGTATTTGATTTTGCTGGCAGCCCTGATTGGCGTTTCCGGCATGGCAACATCGGCTGCTAAAAAAGCTGTATCGGCCCTCGTTTATCCGGTTAAATATGTAACGGTACGAGGCACCGTAACCGACACGGCAAGTATGCCCATAAGCGGTGCAAGTGTTGGGGTAGACGGCAAAACTTTTGCCCGAACAGACTTTAGCGGTTATTATACTATTACAGTAAAAGATGGCTCGACCCTTACATTTGTAGCAATAGGCCATGTAACCCAGACCATAAAATTAAAACCCGGGCAAACGATACTGGATGTTAAAATGCACTCCAATGTCCAGCTTTTAAATGAAATTGTGATACGTGGTTATGTAAAACGCACCCGCAACCAGACAACAGGTGCTTCATACATCATCACCGGAAAAGAAGTACAAGATAACCCGGTTGGTAATGTGCCGCAATTATTGCAGGGCAAAGTTGCAGGGCTCAATATTCAAAATAATATAGGCGCCCCGGGCATGCGGGGTACTGTTAATACAAGGGCGGTATATGGCGCCAGAATTAATGGCAAAAGTTATTACGGAGGCTCCGTACAGCAAGCCGCAAAAAACCTTTCTGTTAGTAATATTTCCCCTTATGCCTATATGTCATCAAGTGTTGCATCTACCAACGAATCGTACGCGCAGCTCAATGAAAACCCATTCTATAATCCGCTGGAAACACCGCTGTCAACTTTTGCTACTGATGTCGATGCGGCTTCATACACTAATGTGCGCCGCTTTATAAACGGGGGCAACCTGCCCCCAAAAGACGCGGTGCGCATTGAGGAACTTATCAATTATTTTAAATATAACCTGCCTAAACCTGACCGTGGCGACCCGGTGGCTATTCAAACTGAATTGGCCACCGCGCCATGGAACCCGAAGCACCAACTGGTAAAGATAGGACTGAAAGCCAGGGAGGTTGAAGCCGACAAGCTGCCACCATCAAACCTGGTGTTTTTGATAGATGTGTCCGGATCGATGATGGAGCCTAATAAACTGCCACTGGTAAAAACGTCGTTTAAAATGCTGGTCGACCAGTTAAGGCCGATCGACCATGTGGCTATTGTAACGTATGCTGGTTATGTGAGCGTCCCGCTTGAGTCGACCAAAGCCGACGACAAGCAAAAGATCAAAGACGCCATTGACGGACTGGGTGCCGGCGGCAGCACCGCCGGAGCAGCCGGTATTTTAATGGCTTATAAAATTGCGAAGGATAATTTTCTGAAACACGGTAACAACCGCATTATTCTGGCCACCGATGGCGATTTTAACGTCGGCCCGTCAAGCGATAAGGATATGGAGCAAATTATTGGCGATGAAAGCAAAAGCCGGGTTAGCCTGTCAATTTTAGGCTTTGGGATGGGTAATTACAAGGACAGCAAGATGGAACTGCTGGCCGATAAAGGTCATGGCAACTACGCCTATATCGACAACATTACTGAAGCCACCAAATCAATGGTAAATGAGTTTGGCGGTACCTTGTTTACTGTAGCTAAAGACGTAAAGCTGCAGGTTGAGTTTAATCCGGCGAAAGTTCAGGCCTATCGCCTGTTAGGTTATGAGGACCGGCTGATGGCCAAGGAGGATTTTAATAATGATAGTAAAATGGGCGGTGACATGGGCGTCGGCCATACGGTTACGGCACTTTATGAGATCATCCCGGTGGGTGTGAAAGACGACCTGGTGGGAAGTGTCGATCCGCTGAAATATCAGAAACCGGCCCAAAACAAGGCCATCAACAACTCGCCGGAACTCATGACCATTAAGTTCAGATATAAAAACCCGGAGTCTGACCGCAGCAAAATGGAGCAGGTAACCGTAAGCGGAGATCCACTAAAGTTCGACAAAGCTTCAGACGATTTCAAATTTGCCGCAGCCATAGCCGAGTTTGGATTGTTGCTGCGCGATTCTCAGTATAAACAAAATGCCAGCTACGAGCAGGTCATCGCGCTAGCAAAAAGCGCCAAAGGCAAAGACGATAAAGGCTATCGTGCCGAATTTGTCCGCCTGGCAGAAAGTGCCATGAATATGGCTAAGAGTGGAATGGTAAGTGCGGCGAGGTAGCCAGATACCCCGACAAAGTCATGCTGAACTTGTGACTTGGGGTATAAGAAAGGCCCGGATGATTATCCGGGCCTTTTCTTGTAGAGACGCGATGCTTCGCGTCTCTACGTTTGGTGGTTGTTATTTAACTTTCGTCCATAAATCGGCACCGCATATTTCTACAGATACTACGGCCTTTGTCTTGTCGCGGTTAAAATGTGCGGCCCAGGCTTTTACACCCATCAAAAAGTTATCACCCGACAAATGTTTCAGATCAATATTATCGCCTGACCATTCTTCATGAAGTACCAAATTGTTGCCTTTAGGCGAGATTTTGATGTAGCCGGTTTTACCATTTTCTGAGGTCATACTATATCGCCCGGCATAAACGGCCATAGGGTTTGGCAGCTTGGTTTGATTGCCTTTTGTAAATGGCCCTGTTAATACGAAACAGAATAACAAGAAGTATTTCATATGTTTAACAATTTGATTTGGAGTAAAATAAGCGCTAAATAGCCCGCACACCTACTCAAATCGCGATTTGAGAATTATTTAAGGGGTAGTTGCCGGGTAATTACGCTATTTTGAAATTTGCTCGGCGTGGTGCCGGTAAATTGTTTAAACACCCGCTGAAAAGTAGCTAGCGAGTTAAAGCCGCAATCAAAAGCAAGGGCCGCGATGGTGAAGTGTTGACTACGCGGGTCGGCCAGTTTTAGCTTCACTTCAGCTATACGATATTCATTCACAAAATCATTAAAGTTTTTACCCAAATGCTGATTGATCAGGCTGGACAACGTCTTTTCAGAGATCAGCAGCTCGGCGGCCACATCATCTACCTTTAAAACCGGGTTGAGATAAAGCTGCTGTTTAGTCATCAATTCAGTAAGGCATTGTGTATATCTATCGGCCTCTCCTTGTATAAAATACATCTTTGCCGGTTTGTGTGCATACTCTTCTTTCTCCTCGAAACTCATTTGAGCTTGCCTGCGCCAGGCGGCCATCCCCAAAACATAAACTGCTGCAACCAGCGGAAGCAACATTGTGTATTGACCAACCTTCGGTCTATGCCATCCGTAAATCACCAATCCAATACAGACAAACATGACGTATATAATGACTTTTAACCATTTCAGATCTTTTAATTTATTGGTCGATAATTCGCCTCTTTTTTCATGCCTCATAATGGTAAGATAAGATGTCCCGGCGTAGCCTACCCCTGAAATTAAAAGCAACCAGCTGGTTCGGGCGTCAAAAAGAATATACTGTGTTGTTGAGTTGAAATAAAGATTCTGAAAAAATGGTATGTTAAGTAGTCCGCTGCTGGTGATCAGAAATATCAGCTGCCTTTCAAAATCAATAATCAGCGGTAAAAAATGCAGCCAGGTTTTACTCCTATTTTTTCGCGGAGCACCAATTAGGCTTTTTGTATAAAAATATACGATGGGTCCCACTGCAAATGTAAAGTGGGGCACTAACAGGTACCAGGAAGCCTTCGACGTATAAATCCCCATACGATTTAACTCGATATTTAAAACCCAGTCTGATACCACAAAAACAAGCGCACTCAACCAGCGGTTGCTAACAATGGTTTTGGATGAGTAAAAAAGCAAACCTGCAATAATGAAGCCCTGCAAAGCAAGCGCACACAACACAAAGTCGATAAAAGCCATGTACTAATTTACAAAAGAATTTAATTTTGCAACAGGGTTGCATAAAATAAAAGCCCGGATTAATATTCCAGGCTTTTTCGTGAAGACAGCAAGCTATTGCGTTTTTGCGACTGATTCAGCTCAGTCCTTTGTCCATAGGTCTTTTCCCACACGGGTAACCAGCACAGATACAATCTTTTTGGTGTTATCGCGGTTAAACGTTATCGGCCACTCCCGTTTTTCCATCATAAAATTATCTCCCGATAGGTGCTTTAAATTGAAATCGTCGCCGGTCCATGTTTCATGAAGTACAAGGTGGTCGCCTTTTGCGCTAATTTCGATCTGCCCCGTTTTACCATTTACGGTCATGCTGTATTTGCCGGCATAAGCCTCCAATGGGTTTTGTTGATTAATTTTGTTGCCTTTCATCAATGGCCCTGCCACAATGAAGCATAGTAATAATAAGTGTTTCATACGTTTAATAATTTGATTTGAATCAAAGGAACCATTAAACGGCATGCACGTCTACCCAAATCGGGATTTGAGGATTATTTAATGGCGATAGCATGAAAATAAAAAAGCCCGGACAACAATCCGGGCCTTTTTTCAAATACGATATTCAATTACGCACCGCCACCATCATGCTCCACTGCTTGTTCGCGGAATAGCTTGGCGCTCAAATAGTCATTATTCATGCGGCTGATGTTGGTCAGCGTGATTTCTTTAGGGCATTCGGCTTCGCAGGCGCCGGTGTTGGTACAGTTACCAAAACCTTCTTCGTCCATTTGCGCTACCATGGCTTGCACGCGGCTGTAACGCTCTGGCTGGCCCTGCGGCAACATACCCAATTGCGATACTTTAGCCGATACAAACAGCATCGCGGAAGCATTTTTACAGGCAGCTACACAAGCACCGCAACCAATACAGGTAGCCGAGTTGAAAGCTTCGTCAGCAATAACTTTCGGGATCGGGATCACGTTGGCATCAGGTACGCCACCGGTATTTACCGATACGTAACCACCAGCCTGCTGTATACGGTCAAAAGCAGATCGGTCGACCGCCAGGTCTTTAATAACCGGGAAAGCCGCAGCGCGCCAAGGCTCGATGGTAATGGTCTCACCATCCTGGAAACTGCGCATATGCAGCTGGCAGGTTGTAATGGCGCGTTTTGGTCCGTGCGGGCGGCCATTAATGTATAATGAGCACATCCCGCAAATACCTTCGCGGCAGTCGTGATCAAAGTGAATCGGCTCCTCGCCTTTGTGGGTCAAACTTTCATTTACCACGTCAAGCATTTCCAGAAATGACATATCAGGCGAGATGTTCTCGGCCTTGTAAGTCACCATTTTGCCGCTGCTGTTAGCATCTTTTTGACGCCATACTTTAAGCGTCAGGTTCATATTTCCACTCATGATTTCAGTATTGAGTCTGAAGTCTCGAGTCCAAAGTCGACTTGCGACTCAAGACTCAGGACTAAGTACTTATTTATAACTACGTTGCGAAGGATGAACAAATTCAAAGTTCAGCGCTTCTTTGTGTAACTCTTCAGGTTGGTTGTCGCCTTTGTATTGCCATGCGCCTACGAATGAGAATACCTCGTCGTTACGCAGTGCCTCGCCCTCTTCGGTTTGCGACTCTAAGCGGAAGTGACCGCCGCATGATTCATTACGCATCAAAGCATCATCAACCATCAGTTCGCCCAACTCCAGGAAGTCGGCAACGCGACCGGCTCTTTCCAGCGAGTTGTTTACTTCTTCGTTAGCACCAACTACCAGGGCGTTTTTCCAGAAATCTTCGCGCAGGGCTTTGATCAGGCCTTTGGCTTTGGTCAAACCTTCGGCAGTACGGGCCATACCGCAGTATTCCCACATGATGTGGCCCAGGTCGCGGTGATATTCGTTAACGGTTTTGGTGCCTTTTAAGGCCAGCAGTTTTTCTATACGGTCTGTAACATCCTTTTTAGTTTGTGCAAAAGCCGGGTGGTTTACATCAACCGGTTTCGGGCCAATAGTAGCCAGGTAATCGCCAACAGTATAAGGAATCACAAAGTAACCATCAGCTAAACCCTGCATCAGCGCCGAGGCACCCAGGCGGTTAGCGCCGTGGTCAGAGAAGTTACACTCACCCAAAGCATATAAGCCCGGGATATTGGTGCTCAGGTTATAATCAACCCAAAGGCCACCCATGGTATAGTGAACGGCAGGGTAAATACGCATCGGCTGGGTATATGGATCTTCGTTGGTGATCTGATAGTACATATCAAACAGGTTTCCATATTTGGCAGATACGGTTTCTTTACCCAGGCGTTTAATCGCGTCAGCAAAATCCAAAAACACAGCTATACCAGAACCACCTACACCACGACCATCGTCAACCATCTCTTTAGCGTTACGTGAAGCCACGTCGCGCGGAACAAGGTTGCCGAATGCCGGGTATTTACGTTCAAGGAAATAATCGCGGTCCTGCTCAGCCACCTGCGCAGCAGTGAGCTGTTTGGTGCGCAGTTTTTCGGCAATCTCCTGTGTTTTAGGCGCCCAAACACGTCCGTCATTACGCAGCGACTCAGACATCAGCGTAAGCTTCGACTGGTGATCGCCGGTTACCGGAATACAGGTTGGGTGAATTTGAGTATAGCAAGGGTTTGCAAAAAACGCTCCGCGTTTATGTGCGCGCCAGGCTGCCGTTACGTTTGATCCGATGGCATTGGTTGACAGGTAGAATACGTTGCCATAGCCACCGGTACACAACAATACGGCATGGCCGCTGTGTGTTTCAATTTGTCCGTTAATCAGGTTACGGGTTACAATACCTTTGGCATGGCCGTCAATCATCACCACATCCAGCATTTCGGTGCGGGTATACATTTTTACCTTGCCTTTATGTATCTGACGATTCAGCGCTGAGTAGGCACCTAATAGTAATTGTTGTCCGGTTTGGCCCCGGGCGTAGAAGGTACGCGATACCTGGGCGCCACCAAATGAGCGGTTATCCAGTAAGCCGCCGTATTCGCGGGCAAAAGGTACGCCTTGTGCTACGCACTGGTCGATAATGTTTACTGATACCTCGGCCAAACGGTAAACGTTGGCTTCGCGGGCGCGGTAGTCGCCACCCTTAATAGTATCATAAAATAAGCGATAAACGCTGTCGCCGTCATTCTGGTAATTTTTGGCTGCGTTAATACCGCCCTGCGCAGCGATAGAGTGTGCACGACGCGGGCTGTCCTGAAAGCAAAATGCTTTTACGTTATAACCCAGCTCGGCCAGCGACGCTGCTGCTGCCCCGCCTGCCAAACCGGTACCCACCACAATGATGTCGTACTTACGTTTGTTGGCCGGGTTTACCAGCTTTAAGTTAAATTTATGCTTGCTCCATTTTTCGGCTAATGGGCCCTGCGGAATTTTAGCATCTAAACTCATATGTTTTATTTAAGAGTTGAGAATCAAGAGTCGAGAATCAAGATTGAAATTGATGATTGCGGACTCTATTATCTTCCTTTTGTCTTTTTATAATTAAAAATTATTCATCGAACAAAGAGTCTAAATTCTCGACTCTAAATTCTTATTTCTATCTACCTGCAGAAAAAATAAACTACAGGCATCAAGGCAAACCCTACCGGGATGATCACGGCAAAGAACCAGGTACCTATAAACTTAACCACCGGGGTGTACTTCCTATGCGTCCAACCCAGAGTTTGGAACGCGCTCTGGAAACCGTGCAACAGGTGGAACGACAGGGTAAACATGGCGATCACATAGATCAGCACATACCAACTCTGGTGAAAGCTGTTTGATACAACAGCGTGCAGGTCTTTTACGCGAACAATCTCTTCATTGCCACTGGTAGTAGCTGAATGCTCAAAGGTTGGATCGGCAGGTGTAAAGTCTGTAACGGTAGTTTGGTTTGTTAATACATTGGTACGATACTCTTTAAAGCCTACGCTGTGGGTAAACTTGTATTTGTACCAGAAATCGCCCATGTGCACTACGATGAAGAAAAACAGGATAGCGCCCAGCAGGCCCATGTTTTTTGACGACCATGATGCCGGCGATTTTGACTGTGCGGCATAAGCAACCGGCCGCGCTTTGCGGTTTTTGATGGTTAATATCAACCCATACAAAGCATGTAACAGAATACAGAAGTACAGCAGGTAAGCTATAACTTCAATAGGCGGAAAATGTGTAAGGAAATTGGCATACACATTAAAACCATAACCCTGGTCGTCTTTAAAAAGAAACAGGTTACCCGCTAAGTGCACAATGATGAATGTGCACAAAAACAAGCCTGTTAAAGCCATAAGCAGCTTTTTGCCCAGCGATGAGTTAAAGGTTTGTTTAAATTCGCTCATTATTTTAAAGTAAATGAAATTTTTACGCAAAAGTATTTATTAAAAGCCAAAAGATATAAATGCTTTCGGGTAATTGCCCGTCAATTAGTTATTTAGAAACAGTCTAAGGGAGATGCCCATGTTTCTGTAAAATTTCGACTGTTTTTGCAGCTACTTCTATAAATGTCTTAATTTAGCGACTGAGAATACGTGTATATTTGAACACACAAACATGAAAAACATTAGCCTGATCCTATTTATCACCATACTCTTTGCCTCGTGCAAAAGCAGCACGGGTAATTTTACCATTACCGGTACTGCGCCGGGGGTATTATACGGTAACCTGTTGATTAAAGATCTGGCAGGCAATAGCATGATTGCCTCAAGCATCAATAACGGCAAGTTTCAGATCAAAGATTATATACATGTACCCGGGTATTATAAAATGCAATACTCGTTCAAAGAAACTAAAGGCACCATGCGCGAGGTTGAATTGTACCTTGAGCAAGGCGACTATACCGTAAAGATCGACCCAACAAAAATTAACGATTATCCGGTAATTACTTCTTCATCGCAGCTGCAAACGCAGTTGTCAGAATATAACGCCATTAATGACACCATGCGGCACCAGGCGCGCCAAAAGGTGCTGGCCATTAACAAGCAGATCAAAGAGATTAATGATGCCGATATTAAAACGATGGATCAGCTAAAGTCTGTAAATAAATTGCAGAGCGAGGAGATTAAGGTTAATCAAAACGACAGTTTTCCGGCGTTTAAGGCATTCATGGATAAATATCCTGACAACGGCGTGGCGGCGCACATCATGAAGTCGCTAGATTATCAGAACGACCCGGTTACCTATTATAAAATATTTCAGGAATTCAGCTCGGCTGCTAAAAGCAGTGACGACGGTAAAGAGCTGGAAAGCAAGTTAAGCGCCCTGAGCCAACTGGCCCCCGGCAGCCCCGCGCCCGAAGTTTCAGGCAATACGCCCGACGGCAAAACATTGAACTTTAAAGCGATAGGTAAAAAACTTATTCTGCTTGATTTTTGGCGCTCAAGCAATGGCTCAAGCAGAGACAACCACGCACAGATCATTTCGCAATTATTACAACTTGGCGATAAAGGCCTGGGCATTGTTAGTGTTTCGTTTGATACTGATCGAGACAAATGGCTGTCGGCTATTAAAAGGGACCGCATGAACTGGATGCAGGTATCAGACCTTAAAGGCGACGATTCGCCAAACGGACCAACCTGGGGCATTAAAAGTATCCCCGCTTATTATCTCATAGACGGACAAGGTAAAATAGTGGCACGCATTACAGCGTTTGCCGATGTGCCTGCTGCGGTTAATGAATACTTGAGCAAGCACTAATAAATATCGGATATTCCATATTTTTAATTTAACTTGGTGATACAATTAGCCTTATCACCATGAAATATACTTACCTGCTTCTTGCCGCGCTGGTACTTGCCGGCTGCGGAAACAAAGTTGAAATAAACGGCACTGTAGCCGGTATTCCTGATGCTACCCTATCAATAAAAGACGGCTCGGGTCAGGTACTGGCTGCCGTTAACGCCAAAGACGGCAAATTTGCGCTCGAAAGCAGCGGTTGGAGTAATCCCGACTATGGTACCTTAACGTTGTCGCGTCCGGGAAAGAGTGACGTTAATACCGAGCTTTACTTTGAGCCCGGCACCTACACCGTAAGTTATAACAAAGCTGATCTGGATAATAAAGACGATCCAGGAAGCTATCCTAAAATTACCTCAACCTCGGCGACACAAAATCAGCTGTCCGCTTATCATAAAATGTATGAGGCTGACACTGTCAACGCGCATCAAAAAATGAAAGCGCTTGACGCGAAATATCAGCAAGCCAGAAAATCCAGAAAATGGGACGATAGCATGACCCGCCAGGCCGATACAATAGAAAAAGATCGCGCTAAATTAGAGGACATGGGCCTGAAAACTTTGACTGATTTCATCAGCAAATATCCCGACAATCAAATTGCGGTACATGTATTGCAGACCCTGAACTTTGAAGGCAACCCGGTAGATTACTATGCGCTTTTCAAAAAACTGCGCCCCGAACAGCAAAATAGCGAAGACGGCAAACCCATCGGCATAAAATTAAACGCGTTGATTCATTTGGTTCCGGGCGAAATGGCGCCACCAATTGTTGGCCTTACACCTGATGGAAAGCATTTCGATCTTAAAAGCATGCATAAAAAGTTGATCCTGGTTGAGTTTTGGCGCGCAGCTAATTTTCAGAGCCGTTTAAACCATCAAACCATGATCAAAACGCCATGGCCCGCTTTTGCCGATGGCCAGCTGGGTATAGTAAGTATTTCTTTCGACAAAAAACGCGACTGGTGGCTTGGCTCCATGCGCGATGATAAACTTACCTGGCCGCAGGTGTCTGACCTTAAGGGCACAGATTCGCCAAACTTTGACAACTGGGCCATCTCCAGTTTCCCTGTTTATTATTTACTAAATGGCGATGGCCACATTTTGGAACCTAATCTGCAGTTTTCAGAGATCAAAATAGTTGTGGATAAGCATTTGAAAAACGGCTAAGCTATAGCCAGCACCTTATCTTTCAACACGGCGAAGATCCGATCAGTCTCCAGGCTACGGATAGCCACGCGGCCGGTAAAGCGCCCAAACGACGGTAATATGGCTTGTCGTTTACCAAAAGCAAAACACGGCAGTGTTAAACTTTGCCGGCCCTTACCGCGCAGGTTAACACCGGGGTGGATGTGACCGCAAAATACGTAACCACTTAGCTGACTTAGTTGCTCGTCGCTTTGTGGATGATGCAGCATTAAAAACGGACCGATACTAAGCTCATCATGCAGCTCGACATTAAGTTGCAGGTAATGGTCGTCATGCACAATGTCATGATTGCCGCGTATCAGGATGATCTGTAGTTTAGGAAACTGCTGCCGCCATAGCTTGAACCAGTCCCAATCGGCATTCATATCGCTGTGAAACAGGTCGCCCAGGAAAATGATCTTTTTGGGATGATGTTCGCGGATCAGATCAGACAATACGGCCAGATCATCCTGCTCCATATCGCGCGGAACAGCAATGCCCGCCTTGCGGAAATGCCCAACTTTACCTAAATGAACGTCGGCAGCAATCAAAGCCTTTTCTTCTTCCCAGAAAATGACCCGTTGGGGTAGCAGTAAAAGATTTTGGTTCAATAAAGAAAAAGGGGTAGCCGCACTCATCATCATAATGGGTACAAAACTACTAAAACAGGAGAATTATTGTAGAGGATATAAAGACTTACGAAGTTTAAGAAACTTCGTAAGTCTGGCGGGGTTTTACTTATGCTTCTTCAGCAACTATAGGTGCGTCGGGCGCATTCTTCTTTACTGATTCGATGCCGTTATCGCGGCCTGCCGCGCTTTCATACATCTGGCTTTTACCAATCACTTGTCCGTTGGTAGCTTTCAAATTAAAATAGAATTTGCCGCTCTTGGCAGTTTCACGGTCATAATGAGCATCGGCCGGCGCGTTTTTCTTTACCGATTCAATGCCATTATTCATGCCTGATACTGAAGTGTAGCCTTCGCTGGAAAGGATTACCTGTCCGTTGGTGGCTAAAAGGTTAAAATAGTGCTGACCATCTTTACCCACTTTTGTTTCAAATTTTCCCATGTTTTTCGGATTTTGCTAAAAGATGTAATTGACTTTTAAACAAAGTTTGCGAAACTTTTCTTAAACACCAAACACTTATGTGGCTGTATTTCAACTAAAAACTAAGTTTAGGTGGTTCAATAAAAAAGTATATTTTCTTTAGGCTTTGTTGAGACAATTGCTTAGCTTCAAGTATTATTTCACACTACCAACAACAAAAAACAACATTCTTATGGAAGATCTAATTCAAAAAGTTGCCGAAGCCACAGGTATCTCAGCCGATCAGGCAAGAACCGCAATCACCACAGTAGTTGATCACTTAAAAGACAAATTACCGTTTGGGCTGGGAGACAAAATCGAATCGTTCATTAACGAAAGCGGCCAGGCTGCCGACGGCAGCGCTTCTGCTGTGGGGGGGATGTTTGATGAGCTGAAAGACAAACTTTCAGGCGGTTTATCGAACATGTTCTCTTAAAAATTCGCTCACTCATTATTTAACCTTAAAAATTTATTAAAACCATGAAAAAACTGTTCACGTTGGCTTTATCGGCAATGATGTTGATTAGCGCAGGCTCTTTTGCCCAAAAAACCGACACGTTGAAGAAAAGAGCAAGAAGTAAAGCAAAATCTGCTGTTGCTAAAGCCGACAAAAAAGCTGCCGAAACTCAAGCTGCTGCAGCATCTGCAACTGATGCAGCTAAAGCCAAAGCCGACAAAAAAGCGGCCGCCGCTCAAGCCAGAGCCGAGAAGAAAGCCGCTGCTGCTCAAGCCGCCGCATCAACTGCAACCAGCGCAGCTTCGACCGCAGTAACCAAAAAAGCTGCTGAAACCAAAGCCGCTGCAACTACTACAACCAGCGCAGCTTCGGCCGCTGTAACAAAGAAAGCTGCCGCTGCCAAAACTTATACCGAGGGAGTAAACAACTCTGCTGATAAAGCCATCGGTAAAGACGCTAAAGGCCGCACTATTTACCTGGGCCCTAAAGGCGGACAGTATACCATATCTGAGAGCGGTAAAAAGCAATATATCAAAGTTGCTGACAAGCTTAAAGTAAACTAATCCCGGTTCTTACTAAGAATCTGCAAACCCTCCCGGCGAACAGCGGGGAGGGTTTTTTTTATGCTGATTTACATTTGTAATTAAGCGTATTAAGATTTATTGTCTCTTACATAAGAGCCATCGGCTCGATATTTTTTGTAGCAATGGATTTTAATCCATTGAAAATATAAATGATGATTAACGAGTACCGTAGGTACGATACATATTAGTGATTTTTCGACATTCGCTTGTTAAAATGAGTCGAGCCTACAGCTCTTTATTGATTTTTTAGGCGTAGTAGCAACGGATTAAAATCCATTGCTACTATATAAGCCGAGGCTACGCCTCTCATTTCCTTACTGTGTAATAATCCTTTCGAACGCTCAACAGTGGCCCTTACTGCTCATAAATATGATCGCGTTTCAACAGGCTCACTTCGCCGGGCGTGATATCAACAATTGCGCGCTTCTGGATATTGGTAATGTTCAGTTCGTCCATCATACTCACCATATTGGCATAGTTTGAATGCGCACCGGCTTTAACCAACACGATCATATCATTGCCTTGCGATTGTTTGATACGCGCGCTTTGCGCTAACAGCGCTTTGCGGATGCCGTCTTTACCAAAGCCGTCAACCGTGGGCGACGTGAGCGGTTTATCTGGCATGCCCATAAACCATTCCAATTTGTTGTTTGCGCCAATGAGTACTGTCATGGTGCGGCTTTCGGAGACTGCTAAACGATCGGTGTTGCCGTTAATGTCCGGCATGACCAGGTCCATCGTTTTAGGCTTTTGCAGGGTGGTGGTGAGAATAAAAAAGGTAATCAGTAAAAATGCCAGATCAACCATTGCGGTTAAATCTACACGGGTAGATTTTTTGTTGGTTTTAACCTTGGTGCCTTTTTCGGCGGCAGCAGGTTTAGCGTCTAATTCTGCCATAGCTTTAGGTGTTGCGCCTTGCGGCGGATGAATAATTTAGGTTGTTTAACTATTAAACGCAATATAGTTGCATTTGTTTCGATTTGCAAAAAATATTCTACGCCGGTGCGGATTTATAAATCAGACTACAAAAAAGCCGTCATTTCGAGCGTAGCGTGACACTCTCTACTACGTTGGTCCGGATTTATAATCCCGGACCTTCTTTTGGGGGATTTGTAATCCCCGCATGCAGATTGCAAATCCGCAGGACATCGAGTCCGGATTATGAATCCGGACTAACATGTAAATAAAAAAACCAGCGCTGTCCGAAGTTTATAACTTCGGACAATTAAGCCTGTAGTCTCAGACTACATTTCATAAAACAATAGCCAATAGTCTAAAGACTATGAGCATAGTGGTTCGAAGTTATAAACTTCGAACAGGCGTAGGGATTTTAAGCCACCGAGCCACAAGCGGGACGCTTGCGGTAGCGTCCTATTTGTAACAACACTCATACAAATCCATCAAACCAAATAGCTGATCTTTTTTCTACATTTAGGCTGCGGATATTTTTCGCCGCTGATCTCAATAACGTTAATTAGTTTATGAATAAATTCTACTTTTCTATTCTTGGTGTATGTATGCTGATGCAGGCCCATGCGCAGGCTCCTGCCGCCATGCCGGCACCGGTAAAAGGCAATTACCAACTGGCCTCCAAATTTTCGGCCGATAAGATCCGTAAAATGGTTTTCTCACAGTCGGTCGATGCGCATTGGCTGAAACTGAGCAACCGCTTCTGGTACGTGTATGAAACCAGCGCCATCAAAAACTGGTACATCGTCGATCCGGTTACCCACTCAAAGAAAAAGATATTTGATAATGATAAGCTGGCCGCAGCCATCACCGTCATCGTAAAAGATCCGTTCGATGCGCAGCACCTGCCTATCCAGAACCTGAAATTTACCAAAGATGAAAAATCTATCCAGTTTGATCTGTTAAGTACAATTGACCAGGTAAAAAAGGACCGCAAAGACAAAAAAGCTGCCGACTCGCTCGAAAAGAAGACATTCTACTTTATCTATAACCTGCAAAACGGCAAACTGGCTGAGCTGAAGGACTACGTCAAAGTAAAACCAAAACCGATTTGGGCCTCGATAGCGCCCGATAGTTCGGCGGTGGTGTTCTCTAAAAACTTTAACCTGTGGTGGATGGATAAAGCCAATTACAAAAAGGCCATTAAAGACGAGAACGATAGCACCATTGTTGAGCATCAGCTTACCAAAGAGGGCGTAGAGTTTTACAGCTTTGGCGCAGGGCGCAGCGACGATGACCAAAACGGCGACAGCGACAAAGCCAAAAACCGCAAGAAAAGAAGACCGGCAGGCATTGTTTGGTCGCCCGACTCGAAGCATTTCGCTATGGAGCGCGTGGACGAGCGTAAGGTAAAGGACCTGTGGGTGATTAACAGTATTGCCGATCCTCGCCCAACATTAGAAACCTACAAATACCATCTGCCTGGCGAAAAGGAATCGCCGCTAAATGAAATGGTATTGTTTGATTTCGCCAACAAAACCTACAAAAAACTAAATACCGCCTTGTTTAAAGACGAGGATTTGGGTATCTGGCGCGCACCTCAACTGGCTAAAAACCGCGATGACGAATTTAGTCCGTCGGTTTGGTTGGGTACTGATAGCAAGTTTTATTTCTACCGCACCTCGCGCGACTTGAAACGTATTGACGTTTGTAGTGTCGATATCAACACCGACGCAGTAAATGTACAGGCGCAGGAGCGTTTAAATACTTATGTAGAGATTGCCACGCCGGGCCTTATTAACGGAGGCAAAGAGCTGGTTGAATGGAGCGAGCGCGATGGCTGGGCACATTTTTATTTGTATGACGACAAGGGCAACATGAAAAACCAGATCACATCAGGCCCTTTCCACTGTGACGATATTGTAAAAATAGATGAGAAAGCGCGAGTGCTGTACTTCACCGCCTCGGGCCGTGAGCCGGGCGAAAATCCGTATTACACCCACCTGTACCGCATAAACCTGGATGGCAGCGGATTGAAATTACTGAACGCCGGCAACTTTAACCACGCGGCCAGTATGAACGATGCGCCAAGCTATTTTGTAGATAACTATTCAAGAGTAAACGCTGGGCCAAAATCTGCGCTTTTTGACAACAGTGGCCGCAAGATCATGGACCTGGAAACCGCGGACTTGAGCAACCTGATGGCCGCCGGTTATAAATTCCCAGAGCCGTTTAAAGTAAAGGCTGACGATGGTCGTACCGATCTGTACGGCGTGATGTATAAACCTTACGATTTCAACCCGAATAAAAAATATCCGGTTATTGAATATGTATACCCTGGTCCGCAGACGGAGGCGGTAAACTTCTCGTTCACCTCAAGCATGAACTATGTCGACCGCCTGGCGCAGCTTGGTTTTATCGTTGTCAGCGTAGGTAACAGAGGTGGCAGCCCTGAGCGCTCAAAATGGTACCATAACTACGGGTATGGCAACCTGCGCGACTATGGCCTGGCCGATAAAAAAGCCGCCCTTGAGCAATTGGCCGACCGCTTTCCGTTTATCGACATCACTAAAGTGGGTATCACCGGGCACTCGGGCGGTGGTTTCATGAGCTGTGCCGCGATGCTGGTTTATCCTGATTTCTTTAAGGTAGCGGTGTCAGAGTCGGGTAATCATGATAACAGCGTATACAATCGCTGGTGGAGCGAAAAACACAATGGCGTTAAAGAAGTGGTGACCGCCAAAGGCGATACTACTTTTCAATATACCATCGACAAAAACCCTGACATCGCCAAAAACCTTAAAGGTAACCTGATGCTGTCAACCGGTGATATTGACAATAACGTGAATCCGGCCAACACCATCCGCGTCATCAATGCGCTCATTAAAGCCAACAAACGTTTTGAGTACGTGCTGCTGCCGGGCCAGCGTCACGCCTATGGCGACATGACCGAATACTTCTTCTGGCGTAAAGCCGACTACTTCGTTCAACACCTGCTGGGCGACTATTCGCAGCCGGTAGATATTATGGAAATGGATAGAGAGATTGAGATGAATGGTAAGCGAGGGAGATAAAACCCGCCACGTCATTGCGAGGAACGAAGCAATCTCTACACACGCTAATCAACTAAGCAAGGTGTAACTATCGCGCAGAGATTGCTTCGTTCCTCGCAATGACGGTGTTTTACAATTAATCCTTTACCGCATCCACAATCAAAGAAGTATACCCGAGCTTATCGCCCTGATTACGTGGGTCATAACGGCGTGAGCGGTTGATCTTGCCGCCGTCAAGCGTCCAGTCAGTATAGTGGAAATGGCCGTTTTCGTCCCAGTATTCCAATAACTCAACCCTGAAGCCGGCTTTTTCCAGGCGACTTTTCATTACGTCGTAAGTGTATAATATTTTATGGTCATCGGCACCAATGCCGCTACCGCCAACGCGCACCCATTCAATGTATTCTTTGTCGGGATTGTTACCGTCGGGTACGGCAATGCGCATGCGGCCGCCTTTAGCCAGCCAGTCATAACAATTTTGGTTTGACAGGCGGGTTTCTTCATCGGGGATGTGCTCCCAAACGTGCTCGGCCAGGATATTGGTCAACTGGTTTTTTTCGCCGAAAAGACGTTGCCAGTCTGACGCCTTGCTGGCGTCCAGCGCATCATATTCAGACAGGATCCATCCCGGCCCCAACTGCACTTTCGACGAGCCAATAGCCAGCTTTCTCTTTTTCAATACACGAAAGTTGAACCAGATATCTAATGATCCTTTTAATCTTAACAGAAGATGCTTTATCATACGGGATTTCCTGCGTTTTGTAATGCCTGCAAATTTGCAGCGTCAATTATAGGCATTTTATGCGGATTATCCATTTAGCGCTTAAGCCGGAGGGTTAAGGTTTTGAACCGAAATCACATCGGCCAACATTTCAACAGACATGTCGATGCCATTCACCACGTGTGTGGCTCGGTTATAAAAATCTTCGCGCTCGGCCAGTTTCTCGGCAATAAAGGCTACCAGCTCGTCACCATGCTTGCCGGCAATTAATGGCCGGGTGGTTTTGCCTTTGTCCAGCCGTTCGGCTAAGGTTTTGGGCGATAGCTTGATATAGAGGGTTTGGCCGTTGGCGTTCATCCAGTCCATGTTGTCAAAAAAGCAGGGCAAGCCGCCGCCGGTGGATACAATGGCATTTTCCGGATATTCAGTCTCCTTCAAAACTTGTGACTCCAACAGCCTGAAAGCGTCCTGGCCGTGCTGTTCAAAATACTCGGCAATGGTCATGCCCACCTTAGCTTCGAGAATATGGTCGAGATCCATAAACTCATAGCCTAAATGATTAGCCAGCTTGCGGCTCCAGGTGGTTTTGCCGCAGCCCATAAATCCTATAAAAAAAACTCTCATTGTAATTTTACCCTCGGGTCTATCCAAACATACACAACATCAACCAAAATATTGATCACCACAAATATAAAGGCAATAAATAAAATAGCCCCCATCACTACCGGAAAGTCCGACATCTCCAGCGCGTTGACGGTAGTTTTGCCCAGTCCGTTATAGCCAAATATATACTCCACAAAAAAAGACCCCGCCAGCAGCGACGCAAACCAGGTGGCAATAGCCGTGATTACCGGGTTGAGCGCATTCTTCAAGGCATGTCGATAAATGATGGTATGTTCGCTCAGGCCTTTGGCCCGTGCGGTGCGGATATAATCCTGACCCAAAACATCCAGCATTGCATTGCGGGTAAGTTGTACAATAATAGCCAGCGGCCGGAAGCCGAGGGTAACCATCGGCAGCAATAAGTTTTTCCAGATAATTACCCGCCCCTTAAACGGGTCATAACTATACAAGCTGCCCGACATATTGAGGCCGGTGTACTTGCTCAAAACAAAGCCAAATATCCAGGCGATAATGATGCCCGCAAAAAATGACGGTGCTGATATACCCAGGGTAGAAAATGCAAGGGCCGAGCGGTCTATCCAAGTGTCTTTATGGATGGCGCTCACAATGCCCAGGAATACCCCAATAACAATAGCGAACAACATGGCCGTGGTAGCCAGAATAAGGGTGTTGGGCACCACCTCCATGAGCAGTGACGCGACGTCTTTACTGGTTTGGTAAGAGCGGCGCAGGTACGGCCACTTCAATGCGATAACTTTATGTTGAGAAAAGTGAAGTAAAGTGATATAATGATACTTTTGGCGTGCAGTTAAGGTGTTTTCATGTACGCCTAAAGGCGATAAATCGTTCAGATAATACACAAACTGCACGGGCACAGATTTGTCCAGCCCAAACTCTTTTCGCACCGCCTGGAGCGACTGCACATCGGCGCGTTGGCCCTGGGTCATGCGGGCCGGGTCGACCGGCAGGATGTTAAAAAGGAAGAAAACCACCACCACAATCCCCAGCATTACGGCCGAGCCATACAGGAACTTGCGGATGAGGTAACTGATCATTGCTTTTGGAAATAATCTTTCACAAAGTGCTCATAATCAGGCACGGTGTGGTAATGCCATTTGCCAATAATAGTGCCATTCTTGATAAGCAGAACCCCCGGGTTGGCACGTACCATCTCTTTTAGCGGAACCCCATCGGCATAAAATATCTCGCTGATTAAGTGGTATTTAGCCGCAAAAGCTGTCGCCTGTGCCAGTGAGGCTGAGGTGAGCAATATAGTACGGGTGTTGAAATTGGTAGTCAGGTTGGCTGCCAAGGCGTTAAGGCGGTTAATAGCCGCGCCATCAGTCTTTTTCAGGTCGTAAGCTACGATCCAAAGGCTATAGAACGGATTGGATAACAGCTCTTTAGTGTAATCGTTATGCTGTGCGTCGTTAATCGCTAAGTCGACGATTTTAGGGGTAAAACCCTTCTTGACCAGCTTGCTTTCCGGATCGCCGACAACCTCCCAGCTGTTGTCTTTCCAGATATTGCTGCTCAGGTACTCCTTGTCGGTCATGTCTTTGGTTTCGCCGGTCTTTTTGTTTTTGAGGTGATAGGTAAGCTCAAACTGGTCGGGCATAGCTCCCGGTGGAGTTTTCATCTGGTCAGGAATATTAGCGCCCACCTTGTAAGGCAAAAAGTCAATAAACGGCGCAAAGCTATAGGTAAATAACCCTAAACCTACCGATACTACGATAGAAGCCACAAACAAACGATGCCCGGTTTTTGGTGCAAAAAGCGGTTGTATCTGATCCTTATTTTTAAAGATGACGATGATCAACAGCAACAATATCAGGTCCTTACTGAATGATTGCCAAGGTGTGAGCGGAATAGCATCGCCAAAACAACCGCATGTTTGTACCACCTTAAATGCCGCCGAGTAAAAGGTCAGGAAGGCAAAGAAAATAATGAGCAGCAACAGACCTAAAGCCACTTTTTTGGCATGAACGCCAATCAGCAAAGCAAAGCCCAGAATGATTTCCATGGCGCAAAGCAGTATAGAAATACCTACTGCCAGATCATTCAGGAACATCATATGGAAAACCTCGAAATACTCCTCGAGCTTATAGGAAAACCCGAGCGGGTCATTAATTTTAATAAGCCCTGAAAAGATAAACAGCAGGCCTACAAAAATGCGGCAAAACCATAGCAGTCTATTTTTCATTTTACGCCCAATTTGATCAACGCAAATACTGAATAGTTTAAAATATCCTGATAATTAGCTTTAATTCCTTCTGATGCCAGCGTAACGCCCTCATTGTCTTCAATTTGTTTTACACGCAGTAGCTTCATCAAAATCAGGTCGGTCAATGAGCTGATGCGCATATCGCGCCAGGCCTCGCCATAGTCATGGTTTTTGGCGAACATCAGTTCTTTAGTTTCGTTCACTTTTTCGCTAAACACGCGCTCTACATGGCTTGGAGCCAGTTCGACAGGCGTGTTTGGTTCGCACTCCAGCTGCATCATGGCAATAACGCAGTAATTTACAATGCCAATATACTCGCCGGTAATATCTTCGCCTACTTTTGAGATCTTTTTTTCCTCCAACGTGCGTATACGCTGGGCTTTAATAAAAATCTGGTCGGTGATGGATGATAACCGCAGAATGCGCCAGGCGGTACCGTAATCATGCGTTTTTTTCATGAAAAGGTTCTTGCAAACATTAATTACTGCGTCGTATTCGGCTGCTGTGTTATTCAAAACTGAAGATTATAGTTGTAAATTTGACCTGTTAATTCTGTATTCGTGCCGAGCAGGTAAAAAAGATCAGCACTGATGAATGGCTAAAGATACATTTTTTCATAAAAAGGCAACGCTAAATGCAAGGGGTAAGCTCATTGATTTGAGTGTGCCAAAAGTAATGGGAATTATCAACCTTACGCCCGATTCTTTCTATGCCGGCAGCCGTAAACCCGCTGTAGACGAAGCCCTTGCGCAAGCCGAAAAAATGTTAGCCGAAGGCGCCGCCTTTCTTGATCTGGGCGCTTATTCATCGCGGCCTAATGCCGATGATATTTCTGTGCAGGAGGAAACAGACCGGCTGCTGCCTGTTGTTGAAGCCTTGGTTCAGAAATTCCCCAACGCCCTGCTATCCATAGATACCTTTCGAAGCAAAGTTGCTGAAGTAGCTATTGAAGCTGGCGCACACATTATCAATGACATTTCAGGCGGAGCTTTAGATGAGGATATGTTCGCTACCGTCGCTAAACTAAAAGTGCCTTATATTCTCATGCATATGAAAGGTAATCCCAAAACCATGAACCAGATGGCGGTTTATGACGATGTCTTCGACGAGGTGTACGATTATTTTGTCGACAGATATCAGCAGCTAAAAAAACTGGGTGTTACCGATGTGGTGCTCGACCCTGGCTTCGGCTTCGCCAAAAAACATGAGCATGGCTATGCTTTATTGAACCGCTTAGAAGAGTTTAATGCCTTGCAATTACCCCTGCTGGTTGGCGTGTCGCGCAAGCGGATGATCTATGCTCAACTCGATATCACCGCCGAGGATGCCCTGAACGGCACAACGGTGCTGAACACCATTGCGCTAAGCAAGGGCGCAAGCATTTTAAGGGTGCATGATGTAACACCTGCGATACAAGCCGTTAAACTGCTGCAATGTTTACAAAACAATAGCTAACTTAGCCAGTCGCCTTAAGGCTACGCCTAGAACAAACCTTTTATAAACGTTATGAAAAGACTTAGTCTGTACGCCGGGCTCGCACTGGCATGCGCCGTTTTTGTTGTTTCGGCAGGATTTAAACCTAACCCTACTAAAAAACCTGCCGAGCGCCCCAATATCATTATTATTTTAACTGACGATATGGGCTATAGCGATGTTGGTTGTTTTGGTGGGAACTTTGTGCCTACCCCAAACATTGACCGTATCGCTGCTAATGGACGTAAGTTTACCCAGTATTACAGCGCTGCGCCTATTTGCTCGCCATCGCGGGCGGGGATGCTAACCGGCATGAATCCGGCACGCTGGAATTTCTCGACTTTCCTGGATAATCGTAAACATAATAAAGCTGCTGAGCAGGCCGACTGGCTTGACCCGAAAGCGCCTTCCATAGCCCGCTTTTTCAAAAATGCAGGTTACGCAACCGGCCACTTCGGTAAATGGCACATGGGCGGCGGTCGCGATGTAAAGAACGCGCCGGGTTTTGAAAATTATGGTTTCGACGAACATAACAGCACCTACGAAAGCCCGGACCCAGATCCGCTGATTACGGCTACTAACTGGATATGGTCTGACAAAGACAGCATAAAAAGATGGGACAGAACAAAATATTTTGTTGACAAAACCCTTGATTTCATGAAACGACACAAAGGCCAGCCCTGCTTCGTGAATTTGTGGCCGGATGATGTGCACACACCTTGGGTACCTCGCGTAGAGCATGAGTACACCGGTAAGTTCCCAATGAACCCGGAGGAAGAAGCTGCTTTTAAATTGGTTTTGAAAGAATATGACAAGCAGATCGGTCGCCTGCTGGACGGTTTGAAAGCCATGGGCTTAGATAAAAACACCATTGTGATCTTTACCAGCGATAACGGTCCGCTGCCAAGCTTTAGAGGTAGCCGGGCAATGGGTTTGCGCGGTTCGAAATTATCGTTGTATGAGGGCGGCACCCGCATGCCGTTCATCATTAGCTGGCCTGGGCATGTTCCTGCCGGAACTATTGATGAGAGCTCTGAACTATGCTCGATCGACCTGTTGCCGACCTTGACCAGGTTTGCCGGTATTAAACTACCAACCAACTACAAAGGCGATGGTATGGATCGCGGCGATGTGCTTTTAGGTAAACCATCATTGAGAGGCAAAGATCTGTTTTGGGAGTACGGCCGAAATGCAACAGCCTTTAACTATCCGCGCCCAATTGATAAAAGCCCTAACCTGGCGGTACGCTCGGGCGAGTGGAAATTGCTGATGAATGCCGACGGCACCGATATTCAATTATACGACATTCTGAAAGACAGAAAAGAATCAAACAACGTGGCCGCTCAGGAGCCTAAAAAAGTGGAGGATTTAAAAGCCAGACTAATGTCGTGGTGGCAAACCATCCCGCATTTAAAATAATACCGGGGATATGAACAAATTTAAACTATATGTTATAATGCTCACTGCCGGCGCGGCAACCGTGGGTTTATTGAGCTGGACGCACAAAAAAACCAAGGCGGCAGATCCGCGTAAGCCAAACATCGTATTTATTATGGCCGATGATTTGACCATGACCGATATTGGCCCCTATGGTAGCAAGCAGGTTCATACGCCAAATATGGACAAGCTAGCTGCCGAAGGTATGTGTTTGGATAATATGTTCAATATGGTGCCGGTCTGCTCGCCTACGCGGCAGTCAATATTAACCGGGCTTGGGCCGGTGCGTAGCGGAGCATACCCGAATCATACCATGATTTATAAGGGCATTAAAACTTTGCCGGTTTATTTGCAGCAGTTAGGTTATAATACGGCCATCATTGGCAAACGGCATTATGCGCCCGACGAATCATATCCGTTTGATTTTTTAGGCGGACGTGAGGGCGACGACGGGCGCGGTATCGACGTCGATTTGAGCAAAGCCGAAGATTATCTGAAGTCGAAAGCTTCCAGCGGCAAGCCTTTTTATTTAATGTTTACCAGTAACCAGCCTCATGAGCCATATACACGTGGTAACCAGGCGGCCTATGATCCGGATAAAGTGCAGCTGGGACCAAACATGGTGGATACCAAGCTAACCCGTAAGCGCATGGCAAAATACTTTGCCGAAATTACTTATCTGGACAGTCTGATAGGTGTTTGTTTGAAAATCATCGACCGTACAGGCCAGAAGGATAATACGGTAATTATGTTTGCTACTGAGCAGGGTAATTCGTTCCCATTCTCCAAATGGACTTTGTATGATCAGGGTTTGCATTCAGGCTTCATCGCCAAATGGCCGGGCAAGATCAAACCGGGAACACGAAATCCGGCAATGGTCGAGTATATTGACATTTTACCAACGATGATCGACATCGCCGGAGGCGACCCAACAAAAATAAATACCGGCTCAAAAGATGGTAACGGCAATATGGGTTTTGATGGCATCAGCTTTAAAAAAGTATTATTGGGCCAGGAAAACCACTTACGCGACTATGTTTTTGCCGAGGAAACAACCCGCGGTATTATCCAGGGCAGCGATGCTTATGCTATCCGCTCGGCCCGCGACAATCATTACCTGTATATTCATAACCTGAACCCGACGGAGACGTTCAAGAATACGGTTGTCCGCATGCCTTTCTTTAAAGAGTGGAAGGAGGCTAATCCAACCCGATCTGCTTTTTACCAGGTGCGCCCGGAGGAAGAATTGTATGATATTGTGAATGATCCGTACGATCTGACTAATTTGGCTGCTGACCCGAAATACGCATCCGTCAAAGCCAACTTAAAGACTAAGCTCGAAGCCTTCATGAAACAACAAAATGACAAGGGCATAGAGACTGAAATGAAAGCGCTGAGCCGTCAGCCTAAAAATGGCGGCGACAACGATTAGGAAGTTCCCGACACCGCGTCATTGCGAGGAGGAACGACGAAGAAATCGCTGCGCGATAGTTACACCTAGCTATTTGATTTGCGTGTGTAGAGATTGCTTCGTTCCTCGCAATGACGTGGTGGTTAGAATGACAAATTTTAGAATGTATAGTAAGTAAATAAATAATAAATTTAGCCCGCAATCTATAAACAATACCATGAGATATAACAAGTTGTATGTAATGCTGCCCGTAGTGGGCGTAACGCTGGCTGCGCTGCTAGCCTGGAAAGTTAAACCCAAACCTACCAAGGCCGCACCTCCACGACCCAACATCATTGTTATATTGGCTGACGACATGGGCTTTAGCGATGCCGGCTGTTATGGCGGCGAGATCAATACACCTAATATCAACTATCTGGCACAAAACGGTATTCGTTTTACTAATTTTTATAATACTTCACGCTGCTGCCCCACCCGTGCATCTCTACTAACCGGTTTATATAATCATCAGGCCGGTATCGGTAAGATGACGGACGCCGAGGACGAGCCGGGCTATCTGGGCCACATTACTACCAACGCGGTTACCTTGGCCGAGGTTTTGAAAACTGCGGGATACCATACGGCTATGTCGGGCAAATGGCATGTGTCAAACACCAATGGACAGCCTGACCCTAAAGACCAACTAGCGTGGTTAGATCATCATAAAGAATACCCGGAGTTCTCGCCTATCGAGCAATACCCAACCAGCCGCGGCTTTGAAAGATATTTTGGTACTATCTGGGGTGTGGTTGATTATTTTGATCCGTTTAGTTTGGTGAGTGGTACCAAACCTATTCCATCGGTACCTAAAAACTATTATCACAGCGATGCTATTAACGATACCGCGGTAGCTTACATTAAAGATTACGCTAAACAAAAACAGCCCTTCTTTTTATATGTAGCCGAAAATGCGCCGCACTGGCCGCTGATGGCTAAGCCGCAGGATATTGCCAAATATAAAGATACTTATAAAGGCGGCTGGGATGCCATCCGCGAAGCGCGATACCAAAAAATGATCAAGCTGGGCCTCATCGACCCAAAAACCACCAAGCTTTCAGAACGTTGGCATAACGACCTGAAATGGGAGAACAATCCCGACAAAGATTGGGACGCAAAAGCTATGTCGGTTCATGCTGCTATGATTGATTGTATGGATCAGGGGGTCGGCCGCATTATCGCCGCGTTGAAGCAAACCGGTCAGTTGAATAATACGCTGATTGTTTTCTTGTCGGATAATGGAGCAAGCGCCGAGAGCGCAGCAGGCTACGGCCCCGGCTTTGACCGCCCGAGCGAAACCCGCGATGGCCGCAAAATAGATTACTCAACTAAAAAAGATAATATCCCGGGATCTGAAACGGTTTATTCTTCAATCGGCGAGCGTTGGGCAAACGTAGCTAATACGCCTTATCGTTTGTGGAAGGCAGAATCGTACGAGGGCGGTTTACATACGCCAATGATTGCATTCTGGCCAAAAGGCATTACCGCGCCTAAAGGCGGCTTTAGCAAACAAGTGGGTCACGTGATGGACTTTATGACTACTTTTGCTGAGTTAGCCGGTGCAACGTATCCAAAAACTTATAAAGGACATGATATTCCGGCTACTCCGGGCGTTAGTTTAGTGCCGGCGTTCAAAGGCCATGTGGTTGCAGGCCACACCGAGTTGTTTAATGAGCACTTTCAGGCGCGCTATGTTCGTGAGGGTGACTGGAAACTGGTATCAACCAACGACCGCAACTGGCACCTATTTAACCTGGCTGAAGATCGCTCAGAAACCAACGACCTGAAAGCTCAGTATCCGGATAAGGTAAAAGCAATGGATAGCCTGTGGCAACAATGGGCAAACACACATAAGGTGTTCCCTAAGCCAACTCCAAAGAAAAGGAATAAAAAGGATTAATGATAAAGCGGATGTTAAGAGGGAGAATGATATTTTTTGCGGGGATTGCTATCGGAACCGCTTTCACATCGTGTAAACAAAAAAGCAATGCACCTGCCGAGGTTAAAAAGCCGGTGGCGCAGGCTAAGGGCAAATCGAGTGTTTGTTGTGAGTCGAATATTCCGGCGCGTTTTCCGGGGCTGTCTGGCCCGGGTGGGATGAATGCCAAAAGTATTGACGACCATTCACACAAAGGCATGGTTTGGATCAAGGCCGGTACCTTTAGTATGGGTGGCGATAATAAACAAGCCGGTGAGGACGAATATCCAAAGCACAAAGTAACCGTAAAAGGCTTCTGGATGGACGCCACCGAGGTAACCAATGCGGAGTTTGCCAAGTTTGTAAAAGCTACCGGATACGTCACCACGGCCGAACGTAAACCTGATTGGGAGGAGCTGAAAAAGCAGGTGCCTCCGGGAACGCCAAAACCAGACGAGAGCTTGCTGGTGCCGGCCTCACTGATATTTAACCAGCCGTCGCATCCGGTTAATCTGAACGATTACAGCCAATGGTGGAGCTGGGAAAAAGGCGCCGATTGGAAGCATCCTCACGGCCCGAAATCAAACATCAACGGAAAAGATAACTACCCGGTGGTACACGTATCATGGTTTGATGCCGTTGCTTACTGCAAATGGGCCGGCAAGCGCCTGCCTACCGAGGCCGAGTGGGAATGGGCCGCCCGCGGCGGATTAAACAATGCCATTTACCCATGGGGCAATGAGCCGGTAGATGCCGGCCAGCCAAAAGCCAATACCTGGCAGGGCGACTTCCCCAATAAAAACACACTGAAAGATAAATTCTTTTTCGCAGCGCCGGTAGGGTCATTTAAGCCTAACGGATATGGTCTGTTCGATATGGCAGGTAACGTGTGGGAATGGTGCTCAGACTATTACAGAAACGATTACTACAAAGCCATCAATAAGCCACAAGGTGTAACCAACCCGCAAGGCCCGGCTGACAGTTATGACCCGGATGAGCCGTATGCCAAAAAACGCGTTATTCGCGGCGGCTCTTTCTTATGTAACGACAGCTATTGCTCAGGCTACCGCGTAGCGCGACGTATGAAAAGTACTGAAGATAGTGGTATGGAGCATCTGGGCTTCAGGGCGGTGCAGGATTAAGGGCTAGTTTACAGGATGTTTGTTTCACGCGAAGGTGAAACAAATGAAACAAGTGAAACGGGATTTTTTCTTATGTACCTGTTTTTCAAGGCCTTGCTGAAATTGAGTGAAACAGAATGAAACAAGATCATTCATTGAAAAGGTAACCCATATCTTGAAAACTTTTTAATACGAAGTGTAGGGCGGTGTAGGATTAAATTCCCGCCAGCCTGTCAAGCGTTTCGATCATTACGTCAGGCTCATTGGTTCGTTTAACAATCCTGCCATCTCTGTTAATGACCCAATGTGTTGGATAGGCGTTGGTATTAAGCGTTTGTTCGATATAAGTCTCAGGCACTGATGCTATGGCATATTTAAAGCCTTTGCGCTTGTTAAATTTGATCAGGCTAGCCTTTGAATCAAAAGCGATACTCACAAAGAGGATGTCTTTTCTGTTCTGATATTTATCCACAACGGCGTTTAGCTCGGGCATCTCCTCATTACATGCCTGGCATCGTATAAACCACGATTTGAGCACCAATATCTTGCCTTTAGTGTTGGCGTTGGTATAGATGTTTCCCTGCAGATCGGTAAACTTAAATGCCGGGAATTTTTTGCCTTCGCATTTATAATGATTTAACTCATAACCTGCAAATTGCGCAGTGATATCGGCTACTTCTTTGTCGTAGCGACCCTTAAATGGATATAGCTTGTAGGCCCAGGTTCCCGGAGCCGATGTTAAATGCAGTGGCAGGTATTTGGCCGACGTTAATGCTTCCAGAAACTGTAGTTTGCTTGTTTTTTTATTGTGCTCGTTGTAAGCGGTAAAATCTTCTGACAGGCGAACATGGTCGCGGTTATAATAAGAAAAATTGGTGCCAAGTTTCATCACAGTCAAAGGATCGACCAGTGGGCGACCGGGTTTTTGTGCTGAAGCGCTCCAAACAGAGGTAAATGAAATAATGAATGCTAAAAGGTTGGTTTTCATAAGGTGTCAGGTAAGTGGTTATTATAAAGTTACTTTTATTGAGATGACATAGCAAATATTTTCTCCAATTACTGTTGACATAGGGTTGTCATTGCCGCCTTTCAACTTTGCGGTAACAAAAAAACGTTATATGCAACTTACTTCATTCAGAATCATTACCCAGATCATCAACCCCGTGGTTGAATTTTATCAAGCCGTTACCGGCATTCAGGCCATTATTTACACGCCCGATTTCGCTGAAATAAAAACGCCGCTGTCAACGTTAGCCATAGCCAGTGTCAATACGCTTGCCTTTTTTGGCGATGAAAATATGGCGCAACCCGGTACCAACAGATCGGTTATTATTGAGTTTCAGGTGGACGATGTAGACGCCAGATACCATGAAATTAAAGAAGCTATAAAAAATAGTTTGGTGCAAGAGCCTACAACCATGCCTTGGGGCAACCGCTCATTACTTTTCCGTGATCCCGACGGGAACCTGATTAATTTTTTCGCGCCGGTTAAGCCACAGGCAAAGCAGCTATTTAAGGGTTAATGGTTGTTTTCCGTCAGATTTAAGAGTGGTGATTTGCGATATTCTTTTCATATATTTAGTAGCAATAACCCCAATGATGTTGCTAATCACTAATATCTTATCCAATCCCCTTTAAACTATGAACATGAATTTTAGAAAAAACTGGTACCAAAGACACACCGACACCCTGAATTTTGGCGAGCGCCTGGCTGATTCTGTAGCCAGCGGCATGGGTTCATGGCGATTTATTATTATTCAAACCGTAATAGTACTTGCCTGGATGGCGTTGAACGTAGTGGCCTTCATGGATCATTGGGACCCGTATCCGTATATTCTGCTTAACCTGTTGTTTTCTACCCAGGCTGCCTATGCCGCACCTATTATTATGATGGCCCAAAATCGTCAGAACGACCGCGACCGCGCGCAGGCCGACGAAGATTTTAGAACCAACGTAGCAGCCAAAAAAGAAATTGAAGATCTGCAGATACGCCTAAACGCCATCGACGTTGAAAAACTGGATAAGATATTGGCTTTGCTGGAGAAGATGGATAACAAGCAATAACTACATCCCAACCTCAAACCGCTCGCCCCAGGTAAGTATCCAACTTTTGGCCGGGCCATAATTGTTGGCAACAAACTACATTAAATATAAAAACCCGCCTGCATTATACAGGCGGGTTTTGTAGGTGGTCTCGCGGATTTGGCTGGGACTCTTATTTGCTTTGATTACTTTTTCTCCTGAGCAATATCGGCCCCATAAATTTTGTCCGGTTTGTCGCTGCTCTCTTTAAACCCGGAGATGTAATAGTTATTGGTTAGCTCTGTTGAGATACTGGCGGGATATAGTTTCGCGTACACCTCATCCCCCGTAGCATCGCCCGGCATTTTTTGGGCGAAGTAAGAAGAATACACATGTGCTTTGCCGCCCCTGTTATCTATACCCGGTGCGCCACAACGTTGAAAGTTAGCTTGCTGGAAACGCACTATACCATTGTTTATAATGGCACCGGTAGTTGGGCTGCCCCAAAATGCACTATTGTACAGTATAAGTTGCGCGTCAGGATTAACTTTATCGGTACCGGCTTCACGTCCCATCAAAACGTATGATCTTACAGGTTCTGCTGTACGGGTATTAACCAACTCTGAGTTGATGGCGATTAATTTGGTGTTTTTGTCGGCATCCTCCACAAATAAGGAAAATGAGCAACCATCTGAACCGTGACCTATAACTGTCATCTGCCCCGGGTCTTTACCGGTGATGGCATCTTTCAGGAAATGTATGCCGTAGAATGACCCGAAAACGAAATTATTGAAGATAGTCTGGTTTTTAATATCGGCGAATTTCAGCGCGCTGCAATTTGATTGAACGAAACGTGTTAAAGCAATTCTTGGATATCCTTGCCCCCCTTGCGGAAGTCGCGCGCCATAATGCGGATTAAGCTGCATGTTGCGTATGAAACCACCTTGAGCTCCTCCGCCTACCCAGATACCTGCCCGGGCAAGTATGCCGGCAAAATAATCAACGTAGTGTCCGCTGGTATTGTACGAAGCCAGGTCTATCCCTTTATCGCCGCCGCCTATGGTAACGTTAACAATATAAACGTTTGGCCCTTGTCCCTGAATGAGGAACGGGGTTTTTCTTGGGTTATCTGTGCTGAAACCATCTGTAGCCAGGTTAAGCTGCGCGATAGTCAGCCCGCTGATACCGGCACCTGCCTCAAGTTGTATTAACGACGCGCCTTTTTCTCCGGCGGTACCACCGGCATAAGTTGTAAATATGCCAACACCGCCGCTTTGCGTATGGTGCTGTACATCCCAGGTCCCTCGCAATTCGACGCCGGAGGGTACTTTTACAGGATTGTTTACCAAATATCTGCCGGCAGGTAAATACAATGTACCACCACCGGCGGCCTTTAGTTGGTTTAATGATTTTTGCAATTGAGCAGATACATCTTCGGTCGGCTGTTCATTGTTAAAGCCCGTTGCTCTTGGCAGGTCGGCTTTCAGTACTTTGTTTGACGCCGGTTTGGGATGTATCTTAATATCGGTAACAGCATTTTTAGGAATCGGGGCAAACAAATATTCCTTGCCGTTATTAATCTCCACTCTGGCAGCTTTGCTGTTGTTTTTAACATCCAACTTGCCATTATAACCTGAATTGACTGATTTAAGCGTATTTACATCTGAACCCAGCAGCACATGGCCCGCAGGTTTTTTAAATTCGCTTTGAGTAAGCAGTATGTTGCCATTATTTACCTTGAGCGCGTATTCATTATAATTGCTAAACGTGCAACTTTCAAAGGAGATAACGCCGTCGCTACCGTCGCTAACAACAGGCCCGGTGAAATCTACGCCGTTAAATTGGACCGAAGTTTTAAAATCGTTATAGAAATAGGCAGCCTTTCCATCTTTTTCGGCCCCGAATGTTGAGTTTGAAATAAGCAGGCCATACGGGTTCACTGCCTGTACATACATTCCGGTTTCGCAGTTTTTAATATGAATTCCATAAAACTGCGCATTCGGCGCATCGGCGAAACCCGGTTCACGGCCTACCCACATCCCCGTTTTATAATCAGATACATTCAGGTTAGAGATGTATTCCCAGTCAGACCGATGCATATTGAAACCGGTACCATTCTTTTTTGTGTATGCGGCAACCTTAGCAAGCGAAGGCGAACCGGGAAGACCTGAATTTGCCCAGTATTTCGGGCTTATTTTGATATTCTCAATGCGCCCGATATCAGTACATACATGCACCTCAATGCCGGTGCTAAGCGCGGTCATATAGCTGTTTAAAAGATAATGCAATTCGCTTGGGGCCGAATAAAAACCATTGTACGAGTTTACAAGCGTTACATGTTCAATTGTTGCACAATCGCCGTTTGGCTGGAACAACGTCCATGGGTATGGTTTTATGTTGTTGACGTCTTGTTCAGGATACCAGATAGACAGGTTAGTAACGCCGGTACCTGAGTTCATATCTATGAACCTGTCGGCTATACTGGTGTAAGTGGTGCGCAGCGCGTTACCGGCTTGTGCGTCGTTCCACCAGCTTTCAACGGTTCCGTTGTAATTTGGTGCGTTTTTGCCGACGCGTACCTCAAGAATAGTTCCCAGCACCTTGCCTTTATTTAATTCGGGGTCAGCCCAATCACCACGAAGCTGCACGCTTGGCGGAAGATTCAGCACGTATTGGTAGCTAAAATCTTTAACCGTTTGCTCGGTTCCCTTACGCACCCTTACGCTCTTGGTAGCGGTTTGCGTGCTGCGAAACTCATAATTACCCGCCGGTATATATACTACGCCGCCGCCGTTGTTATAAGCAGCATCAATAGCGGCCTGGAAAGCGGCACGATTATCAAATCCCGGTTTGGCTTTGGCTCCGAATTTTGGATCGGTCACTATATAATCAGATATCACCCAATCTTTAGTTGGATAGATAGTTTTTATGCTTTGCCCGATGGTTTGTTGTTTCTTAGCAGCTACCTGAGCATTTGCGAAGTTTGTTATAAATATTACTACCATGGCAATCATGGCCATTTTACTCAGCGTTTTTGTAATTGCGGAATTTCTCCAGTTCATATGGAACAATTAAAAGGTTAATGTTGGCAGTATTATGGTTTTCGGCTTATTAGCTAACTCTTAGATAGTTATTTTGCTCTAAATGTAGCTTAAAAAAATAGCAATCGATTGCATAGTACGATTTCCATTTAATTTGTTACAAAGTTTGTTATTTAAAAGGCAAAACTGCGCAAAAAGAAAAGCCCCCGTCCCCTGCAACACTATAGGGACGGAGGCTCTAACCCAGTATCCGGGATTGGAAAACAAAGGGTATTCTAAAACCAACCTTGGCCTGATTGGAACATTCTTTTTTCAGCCGGCTGATAATATTCATCCAGATTTTCAGGGACCCTGGCGTTATATCCTAAAACCTGTCTTAAATGGTCATTTAACTTTTCGCCAAAAGAATAACCGAGCGCTCGGGGGTAATCAAGTTGCGGCTTGAAATATGGACGGGTAAATGCCATGGTGAGTACCCGTCTCGGTTGGTCAGTATAATTTTTACCGGCGGCATGCCATAAGTCGGCGTCGAATGCAATAATGCTGCCTTTTTGGGCTACGGCGCGATCTGCATTTTTATAAAAGTAATCGTCGTCCGGCTTTTCTTCACATACATGCGAGCCTGATAAAAAATAGGTTGCACCGTTGTCAAGTGTAAAGTCATCGAGGAGAACCATAAGCTGAATCATTGTCTTAAAATCGCCCATAAAACTCCTTATGTCGCGATGGATGTTCTGAACGTACCTGCCAGAATTTTTTGTATTGATGACGGCACCTAATGAGTTGAGTATATAGGTGCCGTTTAAAAAATGCTTTATCTGGGCCCCACAATACTCCTGATTGAGGAAGTTGAGGGTAAATGTATCTTTTTCTACCAGATGATGTAATGTTCCGTCCATATTGTCGGCTATCCCGTTCGCTATCTGTATCTTACGTCTTATTTGATAGGAGCCGTTCAATGAATTGATGATTTCCTGCAAAAGGTCGGGGTTAACGGCATCTTCATAAATAATCCAGCCATACTCTTTAATGACGCGATCAAAGGTATCCACATCGGCGTCGGCATATTTAAATTTATTTTCCATGGCTTTAATTTGCTATTTGCGGGGTATCGTCTTGTGGTTCTTTTATTTGCCTGTAAAGTGGAAAATAGTTTGATTGTATGTCGATATTAGATCCGGCTTTTGCAACGATCATATTATAAGCTTTAGGATTATTTATATAGCGCCATATATGATCTTTTACCTGCAGGTTCGAGAAACGTTTTTTAAATTCAAAGAGAGAATCTTCCTTGCCGCTTACACCGCCTCCAAGATGAAAAATCTTTTTACCAAACTTTCTCCCCACCACGCTTATTTCATCTGTTAACAGCTTGCTCGGCGACTCATTCAGGTAATCGGCAGCCGTGGCAGAAAGATGATTTCTGATAATGGTATCTGACTGCAGTACGATAGCGCCGCAAGTAAGCGTAGGTCCGTCATATATGAGAAGAAGCTTATTGTCAAAACCTTCCAACTTCAATATGCTGGTAAAGTATTTCTCATCAAAGTAATATTGTGACGTGGCGTGCAGACGATCCATGTTTTTGTGATAGATATCCATAAAGGCCCTGATTTCACTGATATCAGCAGCCTCTTTAATCACGTAGCCTTTTTGACGCATTTGTCTTACCTGGCGGGATAGTCTCTTGTCATACCCGCTTCGTTGGTCTTCGATGGACGAGGATAGATCAATGTATAACGTTGTTCCATTTTCAACAACACCGCCGATGTTTTCCAGCAAATGACGTTGGTTGATAAATGGGTGCAGCCTTGAAAAGATACAAACGGCATTCTCCTCATCCATAAAACGCCTGAAGGCAATTTTAAAGTTGGCTAACGTATTTCTTGATATTTCAGCAGTATCGACGTTTGATATTGGCCCGCAATAACCGTATACTGAAGTCATATCATAAAAATCAGTACCCTCAATTTTCCTTTTTACAACAGGCAAAGCAATAAAAATATTGTCTTCCTGATAAACAAACAGCAATGGTTCCCCATTAGTGTTTAGTGAATGATACGTCCACGAATGAAATACGTCATGCAGTAGTGACTTATTTATGTAGCTATCCCATTCTTCCCTGCTTTTGACAGTAAAACTCTTAAATCTCATAAGGCTTTGGTTTAGATAAGATATTTAAGCGTATTAAATGATTTGCGTATTCTAAGTCGGCGCAGTTCAAATAAAATATCCCTTTTTAGATACAGCAGTAACAGTTTTCTTTTCTCAGGCCCGCGATAACTAAAGCGTTTGATGATCTGATTAAAATCGCTGATCACCATTTCTCTTCTGGCGTTCGTCTCAATCATGCTCCATATACCACCAACATGATTTCGATAGCAACTCATTACCTCGGGCATTACATATATTTTACGAGCGGTTTTATAAGTCGCAAATATCTTCAGTAACTTATCCGCCGCATAGAAATCAGGATACCAGGCTTCGTCAAAAACCTGGTTAACCTGTTCGATATTATGGTATACCACCGTAGCGGTTTTAGTTTCTACTTGTTTCCCGGTTAATAAATCATGATAGGTATGCACTAATGGTTGCGGGTTAGGATCAACATGCAGTGTGTTATAATCGGTATCAATTACCCGTGTATAATGGCAACACATAATGTATTCGTCGTTTTGTTCCAGAAAATCCACTTGCTTTTGCAGCTTATTTGGATCTGTCCAATAATCGTCGCCGTCACAAAGGGCTATATATTTTCCTGTACAGGCCTTAATGGCGTTGCGCATGTTTCCGTGTGCACCAACATTTTCGCTACCCCGCACTACCTTTATCTTATCGGGATATTTTTCTTTATAGGCCTCTATTATTTCAGAAGCGCCGTCGGTCGAGCAATCATCTCCTATAACAATATCAAAAGGGAAATTTGTTTTTTGCATTAAAAAACTCTCAATTGCCTCGCCTATAAATTGTTTATGGTTGTAGGTAATACAACACACGCTTAACATGATATTATTATCTCTCATTGTTTAGATTTTTAACACGGGATGTAATAGGGAGGGTAATATGCTATAGTGTCCGCAGGCACGGCTTCGCTATCTCACTTACAGAGCTTTTGTTAGGGGATGTCTTCTTGAATCAAAAACAATCAAAATACAGATCAAATTTATTTAATCAGGATGCAGAGTATCAATGCTTTATTGCAAGTTGTCCTTAACTTGTAACATAGCTAATGGTTTTTTCACAGTTAGTATACATGAAAGTTTACACAACCTGTAAAAGTGGTTTTGTATGTAAGGCGATTTTAACCACGAGTTTTCTAATCGCAATAAGCTGAATGCTATTGACTAGATAAACGTAGCGATCCAATAAACTCATATTAATAAAAAGTTTAGTAACCGGGGTTTTGGTAAGCAGCTTTTACAGCAGCGCTTGTAACCATTGCATCAATTTGCCCCTGTGGGATAGGGCGCAAATAAAGATGAGCATCTATGTTGCGCGTTACAGTTACCGGAGTATGATCTCCGAAGTTTGTTCCGGCGATAGAATAGGTAGCTGCATATTCTGCCCATTTTTGTGTCCTCACAAGGTCAAACCAACGGCCGCCTTCGGCATAAAACTCCCGCGAACGTTCGGCTAAAATGTAATCTATATCAATTACAAGTGGTGTAGCGGCAGTTAACACCTGGCTATCGTCTTCAACTTTAGGCACATTGCCATTGTTGTTAAAACGCCATTTACCGGCGCGTGCGCGGAGGACATTAACCAGTTCCCTGGCCGATTTACCGGCCGAAGTAGTTGCTCCTTTTACTGCAGCCTCAGCAGCTATCAGGTATAGTTCAGAAAACTTTGCCACCGGATAAGGACGTGTGCTGCCTGCATTGGGCTGGCCCAAGCCGGTTCCATTATCTGTGCGATAAGGGCCCAGCTTCCATAAGCCCGGATATATTACCCTGCTTATATCACCTGGATTGATGACAAAATCTGATCGGCCCGGCAATACACCTGCACCAACGTTTCCATTTGACTTCGCGTAAGTAACAGTTGGATTGTCGTCATTGAGGAAAGTCAAAATCGCACCACCCGGAGCAACAGACATGCCATTTGCATTAACCAAAGTTGCAGCCGTATTGCCGCCTTTTGGCCAGTTGCCACGGTACACGGTGGTGAAGGTTCCGTCGTACCTTGAATCATTTACTTTATCAGCAAAAGTATTTTTTAACACTTGAATGGTTGGCGCCATACGCACCCACGGGCGGCCCAGGTGCTGCTCGGCCTCACGTAAAACAGAATTCACACCAGAACTTTGAATGTTAGGATAGTTCCAGGTCATCATCCAGCCTGCAAAATTGTCTGGTGCCCCGCCACTGCCATAGGTTAGGCTGGTGCCGTTATATTTTTCGCTGGACTGGGTATGGTCTGCATATAACACAATTTCATTATTACGATCATTTGAGCCCACGTTAACGTCATAGAAAGTTGGCTGTAAACCAAAAGGACCCGGACTAGCGATAGCCGCCGTAGCTACGTCATAAGCGCTTTGAAAATACCACTGTGCATCATGCCCGTCAGGATCTTTTCGGTCTGCAGCCGGGTAGGTAGGAATATTGTTGGGATTTTGCAGCCACCAGCCATAAGTAAGATAAGCCTTGGACAGAAAAAGCCTTGCTGCAGTTTTGGTCAGTCCGCCTACTACGCGGCCGTTGTCGGGTAAATCAGTAACAGCTTGCAGTAAATCCGGAAATATTGCTTTTGTATACACTTCAGGAACGGTATTTCGCACTGAAGTTCTTACAGTAGATGTATTAAACTTCAGAATACCTGCGCCAAGGTCAAGCGGAACACCGCCATAAGTCTGTACCAGTAAAAAATAGTCAAACGCTCTGAAGAACCGGGCTTCTGCAATTAATGAATTGGAAATACCCACGGCAGAAGCATTTTCTATTACACCGCTGGCAGTATTAATATTGGGAAACGCCTCGCCCCATAGGATGCTGGTGGGAAAACTGGTTGAGGTTATTGAACCTACTCCAGAACAATCCATGTCCTTAAAGTTGCCGTCGGCACTCTGTCCCCAGGTAGCTTCGTCTGTGCCGGTAACACCAGAATTGTAATAATAAGCCTGTCCGTATAAATTGCGGAGGTGATAGTACATTGCGGTCAACCCGCCGTTAACGCCCTGCACCGTTTTAAAATATTCAGGGGTAAATGTGCTGCGTGGCTGTTCATCGAGCACTTTCTTACAGCCCACAGAAAAGAGCCCGATAAGTAGTGTAGATTTTACGATGCTTTTTATTTTTAAAGTATTCATATCGTTATATTTTAAAATGTCATATTCAATCCAAGCACATAGTTTCTGGTCGAAGGCGCATTTGTACCTATCGTCAGGAAACGACTTTGGGAATTAGGTAAAGCCACAGCGGCGTTCTGGTTGCCATAAGAGTTGGGTTCTGGATCCATGCCAGATTCTGTGTGGTATGGAGAGAAAAACACGAATGGGTTCTGAACGGTAAAGTAACTGCGCAATTTAATATGAGATTGCTTTGATAACAGCTTGGTAAAGTCGTAACCAAGTGTCATTGTACGAATTTTCATATAGGATGCATCAAAGTAGCCGAGGGTGCTTCCATATTTAGGATTATCACCGCTTTGCAAACCGCCCGGTTTAGGATATTTTGCACCGGTATTATCCGGGGTCCAGTAATCTACCTTTACGTTGTTACGGCGTCCTGTCAATAAATCGAGGTATCCGCCTGAACCATATAAGCTACTGATGAGGATGCCCTTGTCTTTAAAGGTGCCCACCACGCTGAAATCAAAACCTTTGTAAGTAACGGTGGTATTGAATCCGCCTTCAAATTTAGGATCAGTATCCAGGATCTGCCGGTCGTCTGCTCCAATTGCTCTTGTCGGTTTGCCGCTAGCATCATAGCCACCGGTATACAGAACTTTGATCATGCCCGGTGCGCCGCCCGGCTCAAGTATGTTCTGATACTGATCTCCGGTCTGCCATAATCCAATTTTCTTATAATCAAAAATAGAGTTAATGTTATGACCCACAAACCAGGCGTTTCCTTCGTCTCTTTGCTGGCCGGTAGCAAGCGCCACCAGTTTATTACGGTTTCCGTACAGGTTAACCCCTAAATCCCAGGTCCAGCCGTTACTATTAATTATGGTACCGTTTAAACTTAACTCCAAGCCGTTATTTTGTGTTTGCCCGATATTGGCCACGTAGCTACCGACGCCAGAGGTAGGCGGCAAGCCAACACTTAATAATATATCTTTTGTATGCGTACGATAATATTCCAAAGTACCTGACAACCGATGGTTGAAAAGAGAGAAATCTACGCCATAATTCCATGTTTCTGAATATTCCCATCCCAATGCTGGGTTAGGCAGCTGTGTTACATAATAACCGGTGGCATAATTGGAATCACCAAAGTTATATTGCCTGCTACTTAATGAACCCAACGTCTGGTAAGCGTTAACTGCCTGGTTAGATGTTTGTCCATAACCTACACGTAATTTCAGGTTGTCAATTGTGGTAATACCTTTCATGAACGATTCGTTCATCAAATTCCAGCCAGCCGATACCGCAGGATAAGTATGCCATTTATGGCCCGGAGCCAACACTGATGATGCATCTGAACGTACGGTGGCCGATAAAAAGAATCGATCCTCATAAGAGTACATTACCCTTGCCATATAAGAAAGTAAACCGCTCTGGCTGTAGTTCCCGTTACCGATATTAATTTCTCCTGTGGCTGCACCAAGATTGTAAAATTGGAAAGCATCAGAGGGAATATCTTTTGCCGACATTGATGAGCTATTGTATCTTGTTTGCTCTGCTGAGTACAAAGCAACAACATTTATATTATGCTTTTTGGCGAAGGTGTGGTCGTAAGTTAACAGATTCTCTATCGCCCAATGATATTGAGCTGAATTGCTTACCCCTGCAGTTGAAACAGTTGTTGGAGTGGTACTATTAATACCTACGCCGGTATAATTTCCATTATTGCTCTGAATATAGTCCAACCCAACGTTTACACGATATTTTAAGCCTTCTACCCACGGAATTTTCACTTCGCCATACATGGAGTTATAAGTTGCAAATCCTCTGGTTTCGTTTAGCCACTGATTGTGCAGACCGTTTACAACATCCTTAGTTAATACAAATGTTTCATCTAAAGGCATTTTAACCGTTCTTTTTAACGATCCATCTTTATTATATGGGTTTGCAATAGGCGTATTGCTAAGGTTACCATAAAGACCTACTTGGCTGCCTTCAGTAAGGTTGTAGTTATTATTGGTGGTAAAGCCCAGTCTAAATAACTTACCCACATTCTGGTCGACAGATCCCCGTATTGCGTATCGTGTATATTGCTGCGTAGGTATCAAGCCTTGATTTTTATAATAGCCGGCACCGAAATTGTAGCTACCTGTCGAGCTCCCGCCAGAAACGGCGACATCATGGTTTGATACCATTCCTGTTCTGTACAGCAATTTCTGCCAGTCGGTATTTACATCATTGCTTTCATCAGTGCCATTGGTTGTATATATTCCCGCTGCCTTACGCAGGGCGATGAATTCCTGAGAGTTCATCATTGGATATGGGGCAAAAAGGGTTTGTGCACCATAATAACCATCGTAGGTTATTTTTGCCGGAGCGCCTTGTTGGCCCCTGTTTGTAGTTACTATAATAACGCCATTAGCACCCCTGGAGCCATAAATAGCAGTAGCGGACGCGTCTTTCAATACATCAATGCTCCGCACGTCGTTCGGATTCAGGTCGGCAATTGATCCGGTGAACGGAATTCCATCAAGAACTATCAGCGGGTCATTACTCGCCGTTAGTGATCGCTGCCCGCGAATCAGTATCTGCATCTTAGCGCCAGGTTGGGTTGATGTTTGTGAAACCTCAATACCCGGTAAACGGCCCTGCAGGGCCTGGCTGATGTTAGCAGACGGCACATCGCGCAATTTGGCGCCGCTTATGGACGCCACTGAACCGGTCACCGCCTCACGTCTTTGCGTACCGTAACCTATAACAACTACTTCGTTTAGGTTTTTATTATTGGGTTTAAGGTGAATGGTTAGTGACGCCTGTCCATTAATTTGAACTTCCTGATTATCATAACCAACAAACGAAACCTGCAGGACATTGTCATTGGCAGGTACATTTATTGTGAATTTGCCCTCAGTGTCGGTAGTTGCCGCAGTGGCACCTGACTTTACTTTTACCGTAGCTCCCGGCAAGGGCTGATTATTTTCGTCTACTACTGTCCCACTTGTCTTTTTTGTTTGTGCAACTGCCGTAAGGCTGCACAATACAGCTAAAAGCAGCAGTAAAGAATATCTTTTTAAGGGTTGTATTTTTTGTCTCATAATTCTGTTTAAAAGGGTTTATAACTTCTTATCAAAAAAAGGAGCGGTTACAGCTTTGCCTCCGCTTTCCCAAATCACTAATCGGGACCTCTGATTAAATTTCTCATCTTAATTTCGATCAACATTGTGCCGGCATTATCCCGACTTGTCAAATAACCTTTTTATTCGATTCTTCACTATGCAATCGATTTCACAACATTGTATTTTATATCCCGCTTGTGAATTCGGCTGACATGAAATTTCAAAATGAAAGGGTTTTTTCGGTTTATAAATTGGCGACGGTAACAGAAATGTTATTTAAGCCAGGGTCTAAGTTCAAGGCTTTGCCATGCTTTAGCTATGACAAATCACTAAAATTATGATACAAATGTTCAATGACATTTGTATCATAGTTTTATGCGTTAAAATGAGGCTAAATGCGGTCATTACGCCGTATCTGGAAAAATAATGACAAGATATTATTGTTTATCCGGCGAAAAATCGATTCTTTTTATGCCAATAATAATTTGGAAATAGGGGGGCGTAGCATTTACTGTTGCTATTTTAATAAAATTTAAACGGCCCTGCGCCCGAATTATTGATTATCCGGACCGTTCAAAGTAATATCAGGCAGGCACATTTATTATCGGATTTTTTGATTTGAAGGATTGCCTTTTAACAGAGATATATTCTGATGGCAGGATTCTGAACCGTGCCTTAAACATCCTGGAAAAGTAACTAGGAGCGCCGAAACCCGTTAGATAAGCAATCTGCGCAATATTATAATCGCTGGCCTCCAGCAGGGCGGCTGCCTTATCAAGTTTCACGTTTCGCACATATTCAACAGGGCTCAATCCGGTCAACTCTATTAATTTATAATATAATGATCCGCGGCTCATTCCAACATGCTTGCTCAATTCTTCGACAGACAACTCCGGGTCGCTCATTTTCATTTCAATATATTTCATAATCATATTGAGCAACTTGACATCTGCCGACTCCACCTCAACTTGCTGGTCTATAATCTGTATCTGCTTTGAATAGGTATCTTTAAGATTTCTGTTAAGATCAAGCAGGTTACTTATTTTAGTTTGCAAAATCTGGAAGTTAAAAGGCTTGGTCAGGTAATCATTGGCGCCTGTTTGAAGGCCATGAAGCTGCTCTTCTTCGCCGGTCATCGCCGTTAACAAAATCACCGGCGTGTGGCTGGTGCGTTTATCGCCCTTTATTTTCTTACAAAGGTCTGTGCCATTCATATAAGGCATACTAATATCAGTGACTACCAATTGCGGATGCGCGCTCAGCGTTTTTTGCCATCCTTCCCTGCCGTTGCTTGCTTCAATAATTTGATAATATTGTTTTAAGTGCCCGGCCAGATAATGGCGAAATTCATCGTTGTCTTCTACCAATAAAATTGTGGGTAATGGTCCAATATTATCTAGCTCCAGCTTAAATGCAGCCGTTTGATCATCCGTAATTTCGGGCGGGGCATCGGAGGCATTTTCCGGCAGGGCCGATACGGCAACCAACGGAATGGTAACAGTAAATGTGGAACCTTCGGATGGTTTGCTAGTAACATCAATCACGCCGTTGTGCATCTCCACAAACTCTTTGGTTATAGATAATCCTATTCCGGTGCCCTGGTTCAGCATCGCTTTGTCCTGCTTCGATTGGTAAAAACGATCATAAATCTTATTCAGATCCGCAGGCTGAATGCCTACTCCTGTATCTGAAATGCCAAGAATCAGGGTTGTCGATCCGTGGGTTTCATTGACGATGTGCACACTAATATCTATAGCCCCGTTGGCCGGAGTGAACTTAAACGCATTGGATAAAAGATTGAAAACGATGCGTTCTAATTTATCCGGATCAAAAAGTGCGGTAAAATGTTCACAGTCAGATTCGATGTTTAACGAAATCTGTTTATGTATTGCCAAATCCTGGAATGCCTCTGCTGCTTCAATAATGAAGCGCACAATGTCGCCAGGCAGCCAATTAATTTTAAGGGTCTGCTCCTCCATCTTTCGAAAATCCAGCAATTGATTCACCAGGTTTAGCAATCTTCTGCCATTTCTGTTAATCATTAACAGGTGCTCGGTATCTTCCTGCTCAAACGACTTTTCAAGCAGTTTTTCAACCGGTGCCAGAATCAGTGACACAGGCGTGCGAAACTCATGGCTGAGATCTGTAAAGAATTTTATCTTCAGGTTGTCAAGCTCGCGCAGACGCTCGGCTTCGCGCCGTTCTTGTTCTATCAATTGGCTTTGGTACAGTTTTTCCTGTTCCTGCTTAAACTGACGGCGTATTTTTTCGATCCCTCTTCTACGCATTAAAAGCAGTGCCGCGCCGATAAGCAGTACATATAGCACATAAGCATAGATAGTGCGCCAAAACGGCGGGAGCACTATAACTTTTATGCGCGTAACAGGGTTATTCCATAGTTTATCATTACTGCTTGCCTGAACCGCAAACTCATAAGTTCCGGGGTCGAGGTTTGTATAGCTGGCCGTCCGCCCTTTGTGTACGAAGTTCCAGTTTTTGTCGAACCCTTCCAGTTTATAAGCATAAGCATTTTGTTTGGCAGAGGTATAATCAAGCGCTACATAACTAATAGCAAAATTTTGCCCATGATGTAACACAATCTCTTTTGCGATGTCGATTTCCTCTTTTATAGGAGATTTATCACCGGGGTTAACAGACTCATTACCAACTTTCAAGTCGGTAAGCATAACCCTGCCTGGTAAATTAGTAGCAGGTAACCTGGCCGGGTTAAAATAATTAAACCCATCCTGACCACCGAAATATAGCTCACCGGACGTCGACTTTAGACCGGCCCCGGTTAAAAATGCACCTTGCTGAACGCCGTTCTCGTCGGTGAAGTTGCGAAAAATGATTTTTTTTGAGTCAAATGATGTAATGCCGCGGTCAGTGCTTAGCCATAATAAACCATCTTTGTCTTCCAACAGCACTTTTACAGAACAATTAGCCAATCCCTCCCGCTCACCATAATTGTCAAAAGCTTTCCTGATGGGGTCAAAATGACTAATGCCATTATTTGTAGCAATCCAAATGCTATTATCCCGCGCAACTAAAATGTTTGAAATTATGTTATCAACCAGTCTGTTATTTGCTTTGTTATAATGTAAAAAAGTTTTAGTAGACGGATTATAGACCGCAATGCCGGTTCCTAATGAACCTATCCATACCCTGCCATCGGCTCCAACCGTTATCGCTCCTATAAAATCATTAAGCGGCAATCGCTCTCCGCCCGGTTCAAGGGCCATCTTGCTGCTCAATCGTGACATTTGATGACTTGCGGTATTATATACATTAATACCATGCCCCAGGGTGCCAAACCATATTCGGCCGTATGTATCTTCGTTTATATAGGAAATGTCATTGCTGCTCAATCCTTGGGCAGTTCCGTCGGCCACAAATTGTTTATAAGTTTTTGTATCACGATCAATACAAAACACACCGTCATGATAAGTACCAACCCATGTATTCCCTTTTTTATCTGTATACATTGACAAGACTGAAAGCCCGTCTGCATGACGTTTTAATTTACTCTGTAACTGGCGAGGATAGAGGAATCCGGTTGTCTTATCAAATACGGCCACGCCTGCGCCGTCTGTACCAACAAGGATTCTTCCTCTGGAATCCTGAGCAAATGCAGTTACCAGCGGAGATTTGAGCCCGACGGGATCAAACTGATCACTTTGCTTTTGATTAAACAAAGCCAGGTGTCGGTTATATTTACAAATGCCGCCTCTGAAAGTTCCAACCCAAAAAATCCCATCCGGGTCGAGATAAATACTCCGTATAGAATTGCTTTTTAGGCTCGCACCATTCCGGGGATCTGTTTTTAATCGTTGAAAGCTCTTCGCCTGCGCATCGGCTATACTTATGCCATTTTCAGTGCCGATCCAAATTTTACCGTCAGGAGTGGGGCATAACGCAAAAATGGTGTTGTCGCTTAAACTTTCAGGGTCTTGATTGTTATGCCGTAATACGCTGAAATGGCCGTCCATCCAACGATTGACACCATCGTAGGTACCAAACCAAAGGCCGCCGTTTACGTCTTCTGCTATTGCTTTTACAGTGTTGCTGCTTATACTACCGGCCGCATTATCTTCATGCGCATATCTGGTAAACGAATTTTTAACCCAGTCATATAAGTATAAGCCATTGTTGGTGCCAACCCACATGCGTTGCCTGCTATCTTCAAATATAGACAGTACTACAAAGGTTCCGATGTCATTATTATCAGGGCTGTAAATTGGCAGGCGGGTGGTGCTTCCGTTATGAAGATCTATCATACGTAAGTCTTTATAAGTCCCTATCCAAAGCCGTCCTTTATGGTCCTGCGTTATTGCCCTTATTGAAGTACCGGTAAGTTCCGGCCAGGAACCATTCCCTTTAAATTGTATAAACCGGTCAAATTTTCTATCATAAAAACAAAGGCCGCCACTGCCGGTCGCAATCCATAATTTCCCACTCCGATCCTCAAATAAAGTAAGTATCTCGTTGGATGGAAGACTATTATTTGCTGCGGCATCGTGTCTGTAGGTTACAAAGTTGCTACCATCGTATTTAGTGAGGCCATTGGTGGTTCCGAACCACATTAATCCGAATCTGTCTCTTAATTCTGCATTAATCGTATTGGATGAAAGCCCCTCTTTAGTGGTTATCGAGGTAAAGTTTATCGGATTTTGAGCTATTACGAAATGGGATATGCCTAATACTAATACTCCAAGAATAAGACATCGCTTCTGTAAATTATGCATATGAAATAATTTTATGATATATATCATTAAGCAATCGATTACGTAAATATGCGGAAATCTCAATTACATGATTTAACAAATATAAAATAAGTTGTTAAAAAAAATTGAAAATGGCTGCTTTTGAATAGGTATTTCCCTAAAAAATTAAAAATCATACCTGAATCATTAACACAATCGATTGTTTGCAATATTTCAAAAAAACTACTAGTATAGTCATTTACGAAAGCCTGGGCCATTTACAGACTTAGAACAAACCGGCGCAGATATTACCCTAATTTAAGGTTTCAAAAATCTCACGCTCAAACGGCCATTCATTTTTCTTTGTTGAGGATCTGACGATCAGTCTCGGTTTAATACTTATCGTTTTGGATACCGCGTTAACCAGGCCTTTTTTATTTACAAATTCCTGGAAGAAGGTTTGTGCAACAGTTCTGCCTATTTCAACGCTAAACTGATCAATAGTTGTGATCGACGGGCTCGTAATACTGGTGAAATTTTCATTGGAATAGCCGCAGATCCCTAGTTCCGAAGGCACTTTGATATTCATATCAGTAGCGGTTTCTAAAATAGAAAGCGCAGAAAAATCATCCTGTGAAGCGAAAATGGCATCTGGTGGGTTTTGTAAGCTTAATAATCGGCGTATGGCTTTTTTATTTTCATCCTTATCTGCCGCGTTTGGTAAGATCAGTTCATGTATTATAGGCAGTCCATGATTTTTTAGAGCGGTTAAATAGCCATTTTTTCGATGGCGAAATACATTTAAATTTTGCGGCCCTTCAAGTAAGGCAATTCTTCGGTAGCCCTGTTTAATCATGTCGGTTACCGCCTCCCGTGAAGCTCTCTCGTTATCATTGATGACTTTATAAGTTTCCAAGCCATCTACTACCCGATCAAATTGAACAAGCGGTATATGATGATCCAGTACATTTTGAAGGTGCGGATAGTCATTTCCATCTGCTGAAATTGAAATAAAGATGCAATCTACCTGTTGATTAATAAGCATATTAATACATTGAATCTCCTTTTCCTGTAGTTCGTTGGATTGACATATAATAAGATTATAGCCCTGCTGATAGGCAATGGTTTCAATACCGGCAATTACATTGGCGAAAAAGTTTTGATTGATCTGGGGCACCACGATACCAATGGTTTGCGATTTCCCTTTACGCAAGTTAGACGCCACGACATTTTGCTTATAATTCATTTCAGCCGCAGTTCTAAGAATAAGCTGCCTGGTATTTTCATTTACTGCCGGCTTATTATTTAAGGCACGTGAAACCGAAGAAGCGGTTAGATTCAACCTGTTGGCGATATCGTATATCGTAACCCTTTTTTTTGCGCTCATGAATTTGCAATATTTTTTAAAAATACATTAATAACCCAAAACAATCGATTGTTTTCTAAATAATGCAATGGTTATATATATTAATTTACCTTTCTGTACGGCAATTTAGCGTAAGCAGTGCAGAACCGGAATCCCGACCGGGGTAATTTGACATAACGGACAGTATTATGAACAATTGAAGCATTCTTAATACCAGGGGCGGGCTATTTTAGTCGTCTTTAATCAATCAACCTGATGTCTCTTAAATCAACTTTATTAAGATGCTGCGGATTTCTACTGCCTGCAGTTTTTTCTATTCAATTTACCGCGGCACAGTCGCCCGTTTTAACGGATATTAAGATTGCGCCTTACCCTGTCGATGCTAAAAAAAAGGTAAAGACATATGTTAATCCTGTACTGGGCGGCGATCACCCGGACCCGACTTTGCTAAAGGTTGGTGACGATTTTTATATGTGCGGGTCATCTTTTCATTTTGCGCCCTACCTTCCTATCGCTCATTCGAAGGACCTGTTGCACTGGGAAATTATCGCAAGAGTAGTTCCGGCAGATTGGGCGGATCTGAAATCGGGCTCACCGGGCGCGGGTATTTGGCAGGGGGCTATTACCTATTTTTACGGCGCCTATCATGTTTACTTTTCAAATGGCTCAGGCGGCGGCCAGTATATGTGTTCAGCCAATAAACCATCAGGTCCGTGGAGCGAACCTCAAAAAGTGCAGACAACAGCCGAAACGGGACCAATTGGCTACGATAACTCGATTTTTGTTGATGATGACGGTACGCCCTATATGATCATTAAAGCAGGACAAACGGCTAACCGAATTCAGCAAATTGACCATTCCGGCCACCTTACCGGCAAGCTCATTAATCTCGACTGGATTAATCAAGATAAAAAATACAGCTGGGCTGAAGGCCCTGTTATGTGTAAGCGTAAGGGCTGGTATTATTATTTTATGGCGGGTGATGTCACCGGCGGCCAATTCGTGTTGCGTTCAAAATCATTAACATCCGATTCTACACAATGGCAAAACCTGGGTAAAATATTCGCCTTTTCGAAAGATCCTGATAATCGTTTCCGTTCGGCTAACCACATGTCCTCGCCATTTCAACTCAAAGATGGCACTTGGTGGTGCATTGCCCAAAGTTATGACGCGCCAAAAGGAGATGACTGGAGCGGACAGGGCCGTCAGGATTTATTACTGCAAGTTCAATGGACAACCGATGGGCGCCCCTTTGTACCCTATCCTTCAGACGCTCCTTTAACCCGGCCAGAACTGGCAAACAATGGCTTGTCATGGTGTTTGCCTCGTTCAGACGAGTTTTCGGATAATAAGGTTTCGCTTTATTGGCATTTTTTGAATAAAAACGCATCCGGCCAATATTCATTATCTGAACGCCCCGGTTGGTTGCGATTGAAACCCGTTAACGGCATTACGCATATCCTGCAAAAGGAGGCCGGGCATAGCTATGCGTTGGTAACCCGGGTAAACATTAATGCATCAAATCCAGATGAGCAAGCGGGAATCTACCTTACATCAGGTGATGAGTCAGTAAACGTCAAGCTTTTTAGCGGCTTTTATAAAGACAAAAAAAAGATATGCTTTGCGATGGGTAAAAATTCTTTCAGCACGGATAATGCTGCCGGAGACCTGGTGTGGCTTAAATTAGTACGTAATGATCATGACCTGAAAGGCTTTTGGAGCGCCGATGGGATTTCCTGGTCGCAGGTTGGCCAAGTGATTAATGCTACAGATCTGGACAAGACACAACCGAAGTTCAATGTATGGGTAGGTACCAGCGCGGGGCTTTTCGCGAATGCAAAGCCGGCAGATTTTGATTTCTTTTTATATAAGGATGGATTTAGTGAATTACCGTTATCAGGCGCTAATAATTATTTTGGTTTGATGCTAAGCCATGACGGCGCAATTTTAGATGAAAACAGTAACGGCTGGGCTATGCTTGGCGGCGTAGACTTTGGCCATGTTTCTAAAAAGGTCCAAAGTGTTTCGCTTTCAGTTTCCGCAATAAAGCGCGGTATGATTGAGCTGTGGATTGACGATTTAATGGTCGGTGGCACACGCATAGCTAAAATACCGGTAAAGAGCACAGGTGGATTAAATAAATCAACATCAGTTTCGGCAGCAATTCCGGCAATTGAGGGACAGCATGATTTATATATTAAAATTTCTGGCGTTAAGAAAGGTCTTGCCGTGCATTCCATTCAATTCAAATAATATGCAGTATGTTCTGTGTTAAATCAAAAATAGGCAGGCGTATTCTACGCCTGCCTGCAAAGAAATGCAATACTTGTGGTACCTACTGAGACTTGCCTAATTAAGTCTTAAATAATCAAAATCTACGTAGCCTCCTTCTGCTTTGGTTGCATAATTAAAGAGACAAAACTTATTGCCGGTAAATATTTTCAGGTTAAACTGCATCATTAGCGTGTTGCCAAGCTGTTTAAAATTCTCCCCATCAAAACTATACTCAAAAAACGCCTTTTTTGTAGCATTTGATGCAGTTGTGCGCAAATATAATGTGGTTGTATTAATCGCGGCTGAGTCAATGGTTTTGCCGTTATTAACCATCACAATGGATCTGCTGTCTTTCGACTGCCTGATGGCAATGTAAGCATAAGGCATTTGGAATACAGCAAGTCCGGCTTCGTCGCCGTCTTTCATGTGGCTCACATCTAGTTTTGCGGTACCTTTTGTGGGTTGATCCAAAGCATATTTTATTAGTGGCCGTTGTGTAAGGGTGTTACGCGCCAGGGTGAGGTTGGTTGCCAGGCCTGATGTTATCAAACGCAAATAGCCATGCCTTGCCGTAAGCGACCACTTTTCAGGGTCGGGGTTGTGGTTCCATCCCCACTGCATACCAAGGGTTGCACTATTGAACTCGTCGGACGTCGGCAACTCTTTAATGGGGTACGTCCTGCCCACATTTGGCTTTTTATACTTAATAACCGCATGTCCGTTTACACCCACAATCGGCCAGCCGTCAACCCAGGTTACGGGCTGCAGTGACGGTACCCTGCCCAAAGGTCCCCTGTCCACAAAAAGCATGGTCCACCACTCACCGGTTTGTGTTTGGATAAGCGCTCCCTGGTGCATGCCGAAATTGATGGTATGTGTAGTATCGCGTAATACTACTTTTTGTTCATAAGGGCCGTATATGTTTTTTGAACGTAAAGCAACCTGTATGCCGTCGGCACCGCCATAAGTACTGTATAAATAATAATAGCCGTTTATTTTATACACATGTGTACCCTCGAGTCCCTTCCTGATATTACCTTTATAAATCAATGAGTCCTTTGTTTTTGGAGTAAGTGACTCATCAACTTCAGTTAGGCTGATGTTATTGTAGCCTTGTGCAACGTAAATTTTTCCGTCGTCGTCATAAAACAATCCCGGGTCATAAAAACCCTTAGGTAGTTTTTTAATTTCCCATGGGCCTTCTGCTTTGGTGGCGGTACAGGTAAATCCACCTTCATTAAGGGTGATAAATAATAAATGAAACTTCCCATTATGATACTTCATACTGGTGGCCCATTGCCCGTGGCCGTAGCGGGTGCCGCCTTCCATATTATAAGCTTTGTCGAAGTCGAACCTCGGCACGGCATTACTGCAATATTCCCAGTTAACCAGATCGTGTGATTTGAGGATGGTTACCCCAGGAAAAATAAACATCGTTGTGCTTACCATATAATAAGTGTCGCCAACGCGGATTACATCAGGATCCGGAAAATCTCCCGGGATAACGGGATTGGTAAACGTACCATCGCCGTTATCGCTGTGCAGAGCCTGGGCATATATCCTGAAGGCCGGAAAAAAAAGGAACACTGCTATAAGCAAAACAAAATTCAGAGACTTTTTCGAAATCATGGAAGTTGAATTTTAATTGGTAGGAAATATTAACATTTTTATTGATTAATATTAGTGCATGCCCGGTTTAATAACCTGGTACTTACCGCTCAAATGCATCAGGCTGAACAAGTACAATAATCCGTCATAATAAGGATCAAAATAGCCGTCGGTATACGGTTCCAGTTTCGCGTTCCAAAGTGCATTTACAAAATCGAGACTATTTCTATCTGTATTCATTAACGAGGCTGTGGCTGAAGTAGCTACCAAACCAAGGGAGTGCCGCAGTTTTTTAACCTTGCCTGCCTGCAAAATAAAATCAGGCAGGGTGCCATCTATATTATATTGATCAACAAATGTATTAAGGCCTTTGGAGCGTAGGAAGTATTGAAACCGGCGGGCGTATGCCTGTTGCCAGGCCCGGTCTTTGCCAAACCAAACATAATCCATTGCAATATTCATCGGAACTCGCCAGGAATCATATCTGAATGCTGCCGGCATCCATGAGGTGTTATGAGGTTGGCCGGAAAATTCTGTATAGTCTGTAGTAAGGCCGGTAGCAGAGGCACAAGCTCTGTGTAAAAACGCCCGCGACGTGTCGGCGCAAGCGCGGTAAAACTGTTCATGGCCATCTTTTGCGTACAACGCCCAAACCTCCATAAATGCCGGAACATGATAAGATGGGTCTGTCCAATTGTAGTTGCTTCCCTCGGGCACAAAAGTAATCTGCTTATGTTCAGTATTAATTAAATTAAAAATATTGCCTTCGCCGTTCTTTTTCCACATGGCATCCAATATATACCGTGCTTCCTTATAATAATCTATTCCCGTATCATTGCCCCACCGGTTTGATGCGAATAATAAACTGGTTATAAAATAAAGTTCGCCATCTGAAGCAGAACCTTCTGAATTACGCTTCATTGTCTGAGGGGTTAATACTCCACGCGAAATAACCTTCTCTTGGCCCGCTTTGATGCTGGAGATTTTTTTTCGACCACCGCCAGATACGGTCAAATACATCCTTTTTATTAAGCTGAACGGCTATCATCATGCCATAAGACAATCCTTCTGTTCGCGCATCGTGATTTTTAACATCAGAAACATACGCCATCGTATCGTTTACCTCGAAATAGATACGATTGGGTCCTTCAAACACATCGTGATAAGCCTTAGCCACCTTTTGGTCGATGTCTGGCTGGCTGTACCCCGCTTCTCTGAACAGATTCCTGTAGGTGCCTGATTCGAACGCCGGCTTAACCGGGTACTTATCTTTGTTTTTTTTTGCCTGGCTGCGGACAATCCCCGAACAGCCGGTCATCAGTCCGACAATTAATATAAAACATTGTCTGAACCAAAACGATCGGTTTTTAAGCATGGTTAGTAAAAGAGTTGATGGTCAAAAGTAAATAGCGCCACTTACACAATGATTTAAATACGACTCAAATCGTAATTCCGGTAGCTATATCTGAATAAGAAATGGCTACCGGAGCACCGATTTAGCTAATTATTTGGTTTCGATTTGCATGACCGTGATCGAATATGCCGGAAAGCTATGTGTGAAATTGTTTTTTATACCCTTAAGTACTGTTGTGATCGGAATTATCTTGTTCGGCTCATTGATCGAATTGGTATCTTCCGGCCTTTGCGCTTTTAGTTCAACTAATTTCCCTGTGGATTTTAAATTAACCATTCCGGTAAGGTTAAGTGAGACCTTTGCGGGGGTGCTAGCTGCATTGACAACTTTTAAATAGACCGTTCCGGTTTTAGAACTGCGCGAAGCGACATAGAACAGAGAGGGATAAGTTTTCGGCTTTACGTTATCGGCAGAATCCTTTGCATTAAGTTTTTGAATTTGCATAGGAACATTTTCTCCAAGCGTATTAATGATTTGATCACCGCGATAATTGCTAAACAACACTTGCGCATAATAAGAAGGTGAACCGTAGCTGGTTAATGCATTATAACCAATAAGATCAGATTCCCATTGCATGCCTCCGGGATTTACGTTTACAAATAGCGGTGCAGAACAAGACATAACCACGATGTCTGAATTTCGCTCCATCCCTGTCATCCAGGCGGCGTCGCCAAGCGCCGAGTTGAAATTTGGCGTTGGTTTACCTTCACGAGTTGCCCATTCGCCTACAAATATTTTGGGGCCCTTACGCTCATACTTGTCGTAGTGGTCTGCATCACTTTCCATTTCAAAAGCATTGCGGTAGTAATGCTCGTCAACAACATCGGGCACCCTTTTTGTCAATGGCACCCTTGTGCCCAACCAATCTTTTCCGCCTATAGTAGAAATTATTTGAAGTTGAGGATATTTTTTTCGTATCGCATCAAAAAATTGCGCAAAGCGTCCGTCGTAACTTCCTGACAGATCAAAGCCATCTTCATTACCCACCTCTACATAATGAAGTTTGAATGGCGCCGGATGGCCGTCAAGAGCGCGGCGCTTTCCCCAAACCGTTGTTGTATCGCCGGTAACGTATTCTATTTCCTCCAGCGCATCGTCAACAAAAGGTTTAAGTAAAGGGCCCGCTTCCAAATAATCTTTATTTAATGTATAACCTGCAAAAACAGCCAGCAATGGTTCCATGTGCAGATCCTCGCACCACCGCATATATTCCAGTAAGCCCATACCGTCTGACGAACGATAACCCCAGGTGCCTTGGTGTCCCGGTCTTTTCTCAATAGGGCCAAGCGTTTTTTTCCAATCATATCGCGTCGAGAATGATCCGCCTTCCAGAAAATTCCCACCCGGTAATCGTAGAAAAGAAGGATTCATCGCTGCCAGCAATTGCATAATATCGCTACGGTTGCCGTTCGGAGTGCCTAAATAAGTAGGCGGAAAAAGCGACACTAAATTAAACCAGTAGGTGCCTTTGCCAGTTGGCCGTATCACGAAATGAGCTTTTGAGGTAGGCTGCAAACCTGCCGCTGTCGTCAAAGTAAAATTCACTTTTTTCCAACTATTTCCGACGCCGGTTACAGTGGTGCGGGCAAAAACTACATTTTGTACGCTATCTTCTATACTTACTACCAAATCAGCCTTACTATCGTCAGACATAATAAAGAAGCTTCCTTTATAAGTTGTTGATGGCTTCACAGGTATGCCCCAAAAACCATCATTTGCCAAACCGGTTTTTTGATTATCGGTGGTTACTTTAAACCGTAAACTATTGGTAAGCGCTTCATTAACCGGGTGCTTCAGATCAATAGCTATCGTTGACTGATCACCGCTTTCCTTTAGTATACGCCAATGATCTGTCCCGCCCCTTCTGCCATCCTTAAAACTGCGATTTCTGATTAATTCGGCATATATACCACCGTCATAAGCATAATTTATCTCTTCAGTCATTAACCCGTAAAGGTTAGGACTGGCGCTAACCTTCGGTTGATCAAACCTTAACGTTAATTTGGTATTGGTTTGTGCATAGGTAAACGTATTAATCATTAACAGGCAGGCAGCTGGTAGAATGATTTTCTTTAACATTTTCTTAGATTTTTTGGTCAAGTTGAGGTTTATAAATGGCGTGAATTAACTCAAGTCTATCATAACCGATTGTGTAGGCAAAATTCAGCCTTAACAGTTCGGCGCTAATAAAACTGATTCAAAGATATATTAATATCATAATAAGTGTATAATAAACGCTTAAAATAGTTAAATAAATTATTGACTGGCGAATATATTGGCGCAATGTTATTGCCACCGCTGTATCTAGGAAAAGGCGCCATCTTTTATATTGCTTTAAAAACACTGATGTTAAGCATATTAAATGCAAGTCTTATCAACTTGCGTTTGACTTTTCGCACAAGTCGACTCCTTTTGCAGACAGAAAAATTTTTTTATCTAAAAAAATAAGTGTTATTTAGACACCAATTATAAATCGAGATGAATAAACAACAATATGTTATCGGAGTAGACTATGGCACTGACTCTGTACGGTCCGTTATAGTTAATGCAGCAAACGGCGAAGAAATTGCATCGGCGGTATTTAATTATCCGCGTTGGCGGCAAGGGCTTTTTTGTGAACCGGCTATTAATCAATTCCGCCAGCACCCGCTGGATTATATTGAAGGTTTAGAAGCAACTATTAAACAATGCATTGAAATAGCGGACAAAGATATTGCAGCACAAATAAAAGGACTCTCCATTGACACCACAGGCTCAACACCGGTAGCGGTTGACAGCGCCGGTATGCCACTAGCTATGACCCCGGGGTTTGAAACCAACCCCAATGCCATGTTTATTTTATGGAAAGATCATACCAGCGTTGCTGAAGCAGCTCAAATTAATGCGCATGCGGCCAATTTTAGTGTTAACTATTTAAAATACGTTGGCGGTATATATTCTTCAGAATGGTTTTGGGCAAAGCTGCTTCATATTATAAGGGTGGATGAAGCCGTAAATAATGCACTTCATTCCTGGGTTGAACATTGCGACTGGATACCATTTTTATTGACCGGCGGAAATGATGTTGCACAGATAAAACGCGGCCGGTGCTCTGCCGGGCATAAAGCGCTTTGGGCAGAAGAATTTAATGGCCTGCCACCTGATGATTTCTTCTCTTCGCTTGATCCTTTATTGACCGGTATTACCGATAAAATGTTTAAACAAACTTATACGGCTGATAAAGCTGCCGGTAATTTAAGTGCTGAATGGGCCGAAAGATTAGGCCTGTCAACCGATGTTATTGTTGGCACCGGTGCTTTTGACGCACACATGGGCGCTGTGGGCGGGCAAATAGAACCGTACCATTTAAGCAAAGTGATGGGTACTTCTACCTGCGATATTTTAATAGCGCCAGCCGAAGATGTTGGTGACAAACTGATACGGGGTATTTGCGGACAGGTAAACGGATCTGTTATACCCGGGATGATAGGGCTGGAAGCCGGCCAATCAGCCTTTGGCGACACCTATGCCTGGTTCAGGAACATTTTAGCATGGCCTTTAAATGAATTGCTTTCCAAATCTCAAATAATAGATCCCGCTACAGCGATACTGCTAAAAGAGGAAATGATGGAGTTAATTATTCCTGAACTTAGCCGGCAGGCGGCTTTACTGGCAATAGATGATGTTAATGAGTTGGCAATTGACTGGTTTAACGGCCGGCGAACCCCGGATGCAGACCAATTGCTTAAAGGCGCTATAACGGGTTTAACTCTTGGCACGGACGCGCCGCGTATGTTTCGGGCACTGGCTGAGGCTACCTGTTTTGGCGCCAAAAGCATTGTTGACCGTTTTATACAGGAAGGCGTCCCGGTTAAAGGTATTATCGGTATAGGCGGCGTAGCAAAAAAATCGCCCTTTGTAATGCAAATGATGGCCGATGTTTTAGGAATGCCGATACACATCCATCAATTTCAACATACCTGTGCGCTGGGGGCAGCAATGTTTGCATCCGTAATTTCGGGCATCTATTCTACCGTTGAGGAGGCGATGTCTGCTATGGGGCGTGGATTTGAAGTTTCTTATTACCCAAATCCTGAAAATACAGCCAGCTACCAGACACGTTATCAATATTATAAAGAATTGGGCAAGTATGTTGAAAAACAAATAACTGCCGATTCAAATCCGTCCAGAATAAAAACATAATTCTGTTTAGCATGAGCCAATATCAGTCTATAAAACTTATTGCCTATGAGGCCAATATGAAACTACCCAAACTTGGGTTAGTATTATTCACTTTTGGAAACGTAAGCGCAGCCGACCATTCGTTGGGTGTCTTTGCCATCAAGCCCAGCGGTGTCCCATATGACGAACTTTCGCCGGATAAAATGGTTGTGGTTGACTTTGACGGGAACGTCGTTGAAGGGAATTTAAGGCCTTCGTCAGATACAGCAACCCACGCTGTCTTGTATAAACACTGGCCGACTATTAATGGTATAGTTCATACGCACTCTACCTTTGCTACTGCCTGGGCACAGGCACAACGCTGTATTCCTATTTTTGGTACTACCCATGCCGACCACCAAACTGTGGATATCCCCTGCGCGCCACCTATGGATGACGCCATGATAGAAGGCGATTACGAATATCAAACCGGATTTCAGATCATGAACTGTTTTAAAGAACAGGGACTGAGTTATAAAGAAGTTGAAATGGTATTGGTAGGTAACCACGCACCTTTTACCTGGGGTAAAACAGCCGAAAAGGCAGTTTATAATAGTGCCGTACTGGAAAGTATCGCTCACATGGCCTATCTGACAGAACAGATCAATGCTAATGCTCCCAGGCTAAAAAAATCATTGATCAAAAAACACTTTCAGCGTAAACATGGCCCGGATTCTTACTACGGACAATAACTCATTTAAAAATATTTCAGAACAATAAACATGATAAATTTAAAATCACTTGAAGTATGGTTGATAACCGGCAGCCAGAATCTATATGGCGAAGAGACGCTAAAACAAGTTGCCGAGCATTCTTTGGAAATTGCCGGCCAACTGGATAAATCGGGGAGGATACCGGTTAGGATTATCTATAAACCGGTAGTAAAATCTACCGAAGAGATCTTTACTACTTTGCAGGAAGCCAATTTGACTGAAAACTGCATAGGCGTAATTACCTGGATGCATACATTTTCGCCTGCCAAAATGTGGATACGGGGTCTGAATATATTACAGAAACCATTATTACACCTGCATACTCAATACAACCGGGATATTCCGTGGGATACGATCGATATGAACTTTATGAATCTCAATCAAAGTGCTCACGGCGATAGAGAGTTTGGCTTCATGGTTACTCGGATGCGTAAGAACAGAAAAGTCATTGTTGGCCATTGGCAGGATAACGAAGTTATAGAACAGATAAGCACCTGGACACGGGCGGCTGCTGGCTGGCATGACTGGCAGGGCGCAAAGTTTGCCAGATTTGGTGACAATATGCGTTTTGTAGCCGTTACTGAAGGTGATAAAGTGGAAGCAGAAATGAAGTTTGGCTTCTCTGTCAACACCTATGGTATTGGCGACCTTGTTAAAGTGATTAATGAGGTAAATGACAACGATCTGGCCGCACTCATAAAAGTATATGAAGCGACTTACAAAATGGACGCTTCACTGCTTGAGGGAGGCGAAAAACACCAGTCTGTAGTTGAAGCAGCGCGCATCGAACTGGGATTACGCAAGTTTTTGGTCGATGGCGGCTTTAAAGGATTTTCTGACACATTTGAGGACCTGCACGGCATGGTGCAGCTACCCGGGCTTGCTGTACAGCGCTTACTTGCCGATGGTTACGGCTTCGCCGGAGAAGGGGATTGGAAGACCGCAGCATTGGTTCGCGCATTTAAGGTAATGGGCAGTGGCCTGGCCGGGGGCAACGCGTTTATGGAAGACTATACTTACCATTTTGACCCCGATAATAGCTTAGTACTAGGTTCGCACATGCTTGAAGTTGATGCCTCACTGGCCAATGGAAAACCATCACTCGAGGTTCATCCGCTGGGCATTGGCGGGAAAGCTGATCCGGCAAGGTTGGTCTTCAACGTATCCGGCGGACAGGCATTAAACGCATCGCTCGTTGATATGGGCAACCGTTTCCGCTTACTGGTGAATGACGTAGAGGCCATTGAACCGGAGAACGACCTGCCTAACCTGCCTGTTGCAAGAGTGCTATGGAAGCCTTATCCTGACATGAAAACCGGCTGTGCGGCCTGGATCTATGCAGGAGGGGCCCATCATACGGCCTATAGTCAAAATTTAACTGCAGAACATTTGCAGGATTTTGCTGATATGGCGGGGTTAGAGTTTGTTCACATAGGAAAAGAAACCAGTTTAAACCAGCTAAGAAACGAGCTTCGCTGGAATGAAGTTTATTATAAATAGTCGCATTGTCCGGTAATATGGATGGGAGTCATAAGCGGACAATTTGTCAACAAAACCAATTAAACCATGAATAAGTTTTCATCAATAGATTATGTAATTTTTATCATTTACTTCCTGGTAGTATCCTGCTATGGATTTTGGGTATATAGTCGTAAAAAAAAGAAGGGTACAACAGGAAGCCATGATTTCTTCCTGGCTGAAGGCTCATTGACATGGTGGGCAATAGGCGCTTCATTAATCGCCTCTAATATTTCGGCCGAACAATTTATAGGCGCCAGCGGCCAGGGCTTTCAGGTAGGTTTAGCAGTGGCTGCGTACGAGTGGATAGCAGCTATCGCGCTTATTGTGGTAGCAGTTTGGTTTATCCCGGTTTATTTGAAGAACAAGATATTTACTATGCCTCAGTTCTTAGAAACCAGGTATAATAAAACGGTTAGTCTGATCATGGCTATATTTTGGCTTTTCCTTTACATTTTTGTTAACCTAACTTCCATTTTATTTCTGGGCGCCCTGGCTATTAATAGTTTAGCAGGCGGTGGTTATCTGCATGAAATCATTATCGGTTTAGCAATATTCTCGTTGGTTATCGCTCTCGGCGGAATGAAGGTAATTGGCTTTACAGATGTAATACAGGTACTGGTATTGGTAATCGGAGGGCTAGCTACTACCTATATCGCATTAACTTTAGTGAGCGAACATTTCGGTATGGGTAAAGATGCCATAGCAGGTTTCAACGCTTTATTGAAAGATGCGCCAGATCATTTTAAAATGATATTACCTAAACCAACTGCCAGCTCAAGCCAGGAAGAAATAGACAAATACCTGTTGTTGCCGGGCATTGCCATGTATTTTGCCGGCCAATGGATAGTTAATCTTAATTACTGGGGCTGCAACCAGTATATTACCCAACGTGCTTTAGGATCTGATCTTAAAACCGCCCGCACCGGGATATTGTTTGCGGGATTGATGAAACTGGCCATGCCGATCATTGTGGTACTACCGGGCATAGCCGCCTATGTATTATATAAAAATGGCGGCATACAGCATGAAATGACCGTAGGAGGCCATCTTAATCCCGACAACGCATATTCTTCTGTGCTGGGATTTTTACCAAACGGTTTAAAGGGCCTTTCTGTGGCTGCGCTAACAGCAGCTATTGTTGCCTCCCTTGCCGGGAAAGCTAATAGTATCTCAACCATCTTCACACTTGATATTTATAAAAAATACATTAATAAAAAGGCGGGCGAGCAGTCAATGGTGAAAATGGGCAAGATCATTATAGCTTTGTCGCTTTTTATCTCAATTATACTTACCTGGCAGGATCTTTTGGGAATAGGCGGCGAAGGCGGTTTTACCTTTATTCAAAAATACACCGGCTTTATAAGCCCTGGCATATTTGCAATATTCATATTAGGCTTTTTTTGGAAACGTACCACCGGCGCAGGTGCCATCACTGGTATTTTGATGGGTTTCGCTATGTCGGTATTGTTTAATAACTACGCTCCGACGCTATTTGGACACGAGACCTTGCTTTATACCGCTTATTATAATAGTAGCAGTCACCAGTTCGAAATTCCATTCCTGATCTGCATGGGTTTGTCATTCATGTTCACGATGATCGCTATCATAGCGGTGAGCCTTGCAGGCCCAAAAATCAATCCCAAAGCATTTGCTATTGACCGCGCCATGTTTAAACTTGCGCCCTCAACCCTATCGCTTATTGTAATTACCTTGTTATTATTAACCACACTTTATGTGAAATTCTGGTAAGCCTTTTCTTTATTAATGAAAGCTCTGCGACCATAAAACCTCACGACCTATTGTCTAATTTAATTAGAAAATCAGGTTCGTGGGGTTTGGGATAAAGTTCAGGAACGCTTGAAACTTGGCGTAGTAGTTTTGCATATTGAGCTGATAATAATAGGCGCCTCGTTTTGAACCATTTTTATCCTTTGCCTCTTGTTTAACCAGCAAACCGGTAGCCAGGATTCTTTTACTGAAATTGCGTTTATCAATTGTGGTATTATAAACACTTTCGTATAGATTTTGTAACTGCGGAAGTGTGAATCGAGGTGGTAGCAATTCAAATAAAATTGGATGCAAAGCGGCTTTGTAACGTATCCTTGTTTTTGCCATTTCTACCATCTCCTGTTGGTCAAATATCAACTTAGGTATCCGCTTTAACGGAAACCATTCAGGCTTATAATTATGACTGATTTGGCGTTCGTATTTATTAATGTCTATCAGCGCAAAAAAACTGGTAGATATAGTTCGCTCACAGGGATCACGATTAGGCTCACTAAAAGTGTGCAATTGTTCCAGGTATACATCGTCAAGACCGGTGAGTTGCTTTAATATTCGATTGGAAGCCTGTTCCAGGCTTTCTTCTGCTCTGGCAAACCCGCCAACCAAACTCCATTTCCCCTTTTCCGGTTCAAATCCTCTATGTATCAGCAATATTTTCACCGCTTCGCCGTCAAACCCAAAGATCAGACAGTCCACCGCATTGACAAACCGGGATTCATTTGAATACTTACTCATTAATGGTGGCTGATTATTGAATGGTCAAAGATAATGGTTAAAAGCCGATAATGCTATATTAGTAAACCGGCCTATAAATAATAAATAGGTGTATATGATGACGATGCTGGAGGCTAAACAGACAAACGTTGACTATTAGCTCTTTTTACAGCATTAGTATTATCATCTCAGTACTCTCACATCGTAAATAGAGGCAGTTTGGTGGCCGGCTGTGGCTATAAATTTAATAGTGACGCGCTTTCCATTAGTATTGATATCTTGGGGTAGCGGATATTCAGCCGAGAAAAAAGCATCCGGCCCTGAGCCATTCAAAACAACGTGGGCGATTTTTTTGTCGTCTAGATAAATATCAAACTCGCGGTTCTTTTCCCGTCCATAATACGTAAGACTTAATTTTTTTGCCGCGGCCGAAGTGCGCATGTTGTAGCTAAAATAACCGGCAGCGCTTCGCCAATGCAGGTTCCTGAACAATCCGGTTTCCGACTGCTCTGTTTTAAGATCGTGATCGTTTTCAGGTTGCTGCTCGCCCGGCGCCACCCAATCTACTGTTTGTGCTGCCAATTTAATATAAGTATTGTCCAGCATTTGCAGCTCAGATTCTTTTTGAGGGACGCTATCCCTTGCAGAAACCGGCCAATAAAGCATATACCGCGCGTTGTGGATTTTGTAAAATGGTTCCAATTTTAAATTTTTAAACTGATTTTGCCAGATAGCTTTACTAATCTCGAATTCTGTCCCCGCTTTATTGACAGAATGCATAGCCGTTATTAATGAAGCCCGGTCACCAATAAGCAACGGCGATTTTGCTAGCGCATATAATGGGCCGCTTGCAATATGCCCCCAGCGGCTATCATTAGCATTTAGTCCGTTTAAATTGGTTGAGTCTGTTGCGGCCGCAAGTACCACAGGACCATGCAAAAAAGAAACCCAGGCAGAATTATCAGGTAAATATTCTACGTAGTTTTTCATGGGTAATTCAACGATAATGTTGTCGCCGGTATTCCAGGTTCTTTCTATCCCTATATAGCCATCTTTTGATGTCACTGTTCGGGTTACTTGATGATTGATCCGGATTATAAACCCGTTGTTTTTTATCCAATCCGGCTTTCTGATCCAAAGGGTGAAGCGACTGGGTTTATTAAGTTTCAAGACCAGTTTGGTATGTTCACTTTCGGGAAAAGTGGTATGTTGTTCGAGCCAAATTCCTTTTTCTTTCCAGGAAAGTGTGGATGGAATAAACAGATTCACATATAGGTTTTTAGCTGAATGCGTGTAGATCAGTTCGGCATATTTGCCGTGATTTTCCATGCCTGTGCCAACACAGCACCAAAAACTTTGATCGGCGGTTGAGTAAACCCGATAGTGCTGCGGATGTATGGGGGTAAAATAAACGAAACCTCCTGTGCCGGGACGCTGCGAAGAAAGGATATGGTTGTACAATAACCGTTCGTAAAAATTAATATATCTCACCTGGTGTTCATCCTGAAACAGCATTTTCGACAGCTTTAACATATTATTACTGTTGCAGGTCTCCGGTCCCTGCTCGGTTTCTATCATTGAGGTAAAGTCGTTGGCCGGGTTGAAATGCTCGCGCACACTGTTACCCCCGATAGAGATTGTTCGTTTGTTAACCACATTCTGCCAGAAATATTTTGCAGCCGAAGCGTAGGCTGTGTCGCCTGATAGCTCAGCTATCCGTTCAAAACCAATAACTTTTGGTATCTGTGTATTGGCATGTAAACCTGTTAGATTATCCTGATGTTTTTCCATCGGTATCAACAGTCTCTTATGCGAAAATTTCTTTGCCAGCAGTAAATATTTTTTGTCGCCGGTTATTGCCGCTGCGTCTGCGCAAACTTCATTCATGCCGCCATGTTCCGTATCAAGTATTTGCTCCATCTGCTGGTCTGAGAGGCCGGATACTTCATCGGCCACCCAATCCATAAGCTTAACAAACATGTCTTTCGCACGGATATTTCCGGCAAGTAAATAACTATCACGCAATCCGGCTAACAGTTTGTGCATATTATACCATGGAACCCATTTCTTATTAAATTCTGTAAAATCACCTTCTTTAAAAAACGCCCACATTCTGTTGCCGTCAGGCACGCCGCCTACATACCCGTTGCCGTTTTTATCCTGGCAACGCGCCAGTTCATTTATCATATAATTTAAACGGCTTTGACATTCCTGATTTCCTGAAGTCGCATACATTTGAGCCAGGGCGGTCAGGTAATGCCCCGCAGTATGTCCGTCCAGTCCTGAGTTTTCCCAGTTTCCATAACTTCTGGCTTTAGGTTGCAGGCCCGCTTCCCTTAAAAATGGCGCAAGCAACCGATCGGGTTCTAACTTAAGCATGTATTCGAGATCTGTCTTTTGTGCCGCCAGGAAAGGGCTTTTTAATAGCCGAACCTGGTTTAAAGCGAACATCTCCATTTTGGGATTTTGCGCCTCTGATTGGAATGGGCAAATCAACCATAAAATAAAAACCAAAGTAAAAGAGCCGTATTTCATATATGAGCAGTTTTTATAATTGTATATTGAACACTTAAAAAGCTAGCTTAGCCATGCTTTTAATGCATTTAAGCAACAAAAGCAACTTTGCATAACCAATTGGTGTATAAATCTAATCCGAAATGTTAACCATTCGGATTGATTAGAGCATCGCAAAATAATAAATGTAATATGTACAATTATAAAAAATTAAAAATTATATATATTTGTTAATGCAAGCACTTATTTTCGACCTCAACGGCACCATGATTGACGATATGTCTTTTCACACCATTGCCTGGCAGGACATTTTTAATAATGATCTTAAAGCAGATTTTAGCCTCGATCAGGTCAAAAGCAATATGTATGGAAAGAATAGCGAGGTATTGGAGCGAATGTTTGGTCTGAACTATTTTACCAACGAGGAGATTACAGCAATATCTGAAGAAAAGGAGCGACGTTATCAGGCCGCTTATCGGCCCAGCTTGCGTCTGTTGCCGGGACTTCCCGAATTTTTGGAAGCCGCGCAAAAAAACAATATTCCCATGGCAATTGCGTCGGCCGCCATACCTTTCAATATAGATTTCGTATTAGACGGGCTTAAAATAAGGAATTACTTTTCAGCAATAGTAAGTGCAAACGATGTTCAATTCAGCAAACCACATCCGGAAACATTTTTAAAGGCAGCTTCTTTGCTAGGCGTTTCGCCTTTGAATTGTTTAGTATTAGAGGACGCGCCCAAAGGTGCCGAAGCTGCTGACAAAGCAGGTATGCAATGCGCTGTCCTCACTACCACGCACGAAAAAGCCGAGTTTTCTTACCTTTCAAATATCACTAACTTTTCTGTTGACTATCTTGATGATTATTTCGTTAATCTTTTGAATGAGTAAGTTTCACTACTTGACCTGTTTCTTTCAATTCCGAATGATGAAAACAAAGTGAATGTCCCCTTCTAAAAGCTGATACGATATTTTTAATAACCGGTAACATCAACTATTCCTTAATACCGATAAAAATGAACAATAAGCTCTGTAAATTATTTTTAATAGCTACGATCCTCGGTATAACCAAAGTTAATGCCCAGGATGCCCCTCACTATTGGCAATTCGCTGCTAAACCAGCGCTAGGATGGAACAGCTGGGATGTTTTTGGAACCACAGTTACTGAACAGCAGGTAAAAGAACAGGCCGATGCTATGGCCAAATATCTGCTGCCCAGCGGCTATAAGTATCTGACTGTTGATATTCAATGGTACGAACCTGATTCAAAAGGCCACGCCTATAATCCTAATGCAATCCTGACGATGGACGAGTACGGACGCTTGACCCCTGGACTGCAGAAGTTCCCATCTGCAGCTAACGATAAAGGATTTAAGCCGCTGGCCGACTATGTACATTCAAGGGGACTTAAATTTGGGATACATATCATGCGGGGTATTCCGCGTCAGGCTGTAAACAAAAATACGCCCGTGTTCGGTACTGCGGTAAAAGCGAAAGATATTGCGCTTACAGATTCCAAATGCCCCTGGAACCCGGATATGTATGGGGTAGATGCTACCAAGCCTGAAGGCAAGGCTTATTATGATTCAATCATCGGGATGTATGCGGGTTGGGGCGTTGACTTTATTAAAGTAGATGATATTTCCCGCCCGTACGATAATGTGCAGCGTGCGGAAATTGAAGCCATCAGAGAGGCCATCGACAAAACAGGTAGGCCTATCGTATTAAGTTTGTCACCCGGCGCCACACCTATTAAGGTCGGTGCACATGTAATGTCGCATGCCAATCAATGGCGTATTACTGATGACTTTTGGGATAAATGGGGCTTGTTGCTGGCGATGTTTGAGCGACTGGACGTCTGGACGCCATATCGCGGGCCGGGGCACTTTCCCGATGCCGATATGCTGCCTATCGGCATCATTGACTTCAAGCGGCCGACCAATTTTACCAAAAATGAACAGTATACATTAATGACCTTATGGTGTATCGGGCGCTCTCCTCTTATTTTCGGCGGAGATATGACAAAACTGGATGGTTTTACCAAACAAATGCTGACCAATCCTGAAGTGTTAAAAGTTAACCAGGAAAGCACCGGCAATAGACAGGTATCACGAAACAAAAACCTGATAGTATGGACAGCAGATGTCCCTAATAGCAAGGATAAATACATCGCCTTATTTAATGCCCAAAGCAAAGGAGATGATATCGATTTAAAGAATGCAGTCTCTGATCAGTCGGATGTCGGCATCGATCTGGATGTGATTGGTATCAAGGGCAAAGTAAAAGTTCGCGATCTTTGGAGTCGTAAGAACCTCGGCGTATTTGATGGAAACTTTAGCCAAAAAATTGCGCAGCATGGCGCAGGTCTATATCGGATTAGCCCCTTGAAATAATGCCAGAGATTATTTATACAAAATACATGCTGGCCCTCATTGTTTCTTGACCTCTTTCGTTAATTTTTTACCTACTTATTGTTTTTTTAAGCACTATTCGAACAAAATTACTACGATACGGCATTATCTCGTGCAGCCTAACGATATAAGCCCATTGCTTAAACATTTCAGAGCCATATCGCCAGCTCGCTTTTTGCTGGCAAGTTCATAGAGATATTGGATATACAATACAGGTGATGGTTGCGCTTTTTGAGCATAAAAAAAGCGCTTAGACCAGTAATCTAAGCGCTTTTGATGTGCCTTGCGGCTCTTTTAGCGGAATGATCGGGAACTGAACCAATTCAAAGAAGTTGAACAATTTAACCGGGAACGGGGTGTGTTTTTATTACGCGCGTCCTTTCCTGACGTGATATTAGCATTTGCTCCCGTAAGGATCCGTCCGTTGATCCTGGCCTTTGCAGTTAGAATCAACTTCATTAACTATGATCTCGAAGCTCCTTCAGTCTTGTTTATCGACCCCATAACAGAAGGGCCGTTAGCCATTGATCAGCTTTTGACGCTTTTGCCCAGGAAAGTTGGTGAACAAATGGTAACTCAACCAAATGGTCAACAAATGCAAATGCCAAATCTAAGTAACTTGGTGCAAGCACATCCGCCACATCAGATACCATTTTTGTGTTTACCCGGGGTTAGAGAGTATCACGCGCATCCAGCTCATTCGAACGATCCTTGGTTAACTCATAGAGGCAACGGCGAAGGTTCCTTAGGTTTTATAATTGATCAGCTACATAAGTACGGTACTGACCCAGTTAACGGTTACACCCCTAAAAACTACAATATTAACACGCCGGTACCTGGCGTTGTGCAATTACAGGCATTTGGGCTTGGATTAACGGTTGACACAAATAGAATTCCCTCATAAAAATGCAAGGTGGTTTTTTAAATATCACAGCGGTACAATTTCCTCGGAGCTGCGCTCAGCAAGCCATTGACTGGCTATATAAAGCAGGACTCAACAAGGTCGAAGGCGTTGCGCTTTTTGCCGGTGTTCGGGATGGTGACAAATTTATCATTAAGCGAACGATTATACCGGAGCAAAAGGCGGGTAACATCGAAGGTGGGTTGATCTATGTGGTAGGCGGAGAAGAATTGCACCGTATAGGACTGGAGCTTTTTGATCAACAATTACAACTTTTTGCACAGATACATAGTCATCCGGGTGCCGCTTACCATTCCGATACTGACAATGCTTATCCCATTGTTACTATCGTCGGGGGGATTTCGATCGTCGTTCCAAACTTTGCCAAGGGAGGTGTGGACATCGCAAAATGGGCTGTTTATAGGTTGCTTCCCCAGACCGGTTGGACAGCAATGAGGACTGATGAGAAGCAAGTGTTTTTTGAAATCATTGAAGACTTACCTGAACCGGTAAAGGTTCGCAAATGGTATCAATTTTGGTTATGGCTTTAGCAAACTTTTTTGACAAATCTGCACTTGCAGCATCACAGGTTCTGAATGGATATGACCCGTCTGCTTTTAGGGATCTTTTACAAGCTTCTCCTGTTGAGATCGTATTCGACCAACATTGCATTAGCACCTCTGAAGGTAAAGCCAGTCTGGAACTTACGGTCAGGCTGCTGTCCCGCTTATATCCAGAGATCATCTTCACCGCATTAGATGCCAGTGATCAGGACAATGTAAATGAATTAAAGCTGCTCGCACAATCTATCAATCCCAACATCGGATTTGATGCCAAGCTGCCCGCTGCGGCAATTGTTATCGGTAAAACACGGATCGATCGTTCGTTCCCGACTTTTTACATCGGTTCTAACGGCTGGAACGTGGGCTTTTCACCTATTGAACCGATTGGTTCAGCCAACTCCTTCAATCCATTTGCAGCAGGAGCTGCGGCTTGTTTTGGCGCTGCAAACGTATTCCGTTCGATCTTTGATCATCAGTTGACCGGTGCAGGAATAGATAATACTTTCTATTTATCATTGCTTGATTTTCATTTTTTGGATCGGCAACGATTTGATGATGAGCCGTTTGACCCGATCCGTTCACTTTCTATCGGAGAGGTGACACTTGTAGGTCTTGGCGCGATCGGCAATGGGGTCATTTGGGCACTGTCTAAATTGGAAATGATAGAAGGTGATCTGCATCTCGTCGACCCTGAAACCGTTGACCTATCAAATTTACAACGGTATATTCTTGCAGATCAGAATAGCATTGATAAATCAAAGACTGCAGTTATGCTGTCTCATTTAGGTAAAAATGAGCTAAAACCGCATATGCACCACAAAAATTGGGCTTCTTTTTTAGGTGATCGCGATTACCAAAAACTTGAATTGGTGCTATCTGCAGTTGATAGCGCCTATGACAGGATTGCCATTCAGGCTGCTCTACCAGAAAAGATTATTAATGCTTGGACACAGCAAAGTGATCTTGGGATATCCAGACATTTCGACTTTATCCACGGCGCTTGCCTTGCTTGTGTCTATCCTGCAAAAGCGACATCCAAATCAGAGTCCTTATTGATCGCTGAATCATTTGGACTTGTGCATGAAGAAATGGCTATACGACAGTTGTTATACAACAATGAATCACTTGACCAGGCGTGGATCGAAAAGATCGCTGCAGCAAAAGCTGTTCCTGTTGAATTACTTACGCCATTCACCGGTCAGCCCGTACGAAATTTTTATCATACTGTATTTTGCGGTGGCGTAATTATTGGTCACGAAAAGAATCAGCAGGTTGAAACACCTATGGCTTTCCAATCCGCATTAGCTGGCATTTTACTTGCATCTGAGTTTATCATCGGTAAAGGTGCATTAAGATCAGGAACAACGCCGACCATGACAAGAATTGACCTACTTAAACCAATCGCAGCATATTTAAATGATCCGCTATTAAAACCTATTCATGGCAGGTGTATCTGCCAGGATGATGATTTTAAGAGACAATACAAAAAGAAATACTTCGAACCACTTTAAACGCTCGTTGTGGTTTATTTGAATATTTGTATTTGGACTTAGCTTAATGTGTTTATTAATAGTTCACCTAAAGTAACGTTCAGTTTACCAGCAACTTGTCCGTTAAGACCTTTAATCATACTAACTTCAAAGTTATTATGTTGATTATCCTTATCTATCATTCATTCCATCCAGCATTGCATTCCACCAGGTGGTTGGACGCTTGGCGAGTATGCCTTTAACCCGGGCCATTAAGTCTTCTGACTCATTGAGCAAGATCTTGATCTTGCGGCCAATCACTCGCGCACAGACGAGTTGTAAGTAATCTTTCTCACCGGTGCCGTACATATCCATGGTATCGAAATGTTCATCATAAATACTCCCGTCATACAGGTCAAAATAAACCCTGATGATATGCTCGATGTCCGTGATGTCTTTTGTCCTTTGTGGGCGGTCATCATTGGAGATCAGTTTCAATAGGATAATGCCTTCCATGGTGCACACTTTAACGGAAAGATCCTCACTCACCACCATATCTTTCACACTGGGATAAATCTCGCTGAATCCCGGCATATTCAAAACAAACAGCGGATCGGTTAACCGGACGTTCCGGTCCGCCTGCTCAATGCCGCCGAACGGCAACAGGTCCACTTCGATAGCATTTTTATAATACAATTTAATGTTTTCCGTCGGATGCTGTGAAAAGTGTCCGGTTTCCTCCAGTGCCTGTTTGAGTTGTTTGAATTGTACATCGTCGTTGACCAGTATGGCCAGGTCGACATCATTGGTCTTTCTGAGCGCAACGGAGTTTGGGTCGGCACTCAGATGGATATCCCGGGCCACCGCGCCGACCATATAATAGTCGATTTCCAAAGCAGCAAAAACCGGCTCCATGTCTTTTAACATTTCAGCGATGGAGGGGTGTAGTAATGGTTCAGTCAAGATATTGCGTTTTAATTCGTTCAGCGGCTTCATGGTTTCGGCTGTCATAGCCGGCGAGCAGGTCGGCATAGGCCAGTAGCGGTGGAACGACTCCTTCCGCTCCCTGGTCATTTTCTTTATCCTGCCAGAACTGTTCGACCATTTCGACATTGCCGTTCGGGTCTGGTACCAGCCGGAGTTTTTTCATCACTTCCAGCCGGTTCCCGTCGATATAGAGGGTGAAATTCTCAGGCTGCAAATAATTCGTCAGCAGCGCAGCTGCGTTCTCACCACCCCACTTGAACCCTTTGGTCGGAATGCTGCGCCAGTCTTTTTGATTTGCTGGGTTCATAAACCGGAAGTTGTTTACCCATTCTTTAGGGCGGAGGTTGGTTTGGTAGGCATCTGCCCAGCGCTGGATCAATTTTGGTTTGTTTTCAATAAATACACCTGTTTTTTGATCGATTATGCCATTTTTCAAAAATCCTTCTTTTTGAAGTTCTTCGAAATAGCCGCCTACATTGCCCAGGGCGATACCGGCCTCTTCTGCGATCCTCCGATAAGGACCGTAAAGTAATTTGGGATGACGGAGAAGGGCAAACAGGAATTTCAATCCTGCTGCTTTCCAGAGCTTTCCTTCAGCAGGTAACCTAGCAGGGGTTACTTGCTGGTCATTAATAAATAGGAACAGATCATCTGTATGAACAAAACAATTGCCCGCTGCCTCCAAATAGTTGATCTGTATATCCTTGAGTTCTTTTTTTAAAGTCATGGGGATATATTGGCAGATCAGTAGGAACGGCTCGTTGGCTGCCTGATGCTGGTTGCGGATAGCAGGCAGCCGGTTAGCGCGGAGTTCATTTTTGATCTCCACAATAAATCGTTGCTTTTTTTTCCCAATCCCCAGATCGATCACGCCGTCGTACTCCAATCCCTCTTTCTGATATTCACTCCGGACTAATTGGGCGTCTATTCCAGTTAATCCTTTCAGACTTTCTGTAGCTGTATAAAGTATTTGCTTTTCTTTGGTGTTCATAATTTCAGCTGTTCATGTAACATGAACAAGCAAATTTACTGAACAGATTTAAGATTCACAAGACGGCTTGTTCATAATTTTTTGATATTCATGGTTCATGAACGGTCGGATACTACGAACGGTGATGCTTTAAGTTCAACTTGCACGCCGGACAGACTCCACTGGCGTTATGCTCGCTGGTAGCAAAGATCAAACCTTATTAATAGAACTTTGTCAAATCACAGGAACTGACTTTGAAGAAGTTTTCGATCACCTTTGTACAAAAAGTAAAAAACTGATTGATAACGGACTTTTGTAACAGATTATCAGCGCGCTTTCAAATCATAGTAAGCTGCATAAATGTCGTTACTAACCTGGATGAGGTGGCTGTTAAGGTCTCTAACGTCTTGCCCAGAACCTTTTACATATCCAGTTTCCGAATCCCAGTTTTTAGGGTCTATTTTTCTGCCGATAGAGATTTCGGCGCGCTTACCTATGTACGTAATCCTGGCATACAATGGTACGTTTCCTTGTGAATCTGCTTTTCTTTTGTCAGTCCAGATTAAAACTGAAAACCGATGAGTGTTTTTCATACACTGATAATTTAAGTTACTTAATTTGATTAATTACGGAGCGTCAGGTCTTACAAAGACGAGAAACTCTTTTAAGTAATTTAAAACCAACTCATTACTCAAATTCGGTGACCTATATCTGAAAGTTTTAAAATAGGTCACCGAGTAAGGTCCAAAAAAGGCAACAAAATCCGATTTTGAGCGACTTTAAAAATATTGCTAAAATCGCTTAATAATTTAGAGTGTTATCCTATTTACCAAAGTAGGTAATCAGAGTTTTGAGACGTTCTTTAGGCGGCGGCGCCATTGTTCGCTTCAATAACTAACTGAATATCAAATCGGTGACTAAATTAAGTTTTGTTTACCAATCACCCAATAGGTGTTTGGCTGAGTCATAAATACTGAGGTGTTTTGCGTAGATCTGAGTCAAAAAAAACGCTTAAACCAGATGATTTAAGCGTTTTAAGAAGCTTTGAGGGCTTCTTAGCGGAATGGACGGGACTCGAACCCGCGACCCCATGCGTGACAGGCATGTATTCTAACCAGCTGAACTACCACTCCGTTTGGGACTGCAAATATACGCTTCGTTTTTTTCTGCGCAAGATATTTTTTCAAAAAAAATTTAAATCGCAAATAATCACTTGGTTATGTTTTTGCAGCTATAAAGTGCATATATATTTTTTGCGTTTATACATCGGTTCTGTTAAACGCGGCGTATTGTAAACTATACATGTCCTGTCTACAATAGTGGAATTGTGTGTGTTTTTACTACAAAAGTGTACAGTGTTTAGTAAATGCCGCGGAAGAACCCGGATAAAGAGACATCAAAGTAATAGCAAACTTTTCGCAAAGTTTCAATGCGGATGTCTATTTTACCCGACTCCAGGCGTGCAATATTAATATTAGTGTCAGAATAAAATTTCTCCTGGGTAACCTGGTTCTGCCTGCGCAGGCGCTTTATTTGAAGCGAAATTTTACGCTTAAAGGCATTGTCAGAGTTGTCAAGGTATTCAAAATCAGTTAACAGCATAGCAATTGGGCAATTGTAAGGTTACTTATAAAATTATGCTTTTTGTTTCTTTCTCGCTAAGATAATATAAAATTATAAAATTTTTATTTTCAAATTCTGACGAATAAGTAGTTGTAGCGTATGGTAGATGGCAATACATTTGCTGTAACCAAATCGCCCTGCATGTACCTATGAAAAATAAATTGTTCGGGCGATCGTTAATCAATAGAATTCTCAGACACCCAAGCTGAGGTTTTTTGTTCTTTGTTTTGGGTTTAATCAATAGTTTAAATTAATTAGGGGAAAGGGAGCTTCAAAAGAGCTCTCTTTTTTTGTTCGGAAATTTTTGCTATGCATGCATAATAAATTTATATTTACGTTTTAACCTGTAACTATGCTTTTCCAACTGTCTGAAGAACATTTAATGATACGCCAGGCCGCCCGCGACTTTGCCCAAAACGAACTTAAGCCCGGCGTAGTAGAGCGCGACGAGCATCAGAAGTTCCCAACCGCACAAATTAAAATGATGGGCGAGCTGGGTTTTATGGGAATGATGGTATCGCCCGAATATGGCGGCAGCGGTTTGGGCGCTATATCTTATGTTTTGGTGATGGAAGAGCTTTCTAAAATAGATGCGTCAGCGTCTGTGGTGATGTCGGTAAATAATTCGCTGGTATGTTATGGATTGGAAAAGTACGGTACTGAAGCTCAAAAGCAAAAATATCTGGTCCCCCTGGCTAAAGGTGAAGTAATTGGCGCGTTTTGTCTTTCTGAGCCTGAAGCCGGTTCAGATGCTACGGCATTGTCGACTTCGGCTGTTGACATGGGCGATCATTATTTGTTAAATGGCACCAAAAATTGGATTACCAATGGTAGTACCGCTTCAACTTACCTGGTCATTGCCCAAACAGATGTCAGTAAAAAGCATAACGGTATTAATACATTGATTGTGGAGAAGGGTATGCCGGGCTTCACTGTCGGCGCTAAAGAAAATAAAATGGGTATTCGCGGGTCTGATACACACTCACTCTATTTTAACGATGTGAAAGTACCGAAAGAAAACCGTATTGGCGAAGACGGCTTCGGTTTTAAGTTTGCTATGAGTGTTTTAGAAGGCGGACGCATTGGCATTGCTGCTCAGGCTTTGGGCATCGCGTCCGGCGCTTATGAACTGGCTTTAAATTATTCCAAAGAACGCAAAGCCTTTCGCAAACCTATTGCTGACTTGCAAGCTATCCAATTTAAACTGGCTGATATGGCTACCAATATTGAAGCCGCGCGATTATTGTGTTTAAAGGCTGCCTGGTTAAAAGACCAGCATCAGCCCTACGCACGGGCCAGCTCCATGGCTAAGCTTTTCGCTTCAGAAACCGCTATGAAAACCACTACAGAGGCCGTACAGATACACGGCGGATACGGTTATGTAAAAGAATACCATGTTGAGCGCCTGATGCGCGATGCCAAGATCACCCAGATATATGAAGGTACGTCAGAAATTCAACGTATTGTCATATCACGCGCTGTGCTGAAGTAGGCTATTGCTTTTTACTTAATTTTACCCCGCATCAAATTCGTTATAAATGAAATTCAGATTGTTCCTGGGTCTTGCAACTTTGGCAATGACTTTTAATACAGCCAATGCGCAGAGCCTTCTAAAAACCGGTATATGGCGCGGTGTAACCAAAACTGCAACCGGCGTTGAAATACCATTTAATTTTGAAGTGACTAATACCGGTGCTAAAACGCAATGGGCCATTATAAATGGCGCCGAGCGTTTTAAAGTGACCGACATAAAATATAAAGGCGACTCTGTTTTGGTACACATGCCGCTGTTCGACTCAGAGTTTAAGCTAAAACAAACCGGCGGCAGGCTCACTGGGCATTGGATAAAAAACCTGGGGACAAAGCTGGCGGTTATGAATTTTGTGGCGACGCCAAATATTGCCTGGCGTTTTAAAACTCCGCAAAAACCTGCTGCAAATATCACGGGCCGCTGGTCGGTGCCTTTTGTGGATAGTGGTAAAGTGGATTTAACTGTAGGCGAATTTAAACAGGTTGGCGCTAAAGTAACCGGCACCTTCCTTTCAACCACCGGCGATTACCGTTTTCTGGAAGGTGTGGTTTCTGGTAATGATCTTTACTTGTCGGCTTTTGATGGTGGGCATGATTACCTGTTCACCGCAAAGGTTAAAGGCGATAAAATAACTAACGGTAAGTATTACGCCGGCTTAACCAGTGTTGAAACCTGGAGCGGCGTGAGAGATGCCAATGCCAAACTACCGGATGCTTATTCGCTTACTGAGCTAAAGCCGGGTTATAAAAAACTGGCTTTTACTTTCAAAGATCTGGATGCCAAAAAGGTGTCCCTGTCTGACGCTCGTTTTAAAAATAAAGTAGTGATTCTGCAAATACTGGGGTCGTGGTGCCCTAACTGTATGGATGAGACCAATTACCTGGTTGATTACTACAAACGCTTCCACCCCAAAGGTGTTGAGGTGGTTGGTCTGGCTTATGAGCGTACTAAAGATTTCAAAAACTCTCAGCGTACCGTTAAACAGCTGAAGGGCCGATTTAACATTCCGTATCCGCTGCTCATCACAGGTTATACCCCATCAAACGGCGATCCGGCTAAAAGCCTGCCTATGTTGGCTAAAGTGGTTGGTTTCCCAACTACCATCATCATCGACAAAAAAGGTAATGTTCGTAAAATACATACCGGTTTTAGCGGCCCGGGAACCGGCAAGCATTACAAAGAGTTTATTGCTGAGTTTGAGAAATTAACTTCGAATTTGCTGGCAGAGCAGGGGTGAGTTGGTATGCAGATGATGAACCCCTCGTAGAAAGGCAATACTTTGCGTCTCCTGCTATTCCTATTTACACGTCATTGCGAGGAGGAACGACGAAGCAATCTCTGCGCGATAGTTATATCTTGCTTGGTTGATCAGCATGTGTAGAGATTGCTTCGTTCCTCGCAATGACGCGTTTGTATGATATTGCTTTTATGATCAACTCCTATACACAAACACAGTAAAATCTTCCAGATCATAATCGTCCTTCAAAACAACATAATCGCTCAATGTCTGGCAAAAGGCTACAATGTCTTCTGGATCATAGGCGGCCAGCATACCCTCTTTGGTGACGAGTTTTAACAGATTAAACCCTAAGCCACATCGCGATAGCTGAAACAGATGGCTGATAGCCCGGTAAATATATCCCGGTTCAGAACTGGCATAATTTAATGATCCGCTGGCCAGTAGATAGTCAGCTTCAGGCAAGATCGTCGACATAAAACTTACCGGCCAAAAACTGGCTTTGGGCGATAGGATCCTGTCGCGCGCCTCTTCAATCATCTCCGGGATAAAATCGACACCCACATAGCCCGTAATATCCGGATACCTTATCATTAAAAAATTAAACAGATCGCCGGTACCGCAGCCGGCCTCCAATATGGAATGCCCATTCAGATCGCCAATGTCCATTAAGGCATCAAACCTAACCAGCTGGCTCCGCTTATCACGCCAGCCGAGGGCGAGGTTACTGTCGGGGCCGAAGCGCGCCAGCATTTCGCGATGATATTTGAATATCCGGGATGAGTCCATATCCAAATTTAGCGCGATGTAAACTTATCTGCATAAAAAACTGTTTATTTAACCATGTATTTTGCACTTGTTATACCCATCCTTGCACCGCTGGCATGGGCCACTCCCATCGTTGTATTGCTGGCCTGGGTCATTTTTCGTAAAAAGAGTAAGCCTGATCTGTCGCCGGCCAATTTGCGGCCGCTCAATCTATCGCTCAAAAAACTGCTGGACAGTCGTATCGATTACTATCATCGCTTAACACCTATCGAAAAGAAGCGCTTTGAATCGCAGATTGCAGGTTTCCTGGATTATGTACGTATTGAAGGTGTGGGCACTCAGATTTCAGATCTGGATAGGGTAATGATCGCATCCGCAGCCATCATCCCCATATTTGGTTTAGGCGAATGGGAATATGGCAACCTTACCAACGTTATTCTTTACCCGGATACTTTTGATCATGAATACCAGTTTGAAGGTAACGACCGCAACATACAAGGTATGGTTGGCTCGGGGTATATGAACGGGCAAATGATCTTGTCTCGGCCGTCGCTTGAAAAAGGTTTTTCGCCAATGTCGGGCAAGGAGAATACTGCCATCCACGAGTTTGTGCATCTGGTCGATAAATCAGACGGAGCAACTGATGGTGTGCCCGAAAATCTTGTGACTCATGAATATGCTATCCCCTGGTTAAAATTGATGCACCAGGAAATGCATCGCATAGAAAAAGGGCACTCAGATATAAATCCTTACGCCCCGACCAATGAAGCCGAGTTTCTGGCCGTAGCGTCCGAATATTTTTTTGAAAAGCCTGATGAGTTTAAAACCAGGCATCCGGAGTTATACGGGCAGCTAAGTAACATCTTTAGGCAAAAACCGGCAAATGGGTGATTTTTTGGCTATAAATTATTATGTTAGCCCTGCTATTTATAAACCCATTTCATGAAAAAAGTATTTATTAGCCTTACACTGCTGGCTGCGGCCGGTTTTGGCCTGACCGCCTTTACCAAAAAGCAGGCCCCGAAACGCCCCAACGTTATTGTTATTTATACTGACGATCAGGGTTATGCCGATTTGAATATTTACGGTTCGAAAGATCTGCAAACACCCAACATGGATGCTTTGGCCAAAAGTGGTGTGCGCTTCATGAACTTTTATGCTGCTGCGCCAATCTGCTCGCCATCAAGAGCCTCATTATTGACTGGTCGATATCCGCAGCGTGCCGGTTTACCGATGATGGCATCGTCAAAAGAGGGCGTTGCCGGTATGCCCGCTTCACAATATACCATGGGCGAGCTGTTTAAAGATGCAGGCTATAAAACTGCACACATTGGCAAATGGCACGTGGGCTACACCAAAGAAACCGAACCCAACGCGCAGGGCTTTGATTACTCGTTTGGTTTTATGGGCGGATGTATTGATAACTACTCGCATTTCTTTTACTGGGAAGGGCCTAACCGTCATGACCTTTGGAGAAACGGCACCGAAATATATGAACCGGGCAAATTCTTTGCCGACCTGATGGTTGACGAAGCCGGCAAGTTCATGTCAGAAAATAAAAATGGCCCTTTCTTTATGTACTGGGCCATCAACAACCCGCACTACCCGCTGCAAGGCAAAAAGAAATGGCTGGATTACTATAAAAACCTGCCATCGCCGCGCGATAAATATGCCGCCAGCATTTCAACGATGGATGATGACATTGGCGCCCTGTTAAAGAAAGTGGATGAACTGGGGCTGCGCGATAATACGATTATTGTTTTCCAGTCAGACCAGGGCTTTTCGCGCGAGGAGCGTACTTTTGGCGGCGGCGGCTCTGCGGGGCAATATCGCGGTTCAAAATTTAGCTTGTTTGAGGGTGGCGTGCGCGTACCGGCATTCATCAGCTGGCCAAAACATATCGAGGCTAACGGTGTGCGCAACCAGGTAGCTACCAATATCGACTGGTACCCAACGCTGGCTGAGTATTGTGGTATCAAACTACCGGCAAGAAAGTTAGACGGTATTAGTTTAGTACCCATCATTAAATCGGCCACTGCTAAAACAGACCACTTGGTGTTCAACTGGCAGAGCGGTGGCGGTAAGGCTAATCCGCAATGGTCAGTTAGAGATGGCGACTGGAAATTAATGCACAGCCCATTTGAGGCCGAGAAAGAAGAGCTTAATGCACAAGGCTATTTCCTGGTGAATTTGAAAGACGATCCGTCAGAAAAACATAACGTAGCCGATCAGCACGCCGATATTGTTAAGCGCCTGGAAGCTATTCATAAAAGCTGGTTGGAAGAGGTGGTTAATCAGTAAGCGGGTCGCGTTAGCCTATCGGCGCTTGACTCATCCCAACATCGCTAGTCGACCCTTTCTTCACCTACGGCGAAAAGAGGGTCGATTATTTTAATATGAATGATGAGTTCGATATTCTCAATCCTCTTTGCCGCTTGCGGAAGAGAGAGCGGTCCAGCGAAGCGCCAATGGGGTAAGTCCCGCCGAGTGACAAGGAAAAAAACGGCAAATTCACCATCATCATCATTTCCGCAATCGTGTGCGTACTTTTTAAGAACAAGCTATAGTTGATTTATTTATTTTAACAGATATTTGAGCTAAGCCGCTTAACCAGCCGGCTGCTGACCAATTTTAACTTTTTAATAATATCTTATGGAAGAATCTCGTCGTACCTTCATTAAGCAGGCTTCTCTTGCTGGCGCCGGACTGATGTTTACCAGCGGTTTAAGCGCTAAAAATTATAAACGTGTTATGGGCGCTAATGACAGGGTGCGTGTGGGCGTTGTCGGTTTTTCTGACAGGCACAAAAGCTCGCACATGCCGTGCTTCATGAACCATTATAAAGAACTAAACTTCGAGGTGGTTGCCGTTTCTGATATCTGGAACCGCCGCCGCGAAGAAGGTGCTGCCGCCTGGAAACAGAAAATGCAGAACGATGTAAAAGCTTACCGCAATAATGAAGAGCTTTATGGCAGCAAAACAATTGATGCTGTATTTGTAAGTACGGCAGATTTCCAGCATGCGCGCCACTGTGCCGAAGCCGTTCACGCCGGTTGCGATGCTTATGTAGAGAAGCCATTTGCTGAGACTATGGAGGATGCCCGTTTGGCACTCAAAGCAGTAAAAGATACCGGAAAGATCGTCCAAATTGGTTCTCAGCGCCGTAGCGGGGCCAACTACCACGCTGCCGACGAGTTTATCAAATCAGGCAAGTTTGGGCCGATTACCATGGTTGAGTTAACCTGGAACGTGAACCAGCCCGGCCGCTGGAGAAGACCGGAGCTTTTAGGCTTACTGAAAGAGCAGGATACCGATTGGAAGCGATTTATCATGAATCGTCCTTATGAAGCGTTCGATCCAAAAAAATATTTAGAGTTCCGTTTGTTCTGGCCTTATTCTTCTGGCTTGATTGGCCAGTGGATGAGCCACCAGATTGACACCGTGCACTGGTTCAGCGGGTTGAAACATCCGCGCAGCGTAACTGCAAATGGTGGTATTTATACATGGAAAGACGGTCGCCGTAACTGGGACACTATCATGGCTGCATTTGATTATGGTCCGGAGAACGACCCAAGCAGCGGCTTCCAGGTAACTTTTGGCTCGCGGATGTCTAATGGCGACGACCACCCTGCTGAGATCTATTACTCAAATGGCGGCGAGCTGAATCTGATCACCAATAAAATATCACCTAAAGGTGGATTGACCGAAAAGCTGGCTGCGGAAATGAAAATGAAAGCCAACTTGCTACCTGAGATCAGCCTGAAAAATACTGAAAAGGTAGTTACATCTGCCAATACTGGTGGCGACGCGCTAACCTCAAACCACATACGCAACTGGATGGAATGCGTGCGCAGCCGCAAACAGCCAAACGCTCCGGTTGAAGCAGGTTACAGCCATGCGATAGCTAACATTATGGCCAATGCCGCTGTCCACACCGGCGCCAAAGCTACTTTTGACGAAGCCACGCAAGAAGTAATGGCTAACGGCAAAGTGTTTAAGTGGGGAGAGATTAAAGCGTAATTTAAAAATAAAGCGCCTGTCATTTCGACGAGGTACGAGGAGAAATCTTATACGAGCGGGAATGCCGAATTGTATAAGATTTCTCGCATTGCTCGAAATGACAGGCGCTTAAATAGTACAAACTTCATGAACAGCAAACTACTAAGCCTCGGCATACTGATGGCAGCATCAACCATAACCTTTGCGCAAAAAGCGCAAACGGTAACTGTTACCCCATCGGCTAACGATAAAAAAGTTGACATTGTGATAGGCGGCAAGCCATTCACCAGCTTTTTGTATCCCGATAATTTAGAAAAACCTGTTCTGTACCCTATTCGCGATGCAGCCGGAACGGTAGTAACCCGTAGTTTTCCGCTGGATAAGCGCGAAGGCGACCCGACTGACCACCCACACCACATAGGTCTTTGGTTCAATTATGAAAACCTGAACGGTCTTGATTTCTGGAACAACAGCTATGCTATCCCGGCATCAAAGAAAGCACAGTACGGCTGGATCAGAACTGAGGGCGTGACTGAAACCAAAAGCGGCACAACAGGCGTATTAGCCTACAAAGCCAACTGGACAAACCAGGCTAAGGACGTTATCCTGAAAGAAAACACCCGTTTTGAGTTTAGCGGAACTGCCGGTCAGCGTATTATTGACCGCATTACTACTTTAACCGCTGTACAGGACGCCAAATTCAATGATGCCAAAGACGGTATGCTTGGCCTGCGTTTGGCGCATGAGTTGCAAATTCCCGCGAAAGAAGATCAAAAATTCAAGGACAACAAGGGTATTGTAACCGTTGTAAAAGGCGGCACCGATAAAATTGCCAATGGGACCTACCTTACCAGCGAAGGCAAAACCGGCGACGACGCTTGGAGTACACGCGGTGTATGGTGCAAAGTTTATGGTAAAATGGGCGCCGATTCTGTGAGCATCGCCATTATCGATCACCCTAAAAATCCCAATTACCCAACCTTCTGGCATGCACGTGGCTACGGTCTGTTTGCAGCCAACCCGCTGGGCGAAAAGATCTTTACCAACGGCAAGTCAGAAAAGAATTTTACTTTAAAGAGGGGTGAATCGGTAACGTTTAAATATCGTATCGTGATTAATAACGGTACCCAAACTTTATCGGCCGGAGCTTTGAATAAAGAAGCAGCAGCGTTCGCTAAAAAATAGTTATTCTTTGGCTGCTTCGCGGATATCCGCGATTTCCAGAATCGGTTTGTTGTAGCCTTTGGTTACGCAGTTGATCATGGCCTGACCCACCTGATGAAGAGTTAAAGTTGATTTAGGCGCCAGGAAATTTACCACCGGATATAACCAAAGAAACCAGCGATAGGTACCCTTCAAACTGATCTGCCCCTCAACGGGCTTCATAATACCGGGTCTGAAAGCATATGCCTTTTTATATGGCAGGCGAAACAGCGCATTCTCTGTACGCCCTTTAACCCGCGCCCACATAGTCGAGCCTTTCTCGGTGCTGTCGGTATGTGCGCCGGATACATAGGTGAATACCAGGTTTGGGTTTAGTTTGGCGACGGCCTCGGCAAAACTCAGGGTTACATCATAAGTAAGGTGTGTGTACTCATCTTCTTTCTTACCTACAGACGTTACACCTGCGCAAAAGAAACACGCATCATAACCGGTTAACTGATCGGCAACGGCGCTGAGGTCCGTAAAGTCGGGCACTATTAGCTCCGTAAGCTTAGGATGCAATTTTTCGTAGTGCTTACGGTTAACTATGAGTACTTTTTCAACCTCCGGGCTTTCCAGGCAGTGCAACATTACGCCTTCGCCTACCATCCCGGTAGCGCCTGTTATGATAACTTTTATTCCCATGATCTATCTGTTTTTTAAAGTAGACGATCAACAATATAAAACATTTTAAATCACTTTGTTTTATTGTGCGATAATTTATTGACGGATAGATTATCATCTTAACGACATATCAGCAATTAATGATATGTTGCTTTTTGATGTTGCCTACATTTGCAGCATGAAGGCGTTAAATGTTTACACGGTTACCGCAGCCATAGCAGATCCGGTACGGTTGTCGGTGATGATGTATCTGATACGTGGTTCGGCTTCGGTAAGCCAGATGATCACACATTTGGAAGTATCGCAAAGTAACCTGTCTAACCATTTATCGGTACTTAAAAATGCAGGACTCATCAAATCAACACCTGCCGGCCGCCAAAAAATTTACGAGCTGGCAAGTCCCGAAGTTGCGCAGTTAATTGAGCTGCTGCTTACGCTTCAGCCGATATCGCCCAAAAAAGAAAAAGAAATCAAGCCGATACAAAATGCACGCACCTGTTATGACCATTTGGCGGGTAAGTTAGGTGTTACCGTATTTAACGCTTTAGTAAACCAGGGAGCTATCTGTTTTTTGAATAATGGCCGCAGTGATAAATCACTAATAGCAAAAGCCATGGTTCTTGGTCCTAATGCCGACAGCGTATTTGGCCGTCTGAGTGTAAAGCTGCCGTTGCCCAAGAGCAGTAACCGCAAGTTTGCATATGGTTGTACCGACTGGACCGAAAAAGTGCCGCACTTGGCCGGCGCGCTTGGCGCTGCCCTTTGTGATGCGTTTTTTACCCAGCATTGGATAGTACGTAACACAGGTACGCGCTGTGTCACCATGACAACGCAGGGTAAACAGGCCATGAAAGAATTGTTGGGGCTTGACATCGAATAAATTATTTTAACATCTACCAAATGAAAAAATCTAAAACGGGCTTCTGGTTCGTGGTATTAACAACCAGTCTGGCCTTCGTCGTATCACAACTGGATGTTTCTATTGTAAATGTGGCTGTGCCGCAAATCGGCAAGTCGTTTTCTGCGGATATCAGCACACTGCAATGGATCGTCGATGCTTATACCATTTCTTTTGCGGTACTCATGCTCTCTGCCGGCGGCATGAGCGATCTGCTAGGGTCAAAACGCCTGTTTCAATTGGGCTTACTAATATTCGGACTGGCCTCTGTTGGCTGTGGTTTAGCCTGGAGCCCGTTGACGTTGATTGGTTTCAGGGCATTGCAAGGTGTCGGCTCGGCAACCATGATCCCCAGCTCTCTATCTATCCTGAACAATACTTTTGCCGCCGAGCCCAAATTGCGCGCCCGTGCTGTTGCATACTGGACCGCAGGTGGCGCTATTTCTATAGCCGCCGGCCCGGTACTGGGCGGCCTGTTACTGAACATGGCCAACTGGCGCTGGATATTTTTAGTAAATATCCCCATTTGTTTAGCGGGCCTATTGTTGAGTATTAATTTGGTAGACAGCCCTAAAAGTCAAAGGCGTGGATTCGATATTCCGGGCCAGTTTGTGTGGATGTTGTCGCTCACAGCTTTTATAGCTGCTGTGATAGAGTGGCACCATTTGGGACCGCATTCGCCTTTTATTTATGGCGGGATGATTTTTAGCATACTAATGCTCATGCTGTTCATCTGGCGCGAACGTATAGCCGCGGCTCCCATCCTGCCGCTCGACCTGTTTAAATCATCCAACTTTAACATTTTTATTGGTTTGGGGATGTCTTTAAACTGTGTTTATTACGGTTTGGTATTTATACTAAGCCTTTACCTGCAGCAGGTACTGCATTATTCAGCTTTTGGGGCAGGCATGGCTTTCTTACCGCTAACCGGCAGTTTTTTGATATCAAACATAGCCAGCAGCTTTTTAATGGAGCATTACGGCATCCGTGTGCCCATATTAATCGGGTTAGTGATATTTGCCATTGGTTGCGCTTTCCTGTTATTGGCTAAAGCCGATACGCCTTACTGGCAATTGCTTTTCTCGTTTTTTTGTTTGCCTTTGGGCATGGGCGTAGCCGTACCGGCTATGACTACCGGGACGTTGTCTACCGTTTCAACAAACAGGTCGGGTATCGCGTCGGCGGTTTTAAATACTACCAGGCAAGCTGCAGGGGCCATGGGTGTCGCGGTGTTTGGTACTATGGCTGGCGGAGGGTCAAATCATATCGTATTTGCCATTGTACAGATAGCCGTAATTGCATCGGCATTTATGTTAATTTATGCATTGCTGGTATTCAAACTTTTGAAAGAGCCGGTGCATAAATAGGCTAAACCCCAAACTGCGACAAGTGGTGATCAAGATGCTTGTAAAACATTACGTTCCATTCATCGGCAGTTAGCTTGCCGAATGAGTGTGAGGCTTTGTTATGAAAATGTGCTTCGCCCAACTGCATAGTTTGGTTAAGATGGCTCAGCAAACGGGTTTTCTCTATCTCGAAGTCCCGGTCGTCCGTAATTTTAAAAGCCGGCCCTGTGGGGCTATTATGTGGGTAGGGTTTGGGGCCAACCACCATTTTTTTTGCCATAAGCTTTAATATGAACCGGGTAAATACGTTTGGCTGTGGATGTTTATCGGTAAAAACCATCTCATAGCTCACATTAACATGCGCCAGCATCTGCGCAACGTTCATTGTACCCCAAAGCGGCCGGCTCTCTGACGTGAGTTTGTTAATGCGATAAATAAGCTCTACAACGTCGGCGGGTTTGAATACACTTTTCACATAAAACGGTTTGGTGAATAAAGATGCTGATTTTTGATGGATGCTCAAAAATATGCTGTAAAAAAGGTTCAGCTCTATAAATGCAAATCGAAAGGGGGTCACCCTGAGCTCCGTCGAAGGCTGAGCGTTGGGATTGCACAGTATTCATTGGCCTCTGCGCTCATACTTCGACAGGCTCAGCATGACAGCCCTTTTTTGACGTCATTTGCTATTCTCATCCATTTCTAAAACTGTAATTTTACGTCGTGAGATTAAAAAGCTGTTTTTTATTGGCGATAATAGGTTTAAGCGCGAAAACCTACGCACAGCGCCCGTTAAAGCCATTTCCGCAGCATACACGATATTTTGCCGGGGTTATTCGCCCTAATCACATCAGTCAGCAGGCGCTGGATAAAGCCGTCGCCGGGTTTTACGACCAGTGGAAATTGCGCTATATCAAAAACGTCCCCGGTAAACCTCAGAGCTTTGTTTGGTTTGAAGGTAAAGGCGGCAAACAGTGTGTATCAGAAGGTCAGGGTTATGGGATGATCATTACGGTATTGATGGCCGGTCATGACCCCTCGGCCAGAGTTACCTATGATAATTTATGGCGATATGTCCGCGCGCATCCAAGTAATCGTAGCAAATACCTGATGGCCTGGGCACAAAAAAACACCGGACAAGATCTCGACAAAACCACCGCCAGCGACGGTGATCTGGATATAGCGTACTCATTGCTCCTCGCAGCTAAACAATGGGGAAATAGTGGCCCGGTCAATTACCTTGAAGAAGCCCGCGCTACCATTAATGAAATTATGCGCTGCGAGATCAACCCTAAAACCTGGACAATTTTATTGGGTGAAGGCCTCGACGACGAAAGCGGTGACTGGTTCGCTACGCGGACGTCCGACTTTATGCCGGCTCATTTAAAAGCTTTTCAGCAGGCAACGGGTGATATCCGCTGGAAAAAGGTGATTGATGCCGAATATAAGCTATTCAGCTTTGTGCAGAAAACTTATAGTCCGGATGCCGGTTTGTTGCCTGATTTTATCATCCACACCAACAAAAAACCTAAACCCGCCCAGCCCAATTTTCTGGAAAGCCGCTACGATGGTCAGTATAATTACAATGCCTGCCGCGACCCATGGCGCATCGGCACAGATTATATCATGAATGGCGACCAGCGCGCAAAAAGCATCGTCAGCGAAATGAATAGCTGGATACGCGAGACGACAAATAACGACACGTACAATTTATCTGCCGGTTATACTTTGGCAGGTGATGATATTAACCACCGTTACTTCGAGGCGCTAAGCTTTGTCGCTCCTTTTGCAGTGTCAGCCATGGTAGATGCCAAAAACCAGGCCTGGCTCAATAAACTTTGGATATATCTTACCGGCTTTAAGATGAAGGACTATGATTATTATGATAACAGTATTAAGTTGTTGGATATGATTATAGTGTCGGGTAATTATTGGGAATGAATCGGCTTCCTTTTCTAACACAACCCGTCATCGTAGCGAGGAACGAGCGTGACGATCTCCGGATAAATTGCCAATCAATCATCAATCTGTTTTAGTGACTTGTCCTGAAATAGGTTTACACAAAAAAGTGTAAACAATGAAAAAGGATAAAGAAGAAAAGATCCGCGAGGATCGAATAACAGGAGGCCTGAGTTTTCGTACCTTAGCGTTAAAACAC